>Ga0247611_10000467_pt1 | contig 82074 bp, 45 predicted proteins | sample 177DNAGHGhighgp2_FD_192422 | JGI IMG/M metagenome (GOLD analysis project Ga0247611, IMG submission 192422) | Sheep rumen microbial communities from Palmerston North, Manawatu-Wanganui, New Zealand - 1770 DNA GHGhigh gp2 | ecosystem: Host-associated > Mammals > Digestive system > Stomach > Rumen... | reverse complement strand
TGGGGAAAGTAAAGCCTGTCAAACCATTATTGTCTAAAAACTATCGATTTAAGCACAACACCCTTATCTATGATAAGATATGGGCTGATGTGATGCAGGTTTGGATGTAAATAGTAATACAATGAAGTTTGAAAAATTGATCAAATTAGTAAGGAAATGTAAGGTATCCCCCTTCATTGGAGCTGGCTTCTCAATAGAGGCCAAAGCCCCCTCTGTGGCTGATCTTACGGCTGCTATCCTCGCAGAATTTGACAATGAAGAACTTCGGAATGAGCATGAAGATGATTCTCTACAAGATTTGACAAACTTCTTTGTGGAAGAAATCTGCAACGGCAGCAGGAATCAACTCATTGAGTTGTTGAAAGATAAATTTACCTTCACTCCTGCATGTATGAGTGATCATAATATTCTGGCAAAGATTCCTCATTTCAAACATGTCTTTACCACCAATTATGATACTCTGCTTGAAGACTCATATCCACAAGCAGAGCGGAATATAGTCAGGAATGACAAGGACTGTACTTACATACAAGATAATAAGACTACTATCTTTAAAATACATGGAGACTTCACAGATCCTGATACAGTAGTCATCACATCAAACGACTATGAGCAATTCTTTAAGAAACCCGTAAACTCAAAACTATGGGATTTGACTAAGACAGAGTTCCTAACGAAGAACATCTTATTTATAGGGTATAATTTGTACGACGATAATATAATTGATATTATCAAGCACATATCTAAAGCTGTTGGAAAGAATAAAAAGGAAATGTTCCTTATTGTTCCAAAAATAAATGAGAGTAGAAAGAAACAATTAAAGAAACTCGGAGTTACGTATTATGAGGCATACGCATCAGAGTTCCTAAATGAGTTAATAACAGAATTAAAGGCTAATATCAGTAAAGACTTTAGACATGGAGATGTTTCCGCTGAAGTATATACTAAGTTCTGTAACTTCCATGACTTCACCCCAGGTATAATAATGCCTCCTGATGGTGAAAATCAGATAAACGATTTTAAACCACTGAAGAATAAGGCCATTGAGGAACAGATAAAGTTCACTGTTGACGCTGCTTGTAAAGACATTATCACTAATATGGATTTTGAGAAATTCGGAGTCCTTGTTGATAATCCCGTCTTTCCTACTATTCCTAAAATTGAGTTTAAAGGCAAGCATCTCCTTAATTGTATTCATTCTGTAAATGGCATTGTTATTAATGATGAAATATCATCAGTCTATGTGATGCCAGTACCCAAAGACTGTGAGTTGACAATAAGGATTCCATCTCGCAACTTTATCGAAAAAATAACAGGTAAGGCATACGCTCTAAATAAACAGAAGGTTGTGTTTGATGTGGATTTCCATATCTACACTTTGAAGCTAATTGTTACTATAAATGAAGATGTTCCTGTTGAGCGGAAATACAATGTTGAATTCACGTTTAAATCGAAAGAAATCTATACCGACAATAGTTTGGCAATAAAATGGATAGATTTTGTATCGGCTTTCTTTAGTGGAGAAGATGTATATATAAAGGAAATTTCAAATACTCCATTTAATTCTAGGAATACGGGAAAGAATGTTGAACACAATTTTGAGAAGTATAAAGAGTATTATTCAAACATTAGACAAATTGAATTAATGACAGGAGAAAAGTTCTCTAAATACTATGACTGTTCTGAATATGCATATAATGTTTCCTGCGTTCTTGTTTCGTACTTAAAACATGAGCCTGTTATTATGAACTGTCCTGGTGGTGTAAAATTCTCTGCCGAAGTGACTCTATTGTCTGATTTTGCAGAGAACGTAAAAGAGAAAGAATATATCTCCGCTGTCTCTACTGATGCAGATGTTTCTTATAAGCTCAATGATAAAACATTTATGATACCATATAGGCACTCGATTTATAATCCTTGTCTGGTAGAGAAAATGGATCGTATAGGTAAAGATAAGATAGATGCTGAGTTTAATTACGAATCAGATAAATATTATGTGCTTTATTCTGATAAATCAACATTTGATGAATTCCCCACATTAAAATCGCTTGATGATCCTGCAACTAAATAAAGTAATATGGTACAAGAAAGAATATATAGCTATTTTGAACGTAATCCACAACTGCACGTTCTGTTCATCTTCGATAAGATGAACATCAACTTCACGGAGTTGGAGGATGCCAAGTGGTCAGACAATTATATATATAAGGTGTTTGACGGGGCTTGGTTTAATGTCAAGTATGCGATTGAGAATACTTGGAAGGACAAAAGAGTTGTGCTACTGTTTACAGATGGTACATATCCCCATACAGAAGAGCAGATGCTTAAGTTCCCACTTCTGGATATGCTCAAAGCTAATATGGAGTATAAGGAGGATGACTACGCCAGCTTTATGCAACAGTATAACCTTCCAGAGAAGTTCCGTTTGTTCGTCAAGAACAATGTTAGCGAAATGAGTTCCACGAAGATCAGTACCATGCTGGCAGGGCATCTGACCCCAGAGACTTTCAGTGAGGATATTGTTTGCAGGGCATTTATTTCTTCTTATCTTGGTGAAAAGAAACTGTTAGATTGGGAACCAATCATTATCAAGATGCTGATACTGGGTTTGAAGTCGGAAGAGAAGAAGCGCAACGACTTCTTCCATCGCCTTTCCAAAAACCTTGATGCCAAGAAAGCTGTGGATGCCAAACTAAATAGAGTATTTGGGCGAACCTATAACCCAAACTCTGAACAGAAGATGAAAGAAGTGGCTGAGTGTCTGAAGTACAATAGCATCACGCAATTGCTCGAAGCAGCACCAGGCGACAACTACAAGCAGTATAAGGTAACGAATGCTGCTATGATTGACGGTCAGAACAAGGTCTATGAGTATGGCATTCAGAGCCGCCAGTGGTCAGAGAAGTTCGGTCAGGCACTTGCAGAATTAGGCAAAGACATCAAGGAAGAGGAAATCATCAGCGCATACGGTATTGATGCACAGTATAATTACATGCCAGAAGCCTTGTGCTGGCCTATCTTAAAAGAAGTCCTGGATGAGAAGTTGATGACAGAGCCTGATGAGGTCAATGACAGAATGCGTAACCTATCATTGAAGTTCTCTGCACAGGCTGATATTCAGGTGGTCATCAAGTTCATTGAGCAGGTTGCCCTCTATTATGAGAAGGTCAAGACTGTTGGCACCATGAAGTTAAACACCCCAGAAGAGTATGTCAAACTCTATACAGAGCAACTGTATTTGGCTGATATGTTCTATCGCCACTCATTAGAGGCATATCACGACTTGATAACAAAGGAGAATCCGATAGAGCAGACTATCAACGATGCAAAGAACCAATTGGACCAGGAATACGCAAAGCTGACCAATGTGCTTAATCTGGAGTGGTTGACTTGCGTAAAGGAACGTGAAGACTTGTTTGATAGTCTTACCATTGGGAAGCAGGAAGATTTCTTCAACCAGGAAAGTGAACCAAATGCCAAGCAGGTTGTGATTATTTCCGATGCGCTGCGCTATGAGGTTGCAGCAGAACTGATGCAGGAATTGGCAAAAGAGAAGCATATGGCGAAGCTTGTTGCCTATCGAGCCATGCTCCCTACAGAAACCAAGTATTGCAAGACAGCCTTGTTACCTCACAGGACATTGGAACTTCAAGGTGCAGAAATGCTTGTAGATGGTCAGTTGTTGACTACTACAGAGCAAAGAACCGCTCATTTGGGCCGTTACAAAGAAGGGGTTGTGTGTGTGAAGTATGAGGATGTGATGAATGGCGATCAGACAAGTAATCGCGAACTATTCAAACATCCGTTAGTTTATATCTTCCATGATGTGATTGATGAGAATAGTCATCCTCAGAACCCATTTGAGATTATTCGTTCATGCAGAACAGCCATCAACCAATTGGTTGTCTTAGTTAAGAGACTTCATGCAACTTGGAATGTTGTAAACGTAATGGTAACTGCTGATCACGGATTTATCTATAATGATATTCACTTTGAAGAAAAGGATAAGCATAGCATCAATGAGCCATGTATTGAAAAGAAGACGAGGTACTATCTGACAAATAGCAAGATGGATGTTGAGGGTATCGTTAAGTTCCCATTAGAAAAGGTGTCTGGTATTACATCGACTACGCCAACGTTCGTTGCAGTTCCTATTGGAACTAATAGGCTGGCTGCTCCTGGAGGCTACAACTTCGCTCATGGTGGTGCTGCTTTGCAAGAGATGATCATACCTGTTATCAAGAGTAGCCAACGAAGAACAGATAAAACTGAAAAAGTTGGTTTGTCGCTGATGAAACATAATCTGAATATGGTTAGCAGCCGTCTTAAATTCCAGATTATTCAGTCTGAGGCTGTTTCTATGACAGTGATGGAGCGCAAGGTTGTATGTCAGGTGTTCAACGGCGATGAACCTGTAACGGCAGAAAAGGAACTGTTGCTGAACAGCCCTGATGCTGCAAACTTGAATAACCGTGTGTTCGAAGTGACACTTAACCTGAGCAAGTCAGTTAGTTCAAGTGTTCTCCAGTTGCGTATCTACGATGTAGATGACAGACTGAATCCTCTGATTAAAGAGACTGTGAAGAATAATACAATGATTGAACAAGATTTTTAATTTGCTTTAAATATGACGCTACAGCAGAAGATAATGAGTGCCTTTATAGGCAAGGTAGTGAGAAAAGACCTGGCTTTCCAAGTGAAAGGAGGTCTGCCTGTACCAACTTATGTATTGGAATATTTGTTAGGCCAATACTGTGCTACTGACGATGAAGAAGCCATCGAGCAAGGCCTGGAGAAGGTAAAAGAGGTCATCAAGAATAATTATGTACACCGTGCAGAGGCAGAATCGGTAAAAGGCAAGATTCGTGAGGCAGGACGCTATCGTGTCATCGATAAGATTTCAGTCACTCTGAACGAGAAAGTAGACCAATATGAAGCTGAGTTTGCTAACCTTGGCCTGACTCGTGTGCCTATTGGTACTGAATATGTAAAGGCGAATCCAAAGCTGTTGTCCGGCAATGGTGTCTGGTGTATAATCACTATCGGGTATCTGCAAGGTGAGGATATTAAGGTTCGATGGGACATTCAGACCTTAAAGCCTATTCAAATATCCAATATCGATGTTCAGGACTATATCGAACAACGCAAGAACTTCACTACCGACGAATGGCTTGACTTTATGATGCATACGGTCGGACTGAATCCTGAGCCCATGAACCGCCGGGAGAAGTTTATAACCTTGGCTCGTCTGCTGCCCCATGTGGAGAACAACTTCAACTTCATGGAGCTTGGTCCGAAGGGAACGGGTAAGAGTCATGTTTTCCAGGAATTGTCACCATACGGCGTACTCGTCAGTGGAGGTGATGTAACGTCTGCACGTCTATTTGTGAAGATGTCTGGCAATAAGGAGATTCTTGGTTTGGTTGGCTATTGGGATGTAGTAGCTTGGGATGAGTTCGAGCAGCAGAAAGGCCGTGCCGTAGAACCTACGCTGATAGACATTATGCAAAACTATCTGGCCAACAAGTCTTTTAATCGTGGTAAGGCCACCCATGAAGCATCAGCATCGATGTCGTTTGTAGGAAACACGAAGCATACTGTGCCCTACATGCTGAAGAAGAGTCACCTATTTGAGAGCATTCCAACTTCATTTATTAAAGGCGCTTTCCTCGACCGAATTCATCTGTATAACCCTGGTTGGGAGATAAAGATGCTGAAGAAAGACTCGTTCTCTAAGGGTTATGGACTAATTACCGACTATGTTGCAGCAGTGCTTCATTCGATGCGTAATACGGATTTAACGGGATTGATGAAAAACTATGCACAGTTCGACGGGTCACTGTCGGAACGTGACCATCTGGCTATTCGCAAGACTTTCTCTGGCATGGTTAAGCTGTTGTATCCTGACCAGAACTTCACAGAGGAAGAGGCAATAGAATTGATTGAGTTTGCCGCAGAGTGCCGCAAACGTGTGAAAGACCAGTTGTATGTCATCGACGAGACGTTTACTGCAGAGCCAGCTAAGTTTGAGTATATCAATGTAAAGACTGGGCAGAAGCACATGGTAAAGACACTAGAGCAGATAGAGAACGACTTTGTTCCTGCACATGAACAGTCTCTGCCTGATGACGAAACCTCTGAATTGCCGGATTCTACAGCATCTTCATCTGAGAAGCCTGCTTCAGAATCAGCTGAATCTCCATCTACTGAACAGCCGAAACGCAAACAACTAGCCTCGAAGTTCATAGAAATCAGAGCCAATCAGTCAAACGTATCGTATAAAAAGCTGTTTGGTGACTATCTGGAAACAGCATCACATATAGTCATCACAGATCCCTATATTCGTGCGCCATTCCAGATTGACAACCTGGTAGAGTTTATCCAGACCGCCCGCGAATGCTGTACAAACAATGAAGAGTTGAGTATTGAGGTTCATACTCAGAATGATGATGAAAAGGTACCAGAAATGATAGATACCTTCGATGAACTGAAGGATGAGTTGGCTGCAGTAGGCATTGATTTTAGTTATTATTTCGATGCAGATCACGACCGCAGTATTACTCTCGACAATGGCTGGAAGATTAATCTTTCTCGGGGCCTTGATATTTACGAGAAGTTCGGACGATTCTCTCTTGGCAGCGTTCGCCAGACCAACCGTAGATGTCGGGCTTTCTCTGTGACTTATATCAACAAATATACAAAAGGCTAAATTCATGCAAGATCTGAAGGAACCTCTGTCCATTGACTGTGCGACACGAATTAACTCGATTAAAGGATCTGAATGGGTAGTGATTATTAACCCAAGTTTGTCACACTGGGCAAACTTGGGTTAAACTCATTCTGCCTGTTGGGATGTAAAAGCAAGCTTTATCACGTCTTTGGCTAATGCGCTCATTTCCTTTGTCATGCCTTCCATCTTGTTGAGCAAGGCCATCGTCCTGCGCTCTGAGAAATGGCTGTGCAGTTCCTTCACGGCCAGATTGTAACTTGTTGCCAGTTCCCTGAACCGGGCATGCAGCGCATTCAGTTTCTTACAGTCCTCTTCCTTTTCTTTGTCGGCTTGTATCACTCTAAACGACTCGCCAAACACCATCGACTTGCAGAATACGGCCTTGGCATACACGCCCGATTCCTTGTACCTCGACATGAATCTGGCATACTCATCATCGTCAAACCTCACCATCACGCAGTGCGTTCTTGTCAGCAACTTGGGTTTCCTGCCCGTCAGTTTCTTCTTGTAATTCTCTGTCATTTGTTTCAATTATTATTGTCTATACGTTTCTTTCTCTTGTCTTATCCGTCAATCAATCGAAGATTCCAAGCCACGGCATCCCGACTTCGGAGGAAGATGCCTAAGGTTGCCGTGTGCGGCGCTTTTCGAGTTACCGGAAACATTCCGAGTAACTGAAAAGACACCTTGCTATGCTCCTGAGAGCATACGTAATCCGCCTTCGGACGGATTATCGGGCTTCCGACAGCCAGACGACAGCGTCTTTTCATCTCCGTCGCTGATTTTGGGTGCAAAGGTACGGTGTTTTTTCTGATTCTGAACGGTGCCATCAGTGCCAAGTTCAACCAGTGTTATGCTTCGTTTATCCAGTGGCCCTAAAATCCATTGTTATTCGTTGGAAAATGTATTCCTTTGCATCCGCTTAGAGGCACATTCATGCTTTCACAGGCACGGATGATGTCACAAAAGCATGAGCATGGGGAGGCGCAGACAGATGTATCCATTGACGAATAAATGAATAGAGGTGAGACTGGAATTACAACCACTCATAAACAGATGCGTGTGAATGTAAGTACGTTGGTACGCCAACCCATAAGAGAGTATTCACATATTGTAATAAGTAAAAATGTAAATGACTATGACAGAAACTAAGGAAGAAGGTCTGAAAAGACCGAAGTACGTCGCCTTCTCGACCCAGAAGGGCGGAGCGGGCAAGACAACAATCACGGTGCTGGTGGCAAGTTACCTGCACTACGTCAAGAACTGCAACGTGGCCGTCATCGACTGCGACTATCCCCAGTACAGCGTCAGCGACCTCCGCAAGCGCGACAGGGAGAAGATGCTCTCGGATGAATTCTATCAGGAGATGGCATCGGAGATGTTCGAGCGTATCGGCAAGGGCATCTATCCCGTCGCAGAAAGCAAGCCAGCGGATGCCATCACTTTGGCTGAGCGCATGACGGAGAAGGAGGGCAATCTCGACTACATCTTCTTCGACCAGCCCGGCACCATCAACAACACGTCGGTTATCAGTCTGCTGGCAGAGATGGACTACGTATTCTGTCCTATTATCGCCGACAACGTGGTGATGAAGAGTTCCATCATCTTTACAGAGCGATTCCTGAAGAAGATGCCAGGCATCAAAGGCTGCTACCTGATGTGGAACATGGTGGACAGACGTGAGAAGAGTGAGGTGTATGATATGTGGGCCAAGATTCTCGATGACCTGGGCGTCCCAGTATTAGAGACACAGATGCCCAACCTGCTGCGCTTCCGCAAGGAACAGGGAGACAAGAAGAAAGGCGTGTTCCGCTCCACGGTATTCCCTCCCGACAAGTCGCTGATGAAGGGCAGTAATGTGGATGTGCTGGTGAATGAAGTATTATCAATCATTAGCAAGTAGAGAATATGGAGAAGCAGAAGAGAAAGGTGGATTCCGAGGCTTTGCTCAGGGCTGCAAGGGAAAACGACTACAGCAGTCCGACTCAGGCAAGCCCAAAGGAAGTATCTGGCGAGGAAGCCATAGAACACCCAGAGGCAGAGAACAAGGAAATATCTATGCAACCAGCCGCTTCAGAGACTCCCAAGCCCGTCGCCAGCGAGGAACAGCCGAAACCCGCTCCAGTGGAAAAGATCCGCAAGGAACGTGGCAGACGGCTGAACCACAAGGAACTGTTCGTGAAGAATACGAGCCTAAAGGCAAGGAAAGGCGTACAGGCCTATATCCGGCCGGAGTTTCATGAGCAGATTCAGCGCATCGTCGACGTAGTGGGTAAGAAGGAGGTATCCATCGCAAGCTATCTCGACAACGTACTCGCCTTCCACTTCGAGATGTTCGAGACAGAGATAGAACAGGAACTCGATGAACAATTCAAGTCAAAGTATAACAGTAACATCAAATACAGTTTTTAGGCATATGGATATTACTTCATTTTTCTTGATCCCACCGCTGCTGGTTATTGCAGCCATCATCACCGACGAATATGTCAAATTGGTCACGAAAGAGATTGCCGATAAATGCTCAGTAATGGCAGAGGAAATCAGTGGGCTACATGTCAGGATTGAAGAACTGACCAGAACGGTTTCAGAATCCAGTACTCTGCCAGTTACCAAAAGTCAGGGGCAGACAGAGGAGAAACCAGAGGAGGTACAGCCGAAGAAAGAGCCAGAGAAGGTACAACGTTCTAACGACATTACCAGTATCAGCCGTAACCATTCCCTCAGTGATATTGAACTGGCATACAAAATCGTCCGCAAAGACCCTAAAGACATTCTGGAAAAGGAGAAACGCTATGCAGGCTACATCTTCACAGATCTGGAAGACACTTATTTCTTCGACCAACTGATGGCGCAGAACCAGGATCTCAAGGACACTATAGAGGCCAGTATGCGAAAGTTCATGTCGGACAATATGCAACTGGAGCCGGCAAGGAGGTTCTATGTGCCTAACAGCACTTTTGAGAAGTATATGAGAACTAACGAATATTGATGGCGTATGGAAGTGGTTTCAATAGAAAAGAACACGTACTGCGAGATGATGGCACGCTTCAACGTGTTCGTCACACAGATGAAGGAGATGTGCCAGCGTAACGAACCGAAGAAACTTGGTGACTGGCTCGACAGTGACGAGGTGTGCGAGATGCTGACCATCAGCCCACGTACGCTACAGTCGCTCCGCTACAAGGGCATACTGGGCTATTCACAGATTCAGCATCGTACCTATTACAAACTGGACGAAGTGGTGGAACTTATCAAAAGCAATACAATAGAAAGGGACATAGACTATGTACGAAGAAAAGCAAACGAGCGAGTTGCAAAACAGAAGCTCGACAACAGTTACGACCTTTTTTCGTAGCCTCGACGAACTGAAGGTGATGTGCGGCCTCGCCCTCCAGAACTACCGCCCGATAGTGAACGGCGAGCGTTATCTGACAGATCAGGAGACTGCGGACATTCTCCGGGTGACTCGCCGCACACTTAACGACTACCGTGCCGATGGCATTATCCCCTACGTTCAGATTGGCGGCAAGGTTCTCTATGCGGAGAGTGACATTGAGGCTCTGCTACAGGCGAACTACCATCCGGCATTCAAGCGGACTGCGTAGGAGAAATTATCCTGCCAGAGTGATTCCCATCTCATAACGAGTGGAACTATACGAAAAAGAAAGGCGGACAACCTGACTTGCTTTCAGGCATCCGTCTTTCTCTTTGCTTTTCTTCTGTCGTCTATTCCTTTACACGATTTTGTCTGAAGTCCACATCATCCACGATAATGCAGATGTGCTCGTATGGATTTCGCTCGTAAGCCTTGTTTGTCATATACTGCCGGAATATCCGTGCATTGCGGCTTGGCACCTTATAGGTCAGATAAAGAATCATGTCAAGATTATAGACTTCGAATGACCAGCCCTTCCGGCTTGGATAGGCTAAAAACAGCTTTGTCTCGTCCTCGCGCAACTCACCTTTCTTATATATAGAGCGGATGGCACGGGCGACCGTTGCATACAACAGCCCGAACATATCGGCAATCTCGTCGCACGTCATCCAGACTTCCTGCTGTGGCATGGTTACCCTGCCGCCGTCCGTCATTGTGATAATCCCTCGCTTCATGGTTATGCCAGTGTGATGTTGTTGAACGATGTGCTGAGTTTGTCGCCGAATGCCGTCAGGTCGGTGTTCAGCTTCTCTGTGGTTATCTTTGCGTAGATCTGCGTCGTGGTGATGTTCGTGTGGCCGAGTATGCGGCTTACGCTCTCGATAGGCATCCCCTTCGACAGGGCGAGGGTGGCGAAGCCATGCCTTGCGGTGTGCCACGAAATCGGCTTCGTGATGCCGCACTCTGCAATCACCTTCTTCAGTTGCTTGCACATCGACCAGTAGTTGCAAGTGCCGAACACATGATTGTCGGTGCGGATGTGCCTATAGCGTTCGATAATTTCCAGGGGTACGGGCAGCAACTTGACCTGAAACGGCACCTTTGTCTTATGACGCTTTGAGAAAATCCACTTCTCGCCGTTCACATCCACGATCTGATCTGTAGTCAGTTCCTTGATGTCCACGAAAGAGAGTGCCGTAAGGGACGCGAACACAAAGATGTCGCGGCAGAAGGCCAGATTAGCATCCTCGAACTCGTGTGTCATCAGGGCTTTCAGTTCCGTCTCTGTTAGATAGGAACGCTCCGCCACGTTCGGGCGCATGTGAAAGTTGGCAAACGGATTTCGGGGTATCAATCCGTTGTTGTGGGCACGAATGATTACACCCTTCAACAGCATACACGCCATCCATGCCGTCGACTGTTTCAGGTTGCGTTCTGTCATCAGGTAGATGCTGAACTCCTTGATGAAGTCTGGTGTCAGTTCCAGCATGGATATGTCCTTTCTCTTGTAGTGTGCCTTCAGGAAGTCCGCCACATAGTTGCGGTCTCTCACAAACACCTTGTAGGAACTCTCGGCCCTGTCCTTGCCACAGCGCAGCTTGAAGTTCGCATTGTCCTTGTCATAGGCACCAAGCAGGGTCTCGTACTCGTTGCCGATACCCTGATAGGCGTTGCGCACCATTTCAGCCGTTACGAACGCCTCGCGGTCTGACAGGCGCTGGTAGTGCTTGATAATCTGTGCCTTGATGTCATCCAGCATGAAGTTTATCTCCCGCGCCTCCTTGCTCTTGCCCTTGGCACAGTTCCCCTTTGTATCCCAAAGTTCCTTTGGGATACTGCGCTTGCAACTGAACTGGGCAGTCGTTCCATTGATTGTAACTCGTCCCATGATGGGGACATTTCCGTTTTTCTCCTTGCTTCTGTTCACGTAGAACAGCACCTTGAAAGTTGCTCTCATTTTACCTAATTTTTTTGGTTGCAAAATTACTGCAAAAGGAGCATATCTGATACTCGTAAATAGTGCTGTTCCGTTGAAATGAAAACGGGATATGTTAAAAATGGCCTCAGTTTCCGGGTTATGATTTGGCAACCATTCGCCTTCTACATTCTTCCTTTTTCCGTAAATCCCTCAAAAGCACCTTTTCATCACCTAATCCGTAAGTTGCTGATTCTCAAACTGACTTCATCATTCTTCTTTTTTGTGAAAAAAACGCACAACGTTACGAACTTTTTTTGTAACATTGCCATCAAGATGGCGAAATTACTCCGTCTCGGTAAAAAAAGAAACGAGTTTCTTTGTTTTGCGCTCGACTTTTCGTAACTTTGCAGGCGTAAACCTGAAAAAAATTACATAAAGATGAATATAATCAAAAAATGGCTACCCGACGTAGTGGTAGTAGTATTGTTTGTCCTCGTGTCGGTGGCCTATTTCTTCCCGGCCGACTTCGAGGGACGTATCCTGTACCGCCACGACGCATCGGCCACTGTTGGCGCCGGCAAGGAGGCCGGAGACTATTATCAGCGCACTGGTGAGCGGACGCGCTGGACAAACTCCATCTTCTGCGGCATGCCCACCTACCAGTTGGCACCCGCATACGACAGCCAGACGCCGCTGACCAAGGCCATGGGCGCCTACCACCTGTGGCTGCCCGACAACGTGTGGTATCTGTTTGCCTACCTGTTGGGGTTCTACATCCTGCTGCGCGCCTTCGACTTCCGCAGCTATCTGGCGGCACTAGGCTCCGTGCTGTGGGCCTTCTCCACCTACTTTCTGATTATCATTGCAGCCGGCCACATCTGGAAGGTGTGGGCACTGGCCTATCTGCCCCCGATGATAGCGGGCATCGTGCTGGCCTATCGCGGCAAGTACCTGTGGGGACTGGCGGTGACGGCCATATTCGCTGCCTTCGAGATTAACGCCAACCACGTGCAGATGACCTACTACTACCTGTTCATCATCCTGTTCATGATTATCGCATGGCTCGTCGAAGCCATCCGCCAGAAGCAGATCATGCACTGGGTGAAGGCAACGGCAGCCTGCGCCGTAGCAGCGCTAATAGCGGTGAGCATCAACCTGTCGAACCTCTACCACACATGGCAGTACTCGCAGGAGACCATGCGTGGCAAGAGTGAACTGGTGAAGGCCGACACAGGCAACCAGACGTCGAGCGGACTCGAGCGCGACTACATCACGCAATGGTCATACGGTATCGGCGAGACATGGACGCTGCTGGTGCCCAACACCAAGGGCGGCGCATCGGTGCCCCTGACCATGAACAAGACGGCCATGGCCCATGCCGACAATAACTATATAAGTATATACCAGCAGCTGGGACAGTACTGGGGCGAGCAGCCCGGCACCCAGGGACCGGTCTACGTGGGAGCCTTTGTGCTCTTCCTGTTCGTGCTGGGACTGTTTATCGTCAAGGGGCCGCTGAAGTGGGCACTGCTGGCAGCCACTGTGCTCAGCATCATGCTGTCATGGGGTAAGAACTTCATGGGACTGACCGACTTCTTCATCGACCACATGCCGATGTACGCCAAGTTCCGTACCGTAGCCTCCATACTCGTCATTGCCGAGTTCACCATACCGCTGCTGGCCATGCTGGCACTGAAGAAGGTCGTGGAGGAGCCGCAGATACTGAAACAACAATGGAAGCAGACGCTTGCAGCCTTCGCCCTGACGGGCGGCATGGCCCTGCTCTTCGCCGTGATGCCAGGCATGTTCTTCGACAGCTTCGTGTCGTCGGGTGAGATGCAGGCCCTGAGCCAGTTCCCGCAGGAACACCTGCAGCCGCTGCTGGCCAACCTGACGGAGATGCGACGCGCCATGTTCACCAGCGACGCCTGGCGCTCATTCCTCATCATACTGGTGGGCACGGGCATTCTCCTGTCGTTCGTCTACGGCAAGCTGAAGAAGGAGTATGCCGTCGGCATCCTGCTCGTGGTCTGCCTCGTCGACCTGTGGACGGTGAACAAGCGCTACCTGAACGACGAGATGTTCGTTCCGAAGAGCGAGCGCGAGAACGCCGTACAGAAGACGGCCACCGACGAGAGCATCCTGCAGGACAAGACGCTGGACTACCGCGTGCTGAACCTCGCCTCGAACACGTTCAACGAGAACGAGACCAGCTTCTTCCACAAGTCCATCGGCGGCTACCATGCTGCCAAGCTGCGCCGCTACCAAGAACTGATTGAGGCACACATCGCCCCCGAGATGCAGGGCGCCATGCAGGCCATCGTAGCGGCTGCCGGCGACATGACACTGGTGAAGGGCGACTCCGTCTACCCCGTACTGAACATGCTCAACGCGCGCTATTTCATACTGCCCCTGCAGGGCGGACAGACGGCTCCCGTGCTGAACCCCTACACGCTGGGCAACGCTTGGTTCGTCAACAGCGTCAGCTATGCTGCCAACGCCAACGAGGAGCTCGACGCCCTCGGACGCCTGAACCTGCGTGAACAGGCCGTCGCCGACCAGAAGTTCCGCGACGTGCTGGGCGACAGCCAGCAGCAGGACACCACGAGCATCGTACGACTGACGGCCTACGAGCCCAACGAGCTGCAGTACGACGTTGAGTCGGGCAAGGGCGGTGTCATCGTTTTCTCGGAAATCTACTATCCGGGCTGGACGGCCACCGTCGACGGCAACGACACCGAGGTGGGACGCGTCAACTACGTGCTGCGCGCCCTACGTGTAGAGCCGGGCAAGCACAAGGTGGTACTCACCTTCCGTCCGAAGTCGGTTAACACCACGGAGACCATCGCCTACATTGGTTACTTCCTGATTCTGCTGGCCATCGGCATCGCCGTGAACCAGTGGAGAAAGAGTAAAAAGGTAAAAAAGTAAAAAGGTAAGAAACGATATGGACATGAGTAACCTGAAGGAATGGACCGGCCGCGTGTTCAAAGGCTGCGGATGCCTGAGCATCGGTTTCGTGGTACTCTGCATCATCATAGGCATCTTCGTCGATGACGATGATGAGAAGAAGAAGGACGACGACACCACCAAGACCGAGAAAGTCGAGAAGATGGAGCCAGCAAAGCCTGCCTTCACCGTCAATGAGCCGCTGGAGGGCGACCCCTACAAAGAGCTCGACGAGCTCATCGGCCTGAACAGCGTGAAGAAGGAGATACGCTCACTGGCCAACTTCGTCAAACTGCAGAAACAGCGCGAGGCCAAAGGACTGAAGACCGCCAAAGTGAGCTACCACCTCGTGTTCTACGGCTCACCCGGTACGGGTAAGACCGCCGTGGCACGTATCGTCGGCCGCATCTATAAAGACCTGGGCGTACTGAAAAAGGGCCACACCGTGGAGACCGACCGTGGCGGACTAGTGGCCAAGTATATGGGACAAACGGCGCTGAAGACCGACACCGTTGTCCAGCAGGCACTCGACGGCGTGCTCTTCATCGACGAGGCTTATGCACTGGTGCCCGAGAGCGGTAACGGACAGGACTACGGACAAGAGGCCATTTCGACACTGCTGAAACGCATGGAGGACTACCGCGACCGCCTGGTGGTCATCATCGCCGGCTACAAGGACGAGATGCAGTGCTTCATCGACTCCAACCCCGGACTGCAGTCGCGCTTCAACCGCTATATCGACTTCCCCGACTATACAGCCCAGGAACTGTCTGACATCTTCAAGATGTATATGAAGAAGAACCAGTACACGCTGGCTTCTGATGCCGAGACGTTCCTGAAGCAGCAGTTCGACCACGCCGTAGCCCACAAGGACCGCAACTTCGGCAACGCCCGCTATGCCCGCAACGTGTTTGAGAAAGCCATTCAACAGCAGGCCAACCGACTGGCAGGACAGACGAACCTCAGCGAGAGACAACTCACAGAGCTGACCATCGACGACCTGCGCGGCGGTTTCTCCATCAGGACGCGCATAGGCGACTGAGGTTTGAAATGCGTTAAAAGAGGTCGGAAATGCGTTAATTATCATTTTTCAAACCAAAAATAACGAATATTAAACCTGTAAAATCGAGAAACGCTGTATCTTTGCAGCAGAAAAAGATTTTTAATGGTTAAGGTTTATGGTTGATTAATTTAGTTTTTAAAGTATTTGAAAAAAGCCTCGCTGAGAAGCGCGGCTTTTTTCTTTGCTATCGAATCAACGGATAAACCTTGTTACCTACAACTTGTGCGTGATATTCATCCGGACATAAGAGCGGTGGCCATAGAGCGCCACAGCGACAAAGCAAAGCAACGGCACAACGAACGAGATGTTGGTGGCCGGAAGTCCGAGGACGGAAATGTTCCAGTCGATAATCAGAGCCTGCAACGGCGGGAAGAACGAACCGCCGAGGATAGCCATAATGAGTCCTGCACCGGCAAACTTCACGTTATCGCCAACACCATGCAGAGCTATGCCATAAATGGTGGGGAACATCAGTGACATGCAGGCAGAGACCATCACCAGACAGTAGAGGCCATTGCGGTCTGTAAACATGACGACGCCGCTGAGTGCCACACCGGCGATGACGGCCAGTATGGAGAGCAGCCGGCTAGCATCGATATACTTCAGGAAGAACGTGCAGATAAAACGACTCAGCGTGAAGAGCACCATCGCCACGATGTTGTACTTCTGCGACAAGATCTCGGCAGCCTTCTCCTCCATGCCTTCGGCCATGAACACGCGCGTACCATATTGAATAATAAACGTCCAGCACGTCACCTGGGCACCAACATAGAAGAACTGGGCAATAACGCCTTCGCGGTAGTTGCGGAGCCGGGCCAGTTCACGCATGGCAGCCCAGATGCTCTTGTCCGCTGCCGTGTCGCCATTCTTCGGCATCTTCACCAGACGAATGGCCACCAACAGCAGGACTACGATAATGCCCAGATAAATATAAGGCTGTATGAGCACGCCCAAATCATGGTTCTTTACTATCTCAAACTGCTCTACAGGCAGCTCATGGCGCGCAATGGACGTCATGGGACTCATGCGGACCTGCACAAACTTCATGGCCACATACATGCCGACGAGGTTACCTATTGGATTGAAGGCCTGAGCCAGATTCAAGCGTCGCGTGGCAGTCTCCTCACTGCCCATGCAGTAGATATAGGGATTACACGAAGTTTCCAGAAACGAAAGACCGCAAGTCAGGACAAAATAGGCCAGCAGGAAGGGGAAATAGAAGCCCAGCATCTTGGCCGGTAAGAACAGCAGCGAGCCAATGGCGAAGAGCGACAGGCCGACAATGACACCAGCCTTGAACGAGTGGCGCTGGATGAACAATGCGGCAGGGAAGGCCATGACGAAATAGCCCATATAGAAGGCCACCTGCACCATGGCGCCCTCCGTGACGCTCATGCGGAAAATCTTTGAGAACGCCTTTACCATCGGAGTAGTCACATCGTTGGCAAAACCCCAGAGAGCAAAACAGCAGGTGATGAGGATGAAGGGGAGCAGATAATTGACTCCGCCTTTCGATAACATACTTATGCGGTGAGTAATAGACATGGTTTGTTATTGATTCTTAAGAGTTCGGCACAAAAGTACAATAAATATTCTAAAAACCACGCTTTTTTAAGAAGTTTTTACTACCTTTACAGCCGAAAAGCCATAGACGATGAAAAAACTGCTCTCGCTCCCCCCGAATCTGGTGGGGACATTCCACGATATCACAGGGCGTTCACGTGACGAGTACTTCTGCACGTGCGACCCCATTGGCCACCGTTTAGGCAGCGGCGGCGGCACCGCATGGCTGCTGCAGCAGGCGTTCTTAGACGAGAAAGGGGATTCTGATTTCGATGCATGGCTCGCTAGCGAGAAGCGCATCCTCATACATGCCGGCGGACAGAGCCGACGACTGCCCAGCTATGCCGTTCAGGGAAAAGTGCTTATGCCAATACCGGTGTTCCGCTGGGAACGCGGACAGCGCATAGACCAAACACTACTCGACCTACAGATGCCGCTCTACGAACGACTGATGACGTTGGCACCGAAGAACATCCACACGATGGTGGTCAGCGGCGACGTCTACATCCGGGCAACAGGACAGCTACAGCCCATTCCCGAGGCCGACATTGTGTGCTACGGCCTGTGGCTCGATGCTTCTCGCGCAAAGAACCACGGTGTGTTCGTGAGCAGCCGCCAAACACCCACGGTGCTGAAGCGCATGCTCCAGAAGCCCAGCGTCGAGATACTCACAGAACTGCAACGCGACAACTACTACCTGACCGACATCGGCGTATGGCTGCTCAGCGATAAAGCGGTGAACCTGCTGATGAAACGTAGCAGCGCACAGACCGGAGATTCAGGGAAGCCCGGATTCCGTGACTACGACCTCTACGGCGAATTCGGCTGCACACTGGGAACCGACCCGCTCATCGAAGACCCCGAACTGCGAGAACTCAGCGTAGCCATCCTGCCACTGCCGGGCGGCGAGTTCTACCACTTCGGCACCAGTCGCGAGATGATTAGCTCAGCACTGGCGCTACAGAGCCTTGTCAACGACCAGCGGCAGATTATCCACAATGACCGCAAACCCCACCCCACCATATTCGTCCAGAACGCGGTGACAGAGATTCCGTTCACGCAGGAGAACACCAACATATGGATAGAGAACTCACACGTGGGAAAGGGTTGGCAGCTGACACACGACAACATCATTACCGGCGTGCCACGAAACGACTGGCAGATCAAGTTGGAGCCTGGCGAATGCATAGACGTTACACCCGTGGGCGACAAAGACTACGAGGTGAGGCGCTACCACATTGACGACGCCGTCGACAGCAATGCACTGGCCGAGCGTGCCAACCTCGGAAGACTCTTCAAGCAGCGCCACGAATTCCTGTGCGAGGACCTCCCCATGCTGGCCCGCAACTATGAGCACAGCATCTTCTACCAACTGGACCTCGACGACACCGCACGCCGTTTCCATGAGGACGGCATCACACTGCCGCCACCCGTCGACAGCAGTGCGCCCGTCATGACAAGGATTCACGATGGCATGTTTCGCGGCAACGACGACGAAGCTTTCAAGCTGCTGCGCGAAGGACTGACTTCCAGTCTGTCAAGAAGCAGTGAGACGCCCCGCATGGCCGTACAGAAGGACCAGATTGTGTGGGGACGCTCACCAGTGAGAATAGATATTGCTGGCGGATGGACAGACACCCCGCCCTACTGTCTGATGGAAGGCGGCAACGTGGTGAACCTCGCCATTGAGCTGAACGGCCAGCCACCACTGCAGGCATACGTCAAACCCTGCAACAAACCACACATCATACTGCGCAGTATCGACCTCGGTGCTTCCGAGGTGGTCGAGACCAATGAGCAACTGATGGACTATAACAAGGTGGGCTCGCCATTCTCCATCCCTAAGGCAGCCCTCGTCCTGGCAGGCTTTGGCAATCATATTCCCCATTTCTCGTCTCTCGCCTCCCAGTTAGAGGCCTTCGGCTGCGGCATAGAGCTGACGCTACTGTCGGCCATACCCGCCGGCAGCGGACTCGGCACCAGCAGCATCCTCGCTGCCACAGTGCTCGGAGCGCTCAACGACTTCTGCGGACTAGGATGGGACAAGGCCGAGATATGTCACCGCACGCTGATGCTGGAACAGATGCTCACAACAGGCGGCGGGTGGCAAGACCAATTTGGCGGTATCATCGGTGGTGTCAAACTGCTACAGACACAGGCCGGCTTCGAACAGAACCCCGTTGTCAGATGGCTACCCGACGGGCTGTGGACACAGCCTGAGTATGCCCAGTGCCACCTACTCTACTACACAGGCATCACGCGTACCGCCAAACATATTCTGGCGGAAATCGTGCGGCGCATGTTCCTAAACCAGCACGACCAACTTCTGCTGCTGCGACAGATGAAGGAGCATACGCTGGAGATGTATGATGCCATACAGCAGCAGGACTTCCGGCACATGGGACAGCTCGTACGACGCACATGGGGTCAGAACCAGCAACTGGACAGCGGCACCAACCCCGGCGAAATAGCGGCACTGACAGAACTTGTCGATGACCTCTGCCTGGGCTACAAACTGCCTGGTGCCGGTGGCGGCGGATACCTCTACATGATAGCCAAAGACCCCGAGGCTGCCGCGCGCATCAAGCTAATACTGAACGAGAACCGGCGCAACGTCAATGCCCGCTTCGTCGACATGACGTTGAGCAAACAGGGACTACAGATCAGTAGGAGTTGAGAGTTAAGAATTAAGATTTAAGATTTGTCGGCTTCGACGATTAAGAATTAAAAGTTAAGAGGTGGAATTCAGAACGATAGTACCGATAGAGAAGGCTCCTTTCCAGATTGACCCTCTGGAGGAGATGCTTTTCGTGGGTTCCTGCTTCGCCGACAGCATCGGTCGCCGCTTTGTGGAGGACAAGTTCCGCGCCACAGTGAACCCCTTCGGCGTGATGTACAATCCCGCCTCGGTATTTCATACCATCGAGCGCTGCGACATGGCTCCGCGCACAGCCGTCTTCACTCTCGGCACCAACCACGTTTACCGCCTCAAGGAGACTAGCGAGATTGTGGATAACTGCGAGAAGCGTCCCGCCCGGTTGTTCGAGGAAGAGGAACTGAGCATCGACGCTTGTGCCTACTACCTGCTGCGCGCCGTCAACGTGCTCCGCCAACGCCGTCCCGACGTCCGTGTCATCCTCACCGTCAGCCCCATTCGTTACCGCAAATACGGCTATCACGAGAGCCAACTCTCGAAGGCCACGCTGCTGTTGGCCATCCAGCAAGTTCTCTCAGCCTCCCCCCTTCACGCCTCATCCATCTCTTACTTCCCCGCCTACGAGATTATGATGGACGAGTTGCGCGACTACCGTTTCTACGCCGACGACATGCTGCACCCCAGCAGTCAGGCCGTGGAGTATATCTGGCAGCGCTTCAGCGAGATGTTCTTCAGCGAACGCACCCGACAGTTCCTCGAAGCCTGGCGTCCCATCAAGGCAGCCTTGGGCCATAAGCCATTCAATCCCGACAGCTACGAATACCAGGCTTTCCTAGCTGACGCCCATGCCAAGGAGGCGGCACTTATCAAAGCCTACACAGAAACAATAACGCAAAACCAATAAACAATAAACTTTAAACAATAACCAAAACCAAACAACTAACAACATGAGAACTATCATTACAACACTCGGTCTGGCCTTGACATTAACAATGTCGGCACAGCCCAAACAAGCTTACGAGAAAAGCGCACTTGAAGAAATCACAGCAGACAAGTTCCTAGCCGGCGGCAATGCTGTTGACTACGATCGTCTGCCACGCAAAGCGCTGACACCGACACCCAAGGGCTATGAACCCTACTACATGAGCCACTACGGACGCCATGGTTCACGCTGGCTGCTCAACGACCGTGACTACTCCAGCCCCATCACAACACTGAGAGATGCACAGAAAGCTGGTGTACTGACAGCTGAAGGAGCCAAGGTTTTGACTAAGCTTGAGGAGATTCAGAAGGGATCAAAAGGACACCTTGGCGACCTTAGTCCCCGCGGCGAGCAACAGCACCATGGTATAGGTAAGCGCATGGTACAGAATTTCCCAGAAATCTTCAAGGCAAAAGGGCTACTCATCGATGCCCGCAGTACAACCTCCACACGCAGTATACTTTCAATGATTGCCGAATGTGAGGAACTGATGCAGGCTAACCCTACTGCCAGAATCCACAACGAAGCTAATGAAGCAAACATGGCCTACATGAACGCGCCAAAGGATGGCCTAATGCGCGCCAACGAAGGCAAAGCACGAACCATCCAGAACGAATGGGGAGCACGCATGCGCGACCCACACCGTCTGATGAATGTACTATTCACCGACCAAGACTGGGTTTACATGAATGTTATGCCGGCTTCCCTCTATGGCAGCATCTACGATATAGCCACCAACGAGCAGAGCCACGACGGCGACACCACCCTGCTCAACCTCTTTACTGCCGAAGAACTTTATCGCTTGTGGAACGGCAACAACCTCTACTGGTATCTGAATTATGCTAACGCTCCGCAGACGGGCAACGTCATGTCGTATATGCAAGCACCACTATTGCGTAACATCATCGAGACCGCCGACACAATCAAGGGCAAACAGGCCACCCTGCGCTTTGGCCACGATACCGTGGTGCTACCCATCATTTCGCTGATGGAACTGGGCGGTATGGGTTGCTCCATTGACAATCTCGAAGAGCTCGATACTTACTTCCGTAGTTATATGGCCATTCCAACAGCTTGCAATATGCAACTCATTTTCTATCGTCCCAAGAAGGGCAACGGCGATATCCTCGTCAAGTGCCTACTCAACGAGAACGAAGTGACCATGCCGGCAGAGACAAACATGTTCCCCTACTACAAGTGGAGCGAACTGCGCGAATATTACCTGGAAAAGCTGAAGAAGCAGCCCAAGAGCCCATTCCCCGCTCAGCAACAGCAGGAAAGACCGCAGATTCCGCAGTATATCCTGCAGCAGATGATGAATGGCGGCAGCAACTAACTGACGAAACGGCAGAACATACCGACATTTTGTCGGCGAAAAACGTTTAGGCACAAGCTTTGATGGTAAACTGTCAGAAATAACAAATTTAAAAAGGAGGTTATTATGACATTAGACAAGTTTACCATCAAAGCTCAGGAGGCTGTGCAGCAGGCCGTGAACACGGCCCAGTTCAACGGCCAGCAGGTCATTGAGCCTGTTCACATCCTGAAAGGTGTATTGGAGAAGGCGAAGGACGTCACGACCTTCATCTTCCAGAAACTCGGCGTGAACGCCCAGCAGATAGAGCTGCTCACAGAGCAGGAAATCAAGCACCTTCCGCGTGTTCAGGGCGGACAGCCGTATCTCTCAAACGATAGTAATAATGTACTCGTGCGTGCACAGGACACTGCACAGAAACAGGGCGACGAGTTCGTATCGGTAGAGCCCATACTGCTGGCTCTGCTCAGCGTCAACTCTACGGCATCGCGTATCATGAAGGATGCCGGCTGTACGGAGAAGGACATGCAGAAGGCCATACAAGAACTGCGTCAGGGACAGAAGGTGCAGTCGCAGTCGGCGGATGACAATTACCAGTCGTTGGAAAAGTACGCCAAGAACCTCGTTGACCTTGCCCGCAAAGGTAAGCTCGACCCAGTCATCGGACGTGATGACGAAATTCGCCGCGTGCTCCAGATTCTCTCACGCCGCACAAAAAACAATCCTATATTAATAGGTGAGCCCGGTACGGGTAAAACGGCCATCGTTGAGGGACTGGCAGGACGTATCGTACGCGGCGACGTGCCCGAGAACCTGAAGGACAAGCAGCTCTACTCGCTCGACATGGGTGCGCTAGTAGCAGGCGCCAAGTATAAGGGTGAGTTTGAGGAGCGTCTGAAGAGCGTCATCAACGAGGTGACGAAGGCCGAGGGACGTATCATCCTGTTCATCGACGAGATTCACACATTGGTGGGTGCCGGCGGCGGCGAAGGAGCCATGGATGCTGCCAACATCCTGAAGCCGGCACTGGCCCGCGGCGAACTGCGTGCCATCGGCGCCACAACACTGAACGAGTACCAAAAATACTTCGAGAAGGACAAGGCTTTGGAGCGTCGTTTCCAGACGGTGATGGTCGATGAGCCAGACGAACTATCGGCCATCTCCATCCTGCGTGGCCTGAAGGAGCGCTACGAGAACCACCACAAGGTGCGTATACAGGACGATGCCTGTATCGCCGCCGTCCAACTCTCTGAGCGCTACATCTCCGAGCGTTTCCTGCCTGACAAGGCCATCGACCTGATGGACGAAGCAGCCGCCAAGCTGCGTATGGAGCGTGACAGCGTGCCCGAGGAACTCGACGAGATTACCCGCCGTTTGGCTCAGTTAGAGATTGAGCGCGAGAGTATCAAGCGGGAGAATCCTAGTCAAACTAGTGGTTCTAGTCAGGCTAGCCCTGCTAGTAAACTAGAACAACTCGACAAAGACATCGCCGAGCTGAAGGAACAGGAAACGCAGTTCCGCGCCAAGTGGGAGGGCGAGCGCCAGCTCATCAACAAAATCCAGCAGGACAAGCAGGAGATGGAGAATCTGAAACTTGAGGCTGAGCGCGCCGAGCGCGAGGGTGACTATGGTCGTGTGGCAGAGATCCGCTACTCGAAGCTGAAGGCTCTTGAAGATGACATCAAAGCCATCCAACAGCAACTGGCTACAGCCCAGAATGGTGACTCACTGGTTCGTGAAGAGGTCACAGCCGACGACATCGCCGAAGTCGTCTCGCGCTGGACAGGCATCCCCGTTACCCGTATGATGCAGAGCGAGAGAGAGAAACTGCTCCATCTAGAGGAGGAACTGCACAAGCGTGTCATCGGTCAAGACGAGGCCATCACGGCCGTCTCTGATGCCGTGCGTCGCTCGCGTGCCGGCCTGCAAGATCCCAAGCGTCCTATAGCCTCGTTCATCTTCCTCGGCACCACAGGCGTCGGTAAGACTGAACTGGCCAAGACGCTGGCCGACTACCTCTTCAACGATGAGACGATGATGACGCGTATCGACATGTCGGAGTATCAGGAAAAATATAGTGTGAGCCGACTCATCGGTGCGCCTCCGGGTTACGTGGGTTACGACGAGGGCGGTCAGCTGACGGAGGCCGTGCGCCGCAAGCCTTACAGCGTTGTGCTTTTCGACGAGATTGAGAAAGCACACCCCGACGTTTTCAACATTCTATTGCAGGTGCTGGATGACGGCCGTCTGACGGACAACAAGGGACGTACAGCCAACTTTAAGAATACCATCATCATCATGACCAGCAATGCCACACGTGAGCAATTGCGTGCCACGATGCGTCCGGAGTTCTTGAACCGTATCGACGAAATCATCACCTTCACGCCACTGACGAAGGAGCAGATTGCCGACGTCGTGCGTCTGCAGATGAAGAAGGTGACCGACATGCTGGAGCCGCAAGGCATCCGTCTGGAGTGCACACCGCAAGCCATTGCCTACCTCGCCGAGGAAGGTTACGATCCCGACTTCGGCGCCCGTCCTGTGAAGCGTGCCATCCAGCAATACGTGCTCAACGACCTGTCGAAGAAGCTGCTGGCCGATGAGGTGGACCGCACCAAGCCCATTATCATCGATGACTTCGGAGACGGGCTGGTATTCAGGAACTGACTCTTATAACGTCATAACGTTTTCATGTTATAACGGATAAACAAGAAAGTGGTGAAACTCAACGTTTCACCACTTTTTTTGTTGTTCCGTCCGAATAGCGGACAATATACAGTCCAGGCCGTTGGCTGTCCAACCGACTACCAAGGCAATGACCGCCAAGATCATAGACAACGGTCATCGTTCCTTTTCGCTGTGTGAGCGTCGTCACTGCCGACTGGACATAACCCTCAAAATCAAATGAGATAAGACCATCGTCCGACATACGGACATTCTTAATGGCCTTCGACAGATACTTACTGTCGGCATCATTTTCATTATACATCAGCGATGCAGGTGTAGAGCTATCCGTCAGACAGTCATTGACAAAATCTGTACTGTCTGTCGTCCACGGGTATGGCGACGTGCTCAGGTGACGGTTGTGCAGACGGGGGCTTTCAATATACGTCGAGAGATCTCTGGTATCCACGATATCATCCCATGCATTATAATCCAGATTGTCAGCATGGACCAATGAATAATTGGGGCGACCATCTTTGGTGTTCACACTATTGCTGGACCATTTGCCATCATCATAGTTTACATGATAGACGACAAGTCCTTTGCCCGGAACACCTGCATCCCAGCCTTTCCACTGGCGGTTCTCCAGCAGGTAGAACTCATTTTCTGTATGCTTTATCATGTAAACATCACCACCATCCTCTACACACTTCATACCAGTAATGGTGGTGGCATCCGTGAGTTCTATGGGCGTAAGCCATCCCAGGAGCATCTTCTCATGCGGCGAGTAGTTCGGCGGACACCAGCCATAGTTGGTGAAGTTGCCACCATCCATGAGATCCCACTCATCGACGACGCTATAGTCATCTCCTCCTGTCGGATAGATATCGGGCAGTCCTAAGCTATGCGTAAACTCGTGACAGATGGTTCCGATACCACAGGAGAGCGTACTAGTTGATGTCCAGAGCTCTGCGCTCGCGGTATAATTCTTGATTTTCAATCCGTCAGGAGTTATTATCGCTGTTGAAAAATAATGTGTATTGGGCCAAAGATGACCATATCCTATTTTTCCTGCGTTACCGGTGTACCCGGCAAACACATAGATTACCTGATTCACATAACCGTCACCGTTCCAGTCGTATACGGAAAAATCCCAATTAAGGTTCTCATCAAGCATCATCTGCGTAGCCTCTATCATGGCATCCCTGCCATAATTGCGACTACTACTTTTCGGAGATTCGTATGATTGCGCCTTAAGACTGATGTCGTAGGGACCGAAGACATCAAACTGCATATTGAACATACCATTCGACTGATCTCTGAAGTAGTCCGCCACACAGCCTTTACAGTTACGTTTTTCTATATTGAAGCCGCTCTCATTAAACATGCGGTCGTATGTCTCTCGGGGGTTCTCCATACTAAAATAGGTGGAGTCTCCCTTGAAAGCAACGAGAATCACCAACTGTCGGTAAATACGATTAGGGTCCCAATCTCGAATTTTGGGAGGCAGCGATGCATATTTACGAGGTGCATCAGCCCGCGTCGTGGCGAATTCCCCGCCAACGACGTCGGGCGTACAGCCTCCTCTGACCACCTTGAAATCTTGCGCAAGCGCAGATATCGAGGCCAATAAGGCAAAGGCAAAGATTACTTGGCGCATGGAGTCCAAGGCTTCAATTGCTTGAAGAAATCATTACCCTTGTCGTCCACAAGTATGAAGGCGGGGAAGTCCTCAACGGCAATCTTCCAGACAGCCTCCATGCCAAGTTCAGGATATTCCACACACTCAATGCTCTTGATGCTCGACTGCGACAGGACCGCAGCCACGCCGCCAATAGTGCCGAGGTAGAAACCGCCATGCTTCTTACATGCCTCAGTGACCACATCGGAGCGGTTGCCCTTGGCAATCATTACCAGCGAAGCGCCATTAGCCTGGAACTCATCCACGTATGGGTCCATGCGGTTGGCCGTTGTCGGGCCCATCGAACCACAGGGATAGCCCTCCGGTGTCTTGGCAGGACCGGCATAGAGCACAGGATACTTCTTGAAATACTCTGGCATACCCTCACCGGCATCCAGACGAGCCTTCAGTTTTGCGTGAGCGATGTCACGGGCCACGATGATAGTGCCCTTCAGGTTGACACGGGTAGAGACAGGATACTTAGACAGTTCCTTGCGTACGGCATCAATGCCCTCGTTCAGGTCTATTTCAATGCCCTTACCGCCTTCACCCGGCTTGCGCAGCTCCTCAGGAATCAGCTCCGTGGGGTTGGCGTCCATCTTCTCCAGCCAGATGCCGTCGGCATTAATCTTTGCCTTAATGTTACGGTCGGCCGAGCAGCTGACACCCATACCGATAGGACAGCTGGCACCATGACGAGGCAAACGAATGACACGGATGTCGTGAGCCAGATATTTACCACCGAACTGAGCACCCAGACCAATCTTGTGAGCCTCAACGAGCAACTTCTGCTCCAAATCGATGTCACGGAAAGCGCGACCAGTCTCGTCGCCAGTCGTGGGCAGGTTGTCATAGAACTTAATCGAAGCCAGCTTCACCGTCAGCAGGTTCTTCTCGGCCGACGTTCCGCCAATGACGAAAGCGATGTGATACGGCGGACAAGCAGCCGTTCCGAGGCTCTTCATCTTTTCCACGAGGAACGGAATCAGCGTACCCTCGTTCTGGATGGTTGCCTTGGTCATCGGATAGAAGTAGGTCTTGTTGGCTGAGCCGCCACCCTTGGCCACCATCACGAACTTGTACTCAGCACCCTCAGTAGCCTCAATATCAATCTGTGCAGGCAGGTTGCAACGGGTGTTCACCTCGTCGTACATGTTCAGCGGGGCATTCTGCGAGTAGCGCAGGTTGTCCTGCGTAAAGGTATTGAATACACCCAGCGACAGAGCTTCCTCATCCTCAAAGCCCGTCCAGATCTGCTGACCTTTTTCGCCATGGATAATGGCAGTACCCGTATCCTGACAGAAAGGCAGGATACCCTTACATGCCGTCTCGGCATTGCGCAGGAACTGCAGGGCTACATACTTATCGTTCTCTGAAGCTTCCGGGTCGGTGAGGATTTTGGCCACCTGCTCGTTATGCTCACGGCGCAGCATGAACTCCACATCGTGGAATGCCTGCTGGGCCAGCAGTGTCAGTGCCTCTTTCGACACCTTGACGATTGTCTTTCCTTCAAACTCGGCTGTACTGACGCCTTCCTTACTCAACAAGCGGTACTCCGTCTTGTCCTCGCCCACCTGAAACATCGGGGCGTACTTAAATTCTACTGCTTTTGCCATATTATTCTATAGTGTTTTTATTATTTATATATCACGATTAGTATCCGAAGATGTCGGCGATAGAAACCCGGCGGACCGGACCATAGGGAGCAAGAGCCGCCATATCGAGTTCACGCTCGTCACCGAGGATGATGTAGCGATAGGGTTTACGTGCCATCTGCTGCTGTTCGAAACGGACGATATCCTGCATCGTAAGCTTAGGCAGTGTCTCGTAGACTGTCTTGTTGATGTCGTAGTCAAGACCTAAGTCACGGGCGTTAAGCCATGCACTGATAATACCGAACTTCGTCATGCGCTGACTGGCGATACGCTTCATCAGAGCATCCTTGGCTATCTGGAAGGCAGCCTCGCTCTGCGGAATGGTATCGATAATCGCATTGAACTGACGGACGCAGTCCATCATCTTGTCATTCTGCGTGATGATATGGGTATAGACATCTTCTGTCTGATCCTTGTAGTTAGGACGGCTATACAGAGCCCAAGCGCTATAGGCCAGACCGCGTGTCTCACGCAGTTCCTGAAAGACAATGGTGTTCATACCGCCACCGAAGTACTCATTGAACAGCATCTGCACGGGTTCCTCCTCCGGTTTCCACTGGCGCTGTTCATTATGGTACATACGCATGTAGATATTCTTGGCATCGTAAGGAGCGATGACTATCTCGTTCTGGGGTGTCGCCTGTGCCACATAGTGTTTATTCAGAGGCACGGGCTTCAGACCAGTGCTCAGTCCATTGAGATGAGGCGTCAAGGCATCGTTCAGTTCGCGCTCGGTCATGGGGCCATAGTACAACACGCTATGGTCAAACCAACGCAGGTTCTTCAGCAGGTCGAGCAGTTCCTGTGGATTAGTCTGCTTCAGGTCGGCCAGCGACATCATATTGCGCTCGGCATTGTAAGGGCCATAGACACTATAGGCTATCAAACGGTCGAAACAGGTACGCTGGTCAAGTTTCTCATCGGCACGGGATTTCTCCGTCAGTGCCACATACTGTTCGTAGGCAGCACTGTCTACCTTGGCATTGGCCATGAGATTCTCAAGCAGACGAACAGCCTCAGCCATATTCTCGCTCAAGCCATAGAGGCTGACGGTGATGACGCGGTCGCCAACGTTGATGTTATAGTTACAAGCCAGCTTATAGAACTGCTGCTTCAGTTGCTGTGCGCTCAGCGAGTCGGTACCCAAATACTCCAGATACTCTGCCGCATTTTCATAACGCACATCGGCCTGCTTGCCGAATTCATAGCGGAAGGACAGCTGGAAACGGCCGTTCTCAGTGTTCTGCACGTAGGCATAGGGCAGTACGGTTCCGTCCAGTTTACCCTGCGTCAGGTCATTATCAAAGTCAACGAACTTCGGCTCAATAGGTTTCACCTCCGAAGCCTGGATATCCTTGACAAACTGGCTGACATTGTCGCGGTTGGCGGCAATAGGCGTGATGGCGGGCTTCTCAATTTTCTTTTGGTTGGGGTCAACGCCCTGACGCTTATAGACAGCGGCATAGCCATCTGTGAAGTGGCGGTTAGCGAAGTCCACAATCTGCTGCTTTGTCATGCCTGCAAGACGGTCGAGGCGCGTAGCGGCCTGCTCCCACGGGGTACCGTTGATGAAGGCATTGACAAACAGGCGAGCACGGCTGCGGTTAACCTCCAACGTATTGTAATACTGCAGCTTCAGATTATTAATGACTGAGGGCAGCAGGTCGTCGGAGAAATCACCTTTCTTCAGTTTCCCGACTTCTTCGAGCAGCAGGGAGCGCACCTCGTCAAGCGTCTGTCCTTCTTTCGGTGTACCGGCAAGGATAAAGAACGAATAGTCCATCATCTGGTCGGAGCCTCCCCACGACTCCAGCATCTTCATCTGCTGGTTAATGTCAAGGTCAAGAAGTCCGGCAGTACCGTTGCTGAGCATGTTTTCAATGACAGCCAGCGTGTCGGCCTGCAACGAGGCGGCACGGTCAAAGCGCCAACCCAGCCATATCGTTTCTGCCTCAGGACCAATGACGGTGGTATCCTGTGGGGTGGTGTAGACGGGCTGTTCGGGGAAGCGGGGCTGTTCGACATCGCCACCCTTCTTCCACTGGCCAAAGTACTTGTCGATGGTCTCGATGACCTCATCGGGATCAAAGTCGCCAGACATACAGATGGCCACGTTATTAGGCACATACCACTTCTGGAAGTACATCTTAATGTTGCGGATAGAGGGATTCTTCAGATGTTCCTGTGTACCGATAGTCGTCTGCGTGCCATAGGGGTGCGTGGGACAAAGCTTGCGTCCCATGGCCTCAAAGAGTTTGTTGACATCTTCCGACAGACCGATATTGTACTCCTCATAAACAGCCTCCAATTCCGTATGGAAGCCACGAATGACCATATTCATGAAGCGGTCGCTCTGTATCTTCGCCCAGTTCTCCACCTCGTTCGAGGGAATGTCCTCCACATAACAGGTGACATCGTTCGACGTATAGGCATTGGAGCCCTCTGAGCCGATGGCAGCCATCAGCTTGTCGTACTCATTGGGGATGTTATACTGCGCAGCCAACTGACTGACGGAGTCAATCATGTGATAGACCATTCGACGCTCAGCGACATCGGTTGTCAAACGATAACGCTCATAAAGCGACTGGATTTCGTCGAGCAACGGCTCCTCCTTCACGGGGTCGGTGACACCAAACTTGTCGGTACCCTTGAACATCAGGTGCTCCAGATAGTGAGCCAAGCCCGTCGTCTCGCAAGGATCGTTCTTCGAACCCGTACGTACGGCGATATACGTCTGTATGCGCGGTTGTTCCTTATTAACACTCAAATACACTTTCAGACCATTGTCTAACGTGTAGATACGGGTTTTCGAGAGATCACCCTTGACCTCTTCGTACTTGTACTTTGAGCAACTGCTCAGACCGAGTCCAAGCACAGCAACAAATAACAATAGTTTAGTTTTCATTCTTTTTTTATTAGTTTTCGTAATCAATCTCGTGGTCAAGCTTCGACAGGAAGTCATCGAACACCTCCTGCTCGACGTCACCCATAGCAAACTCCTTCTCGGCATCCTTGCGAATCTCGGCAATCCAGGCACGACGGGCACGGACATAGTCCTCGCGGATACGCTCACAGGCTGCAGCATCAATCTCCGTCAGGTGGTAGTAGTCCAGTATCAACTGGTAGCTCCATGCCCAGCGATAGTCACTATAGTGGTTGTTAATGTCCTCAAAGCGGTCCAGCACCTGTCCGATGCGGTCAATGGCACCACTCTTGATATCATCGACCAACCGCTGCTCCTCGCTTGCAGGCATCAGCAGACCGCTGAGGTCCACCCACGGTCCCTTGCCGACTTCCGACTTCGGCTTACCGAAGAAGCCCTCCTTCTGGGCACGCTTCAGCACGGCGCCCATGAAGATGCGAAGGGCGATATCATAGTACTTCAGTCCCTTGCGCAGGCTGCTGGCATTGATAACATACTCATGGAAGTTATAGGTCGTCACGTTGTCGCCAGAGGCTTCGCGCAGGGCTTTCAGTATCTTGATGCCCTCAATAATCTCGCCAACGGTGAAGGGGCTGAGCCAGTCGAAGTTAATGATACTCTTCTTCGACAGTTTGGAGCGTTTGTCGCGCTTCGGCCACTTTTTGATGTCACGATACAGGCCAACCGTCGTGATATTACGTCCCGGGACAATATACATCACATCGCCGTAAGCCATCAGATATGAGAACGGCAGGTTCCTCATGTCGGGGTGGTTCATCAGCTTGCCGAAGCAGACCGAGAAGGCACCAATGGTGGCGGGCATCAGCACATAGGAGCCTGAAGCCGTCTTGGCACCACGTTCCAAAATGCCGTAGTGCAGCGGTCCCATCTTGTAGGCATGATTCGAGAAGTTCGTGTTCGAACCAGCGTTATAGAATGAGAACTCACCGCCAATGAGCAGCGAACTCTTATGATGAGACGCAGAGAACGGCCCGCAGAAGGCGGCACATGCCTCGCCATTAGCCATATAGGAGTTTGCAAAGAAGAGGCTAGCCTCGGCCGTAAAGCCATTGGTAATCTGACAAGCCTCACCGACGAAGCAGTCCTGCATCTTCACGGAGTTGTTGATACTGCAGCCGTCGCAGATAATAGAGTTCTCGCAGATGACGCCCGTACCAATAAATACCGGCGCGTCCGTCGACGACATCACCGTACACTCCGACAGGCGGGCAGCACCGCTAATCTCGCAGTCGCCCTTGATGATGGTGTTGGTGATATCCTTGGCATTAATAATCTTCACGTTATTGCCGATGACGCCGCGCTCAGGTCGTGTCACACGCAGTTCGTCTTCTATCAGCTGCATGAGCAATTGGCGCAACGCCTTGTCCTGGCTGTGCTTCACCATAAACTTCGCCAACTGCGAGTTCAATTCACGGAATATAGTCACGTTACCATCGCCCATCTCGTTAAGAACAGAGATAACAGACCCTTCGCCATAGGTAGCATCCTCGGTCGTCTCCAGCGTACATATATTAGAGATATAGCAGTCGTTGCCGATGGTGTAATTGTTGATGTAGTTTCCCACTTTCTCTATAAGACAGTCATCGCCAACAGTTACATTCCTCAGTGTGGCGTCGTTGATGCCCGAATGCTTCACAAAGCCCTTTGTCACCTCCACCATCTTGTTAAACTCCCCTAGACGGATATCGCCGTAGAACATGACGCGGTGGAAATTATATGGTTTGAAGCCCTCAGCAACACGCACACGCTGCCAGTCTTCAGCCCAGCACACATTATTCTCAAGAATGCGGATTTCCTCCGCCGTCAGCAGTCTGTAATCTTTCATAATCGGATGACTGTATATAAAACAGCACAAAGGTAGTGCAATTCAGTCAAAATACAAAAAAATAGCGAAAAAAACTTGCATATTCTCATCACTTTTTTTATTTTTGCACACAGAAATCTACAAACATTGTAATACGAAAACATATGAGATTAATTATTGAACCCGACTATCAAAAGATGTCGCAGTGGGCAGCGGAGCACGTCATTCGCCGTATCAACGAGGCTAAGCCCACAGCCGAAAAGCCATTCGTACTTGGTTTGCCCACCGGCTCATCGCCCGAAGGCATGTATGCCTGCTTGGTCAAAGCCTATCAGGAAGGACGTGTGTCGTTCAAGCACGTTCTGACGTTCAATATGGACGAGTACGTCGGTCTGCCGGAGTCACATCCCGAGTCCTACCACTCCTTCATGGCACGCAATCTTTTCGACCACATCGACTGCCCGAAGAATCAGATACATATCCTTAATGGCAATGCTCCTGACCTGGAGGCCGAATGTGCAAACTATGAGCAGATGATTGCCGAAGCCGGCGGTATCGATTTATTCCTTGGCGGTATCGGCCCCGATGGTCATATTGCTTTCAACGAGCCCTACTCCAGCCTCAGTAGCCGTACCCGTGTAAAGACGTTGACTACCGATACCATCATAGCCAACTCACGCTTTTTTGACAACGATGTCAACAAAGTGCCCAAGCTGGCACTGACCGTTGGTGTAGGCACCGTCATGGCAGCCCGCGAGGTAATGATTCTCGTCAACGGCCACCACAAGGCACGCGCTCTGAAGGCAGCCATCGAAGGTGCCGTCAGCCACGAGTGGACCATCAGCGCCCTACAGCAGCACCAGCACGGCATTATCGTTGCCGACGAAGCCGCTACCGACGAACTGAAGCACGGTACTTACAAGTATTTCAAGGATATTGAAAAGAACAATCTGCTGTAATCAGCCTTCCGTCGGATACAGGAAGTCATTGTAAGGATACTTCTGCACATGGAGTTCCCTTACTTTTTTATAGAGAACATCACGAAGCTCGTCGATGTTCTCTTTCTTTTTCGCCGAAATAAAGAGACAGTCGCCGGCAAGCTTAGCCATCCATGTTTTTTTCAGGTCGCTAAGTGATATATTCTCGCGTGTCGGCTCCGACAGGTCGTCCTCATCTTGTGGTGTCCACGTGTAGGCATCTATTTTGTTGAAGATTATCATCGATGGTTTGTCAGCACAGCCCAAGTCGGCCAAAGTTTTCTCTACGACGCGAATCTGCTCCTCGAAATCGGGGTGCGAGATATCCACCACATGCACCAGCAAATCAGCCTCGCGCACCTCGTCGAGCGTCGATTTGAAGGAATCCACGAGGTCGGTGGGCAGTTTGCGAATAAAGCCCACAGTGTCGGCCAGAAGGAATGGCAGGTTCTCAATTGTCATTTTCCTAACCGTTGTATCAAGCGTTGCGAAGAGTTTATTCTCAGCAAAGACTTCGCTTTTTGACAGCAGGTTCATCAGCGTCGATTTTCCCACGTTGGTATAGCCCACCAGCGCCACACGTATCAATCGTCCACGGTTCTTGCGCTGCGTCGTCTTCTGTTTGTCAATCTCCACAAGTCGCTGTTTCAGCAGTGTGATGCGCTGCAGGATGATACGACGGTCCATCTCCAACTGCGTCTCACCTGGACCACGCAGTCCCACGCTGCCCTTTCCGCCGCCGCTTCCTGAACCACCGCCCTGTCGCTCAAGGTGCGTCCACAAACGTTGCAATCGGGGCAGCATATAGCGATGCTGCGCCAGCTCCACCTGCGTTTTCGCCTCAGCCGTCTGGGCACGCATGGCAAAGATGTCGAGAATCAGGCTGGTACGGTCAAGAATCTTCACCTGCAGTTCCTTCTCGATGTTGCGAATCTGCTTCGCCGAGAGCTCATCGTCGAAGATGACCATACCCACCGGCTGGGGAGCGTTCGTCTCGTCAAGCAGCCCCTCTGCAAAGAGCGATGCATCCTGCTGGTCCAGCCAGTCGTCGTAAGCATCCTGGCACTGCTTGATGTACTCCTTAATCTCCTGCAGCTTACCGCTGCCCACATACGTCACCTGACTCGGTCCACCCACGCGCTGTGTGAACCGCTTCACCACGACGGCGCCCGCCGTCTCTGCCAGAAACGCCAGTTCGTCAAGGTATTCGTTTGTACGTGCCTCGTCCTGTTCTTTTGTTATAAGACCGACGAGCACCGCCGTCTCGGCCTTTGCTTGAGATATGACAAATTCCTTCATAAAAGAGTGTTATAACCTTAGATTGTGCAAAGGTAATCAAAAAGTAGGGAACTGCCAATAACAAAGCGTATTTTTTACGATTGGCAGTTCCCTACAGGCATAGCTTTATCGCTATGTGTGGTAAGAGATCGGGAAATGTAGTCCGCAATTAAGATTAGTTCAACTTGAAATCGACGGGCAGCGTGAACGTTGTCTCGATGCGTTTGCCGTTCTGTCGGCCAGGCTCCCATCGCGGCATGTTGCGCACCACGTGGATGGCTTCCTCCTTCAGTGCTTCAATGGCGTCGTAATAGTTCTTGACGGCCTCCGCAGCCTCTTCGTCACCTTCCTTGACTGTTTCCTTGAACTCGGTATTCAGCGTCCGGTTAGGATGGTTTACTTCCGTCGTCTTGGCTATCGGAGAAGTGGCTTGGACGTCAATAACTTTGGGCGAGCGCACGAATCCGGTCTTGTCGACAATGAACTTCACGGTAACAGCTGCCTCTACCTGCATCTCTCTGGCTACTGCGGGGTAGCGCAGGTGGGTGCTCAGATACTTCATGATTTCACCTTGTCCGCCAGGGAAGGTTGGATTCTGCTCCATCAAGTTGAACGTCCCGTCATCTCCATTGGAAGAGTCCCGGTCTTTGTAGCGTGGGGCGTTGCTATCGATACTGTCGCGCCGTGCCACAACTCTTACGTCAGAAAACTTCATAGCCTCCTCCATCGTCACGTCCATCTGACTGCTACTGATGTCGAAAGACTGCATCTGGTATCCTACGTATGAACAGCGGATCTTGTTGCCGGGCTTCACCACCTTCATGGCAAAGTTGCCGTTCTTGTCGGTCATGGCAGTAGCCACAATCCGGCCAAACCCGTCAATCTCAACGATGTTGACTCCCTGGAGCGGCTGGCCGTTCTTAGCCTTTACCGTGCCGGTAATCTTATCGCCGGGCTTCACCGCTTCCACGGCTTTCACCTCCTTGGCAGGTGCAGGAGCAGGCGTTTCTATGACTTCTGGCTCTTCAGCATTAGGACTGAGTGCCTCGACAATGGGCTGTTCGATGATTCTTACACTGTTGTCCACGACCTCTTTCAAGGCCTCTTTAGGTCTTGAGAAAGCCGTAAGGGCAACACCTACGAGCGGAAGGGTGACGGCCATCCACGTCAGGCGCCACCACGTTGACTGTTTCTTCTTCATCATGATAATTCGTTTTTTAATGTTAAGATTAAACGAACATGCCAGTGCGTAGGCCTCCGCTCCAACTGTCCGCATGACTAATAATCGCTGATAGTCACGGCTACGGATGTGATAATGATTGATCACTTCATCATCTGCCTCGTATTCGTGAACCACTTTTATCTCTTTCATCACAAGCCAGCACACAGGGTTGACAAGCGTGCACAGCAGGACGAACACCAAATCAAGAGGATGCAACAGCCTGATGTGCGACAGCTCATGGTGCATGCTGGCGCGACGGTCAAAGCCTCGTTCCTTGTCCGAAATGACTATGTAGTTCATCCAGCTGAACGGACCGTACTCGTTGTTGTGAGCCACCAGCCGAATCCAGCGCCCTACTCTCCGCGTACGTTTCCCCCGCAGAAAGAGCAGCATCTTCACGACCGATTTCAGCCAGCCTATTACCTGAATCGCCATATATAAAAGGTATGCGAGTGTCACAAAGACAAAAATCCGTTGTCCCACTGACGGTTGCTCCCGCACTTCTGTCACCTGCATTTGTACGGTCTCAAACTGTTCGGTGTTCAGTCGGCAGACTTCTGCGATGGGTTCTATCTGCTCGCTGGTTGTAATGTGGACAAGCGGCAGCAGGGCTGAAACCGCCACACAGCCCAACAGGAAGAAACGGTTGAAACGATGGAACGTACTGCCGCTGAAACACATCTTGTACAGCAGCAGGAAGGCCGAAAGGCACAGCGCCCACTCAAGAACATATACTACAAAACTGCCCATATCACTCCTCCTCTACCATACGTATCAGTTCTTTCAATTCGTCAACGCTCACATCGTGCTCCTCCACCAGTTTTGAGATGAAGCTCATATACGAACCGCCGAACAGTTTATCAACATTCTCTTTGTGAATGGTATTAATATATTGTTCGCGTGTAACGGCTGCATCATACAAATAGAATTTCGGACTTAGTTCCTTGTGGGTAATCATGCCGTGCATCTCCAGTCGGCGCACATAGGTGGCTATTGTGTTGAAGTGGGCGGCAATGTCAGGAAGGTGGCTGATGAGGTCACGGATGGACTGCTCACCATGCTCCCATAGCACTTCCATAATCGTCAGTTCCTTGTCGGTTAGTTTCTTCATAACGGAATCCTTTTGAACGCGGTTTTTAGTAACTGTCGCAAAGTAACTACAATTTGTAGTAACCTCCAAATTCTTTAATTCTTATTAACAATACATGTGTAGTTATTAGCACATAGAAGATAAACGGAAAGCACGCCACAAGGCCGTGAAAACAAATAAAAAACAAGAATCTCTTGGCTATTTCCGTTCTTCTTCGTACCTTTGCCGACACACTACCAAACTACAAAAACAAATGAACGGAAAACTACTACTGATAACGCTGCTGGCACTAACGCTGACTACTATACGCACTACAGCCCAGACGAACTATGACTACAGCCAATTGCAACGCGAACGGCTCAACCGCGGCTTAGTGGCCGTGAGAACAGCCGACGGCAAGGTGGCCGTCAGCTGGCGCACGCTGATGAGCGACGCCAAGGGGCAGCCCTTCGATGTGTATCGTAACGGCATGAAACTGAATACAAAATCCCTCACTACCGGCGGTACCTTTTTTATAGACGAACATCCACTCACTGGTGATGCTACCTACGAGGTACGAACGCCCAACCAGCCATCGGCCACCTGCTTGTTGTCGGCAGCGGCTCCTGTCGGCTATATCCCCATCCCACTCCAAAAGCCAGAAGGACGTTACGTTGCCAACGATGCCTCGGTAGGCGATGTTGACGGCGACGGACAATACGAAATCATCCTGAAATGGGAGCCGTGGAATGCCCGCGACAACTCTCACGACGGAATGACCGACCCCGTCTTCATTGACTGCTACAAAGTATTCTACGACGGCAAGGGAGAAATTGTAAATGGCAAATCGTCAAATAGTAAATTACTATGGCGCATCAACCTGGGGCGTAACATCCGCGCCGGCGCTCACTACACGCAGTTCATGGTCTACGACTTCGACGGCGACGGACGGGCTGAGCTGATGTGTCGCACCGCCGACGGCACCCGCGACGGCGAGGGGCGCGTCATTGGCGACTCACTGGCCGACTACCGCAATCAGGCTGGACGTATCCTTAATGGTCCCGAGTTCCTCACCGTTTTCGACGGTCTCACGGGCCGCGCACTCGACAGCAAGCCCTACATGCCTCAGAGGGGCGACGTCACCGCCTGGGGCGACAACCGCGCCAACCGCTCCGACCGCTTTCTGGCAGCAGTAGGCTACTTGGGAGCCCAAACAGATTCTTCACTCTTCACTCTTCATTCTTCATTTAAAAAAGCTTCTGCCATCTTCTGCCGCGGTTACTACACCCGCACCGTTATTGCAACATGGGACTGGGACGGACGTGAGCTCAAGCAGCGCTGGACCTTCGACACCAATCAGCCCGAATGGTTGTCGTATGCCGGACAGGGCAACCACAACCTGCGCGTGGCCGATGTCGATGGCGACGGCTACGACGAGATTACCTACGGCTCCATGTGCATTGACCACGATGGACGGGGGCTCTACAACACGGGCATGGGCCACGGCGACGCCATACACCTCGTGGCTTCACCCATCGACAACAGTCTTTACATCTGGGATTGTCACGAGAACAAACGCGACGGTTCTGATCTGCGCAACGCCCGTACCGGCGAAGTTGTATTCCAGATTAAGTCCAACGACGACGTCGGCCGCTGCATGGCTGCCGACATCGACCCCACCAATCCAGGTTGCGAACTCTGGTCCACCGATAGTCACGGCATCCGCAACATGAAAGGCGAGCAGACCCACCCCCAGCCCCTCCCTAAGAGTGAGGGGAGTGGTCAGACTCAAGGCGACAATACCGTGATGGAGCTATCTGCTCCCCTCCCTGATAGGGAGGGGCCGGGGGTGGGTCTGCACATCTCTGTCAACTTCGGCATCTGGTGGGACGGCGACCTGCTGCGTGAGCTTCTCGACCGCGAGGCTGTCACCAAGTACGACTGGCAGCAGCATGCCATCATCGACTTACAACGCTTCGCCGGCTGTCAGTTCAACAACGGCACGAAGTCCAACCCCTGCCTCTCGGCCGACATCCTGGGCGACTGGCGTGAAGAGGTGCTCACCCGCAATCGTGAATCCACCGAACTACGTCTCTACGTCACCACCATTCCCACAGCCTATCGCGTCAACTGCCTGATGGAGGACATTCCCTACCGACTCTCTGTAGCCACACAGAACGTTGCCTACAACCAGCCGCCCGAACTGGGCTATTACCTCGGGCCTGACCGTACAGACTACCTCAAGTAACAACTCCTCCCTGAAGAAAAAAAACAAAAAGACCTAACCACCTACCCCTACAGCCCTGAAACGCCGATGTACAAAGGCTTTGCGATGGGGTACCTGTTTGCTGAACACCTACCTAAGAGGTACCTGAGACCTACCTCATTTGGCGTTTGAATACGGACAATCCTTCAGATTGTCACATCCGTCAAATGCTCTCTCGTGTATGAATGCCGGGGTGCCTCTCATGATGACATTGGTCAATTGCTTGCAATAACCAAAAGCAGATCTTTCAATCCGTTCTACAGATGGCGGGATGATGACGGTAAACAAATCCTTACACTCACCAAAGGCGGCATATCCAATGCTTCTAACTCCAGACGGGATGACGACAAGGTCTGAAGAGTTGGTAAAGGCATAGGCACCGATACTCGAAACCTCTGGAGATATCTGAGTCGTGGCACATGCAAGTACTAACTTGTTTGTGCCTCTCTCCATAATGGAGTTCGTTCCGTCAGATTTATAGTGAGAATTGTTGGAATCCACGGATATGGCCATGCAGTATTCGTTATGAAGGAACGCTGCTGAGTCAATCTTGACAACGGAGGCTGGTATGTGTATGGAGGTTATTCCGCTTTTGTAAAATGAGTAAGCACTAATTGACTTAATACCATCAACAATGACAGAACCTTTACATCCGGCAACAAGTACATTGTCTGAGGTACGTATGACACAATTGCAGTCTTGACGAGAGTCATATTTCCGGTTTCTCTTGTCAACGACAATCTTTGCCAGCGAATGACAATCCGCAAATATATCAGAAGGGATGGAATCGACATTTTGAGGAATAAAGATACTATCCAAAGACGTGCAATGCGAAAAGTGCGAATGTCTGTCAAAACAGACGAGTGATGTAGGCAATTGTACTCTTCTAAGAGCGGAGCAGCCGTAGAAAGCCTCACTTCCGATATATTCAACCCCTTCGGGAATGATAATTTCTCGCAGATTCTTACAATTCATAAAGGCTCCTTCGCCAATTTCCTTTATGCCAGAGGGAATCTTTGTATTGCTACATCCTAAGACCAGTAATGTATCTTCTGTGTTGATAATGGCATTGCACTCGTTTCTGGAATCATAAGCTTTATTCTTGGAATTAATGTTAATGGTTTCTATGTTACTACACAAATAAAAGGCATCTTGTTCAATAAACTCAACAGTAGACGATATGTATATCTCCTTCAGATTATTACAATAGTAGAAAGCTTCTTGGCAAATGTCTTTCACGCCTTCAGGAATGATGATTTTGTCAATCATGCAACCAACGAAAGCCCTACTGTTGATGCGTTCTACGGATGACGGAATCCTTGTGGATTTGCAACCACAAATGAGCTTATTACCATGCTTCTCGATGATTGCATTACAGTCATCGCGGCTATCAAATATGATGTTGCTCTTGTCTACGCGAATAGACCTCAGGCTGATGCAATAAGCGAAGGCGTCCTTTCCTATCTCCTTGATACTTGCCGGTATGCGTACAACCTCAAGATTAGCACAGGCGATAAACGCTAGTTCTGATATTTCGTCGATTCCGTTACTGATGTCAACCTCTTTTATACTGCATATCTTGAAGAAGGCTCCCTTTTCAATTCTTTTTACTTGGTATGATTTGCCAGAATGCTTCACTTGGGAAGGAATGACAAGTATAGAGTCCTTGAGGCTTAACGTGTAACCATCCGCGGCATCCTGTCTGGCAACCGCGACCGTGGTGTCGTTGAGAATTCTGTACACGATGTCTGACTCCACAAATACCGAGTCTGCCAGGTTTTCTGCAGATATACTACAAAAAGAGCAACTAAATAATAGAATGAGTAGTGATTTATACATAGTCATGTTGAAATAATTCGGATGAATAATAATGTAATATGGTCTCATTGGTAAATGATATAATTTAGTTAATATTATTTTAGGTTTTCTGCTGCAAATATAAATAATTATTTTGATAAGTAGAAAAATAACTAATAACGTTCTGTGTATTTGTGCTTATTTAACATTCTCATGTTGGCAGGTAACTATGCAGTTCATAGGTGTTGGGGGAGGTGTTTGGCAAACACCTAACCCCTTTCAAATGCCCTGTACATCGGCGTTTCAGGGCTGTCGGGTTAGGTGGTTAGGTCTTTTTGCGATTTTTTCTCTCAGAGCGCAACGGGTGCTCGGCAAAAACCTGGCTAAAGAACATGCATCATGAGGCGTGAACGAGTTTTATAAAAAACGCCACGAGTTTTGATGAAAACTCCATGAGAATTTTTCAAAACTCATGGAGTTTTCCGCGAAAGTCATGGAATATTTTTCAAAAGTCGTGGCGTATTATTCAAACCACCTGGATTTAGAAGACGCAAGGCAGCGTCAGTAACTGGTAATAGAGGGTGCGGGCCAAGCGTTCGTGACCGAGGTTGTTAGGGTGCAGACGGTCGGTGTCGGCATCGTTGAAGTAAGGGGCATGGGCATCGAGCAGAGGAAAGAGACCGCCTGAGGCGCTCCAGTCGATAACGGGTACTGCCCAGATGTTGCCCGCCTCCTTGACGGCATCGACATAGGCGTCGAGATACTCGCCACAACGGTTGGTGTATGACTCGTCGCACTGCCAGTTCTTCTCGTTGGCATGGAAATCGGCGCGGTGAATGGGCGTGAGCAGCACAATCTGCTTGGTGGGGTATGTGCGCTTCAGCGAATCCATGGCGATGTTGATGCGACCACGATAGGTCGTGGCATCCATCGACGGGGTGCGCTGACGACGCGTCACCAGCTGCTTGGGCTGCCCATGACCGTACTCGACCTGAGCCTCACGCTCGTCCCACCAACGGCCAAGGGGTACACCGTTGTTATAGTCGTTGGTGCCCATGAAGACGATAATGGCATCGACCTGCTGTCCGTGCTCACGGAGCAGCTGCGCCGTTTGTCGGGGAATGTCGTTCCACTGACGACCGCTGACGCCATAGACGTAAGGCTCCATCTGTAACCAGTCAGCCAGTAGGCCCCAAAATTTCTTCTTGGCTGCCTTGTTGTTGGGGTCCGTAATGGAGTCACCGAAGTAAGCCACGCGCTTGCCCTGCCAGGGGTGGGTGAAGACAGCAGACTGTGCCCTTGCCACAGACACAGACGTCGCGACAAGGGCACAGATAATCAGTAATCGTTTGATCTTCATGATTATTACTTGAACGGCAGATACCAGTTGTTCTTATCTTCGAGATTAACGACGGGCTGCTTGTAGGCCAGCTTGCGCGCCAGCCAGCGGCTACCGAAGTTGGCGTCGTAGAGACCAGCAGCATTCTTATGACGGGCCAGACGCATGAGGTCGTACCAACGGGTGCCTTCGAATGCAAGTTCAAGGGCGTACTCGTCGCAGAGGATATCCTCCATGGCGTTGATGGAGTCGGCCTTGGTAGTGCCTACAGGGTATCCGGCAGAAGCCAGCTCAGCGAGCTTCAGACCGACGATGGTATCGAGACGATAGGGTGACTCGACATAGTCCTGACCATTGTAGTCGCGACACATACCGGCACCATGCATGTGGATGCCGATGCGAGAGCCTGCATTCTCGAACTTCGAGATATTGGCACTCGACAACAGGGGATAGGTGGTACGCAGAGCCTCCTTCGTGGCATCTGTCATGTAGTAGGCAGCATCGTCGGCCAACAGGTGGGCACCAATACCGTCCTTCAGGATGGCAAAGGCGGCATCGGGCATACCCAGACGGTTCAAGGCCTCAGCCAAGTGAAGCAGCACGGTGGATGTGCGATAGAGAATGATATTGGCATTCTGATACTTTTCTATCCACACCTTCGTAGACTCCTCAGCATCGACATCGAAACGAAGGATGCCGGAGGCACGCTGGTCACCCAGCTTGGCACTGCTCACCTCGGAACGGGCAAGGCCACTGCTGGTAACCGGGAAATAATAGTAGTCGGTGGAGTCGGACAGCGTCAGGTAGCTGTCGCTCGGCTCAATCTGCACCTCGTCAACATAGAGGCCATTGACCTGAGCGTCGCTGGCAGTGGCATAGTAGTTATAGCCAAAGGCCAGAGGCACATTGCTCACCGTGCCAACGGTACGGTTGACAGCCATCGGGATATAGGTGATAATATCGGCTGAGGCGTTGTTAGACGTGAAGATGGGGCCACTCCAACTACTGGCGCCCGTCACAGAGTAGTTGTTACTCTGGTCCCAATCGCCAGGAAGGTCGATATCGCCCGACATGACGCCACGGCGACCTGACGTGAACGACTGGAAATAGGGAGAATAAGGCTCCAAGGACACACGCGTCAGCCAGGTGATATAGTGGCTGGCAGCCAGGTCGTACTGGTTGTTCTCCAGATAGAGATCGCCCAGGATAACATCGACGGGAATCATCAGCAGACGGCTGTACACCATCTTCGACGAGTTGCTGCTGTTAGGCGAACCAACGTCGAAAACGTAACGGCCGAAGTCGGTAGTGGCAAAGCCCGTGTACTGCTCCAAGTCGGGAGCCAGTTCGCTGACGATACCTGCGAGGTCGAGCTCAGGATAGCTCTTGTCCTCAATCTGCGAAATCTTCGTCAACGGCTGGGTGAAGAAGGGCACCTTGCCGTAGTTGCGCGCCAGTTGCAGGTAAGCCCAGGCGCGGATGGCCTTGACACCGGCATACTCGTTGATGACAACGTTGGTGGCACCAGTATAGAGAGCGGTATCGCGATGGGCGATGTAATAGTTACAGTTATTGATGACACGGTAGTAGGCATAGGCAGAATCGTAGCGGTTGGTCGTCGTAGCCGAGAAGTCGGCCAGACGGCTCAACATACTGTCAGTGTACTCCGTGGTCTTCACCAGGTCGCCACGCATCTCACCCTGGAACACATATTGGTCAGCAACCTGCTGCATGGCCTGAAGAATGCCGTAGGCATAGAAGAGAGAGTCTGTCTTCTGGTTCAGTGCCGGGTCGAACACCTGATGGTTGCTGTCGGTCTCGAGCATATCGGAGCAAGAGCATAAAGGCAAAAGGGTAAAAAGGTAAAAGGGTAAAAAGCCTTTAGCCATCTTCCTTACCTTATAGAATATCGTTGTTTTCATCTTCGTATTACTTTTTAGTTCTTTACTTTTTACCTTTATATTACAGATTAATCTTCACGCCTGCAAAGAAGGCACGGCCCTGGGCAAGGTTGCCACAGTCGATGCCCTGATAGAAGACGCTGTTGCCTATCGAGAACTCAGGATCGCTGCCAGTATATTTCGTCAGCGTCAACAGGTTCTGCGCCTCAGCCCAGACAGTGAGGCCCTGCAGCCAAGTCCAGTTACCAGGAACAGGCACACGGTAGCTCAGGTTGAGAGTCTTCAGACGCAGGTAGGAGCCATCCTCAATCCAACGGTCAGAGAAGCGGTTGTTACCCATGGGGTCACCATAGACGGCCTTAGGCAGCTCAGCCTTCTGGCCTTCGTAACGCCAACGGCCAACACTGGCTACCTGCTGGTTGAAGAAGGTAGAGCCGCTGTTCAGGACGGAACGCTGGTAGTTATAGACATCGTTGCCCAGCGAGTAGTTGAAGCCCAACGACAGCGTCAGGTCCTTCCATCCGACGGTAGCGAAGATGTTACCATAGACATCGGGATTGGGATCGCCAATGACCACCTTGTCAGCTGCATCGATAACACCGTCGTTGTTCTTGTCGACGAAATGAACGTCGCCAGCCATGAAGTCATGGCGATTCTCGGCATTGTCGAGCATATAGAGGTAACCGCCCTTGCCAGCAGCCAAAGCCTCTGCGTCGTCAGAGAACACACCCTTGGTCTCGTAGCCGTAGAACAGAGCTACAGGGTTGCCGACAGCCGTCAACAGGTTGTTGTCACCATAGACAGAGCTAGTGTAGTCGCCGTTAGGCAGCTGTGTCACCTTATTCTTATAATGGCCTACAGTAGCACCCAGCTCCACATGCCAGTCTTTCGTTACGACAGGCTTAAAAGAGACTGAGGCCTCGAAACCAGTATTCTCCAGTTTGCCACCATTGCTCCAGTAGTTGTTGATACCGGCCATGGGGTTCGAGAAAGTGTTCAGCATCAGCAGGTTGTTGGTCTTATGAATAAAGTAGTCGAAGCCTACCGTCAGACGATTGTCGAGCATCATCGACTCCAGACCGATGTTGAACTTATGGGTTGTCTCCCACTGAATCTTGTCGTTACCGATGTTCGTCAGCTGAGCACCGTTGGCATGCTGGTTGTACTTCACCTGACTGAAGCTGGAACGGGCAGCATAGTTGCTGATGTCGTCGTTGCCACTGACGTCATAGCCAGCATTGACACGCAGGAAGTTGATGCCACGGGTACGTGGGAACCACGACTCGTTGGTGAGCACCCAACCCAACTGCAGGCTGGGGAACACGGCCCACTTCACGCCAAAGAGTCCCAGACCATCGGCGTTCTCACCGAAACGGCTGTTGGCCTCGGTCATCAGCGACAGCGTGGCGAAATAGCGGTTCATGTAGTTATAGTCGGCATTGGCATACCACTGGATGGTCTTCCACACGTCGCTGACACCACTGATGCCAGGATAGCCACTGAGGCTGAGCACAGGGTTCTTATCGTTCTGACGAGAACGGTACTCAGTGCTGAGGTCGCTGTTGTCGAACGAGAAGTAGTTATAACGGGCACCGGCAAAAGCCTTCAGGCTATGTGCACCGAACTGGCGGTTCCAGTCGACCTGAGCCTTAGCCACGAAGTTCTGCTCCTTGGCATACATCGAAGCCACCATCGAAGCCACACGTCCCAAACCTTCGACCTCGTAAGACGGGAAGCCGACATTAGGACGGAAGTAGCGCTGGGCATTACGGTTCAGCGTGTAGCTGATGCCTGCCGTCAGCTTGAAGTCACGGGCAAAGTCCCAGACGGGAGCAACATGCACATTGAAATAGGTGTTCTCGGCCTTGTTCTTGTTGTCGCCCTCAGCATTTTCAAACAGTGCCACAGGGTTGCCCAACGAATAGCCGTCGCCCAAGGCTGTATAGAGCTCATCATAGTCGGAGAGCAGTGAAGTGAAACCACCCTTACCACCATTGATGAGTTTGTTATACTGATAGGGAGCCACCAACGGCGACTTCAGGTAAGCCAGTGCTGTAGGAGCAGACAACGCGCCACCAAAGGAGGCAGGCATACCGTCATCGTATACAGTGTTGTTGGTGCGTGCGATAGAAATATCAAAACGAGTGGAGAGATTCCACAAGATAGAGATATCAGTATTGAAACGTACGTTCATACGGTCGAAAGCCGTCTCGCGAACAGTGTTCTCGGCATTGACATAGCCTACTGACAGGTTATACATACCAATGTCGTCACCACCCTGCACGTTAATGCTGTAGTTCTGGGTCAGTGCCGTACGGTAGACCTCATCTTTCCAGTTCGTATTATTATGATAGGTGTAATAATAGAAACCTGTGGGATCGTCGTCAAGGAAGTTGAATGTCAGCTTCTGCAGACCCTGAATGCGCATCTGTTGCTCAATGGTCTGCTGAACGGCAGGCGAGCCAAGCAGTTCGGTTGCATAGACACGGTACTGCGAAGCATCCATCATCGTCGGCGTGCGAGGCACCAGCTGGCAGCCCACAGAGATGTTGGCATCAATGCGTGTAGCCATCGAGTGACCACGCTTGGTCTCAATCAGAATGACGCCGTTAGCACCACGGGCACCATAGAGAGCCGTAGCGTTCTTCAACACCGTCACCTTCTCAATATCGTCAGGCGAGATGTTTGCCAAGATATTATTGAACTGACCACTATGCAGCGAAGTGCGTGAGCGCTGCATATCCTGCTCAATGCCGTCAATGACAATGAGCGGCTGAGCATCGCTGGTGATGCTGTTCAAACCACGGATAAACATCGAGGCACCACCATCGGCGACAGCCGAACGAAGGATGCTACGAACATCGCCACCAAGCTTATTGGCAATCTCACCATCGATGGTCACACCGAAGCGGTCTATCTGAGCCGTCTTCGAGGCGGTATAGTTTACGTCCGTACCATACATCGGTGCGAACTTGTCGCTGAGCATCTTGATGGCTATGGTCTGACTCTCGTTGCCAGCGGTAATGGCCACCTGCTGAGGCAGATACTGAGAGGCATAGACGTAGAGAGCCGTCGTGAACGTAGGAACCTTGATGGTGAAACTACCATCTTCGCCAGTCATTGCCGTATAACGGTCATAGCCAAGAGCACGGAGCTGGATACCTGCCAACGGCTGTTTTGTAGCCTGGTCGGTCACCACACCCTTGAGCGTAATGGTGGGATAGGCTGCCTGTTGCAGCTTCGAACGGTCGGGCTGCTTGATGCTGGTCTCCACCTCCTCTTCCTCCTCGTCGTCAGTCTGAGCAAAGGCGGTGGCAGAGAGTCCCAATGCGAGTGTGCAGACAACAATCCTGAGGCTGCCGGTCTGCATCATATGGAATAGAGTACGCTTCATATTCATTTCTTGTTAGATTCTTCAAATTCAACCAATTCCAACGGTTTCGCAATGATGGCGGCAATACGCAGGTCACGAGAGAAACCGGCCAACAGCGTCTTGTTGAACACTGACATCGGCGAAGTAATTTTGATATTCGGACAAATCTTCGCACTATTGGTGCCTAAACCGTAATATGAGACGGGGAAGGTGAAGCGACCGATATACACCGTGTCAACCTTCGTGGGATCGTTGGAGAAGGCACGGATGGTCGTGCGGTTCGTAGCGTTATCGGGAACCTCGGCAGGCTTCGCCGTCGGGTCGTCCTCCACCATCTTGGCCTTTACCTGTGCAATGTAGTCATTGAATGCCGCGATGTTCTCCTCCGTATCGTTCAGGAACGTATAGTTCTGCAGATTACCTTTGGCGTCACAGTAGTTCAATTCAAAGAGAACGCGATTGGGCAGCGGACTGGTCGTGCCACTCTTGTCAAAACGCTCTGGCACGAAGACACAATAGAAATCATAGGTCGTGCTCAGCATATTAGGCAAATAGACATCCATCTCGGGCTTCGAGAAGCCACCATTGGGTTCGGCCCAGACATAACGCAGCGAACCGTCCTTTGCAAACTCATAGCCGTCATAACCTTTCAGCACCACGTTTACATTATGGACATTACCCGTCGCCACACGAGCCAGATTACTACGTGTGTCACAGACACGCTCAGGTGCATAAGTTTCCCAAGGATACATGGCAAGACTGTCAACGATGCGTCCAAAGCCGTTGCTCATCAGAATCTTCTCGCGAAGGAATGCGGGATTAAGAATGTCTGCAGGGTTCGACAACTTATTATACGTCGTTGTTTGCAGAGTGTCGCTACCTAACGAAGAAGGCTCTGACTCCACCCACTTGTTATAACCATCGTTGTTCGAGAACGCCAAATTACGAATGATTGAGCGCTTCACCAGTGAGTCGCGCAAGTAGGCGACATCATCAACATCGTAGGTGGCAGGATCGGAAGCGATGGAAACCGAAGAGCCAGACTCGATGAAAGCCTGAGCCGTTGTTCTCGGAATATAGTTGAAATAGGGACTGATACGCTCGATAGCACGTTTCCACACCTCGTTGGTAGGCATCAGGAATGTGTAGGTACTGTCTTCCTTATCCAACTGGGCGTTTAAGGTCGAAGTCAAGCTGTTGACAGTCACCATGACCGAGTCAATGTACGTCTGCACACCATTAACGATAGGACCTACCACCGAGGATTTCTCATCAAGATAGGAATATTCGTATTTCTGGAAATAGGCTCGTAATGAGTCGATACCCTTACCAGCAGAAAGCTCCTCGTCAGTCAGGAAGTCATACAGATTCGGACGATAAGCGGCTGCACCATTCAGAATGTGCATAATACCATTGTAACTGGGCTGGTTGGCCTCTGACAATGCTACGCCACAGAATTGGTAACCGTTGGAACCTGTAAAATCATAAGACTTGCCGTTAAGCATGCGGACACGCTCATTCAGCTTGCCTGTTGCATTATGACCGTATTCTGCCACATGGTTATAGACAAACTGATTCAACAAAGCCTTACTGCCCAGTTGTTCGTAGGCCGCCATATCAAATGTATTATTGAGCGGAGCCCACACCGTGTAATAGTGTGACGTAGCCAACTGCGCGTCGAACCCAGCCTTCTTTATGAGAGAGGCGAAGTCGCTGAGCTGAGGATTCTGCTGGATATTCTCCCACAAGGTCTGGTTGGCCGAGGCCGTAGCGTCAGCCACCTCCTTGTTATAGTCATCGAATTCGGTGCAACTTACGGCTGCAACACAGCCACAGCCCACCAAACAAGCGACGAGACTATTCTTTATTTTCTTGGTAATCATAATTCTCAATTATCGATTTTCATTTATCAATTAGGGCAAAGTACGCTTAATACCAGTCCTCTGAGTACTCCAGGTTGTCGACAACACTCACAGGAATCAGCTCGACGAAGTCCAAACCAACGGGATTGTCCGTATTGTCAGGGTTGAGCGTCTTGATGCGCAACCAGTTCTCATCACCCTGCTTGAGTTCGGTGCGACCCAACACATAGCGGATAGTGTAGCTGCCCGTGCCGTATTCAGTACGTGCACTATTGTCAGCCTTATAGCCGTTCTCGCCATGACCGCAATAGCTATGAGGACCACGCATGTAACTACGGTTATGCATAGCGATGTCAGACTCGATACCTTGGTCATCTTCTTCCTTGGCATTGGTCATACCGATACGGGGATCCTCGACAGCGATGGTTGCATCGAAGGGCAGACCGATAGCCGTCATTGACTGGACATTTGACGACTTACCGATGTAATACTGCATGAATGAGCCATAGGACATCGGGGCATAGACGACACGGATTTCATAAACGCCGGAAGGTACGGAAGGCAGTTTGAAGGCTACGTCGTAACGCCCCCAGAACTGCACCTGGTCAGCCTCCCAGCAACGCCAAGCACCACGCAGACAGTAGGCCAGACAGAACACATCGTCGTAGACCACCATGTTGTCGAAGAGATTGCTGGGCAAACCACGACGCGAGGTGTCATAACTGCTTGGGATGTTACCGTCGCCGGTAGCCCAGTAACGATAGCGGTTGTTGATGAGTTCGGGGAAGAGCGACGTGCAGTTGACACGCATACGCTCGTTGAGCACACCGCGAGGTACCAGACGGTCATAGACCAACATATTGTCAATAGAGATGATATAGGCATTGCCAGCTACGATCTGCTGACCGCGATTCACCTTCACGCCACGGCGTACCACCACATGGTTGGTACCCATGGTACCTACCTCGTTGGTCAGCGTGTTGTTGGTCTGATAACGGTTAATGAAAATATTGCGATTCTCTGTATGTGGCATCCACACCTTCATCATTGTGTGAGGCAGCATTGTCTCATAGTAATCATACTGATCAGCATCGGGAGCATAGTTCCAGAAACTGCTCTGATTCTGCTCGAACACCAGTTGGTTCTCCGACATCCATGCATTCAGAATATGGTAGGCCACAAACATGTTCAGCGCATTGTGGCGATTGGTGTAGTCATCAGCAGTGCTGACGCTGATACCGTTCTCACGGATATAATCATACCAGTCGGCACTATTGCCATAAACCTCATTAGCATACTTAACGAGGTCCTCAAAACTATTGATACCATTGCGGCGCATGACCTCGTCAGATTCTGCAAAGATGGTATAGCCCACCTTGCAGACCTCCTCCGACGACAGTTTGCCGGAATAGTTCTGACGGGTAATCTGCGTGAACTTGTAGGTTTCGTCCTTCTTAAACTTCAGGAGCGAGTCTGCCAAACCTGTGGCCTTGAGTGCCTCATTGAAGATGGTGTAGTTCTCGGCACGGTCCAGATAGTAGCCAGCAGGCTGCTCCTTTCGCGGAATGACATTATTAATAATATGTACAATACCGTTGGTTGTCTCATGGTCGGAGCTGATGACCGTTGCCTTGTCGTTGAACACGGGGCGACCAATAGAGTCGAAGGTCACCTCGAACTCATAGCCCAGCAGTGTCGACACCTCGGGGTTCGTCAACAGGTTGACTGCCGTACGGACATTGGCCGACAGGTGGTAACGCACCAGATTCAGACAGAGTTCCTTGGTCAGGCCCTGCAACGAGCGCTCCGTCATACCGTTATGAGGCACGGCGGCCTCGGGGTCATCATAAAGACTATCACAATAGGCCTGCAGACCTTCGTTCGTCGGTGCAAAACAGGTGTAGACACCGTAGGCTGACATCAGGCGGTCGTAGCCGACTTGTGAAAGGACATAATTGAACGACGACAGCGTACTGTCTTTCTTGATGAATGATTCGATGGTCTCACCCGTGAAGGTGTAGAGATCGGACTCGTCAGGCTCCGGGTTGCAGGACGTCGTCAGCAGGATAGCCAACGCCCCTGCACCGGTGACAAGCAAACGTCGTGTTGATGAAAAGATGTTATTCGTCATATCTTTGTCCTCCTTCATTAATAGTTCTTCTCATAGTTACTGGCAGTGCTGTAGACAGGATTCTGCTTCAGTGCAGGGCAGACTTCAAGGTCACTCTTCGGCACCGGCATATACAGCGTAGCCTCATTGCCTAACTTCGCCGACACTGCTGTTCCCTGACTGCCCAGCTTACGGGCCATCAGCTGCAGCATGTCGTTGGTGGTAGCCATGAACGGCTCCTTGCGCTCACTAATCTCCGACAACGTTGCCTCGTAGTCGGTTTTTGTGTCTGCATGACGATAGTTAAAGCGCAGCAGGTCGTACCAGCGTTTGCCCTCAAAGGCGAGCTCGCGCAGGCGCTCTGCCATAATCAGATTCTCGACAGACGAGATACCGCTTTTATAGGTATTCCACTTCAGCGAGTCGTTCTCAGCACTCTTGGAGCGCAGGTTGACTGCCTGCACCAGGCGGAAGGCCGGCTGCAGATGGGCAGCGTCATCGTCTTCAGTAGCCTGTGCCATCAGGGCCTCAGCCTTCATCAGCATCACGTCTGTAAGACGATAGATGACGTAGTTCTGACGATAGGAGCTGTAAGCACGGCGGGCCGTCGGTGTGGCAGGCGCATCGCCGGTAGCGCCGCTGAGGTACTGAGCCTCCTGCGCCACCATCTTACGGATGTCCAACTGTTCGCCAGTGGATTTGTAAGTATTCTGAATGGCGCGGTAGTCATTGGCAGAAGAACCCTGCGTCGTATATACGATAGCATTCTTGGCAAAGATAGTGGGTGCCTGCAGATAACCGGTCGAACGGCCACTGGCATAGCTATTGAACATCTCACACACGGCGGTATTACTGTTGGTGCCGTTATACTGCAGTTCGAAAATGCTCTCCTCACCGTTCTGGTCGACAAACAGATCATTGAACATGTCATTACCCTTCACCAAAGGAAATTCCTCTTGGGAGGCGGCTATACTATTACGACGACGGTTCTGATACTGTGTCTTCTTCGATTCGATGACCTTATCACAATACTCGACAGCCTTAGCGTAATCGGCACTGCTGTGGTTCACGCTACCCAACCAGAGGTAAATATCGGCCAACAGAGCCTGGATGCCGTCACGGGTAAAGTACCCCACACGACGCCAGTCGGCATAGGCCAACGGCGAGATGGCATTCTTCTCAGCCTGTTCCAAATCGCTGACACAGGCACGCAGCACCTTCTCGGGAGCAGACTGCGGGATATCCACATTCTGGCTGCTGTTCATGAAAGCTTCCGTCGTGTAAGGCACATCACGGTAGGCACGCACCAGATAGAAATAACACAGGGAGCGCAGTGCCAACATCTGCGAGCAGTCGGACAGATAGTCACCCTCGGTGTACGACGGGTCTTCCTGCATCACAGCTGCGGCACGAGCCAGTACGAGGTTACAGTTGTTGATGACAGCATAGAATGCATTCCAGGTAGCAAACTCATTGTCATACTGTGTATTGCCCGTATTAATCTCAATCAGGTCTTCCAGCACACGCTGCGCTGCCCCACCCTGCACACTGGGTACAGGCAGTAACTCGTCGGAGCGCAGGTCACCCCAAACGATGAGACGCTTCACAACATCGGTGCTCAGCATCGAACGATAGGCGCCGTTGACCATCAACTGGACGTCGGACTTGGACTTCCAGAAATCCTCGTCTACGGTCTTGTCGTCAGGCAAAATGACGGTATCAACGCATGATGTAAGCATCATGCTAAATGATAAATAACAAATGATAAATGATAAACCTATCAGATGTCGTTTGTTTATCTTGCTAATCATAATTCTCAATTTTCAATTATCAATTATCAATTAGGTCTCAAGCCGCTTAGAATCCTATGTTAAGGGTCACTGTAAACTGCTTCGAACGCGGTGTCTGAGACGTATCCTCAGCCACGCCATAGCCCTTCGGTGACACCTCAGGATCAACACCGCTATACTTCGTCCAGAGGAAGAGGTTGTTCAGTGAGGCATAAGCCTGCAACTGGTTCAGGCCGAGCTTCTTCACCGTCTTCTTTGTGAAGTTGTAGGCCAGCTGTAAATTCTGGAAGCGGACGAAGCCGCCGTCCTCGACAAAGCGGTCACAGCCCTGATAGTTAAAGCCAGAGTTATACATGGCACGCGGTATCGGTGTGATGTCGCCGTCCTTGCGCCAGCGATAGTTAACCGTAGCACACTGGTTATTGGTGTCGAACATTCGCTCCAAATTCATGCGGGCCATGTTCACCACCTTGTTACCGAAGCGGTACATAAAACGAGTCTTCAGGCTCCACTGACCATACTTGAACGTGAGGTTGAAACCACCGTTAATCTTCGGCAGTGAGTTGCCCAGATAGACAATATCAAGGGCGTTGATCTGACCATCGTGGTTAATATCCTCATAGATGGCGTCACCACCCTGGAACACGTAGGTTGTAGAGGCTGTTCCGTTTGTATTGACGTAGTTGTAAACCAGTCGCTGAGGATGGCCTTGGTCGTCCATCAGTACCTTACCGTCCTCGTTAAGGGTGACGGGGAAGGTCTGTCCGGCAGCCAGACGGTTGTTGATTTCCTGCTCATAGGTTTCCTTGTCCCAGCCGTTCTCACGCTGCAAATTCTCCAAATAGTCGTAAGAGTACTGGAAAACGCCCTTGTAGCGGAAGCCGTAGATGGAGCCAAGTGAATTGTTCAACTGGACGCGATTCACGTAACTGCCACGACTTGTGGCTGTCCAGTCACCGTTGATAGCGTCGAGCACGCGGTCGTCCATCTCTTTCAGCAAGTTGGAGTTCTGGGCCACATTCAAGCTGACGTCCACCGAGAACTTCTTGACGTTGATAATCTTCTTGGCACTGATATTCATTTCCCAACCATCATTATCCATGCGACCGACGTTCATCCACGAAACATTGGAGAAACCAGCCATCGAGGGGATGCGAACATTCTGCATCAGCAGGTCTATCGTTTCCTTATGGTAGTAGTCGAAGTCAACCTCGATGCGGTCGTTCAGGAAGCCGAGGTTAAAGCCCAAGTTGTACGACGTGGTCTTCTCCCAACGCAGGTCGTCGAGCTTCAAACCGTCAAGCGAGCCTGTGGTGAAAGTCAGGCCACCGTTGCCATAGACACCTGCCGACGTGGCGTAGGTGTTATAGAAACCGATATTCGAACTGGGTGCCCTACCTACAATACCCCAAGAGGCACGCAGACCAAGCATCGACACATTTTTACTCTTCAGGGACTTCATGAACGGCTCGTCGATGATATTGTAACGCAGTGAGACACCAGGGAAGATGGCCCACTTATTCTCGGGACCGAACTTCGAGTCACCATCAGCACGCAGAGAGACGCTCAAATTGTAGCGTCCGTCCTTATAGGAGACGTGTCCGTTGTACAGAAAGTTCTGGGAGTTCGAACGACTGTTGGAACTGCCAATGCTACGCGGGTCACCATCGACCGTCGGGTCGGTCAGTCCGCTGGCCAGACGGTTTGTTGTAATGGTCTGCTGGTTGTACTTCTGCGTACTCATCTCATAGCGGCCCAGCATGGTCATCGACCAATCATGGTTCTTGAAGTACGGTGTAAAGATGAGTTCAGTACGTCCACCGATACGGATACGGTTCGACTCCAAATTCGTAGCCAGATTATACTCGTTGTCAGTCCACGAAACGTTCTTCAGCGAAGCGGGGAAGAACGTGGGGTTCGAACGGGCATAGATATCGAAGTCAACACGACCGTTGAAAGTCAGGCGGCTGGTCTCTGGCTCAATACCCAGCAATTCGTACTTGATATTGAAGTCAGGTGTCAAGCGGTAGGTCTTATCCTTCTTCCAAGCCTGATTGGCAATAGCAACGGGGTTGCCCAAATCACGCACAGCCGACAGCTCATAGGAAGAGTAGTTGCCATCGTAGGGTGTCATACCACTGACGGCACGGTTCATGATATAGTACTCGTCTGTGTCATTGCCAAAGCGGTCCTGACAATAGATACTCATGTTCGGTGCTATCTTCTGAGCAAGTGCCAACAGGCCCTGGTGATTTACACCATTGATCTTGCCTTCATAATTCTGGTCATTGCCAGAATAAGTCAGCGCAAAGTTGGTCGAGAAGCGTATGCGGTCCGACACATTATAGTCCAGTACCATACGCGTGGTGAACTGTTGGAACTTCTGCTTGATGATAGAACCGGTCTGATGCTTGTAACCAGCAGAAATGCGGAACTGTGCCTTCTGGCCGCCACCGGTGATGTTCATGTTGTAGTCGTGCATGGCACCGAACTGCTTCACGGCATCTACCCAATCGGTATTGTTGTTCCAGTTCTCGTACTCGCTCCAGGTCTGGTCGTAATTCAACTCACGGATACTGGTGGTGGCGTCAGACTTCTGGGCGGGGTTGTAGAACTCCTCCTTCATCATCATCGTGTAGTCGTCACCGTTCAGCAACGTGTAGCCATCGGGCTGCCATGTGCCCGTGAACTTATAAGAAAGGTTCACGCGCGTCTTGCCACGGACACCATGCTTGGTGGTAATCAAGATAACACCATTAGCACCCTTCGAGCCCCAGACGGCCGTAGCAGCAGCATCCTTCAAAACTTGGATATTAGCGATGTCCTCAACGTTCACCGACAACAGCGAAGAGTAAGCCTCCTCGTCGGCGTTGGCAAAGTCGAAATTTTCATCGGGATTGTCAAAAATCTTATCATCGACAACGATCAGCGGGTTAGCATCGCCATTGATGGTTGTCACACCACGCAGGCGCATCGTCGTTCCTGCACCGAGGTTACCAGAGTTGGCCACGATGTCCAGACCAGCAATCTCACCCTGCAGGGCCTCATCAGCCGACGTAAATGCCAAACCTTCAATATTTTCCATATTCAGCGACTGCTGCGAAACAGCCACCTCTTTCTTGGGAATCGTCAGACCGCCGGAGCTGGTGCGCTTCGACTTCACGACGACCTCCTTCAACTGGGTATTCTCGGGCTCCAGTTTCACTTTGAAGACTGTCTGGTTACCAATGGGCAGCACCTTAGTCTTATCGCCCACGTACGAGAACACCAGCTTGTTCTTGGTACTTCTCACCGTCATGGAGAAGTTTCCGTCGAAGTCGGTCTGGGTGGCCGACACAATACGGTTGTTCGCATCGCGTTCCACGACGTTACCCATCATGACGGGACCGTCGTTGTCGCTCAGCGTACCGGAGATACGCACTCCTTGGGCCATCGCACTAAAGCTGATGACGCTCAACAGAGCGGTAAACAGTATTTTCTTAATCATCATAGTCTTTGGCCTTTAGAGTTTGTTCTGTTTCTTCAATTGCTTATACTCCCTCTGTGTACGGGCTTTGGCCTCGCGTGAGCTCCATGCATCATTGAAGCGCTTGCTCTCGTAGACATAGAAGGGCTCCGAAATCTCGTGGATGGCGCAGAACGACGAAGTATAAATCTCCGTCGCACTGGTACGCGAGCTGTTGAACCAGTAGTCGCGAGCCATCTTGTTCACCAACTTAGAACCGTCGTTAGCATCAATAACATGCTGAACTCCAGCCACATCCTGCACAGTAAGACGGTCATCGCTGCCCGTCACCTTCAGGTCGATGGCAATACCGAGATTGTCGCGACTCAAGCTGGGACAAATTTGCATATCGAACGAGCCCTTGTCGGCATACATCGACAGGCTCTGGAAGTGGTAGCGGGCAAAGTCGCGCATGGCACGAATCTTGGCATAGGCCTCAGCCTTTGCAGCCTCGACCTCAGCAGCACTATAATCACCATCAGTATATTTTGCGTAGATAGCCTCAATCTCACTCCAACGCGGCAGACCAGCCTTGTAAGCCTTGTCCATAGCCTCATTGTTGGGAGCGTAGAGCGTATAATTATAGGTATTGAACATCTTCACGTTCTCGTCCAGACAGCTGTTGGTTACAACGTTCCTGCCACTACCTCGGTCGGATGAGAAGATAATATAGGCGTCCTGTGGCGCAATGCCGAAGGAGTTGACAGAGTCACTAATACCAGCCCATGCCAGCAGTTCCTTAGCCGAGAAGCCTGCGCAGACATTGTAAAACTCCGAGAAGCGCTTATCGCTGCGCAGCGTCTTGCTGACGCTGTTCACAGGCGGCTGCAGTGCACGGTCGATGCGGTAGGTACGGCCGTTCTTCTGCTCGTGCACCACCTCAATGGTGGCAGGCGTAAAGTTGTTATCAATCTGCTGACCGCCATAGACTTTCGTGCCTTCAGTTCCAGCCTCGACATAAATCTCACCACCATGTTTGGTCTTATAAAAGTGCTTACCGCCCTGACCGATAACCTCACCCTCGTTCAGCACAATGGTGTGGTAGTTCAGAATATCGATGAGCAGCGACTTCACACGCGAGATGGACACCTCTCCGAGACGGTCCCCCACCTCACCCGTCGTCGGGTTGTAGGCGTAACGGTCGCAGTGTAATGTGGTACGCGTGCTAGCATCGTAGTAGAACTTCAGCGCCTCGGGCTGCTGATGGCCCAGCGATGTGGGGTCGACATAGAAATGTTCGAAAGCCTCGTCATCGGGAACGAAGAAGCCGAAGTTTGCCGTCATAGCCAACAGGTAGTAGCTGAAGCCGACGTTCAGCTTATTGGCCGACGACTGAGCCTCAGGATCGGTAACGGCCCAGTTCATGACCTGCATATCAAGATAGGTAGAAGACGGACCCATGACGCTCTGATAGCGGTCGGGGGCGATCATCTGGTTCAGTTTATAGATGACGCCGTTGTTGGCCATCACGATATCATACTTTCCGTCGTTCTTCTTCTGCAGCAATCCCACGTTCATGCCCATGTTCATCTGAGCATCGTTCTGGATACCCTCGAAACGGCTGGGCACGGTATTGATGAACGAAGGTTTCATCAGGTTCTTGATGAAGTTTGTCAGGATGTCGGGGCGCTTCGACTGCAACGAGTCAAGGTTCTCCAGCAGGTTCTCCTTTGTGTTAGGACGGTCGCCATAGATATCAATGAGATAGGCGCCGTTACCCTCGACGAAGAAGTGCTCAATGGCATCATCGACGGGCACGAACATCGCAGCCACATCGTTGATGGAGTAGTCCACCTGATTGGTAGACTGCAACGGGCTATACTGGTTCCATCCCGGGTCAAAGGCCAGCACTGACGAACCAGAAACGATGTTGCCGTCAGGGTCGTTAGTGATGACGTGACCCGTCTGATTGCTCAAATAGCGAATCTGGAAGATACTGTCAATCAACGTTCCCTCGTTCTGACGGGCCCATGCGTTATAGTCGTTCGTGACAGCAGCTGAGTAATACGGTACAGCGAAATAGTCGAGAATACGGCTGAAGTACTTCGTATCGTTACCGCCACGCAGCACCTGTCCGATATTGCCTGGCGGCACAATGACATTCTCCATCTGGTGAACATAACCATTCATGCAGGTTACGTCGCTGTGGATAATGCGGTCGCCAAAGATGTAGGCCACACCGTCAGAGTACGGCGTGCCCGTCAGCACGGCGAAGTCGCTGTTGTCGCCAGCCGTCGTGATGCCGTTCTGCAACATGTGCTCACGGGTAAAGTGTACCATCATCGGACGCGAAGCATCGCTCACCAAGTAGATACCCTTGTCACGATACTTGTCCCAGTACTTGTTGTTCTGAGGCATATCGCTGCCCTTCAGCACATACTGCACCGTGTCGATGACACTGGCGTTCGTCTGGTGTTTCATGGCCAGACCTTTCTCTGTCGTCGGGTTGCTTGCGTCAGTCGTATTACTGCGGTTCGACAACATGTTCAGCAACAGCGCATTGTCGAGCATCGAGTTGTAAAGCAGCAACTTCTTCTGGGCGTCCGTCAGCTGCTCATAGCTCGTCACACCCCAACTGTTGGATTGAAAGAAACGCTGGAAAGCCTCGTCGTTGGCAGGGAACACCGTCTTCGAACCCGTACGGTTCAAGGTCTCCGTCAGATTCAAGTCGTCGACCAGCCGCAAATAGGTGGTGAAGGTGCCCGTCAGTCGAGACTGATCAGGGTTCTTCAATTCCTGATAGATGCTGCCACCAAGCCACGAAGGCTTCGAGTCTGCATCCACTGGCTCGTTCTTGTCGATACAGCCAGACATCAATCCCGTCAGCACGAGAGAGACACAGAAAAAGAATTTCTTCATAAAGTGTTATTAGTTATATTTATCGTTCGATTAAGCTACGGCAACAAGTATACTTGTTTTCAAGGTGCAAAATAACTAAAAAAATATGAAACAGCCAAACAAACCATCCTACAATTATTGATTTTTACCTACACAATCTGCACCTTCTAATGGCAACCAGTTTCTGCGCGTCAACCTTTTGGGGTGATTAGGAACTGAGAGGGGAAGATACGAAAGAGGGAACGAGGTTTTCACGATAGGACACGAGTTTTGAAAAATACTCCATGAGTTTCAGAAAATACTCCATGAGAATTTTTCAAAACTCATGGAGTATTTCACAAAGATCGTTGAGTGTGATAAAAAAGCGAAAGAGGGACGCAACCATGTGCGCCCCTCCGAAATCATGTTATTATGTTGTGATTATTTTACAACGACCTTGAGCTTTCAGCTCGAGCTCGTTCACGTTCGGGAATGAGAGCAAACTCTCACTTCTCTCACTTAATCACGACCTTCTTACCATTCTGGATGAGCAGGCCCTTGGTGCCAGCGGCAACCTTCATACCCATGAGGTTGTAGATAGTAGCGCTCTTCTTGGTGCTTACAGTCTCCAGTTCCTGAATAGCTGTCGGGTCGGCAGCCTCTTCGTAAACAGTGATGCTCTTGATGACATCACCACTGTTAATCTCGAAGCCAATCATCAGGTTCTCGGTCTCGCCGTCCTTCTCCTTTACCTGATAAATGCGGCGGCCAACCTCCTCGTCAATAATGGTCTTAGCAGTACCGGCATCGGGGCCGAACTTCAAATCTACCATCGTGTAGTCTTTCGATTCAAAGATAGAACCAGTATAGATGAACTCTACGAACTGTCCAGCCTTCAGACCTGTAACAGCAGCGCAACGGCCGGCACCTGCCAGCAGCAGACCTTGCTTGGCATCATTATTGATAATCTGCCAGCCTTTGTTCCAGTTCTTGACGCTGGTGTCCTTCAGAATGACAGCCTGGAATACCAGACCCTGCAAATCCTCTCTTGTGGGATAAATATTCACAGCATTACACTGATTGTTTGCCGCATTCCAAATCTGATAGCTATCGCCAGTTGTCGTCTCAAGCGTATCTGTAGCCATTGATGCGAAATCATACTTTCTGGCAATTTTGTGCTCCTTAGGGAAGAAGTTGCTAACGATAACGAGGGTTGTATCCTCATCAACACCTGGGTTTCCTATCCATGTCAGTTTTACAGGAATCTCACCAGCACCTTTAGCAGTTATCATACCATTCTCACCAAGTTCAACAACATCATTCTCAGGGCTGACACCCTCATTTTCCATAAAGGCCTCAAGGCTACCTGCATACCATACGCACTGATCATTGAAAGTTGCAGGAACAATAGTAGACTTAATCTCATAAGTGGCACCGGGGACTAAATGTACCGTATCAGGGGACAAAGTGATAGTAGGGGAATCGGCAGCAGCCTCCTCGTAGGTAATTATCCAACAGGTATTAAGCTGAGTTTCTCCACTTTTAGCATTTGAATTATCAAAGTCTATTTCAATGGTTTGAGTAGCCTTGATTCCCTCAATAGTCAATACACCGGACTCACTTGATGATTTATCAGGAAAATTACCTCCTGTGAAAGTTGCAGGCTCACCGTCAACATAAACCGCCGACACTTTTATATAAGGTTCTTCGGCATTAACAGCATTATAGTTACCTACAGCATCAAGTACGACGCTCGTAATGGTGTAGCTTTTATTGACGTTGATAATGAACTTACCTTCATTGGCAGCAGTACGAACCTTCATTCCTTTACTTGCCATTGTTCCTGATTGTTTGGAACCACCGCCAGCAAAATAATCACCAGAAATGTTGTAGCTGACACCAACTGCGGCAATATTCTTGCCAGCGCCATGCTTACCTTCGCTCGTTTCTGTCAGCTGTGCAAACATGGTGTTGCAAGCAAACAGGGCTGCTGCAACGAGCAGCACTTTCTTCATTGAGTAAATCTTCTTCATAAGCTTATAGTTATTAATATACAAAGTTCTCGGTTATCGTGTGCAAAGGTACACATAATATTTGATAGACGAACCGTGTTTTTTGCTATAAAAGTTGTGGTATTTGTGATTTTTGCTATAGACGAAGAAAACGGGGACGCAGCAGTTGCGTCCCCGTTTGGGATTATAGCTTTGCGGTGTTTTTACTTAACCACAAACTTGAGCATCTCTTACTTAACCACGAACTTCTTACCATTCTGGATGTAGAGACCCTTGGCAGGAGCAGCGCTGAGGCGCTGACCGCTGATGGTGTAGATAGCGCTGTTAGCCACTGCCACCTTAGCCTCCTGAATAGCATTAACAAGGTTCGGCTCAACATATTCGCCAGTCTTCGTCAGCGAGATATCGTCGAGTGAAATCTGCAGACCTTCACTTGCATTCTTAATCACCAGTTTTCCATTAGCGGGGATTGCCACGCCTTCAACGACACTGGCACCAGTAGTAGCAGAACCCCAGTCAGGAATGGTCAGATCTGTGTAGTCGAGCTGAGTGCCGTCTTCCAGAAGCAGTCCAAGAGTATAAGGATTCGTTGCGTTAGCGCTCTTGTCGTTACGACCGTAGATAGTCACCTTGTAGGTACCTGCCTCTGCGATAGGCTCAGTATAGACGTAAGAACCGAGATCAAGACGGATGCCACGACCCTGAGAGAAGCGATTGAAAATACCATTAGAGAAACTCCACCAGCTATTTACTGTACCAACGAGCTGACCGAGACCAGTGCCGTTGCCCTCGTCAGTGGTGGGCAGAGCCAGACGCTCAATATCACTATAGTAAGCTACAGAGTCAACAGCCTCGTAATTCAGCAGACCGATATAATAGGTCTTTCCACCTTGGCTTGCTGGTGTCAAAGAACCTGGGAAAGCATATTCCGCACAATTGTAGCTATTTGCCTCAGTAAAGTAGTACTTACCGTCTGAGCCCTTGAAACCACGCGGAGGATAGATTGTATAGGTGTCGCCCTCAAAGAACTTGTACTCCTCGCCACGATACTGCTTCAGGCTCTCGGAACCGGCCTTGCAGTTGAGTACGACATAGTAGGTCTCTGCCTCACGGAACATAATGGTGATAATCGTGCTACCATCCTCGGCAATAGTTTCTGTCTCACTGTTGTCGGCCTCATAGATATACTTCTTTGATTTGTCATCTGTATAGATGGCAGCTTTATCTGCGTCGACCAACGTAACGAGCTTACCAACCTGACCGTTGCCAGTACGAGATTCTTTCAGCACGCTCTCAGCTGCATCAATATAGCGAACAGTGTAGTCGGCAAACTTAGCGTTACTCTTATAGCTGGTAATCACAAGATTGTCGATATAAGACGTACCTGTGTTGCTGAACGAAACATCGAACTCACTGCAGGCGTTAGCACTCTCACTGAAGAAGGGGATGCCAAAGTCAGCAAAAAGCGTCTCTGAATCCTCACCCTTAGTAGAAATAGCATAAGATACGGTACGTGCCTGAACATTGACAATCACCTCTGCATGCAACCACTTACCAAAAACATCACTGGCCGGAATAGCGGTCGTCGAGGCAGCCATAGGCACATCATTGATACTAAAGAAGTTCTCATTACCACCACCTAAGTTAGCACGATTAGCACCAAACTGGAAGATGGCGCCCTCTGCTCCATAACCGAAATTGTTTTTGCTGGTAACATTGAAACCACCTGTCTGACCATTGTGTACCAAAGCATCGCCAATGGTGATACGGTGATGGCCTGCAACCTCGCCAACATTGAAGTCAAACTCAAAGCTTACAAGAGCAGCCTGCTTACTCAGTTCTGAAAAATCATAAAGACCCAACGGCAAGGCGTTTCTATTGGTGCAAGCAAACTTAGCCACCTTTGAACCCTGTTCCTCATTAGCCTCTGCCGTGATAGCCAAACGACCGGCATCAAAGATACTGAACATCGAGACATCGTCATCCTCAAAGTCAATGGTCTTAGAAGTAGCTTCATATGGATCATACTCCACCTCGACATAGGCATTGGTCATATAACCACCAGCAGCATTTGTCTCATATATGAGAAGCGTGGCAAAGCCAGAGAAATCAGCACCCTGCAGAGCTTCAGTGATGTCGAACGACACTTCCTCAAATGTTGCTGCAGCCTTCTGAGTGCTCCAAACTAGGCTTCCTCCGTTCAGTTTAGCAGCTACTGTCCAGGGACCTACTGCGGCATAGTTCAGCTGATTTGACCACGCATTGTCTGTCAAGGCCACACCCCAACCAGTAGTACGTTTGCTATCAGTAGAACCAGAAATCTTGACTTTCAAGGTAGCCTTCGTGATTGTACCGGGAATAGCCGTTGCATCAACTTGCAAAACACCTATCCAGTTACAGCCCCAACTAGTATAGCCGAAGCCTATTGTTCCACCAACATTAGCGTCTTTGTTATAACCCACCCTAATGGTATCAACCTCACCGATAATAGAATCGGGGAAGCTCTGATCCACGTAGGTCATCTTCACCGGCAACACGGGGAGATCTTTTTCCTCCGCATCCTGTGCAGCCACATTCATCGCACCAAGACCAAACAAAGCAGTCAAGGCCACGATTGATTTTAAGTAAAATTTCTTCATGTGATTAATAGTTTTAATAATAGTAATAAATAAAGTTCTATGGGAGAAGGATGGTGCTCTTTTACATGAGCACCATCCTGTCGATTGTTATTTCACCAGATACTTCTTACCATTGACGATGTAGAGACCGGGCTTCATGTTCTGAAGGTCAGCAGCACGGCCAACCTTTACGCCTGACAAGGTATAGATGCCATTAGCCACAGCATTCTTCACATTGCCCGTCTTTGCCTCAACGATGCCAAGGGCAGGATTAAGGGTGCGTGCCAACATCTCCTCGTACTCGAGCAACGTCAGGTAGATATTCTGCTTCTCCTGCAGGGTAGTAGGAGCCGTGTAGTCCAGACCTTCTGCCCAAGGATAGTTGGCATCACCTACCAAGCGCATGAGCTTGTAAATCATCCAAGCCGTCGTCGGGTCTTCAACACCATACTGAGCAATCAAGTCCTTTGCCTTAGCAACCTCAGCGTTATAGTCGGCCTCAGTATCAGCAGTATAGGCAGCCTCCGAGCCTAAATAGTACAGGCGGTTGTCGCCAAAACCGAAGGTGTTGGCCCCTGCTTCTGCACCGTTCTGGAAAGCCTCCAGACCGAACTCGAAGGTCTCAGCGGCAGAACCCGTCTTCACGTAGATGACAGAATACTCCATCGGAGTGCCACGGGTATAGACAATACCCCTTGAGCCACTGAGATAGTCTGCAGGAGCGCACTTGGTCAGGGTAATAGAGTCGTTGATAGCACCATCGGGACCGAAGAAAAGGCGTACGTTAGGATGATAGATGGTGTCAACCGGCGTATTCTCGAAGGTATCCCAGTCGAGGATAGAACCACAAAGGGTAGCAATGGCCATATACTGATTCCACTTGGACTGGTCGCCATACTCGGCTGCAAAAGCCTTAGAACGGAACTCATAGACACCGGGCTTAGAGAGCGTGATGGTCTGCTGCATCTTACCGTTCGGACCTACCGTCGTACCACGCCAAACACTGGCATAGCCACCAAGCTGATACTGGTCGCTGGGCTGGATGTCCCACTGCTTGCCGTCGGCACCAATGGTGATGTTCCAACCTTTGACGGCGTTCTCGCCGGTATAGTCCTTATCGTATGTAGACTTCGACGTCCACGACTCGAAGTTCAGGTTACGACCCTTGACATAGAGGCTGGCTGGGTTTGCTCGTGAAGCCGTGCCCATCTCAAAGGCCTCCTTAGCTGTGAGCAACTCGTCATCCATGGCGTCGAAGGCATCCATTTGGTCGCCATCGACAGCAGTACCGTCCACCATTCCCTGAGCCTTGCTGATAACAGCCTGGAATGTGGCCTTGTCACCATTAGCATGACTCTCGTCATTCAGTGAAGCATTACAGATAGCAATATCACTGATGAGCACCTGATAGTGTTGCTTATTGGCATTGTGGAAATTGCTGATGGCACTGTTCATATCACGTACAGCCTGAAGAATCTCGTCCTTGTAGTCCAGTGTTACTAAAGCAGGCTGCAATTCTGCACCATTTGCATCAATAACAGTAAGCAAAGTGTTGTAGATTTCCGTAAACTTACTGATAGAGTCCTGAAGTACTTTGTGTCCCCAAGGATAACCATCGGCATGTGTCCACTGATTGATGACCTGAGCCGAGTCAAGACGCACTGCCAGGGCATTCTTCTGGATGACCAGCTGGTCATGAGCATACATGTGGTCAACCTCCTCCTGAGACTTGCCAATAACACGGAACTCAGGGTTACGCAGGCTATAGCGGCCACCCTGATAAACTTCACTGAGCCAGGGGAAGAGGAAACCAGCCGTAATATCCGTGCCCTCGGGAATATCTACAATAGCGTAATACTTCTTCCAATAGTAGCCGTTCAGTGTATCATTCTCAAAGGTGATTGTGTCCTTACCTACCCAAACAGAGGGATTGGCAATGATGATAGAGTGATCTGCGCCGTAAGGGGCAGCCTTTTCGCTGGCTGCCACAGCCTGTGCTTCAATGGAGAACATATACTTACCGGCCTTCAGACTGGTATTGTTGAGGGTTCCCTCAACAATGCGTACTCCGCAAGCTCTGTCAGGACCAAGACGATAGCTGGTCTGAATACCTGCAGAAGCCACATAGCCGTCGCCAGCAGGACGCTCCAAGTCACCGTTGTTGGGCGAGAAGCCCCAACGGCCACCCTCGAACAGCCAGGTATTGCGTGTCACCATGTTGTTCCAGTTCATATATTCCCATGTGGCCCAGTCGGTCAGGTATCGAGTGGTTCTCGTTCCCTCAGCGGTAACACCGACAATGTTACCAGCCACTGAGTTAAGGTACTGCTGGTACATCTTGTCGAACTCACTAATCATCGACATCACTTCTGTACCATCTTCAGGATTGAGGTCAACCGTCTGCTTCACCATATCGAGCATACCAAGCATTTCATCAGCACCAGCAGCAAACTCCGGTTCTGACAAGAGCTTCGTCACATCGGCGATATATCGGTTAGGAACACGCGTATCAAAGACCTCCATGGCCTTATGAATCTCAAAGTTGGTGAACATAATATCAGTAGCCACGTTGTTGGCGCTGAAAACCAGATAGCTGTCGGCCTTAACCTGTACATTGATGACGACCTCAGTCCATTCTGTCATGAAAGGAGCTGCAGTAGCCACTGCCGTAGTAATGGTTTGGTCACCAGTTTCATTCAGGAAAAAGTTCACATAGTTAGAACCTCCTACAGTAACCTTACTATTGGCTACCGTGGGAGACTTCACCCAATAAGAAATGGTATAGAAACCTGCAGGAAGCTGCCATGCTCTGCTAAGCGTCTGTCCCTCCTCGGTCGAAGCGCCCTGACTATAGATGGCATTCTCGCCGTTAGGGCCTACATTGGTCTGAACGCCCCAGATAGCACCATCAACGGCACCACCAGCTTCATTAGTCCAGCCTTCCAAACCACCCTCGCCAACATTGAAGGAACCATTCGTCACGATGTTGGCATCAAGAATTTTGAATTTGGCTGTCTTGGTGTAAATATAGTCGCCGGCGTTATACGCATAAGCGCATACCGTCAAACACACCAACAACAATTGCACAAGTAGTCTTTTCTTCATAAGCGTGTATTTTTAGTTATTTTATTTTAGATAGTAATGTTCAATTGTTTATAGTCGGCTGCAAAGGTAGCGATTTTCTTGATGTAAAACAAGAAAACCGCCCCTTAAATTTTGCTTATTATCCTATATTATTTGAGCCAAGGTCTAACGTACAATTATTTTGCGTCCGCCACGGATGTAAATACCAGCAGGCAATCCTTCAGTACTCGTAGCTGTCATCTGACGACGTACCAGGCGACCACGCAAGTCATATACATTCTTGGCATCCGTATCATTCAATGCCGAGAGAACACTGGTATTTACGTCTGTCACCACAAGAACGCCCTCACTGATACGGCTGGTGTCCCATGTGATATTTGCAGGCAAGTCAAACGTTGGTGTTCCAGCCAACTCGGTGGTAGAAGACCATAGTTGAATTTCATCACCAGGCTTTAACGAATGTGTATCATCATCCACCTCGACACGAATAGTGCCGTTAATGGTCAGTTTTGCTATGCCGGCCAGGCTTGTATGCGTTGACTTGCTGGCTGCACGGATAACGAGAACACCTGTATTACTGATGGTCACATTCTTGTTGTCAAAATGAATCGTACCAAGCGTTGACGTTGCAGAAGAGCCTGGACGGAGAGTTCCATTGATTGTGAACGAAGAGTTGAGTAATGGTGCACTCGACGAGGTGATTCCCGACAGAACGGCACCATTGCTGACTGTCAGCGTGCCCTTACCTATCTGGGCGCCAGAGCGCAGGCTTAGCTCACCCGCCTTAACGGTTGTTGCACCAGTATGATTACTCTTGCCACTAACAGTCATCTTACACGTGCCCACCTTATTAAATATACATTTGTTAGAGCCACCGGCATCGGTAAATGTACCTGCAAAAGTAAAGTCGCCATTCTCCCAGCTATTACCCACGTTCCAGGTATTATTACCATTAACGGGCGACTGATTCTGGAAGTTGGCAACGGGTTGTATCAAAGAACCCTGACCTGTCAGTTTGCCAATAGCAAACGTCTTGCAGACATTTGATACCGAGCAGCCTTCTGCCACATCGAGTGTACCTTTAGGCAAACCGGTAGAGTTATCGAACGGCAAAACAATGTTCTTGTTGGTATGCTTGATGGTACCCTCAAACTGAGACCAGTCGCCAGTGATACGTACGCGCTGCACCGTATTTCGTGGAACAACAGTCAACGTACCAGCTCCTGTGAGTTTGTTGGCATAGGCAGTATAATAAGCATTCGTCAGCTGCCATGTTGCCGACTTGCTCTTCGGCACGATGATTGCATGGCTGGTAGCCTGAACATCATCCCTGAGCGTACCACTCTGTAGTTCGATGCTTTTGAGGGCACTATTGTTCTGTATGGCGATGGAGCCAGCCGTCATGACAACGCTCTCCAATGTATTCGCTTTCATCAGGTACAGACAACCATCACCTTTCTTAGTCAGTTTCGTACCAGTAAGCGATGCGTTCATCTTAAAGTTGGCACTGTTATTGATGACACCACCCTCGCTGCCCACCATCTTCATGGGCGAAGCCTGCTCTACTTCGGCTGTCGACTGAAGTGTTGCACCGTTCTCAATAGTAAACATTTCGGGCTTGGTAGTGATGGCACCCAGATTACCTGTGGCAGAATACTGGTTCGACAGTTTCTTGACCTTCGTGGTGCCACCAAGCAGGTGGTTACCACCAGTATAACTATTCTCGCCATTCATGGTCACAGTACCAGAATTCTCTTTTACGAATTGTGCCGTACCACCAATAGCGCCATTGCCATTAAACGTATAATTGCTACCCGAGTTACTAACGAGGACTTTGGCAGGATAGACATCGGTAAGGATACTAACACTCCTCGTAACAGCCTGATCGTCAAAGACAACCTCATCGCCCGAGACGAAGGCCGTACTCTCCTGTTCATCGCCAATGACAAAGTTGAAGGAGTCGCCTACATCCCACTTGTTGCTGTTGGCACCACTCCATGTGACAATAGCCGCATCGCGCATACCAACAATCTCAACAATCAATTTACCATCTTCGACAATCAAGTTCTTCTTCTGAGTATTCAGACCTTCAAGAAGAATGTCTGTAACTTGGCCTTCAATCTCACCAACCTCGGCAATGACATACTTACCAGCAGCCAGTTGCTGCTCGCCATCTGCCATATGACCGGTCAGTTCGATGACAGGCATCAGGTACTCGGGGCCTGCCTGTGTCCAAGCCGTTCCCGTCTTACGTTCAATCTTCAGCACATTCGCCTTGACAACATCTGCCAAAGTGCCTTCGCTATAGAGATCGACTGCAAGACGTGAGCCAAAACCCAGCAACAGTGTTTCTGTAGTAATAGTACCACGTTTGTCTGCACCACCCGGACGGATGACTGAACCGTAGTCAGCCTTTATGCTCTTGAACTCGCCACCATCGGAATTCAGTTCCGTGTGGCGATTGAGCCACAACGGCGACTGCTTCATCTTGCCGTCAAAATTCAGCGTACCATCCCAGATGTTAGTCTCACCGGTGTGGGTAAAGTCAGCCTTCGGCAGCGTCAGGATGCCATCGCCCTGCTTCACCAATCGTCCGTTGCCACTAATGCCACTGCCTGTGACAGTACAAGTATATGTGGTGTAGTTAATCTTCGGTGTTGCATTCGTAGTCTCACTAGGAGCCGTACCCTGCACCCAAGTGGGCACATTGAAGGTCAGAATCTCAGGCTGAGCACCAGCCTCAATGGCAACGCTGCTGTTGCCTGTCTCACAGACAATGGCATGTTTGCCGTTCAAGCCACTTCCAATGGTGCCATTATTGCTAACCTCCATACGGTCGGTCATCGTAAGTGGTGGCGGAGCAATGGTAATACCCTCCAACTCACCCAAGAAGAAGCTGGGGCGTGGTGGCTGATTATAGCCACACATCTGCCAGACCATCGCATTACGATACTGGTGGTCATGCCACAACGTAGGAATACGCCATTCGGTAGGCGTCGTTGTCGAGTAGATACGGATATGGTTATTTCCTGTACGCAAAATAACTTCTTCTCGCCAATCACCGAACAGGTCACCCTGATAGCAGGGTGTCGCCTTAGTATAGTTATTGGTAACAGAGCCAGGGAAGGTATAGATGGGGGTCCACGAACCATACTTGTGGACACAGCCCTCTGCAGGATAATAGATATCGTTGATAACCTGTCCTGTTCCGTTGAATGTCTCCTCACAAAGGTCGCCATCCCAATAGATTCGGAAGTTATCATCAACGCCTGTTGCGTCAAGACCACTGACTGCCTTAGCTGTTATCGTGCTTATAGCCCCCTCGCGCGACGATTTTCCCAATCCGCCTGGGAAGCTATTGGTAAAATTACCTGCCATGCAACGGCCGTCATCCTTTGACGCCTCATAGCGATGGTATATTTTTGATGTCGTAGCATCGCGATAGTTATTACCAGGGTGGTCCTCCATACAAGCATAAATCTCCAACCCATGATGATAGGGATTCAAATTACCCACGTGCTCTGCATCGCCATGACCAAAGCCTGTCGTGGAGAGGCCTTTACCATTATCATCAATGACCATCGATCCGAATACAATCTCATCGCGTCCGTCGAGGTCGACATCGGCCACACAATAGTTATGATAGCCCTGTCCCTTCCACGGACCAGCCGTTTTGTTGAACCATCGCCAGCGCTCCGTCAGTTTGTGCGTTGCAGGGTCCACATCATAGGCAATCATCTTGTGACGAGTATAGATGCCTCGGGCCAGGAAGATACTGGCCTTGCGACCATCAAAGCAAGGCGCACCAAAGAAGTGCTTCGAGGCACGGTGGCCGCCATCGTGCTTACCCGTAGAGGGTTCCCATGCCTTAACATAGTCACTTTCACCATCTTCATAGAGTTTCAGGGGATAAGGCAGACACTGGTAGGGTTCGCCCGTCTCTCCATTCATATATAAAAGGTACTCGCCTGTGGTTATCACAAACCAGTTTGTGCCACCACCTGTGGCTGCACGCACATTGACAGAAGCATCACCAACAGTATAAGTGGTACCGTCTGCCTTGTGGATAACGGTGCCGTCGCAGGCACGCATCACCACCTCAGCCTTACCGTCCTGGTCCCAGTCATAAGCAACGATATTTTGTTCGTTGTTCTGAAAGTCACCCATGTTCGGACCACAATTGATCCACCACAGACGGGTGCCGTCCAACTTCAGACATTCCATGATGCTGTACTCCTTAGTATCGACGCCTCCAATTTTGGGACCATACTTAGGATACGACTGCGAAGCCTCGCTATCATTATCAAACTTCATCAGAATCTCCAGCTCACCATCGCCATCGACATCGGCACAACAGGCATCATTGGGAATCAGCGTACTCTTAATTCCCTCGTGAGCCAACTGAATCTCCTTGTAAGTTGTTGTCCAAGGCTTCACCTGTTTGCTCTGTGCCTGTTCCTGACCACGCACCACCGGGGCAATGGTGTAGGAACTGTTCACTGTACCCGACTTGTCCATATAGTTCGACACGCTTAGGGGAGTTGTGTTGACCTTGACACCGTCACGATAGACATTGTAGGTGACATCGTAATATTCTTCGCCAAGGACACGCCAGCTCAGGTAGACACCATTGCCAACCTTCATGGCCACGAGTCCACGATCCAACTTATCAGTGAAACGCTGGGCATAAACACCGACAGTCATCAGCCCCAGAAGGGCTATGAGTATCAATTTCTTCATTTGCTTTAGCTATTAGTATCAATTTTGCCTGCAAAGATACGAACTTTTCCTGCCAAAGAACCATTAATTCGCGCTTTTCTTCCTACATTTTTTGATATTATGTATGCACAATTACAACTATTATTGTATCTTTGCACACAGAATCGACAAATACTGCAAACTAAAACAAATCAGGATGATATGAGAAAAATACTACTCACAACACTATTGGCAGCCGCATTCGCGACTAGCATCGCTCAAGTGACGCCCATCGGCCAGATGGAAAAACTGGACCGCGGCCTTATCGCCCTACCCTCAAACACGGGCATGGGCAATTTCGTTAGCTGGCGTTTCCTTGGTACAGATACCGATGACACCCGTTTCGACCTCATTCGCGATGGTATCACCATTGCCACCAACCTTACAGCGACTAACTACGAGGACTGGGACTGGAACTGGGACGACAGTGTTGAACACCAATATCAGGTAGTGACAAAGGTGGGCGGTGAGGTCAAGGAAACCTCAAAGGCCATCAAGGCATGGACTACCATTTACAAGAAGCTCAAACTGCAACGGCCGGCAAACAACAAGACGAAGCCTTACTCGACGACCAACACCATCAACAAAGAGAAAGTTACTGAAAACTATCCCAATGGCCAGGACTACAGCTACTCGCCCAACGACTGCTCAGTGGGCGATGTTGATGGCGACGGACAGTATGAACTGTTTGTGAAATGGGACCCGTCAAACTCTCGCGACAACTCCCACAACGGGGTGACTGGCAATGTCATCATCGACTGCTACCGTCTGGACGGCACACTCTTGTGGCGTGTTGACTTAGGGCGTAATATCCGCGCCGGTGCCCACTACACACAATTTCAGGTATATGACTATGACGGCGACGGACGCGCCGAGATGATGTGCAAGACGGCACCAGGCTCGCTTGACGGCAAGGGCAACTATGTAAATCAAGCGGCTACGGATGCTCAAATCAAAGCAGCCTCAAACACTAAAGACTGGGGCAACGGGAATGCCGGTCGCATCGATGGCGGACAGGAATACCTCACAGTGTTCAACGGCGAAACGGGTGAGGCCATCCACACCATCGCCTATTTCCCCAACCGCAACGCGAAAGCCGAGCTGAGCGAAGCAGCTGGCACCTTCAACTGGGGCGGTTCAAACAAGACCGACAAAGGCAGCTACGGCAACCGCGGTGAGCGCTATCTCGCCGCCACAGCCTTTCTCGACGGTCCTGACCACACACCCAGCGGCATCTTCTGTCGCGGGTATTATACCTTTGCTTACATCTGGGCTGTTGATTTCGACGGCACTCAACTGAAACATCGTTGGCTACACCGCTCTGACTCCGAAACACAATGGTCGGTGGTTGATGCCAGCATGAAAGAATCGGCCAAGATTACGGCACCGAAGGCTTCATCCGGCAAGGGCAGCAACACGATGTATGGCAATGGCAACCACAATCTCTCTATAGCCGACGTCGATGGAGACGGCAAGGACGAGATTATCTGGGGCTCAGCAGCTTGCGACGACAACGGCCGTCTGCTCTATGCCACAGGATTCGGTCACGGCGACGCCATCCACTTAGCCGACCTCGACCCCGACCGTCCGGGACTGGAGGTCTTTGAGGTTCATGAGGAAAAGGGAACGTACGCTTGGGACGTCCACGATGCGGCCACAGGTGAGATTATCTGGAAAGGAGGACAAAGCGGAGTGGACAATGGTCGCGGTTGTGCCGCTGACATTGTAGCCAGCCAGCGTGGTCAGGAGTTCTGGTCATCATACGGCGGCTTCAACAGTAGCTCACTTAACCGAAACCCGTTCAACGCCTCAACGGGTAAGGAGGCTGGCACGAATGCTCCCTCTATGAACTTCCGCATCTACTGGGATGGTGACCTGCAGGACGAACTGCTTGACGGCACCAACATCACGAAATATGGCAGTAAAATCCAGACGCTGACCGTCAACAATACACCGATTGGCAGTCTGGGCAGTCCGTCATCGTGCAACGGCTCGAAAGCAACGCCTTGCCTGTCAGCCGACCTCTTCGGCGACTGGCGCGAGGAGGTGATTCTCTGGAGCACCAGCGACAATGCGACGCTGAACATCTACACAACCACCACGTCAACCCCATATCGCGTACCGACGCTGATGCATGACCACACCTACCGTATGGGCATCGCTTGGCAGAATACGGCCTACAACCAACCACCACACTTGGGTTACTATCTACCTGACTACATCGACGGCAAACTGACGAATGACATACAGTTTGTTGCCATTGAGTCTCAACAGGCTGTGGAAAACCAGAAGGTCTATGACCTGCAGGGACGGAAAATGAATGGGCTGAAGCGCGGACTCAACATCTTGCGTAAAAACGGAAGAACCAAGAAAATCTTTGTCAAGTAAGTGTATAGTGTGCTGCGTCTGATTTGCAGCACACTATACTACTTAGAGAACAACAAGCGTCCGTCGGGGGTAACTCCGGCGGCGCTTATTTTTATGCGCGTCTCCTTACTGTTGTTATAGAATGTTGTCACGAAGCGCCCATTCTCATCGGTACGCGCATTGGGATTCCAATAGAGCGTGCGGCGATAATCGGCCGGTTCCTCGCCAACAGGACGGTGACTGTAGTCAGGCTGATAGAAATCCGCAGCTTCACTCATACCGTGCAGATAGATATGACGGTCGCGGAACACCACCTGCTTGCCGTCATCGGCAATAGGTTCCATCTCTACGGTCATATCGGCAATATACTTACTGTCCACCATCGTAGAGTCCTCCTTACGCGGCTCATAGTCACTGTAGATACGCACATTCTGCAGACGCGACAGCAACAGATTGTCGTAGAGAGCCTGCGGCGAGCGCATCTTATCATCCTCAGCGCTATACCCCATCTCATAGAGCAAGTAGCTATAATTACGCCAATACACTTTTCCGTTCAGCCGGCCATCGATATTGAACTTTGTGTGACGGCCCATGTTACCATAGAGGAAGCGTCCCACCTGCTGGGGGAACATACGCATATCGAACATACCGTATGACAGACCGTAATCCGTCACATCGTTATATAAGTCGTAGGCATCGCGCACAAAAGCCGGTTTTGTCCAGTCGGTGGCGCGGCGCCCGCGGCGACGTCCCTTCACATCAACATTACGCAACTGGTGATAATCGTTCTCCATTGACAGCAGCGACAGCGTATCGGGTTCCTCCATCGACGGGTCCCACTCGGGTGCATGATTCTGGTAGAAATTATAATCTTCTGTGAAGACGGGATACGGCATATCACGCTTCACATAGAAATCGGGATAAGCATCCTCGCGGAAAGTCTCTTTGTCACTTCGCGAAATCATCGCCTTACGGATGGAGTCTTTCTCCTTGTACGCTTTAATATTCAGGTATGTCGTTCCGTAGAACGGCGGAATTTCGAACACGAAGCGTCCGCCCTCGTGTGTTTTCTGCACAGCCGCCACCATACCGTCCTCGGTATAGACTTCGGCCTCGACCATCACCTCACGGCGCATTCCCTTGTGGTTAACCCCCAGAATAGATGTTGCGTCTTCCGTCAGTGTACCGGCATCGGCAATAAATTCCTGTCCGCTGTCACTGCCGTACTCTTCAGCATCCTCGCTCACCGTTTCTTGTGCCGCAGACTCATCCTGCGCCACCGAAGAACGCTTGAATCGGCTCTCGCCACCGGTGAAACGGCCACTGAGCCACTCTCCCACCTCAGCGACACCCATAGGCTGCTCTAATGGCAGGTCACCAACGGGTACGATGCTGAGCATCTTATAGACTGCACCGCTGACGGTCATCGTCTTCTCGGGCTGGTACTGGGGCACGAAAGTCGTATCGGCCAGCTGTTTCCACTTATACTTACGCCATCCCTGCACCATCATCAGCAGGTCAAGGTTCTGTCGGTGCTCGTCGTCACCACTCTCAAAATAGTAAGCGGGACGGGCAATGAAACCACGCAGTTCACTGCTCAGAAGCAGCGAGGTCAGGATGTTGCCGTCATCGTAGGTCGGTTCGTCGGTACGGGTATCGCGGACAGCTACAGAGAAAGTGGTTTCAGGTGTCGGCAACTGCAGACCTATGGTGATAGAGTCGTAGGGTTCGTATGTTGTATTGGAGCGCAACTCATTGATGCTCTCAATAGGTTCGATAGTACCTATTTTCGCTATCTCATCGACATCCTCCACCGGTCTGAAGAACAGGCGGTCGGCCAGTATCTGCCCATCACTGTCGAAAAGGGTCACATCGTTGACACCAGCCGGCAGATTCTTCAGCGGTAGCGTCAGCGTCACATCAGCGTCTTCTGACAGATTCACCTCCTCAAAATGTTTCAGTACACCGCGACAGAGAATCGAGACGGCATACTGTTGCGTTGCGGACAGATGACGGGCGGCTATGTGTAGTTGCTGTCCGTCGAGGGTCATCACGGCGCCACTCTTCTCTGCTTTCGGCAGGTCGAAGCTATAGTCCTTATCGTGCCAGCGGAAGCGCACTTCCAATCGCTGCCGATCGGGGGTAACGCTAAAGAGTCCGCGTCCCATATATCCCGTAGCGCAGTCGGCCACTTTCTGACTGCCGGCCCATACCGTTCCCTTAATGTCCACGACCTGGCCGTTCTGGTCGACAGCCTCAAAAGCCACACGGCTTGGCAGACCCTCGACAAGTGTACCGCCCTCAGGATAGAACTTCACGATCAGTTCATCCTTCTTCGGTTGTGGCAGACGGGTCTTCGGTCGCTGGTAGATACGGCGCAGGTCATAGTCGCCAGCCTCCTCGGGCTTGCTATATATAGGTAGCACGCGCGAATAGAGACCGTCCCACAGACGATAGTACTCCTCAGCCATCTGACGGTTGTAGAAAGCCCAACCGTCATCCTTGCTGAATCGGTGCTCGCGCTGATTGAAGTTCAGGTTCCAACGGGTATAGGCGCGCAGTTCGTAATAACCAGAATAGAGGGAGTCGCGCAACACAAACTGTCCACAAGTATAACCCTCTGGTGCCACGATGACATTCTGGCGCTCCACCAGCAGGCCGTCAGGCGACAACAGTTCGACATAGAGAATGCGGCTCATGTCGGTGGGTTGCAGGTTGTCGGCACGGACGACATAGGCTTTATACCAAAGGGTATCGCCTATGAAATAGCATGTATTGTCGGTATGAACATAGACTTTCTCCTGCACCTGTGTGACGGACGACTGTTCCAAAGCCTGTTTGAGGTCATTCAAGGAACCAGCGCTGCCCGTGAAGGTAGCAAGAAAGAAGAGTATCAGTGAGTATAGGGTACGGTTCATCGTCGTAGCTGTTTTTGTATTAGACGGACAAGACGGGAGAAAGTTTAATGCCGGCTGCAACAAAGTTGCAGCACGCGACACCACTATTTCTTCAGCTTGAAGGCATTCTCAATACTGGCCAATTCGGCAGAGAAGGCTTTATCCACCTTCAGGCGCTGCTCAACAGTGCTGCAGCTATGGATGACGGTAGAGTGGTCACGGTTTCCTATGAGCTGTCCGATACGCGATGCAGGCATCTTCGTGTACTTCTGTGCGAAATACATCGAGACCTGGCGAACCTGCACATAGTCGCGCTTACGGCTCTTGCTGAATACGTGCTGCTGATTGACACCGAAATGGTGGCAGACGGTCTCCAGAATATCGTCGATGGTCAGTGGCTTATTGTCCACCTTGACAGCACGCTTGATGACGCGCTCTGCCAGTCGCATGTCGATATTCGTGTTATAGACGATGGAGTTGGCCAGCAGTCCGTTGATGACACCTTCGAGGTCACGGACGCTGCCATTGGCAGTCTCGGCAATGAACTGGATGACGTCAGCAGGAATCTTCAGGCCGTCGCGACGACACTTGGCATTGAGGATGTCGACACAGAGCTGCGTGTTCGGTTGCTCCAGTTCGGCAATGAGTCCGCAAGCAAAGCGTGTCAGCAGTCGGTCCTTCACGCCATCGAGATCGACGGGCGGTCGGTCTGATGCCAGTATAATCTGCTTACCGAGACGGAACAGGTGGTCGAAGATATGGAAGAACGTGTCGAGCGTCTTCGGTGACGAAGCCCACTCCTGCACATCATCGACGATGAGCACGTCGAGAGTCTGGTAGAAATGGATAAAGTCGTTGACCTTGTTCTGGCGCACAGCGTCGGTGAACTGCACCTGGAAGAGACGGGCACTGACATACAGCACGCGCTTACGTGGGTACATCTCCTTACACTTCAGTCCGATGGCGTTGATGAGGTGTGTCTTACCACAACCCGACGGACCATATAGGAAGAAGGGGTTGAAGGTCGACTTACCCGGATGCTCGGCGATAGACAGTCCGACGGTACGGGGCAGCTTGTTGGAGTCGCCCTCGATGAACGAGTTGAACGTCTTGCGCGTGTCGAGCTGTGGGTCAAGGTCGCTGGGGGCAGCATCCAGAACGGTCGGGGCCTTGTTACCACGCTCCGTGGGCTGCGACGTCTCGACATTGACGGGGCCCTCGCTTTCCTGATCGACACCCAGGCCGTGCTCCTTGTCGGTGACGACACGGTATCTCAGGCGAATATTGGTCTTGAAACTGTTGGTGAGCGCCCAGTACATCAAGCGTACATAATGTTGTTCGAGATATTCGCAGAAGTAAGCGCTGGGCACCTGCACGAGGAGAGTGGCATCGGCTTCCGAGAAGGACTCGAAGACGATGGGCTCGAACCACGTTTTGTATTGCTGCTCCGAAACGTTTTGCCTGATTAGTTGCAGGCAGTAATCCCAGAGCTTCAGATGTTTTTTGCTTACCATGAGTTAACAAATCTCTTAGGTTACAAGATTATGATTTTGCTTGAATGCGAGTGCAAAGTTCGCACTTTTTTTTCAATCTTGCAAATCCAATAATTTTCTACAGGCTTATGGTTTCTCGCGTAACTCGTTATTATTTGGGAGTTTATGGTGTTTCACGGAACCGTATTGTATCACGGCCTCTTGCAAAAGTACAAACCACTGTTTTTCAATTACTTGCACCAACACCCATCATCCCACAACGTAGTAAATACGCCTTATCCTATTTAGACAAAATTAAAATTACTTGTTTTTCCTGCCAAACAACGAGAAGTGCACATAGCGCTTCGGATTGGCCTTCAGGTCTATCAGCAATGAGTCGGTATGATTCATCGTTGAGGACAGGTGACGGTAGAGTTGGGGGTCACGCATCAGTAGGCCCAGCGTACCGTCTTTACTGTTCAGCGAGGCTGTCATCTGCTCCACATTGGCCAGGGTGGCATTGACGCTGTTCATCGTGGTAGCAATGTCGAGGTCGTTGAGGTTCTTGGTCAGCGTCTCGCTGTTGGCCAGCACACCGTCAGCCTTGCTCATCATGGCTGGCATCTGACGGTTCAGACTTGCCGCCAACTGATGGAGCTCTGCTGTCGTGGTGGTCAGTCCTGCAGTAATCTGCTCGACGTTATGCACCGACTGGGCAATGGCAGGGTCAGCCAGCAGGGCATTGACGCTGGTGAGGATGGAGTCGAGCTTCGGTAGCATCTTTTCCACCTGTGGAATCATGTCTGCAGCCTTGCCCAGTGCTCCCTTGTCCTGAGAGCCACTGATGGTGTCGCCAGGAGTCATACGGGCTGATGTGGTCCCCAGGCGCAGTTCGAGCTTGACATTACCAAGAAAGTCGCTGACTATTTCTGCTGTCGTACCCTCAGGCAACTGCATCTCCTTGACGATGTCCACCTCGGCAATGATGTCGTCTGGACGATTGTAGTTGTAGTTGATGCTTTTCACGACACCTATTTTATATCCGTTGGCATAGACAGGGCTGGTAGCCGACAGTCCGCTGACATCGTTGAAACGGACAAAGTAGCTACTGTCTGACGAGAACATGGTCTGTCCCTTGAGGAACTGCATGCCGAAAAACAACACGACGATGGCTACAACAGCCACCAGACCAATCTGAACTTCCTTTGTAAAATACTTCATAACTCGCTATTTCGTTTTTCATGTAATATCGTCATTTCGACGCTTTGCGCCACTCTGCAATGGCAGCATTGACATCCATCTTCTCGCTGCCACGGAAAGCAACAACGAAGCAGCCAGAGAACGTCGCTGCCAGTTCCTTGCGCAGACGCTGTATCTCACTGTAGTCGGCAGAGGCGCCAACGGTGTACTTATAGAGTCCGCCTTCCTTGTAGAAGTCGGCATCGTTACGGCCTTTCAACTGTGGACTGCCAGCCTTCAGCTGACGGTCGCTGGCCAGTATCTGCACCTTGAAGACGGGGGCAGAGGACGCCACAGGGGGCGGAGTTTTCTGAGTGCTCTGAGAACTCTGAGGACTCTGAGAGCCCTGAGCACTCTGGACAGGCTCAGCAGGCTTCGCAGGCACAGGCCCATCAGCCCCAGCCTCATTATTCTGACTCTCCTTCGTCTCTGGCTTATAGGGCACATTAATTATATTATTCTGTTTGCCGCGATAGGCCATGAAGGCGTTGAAAATGCCCTGTGCGTAGGCATAGAGGGCATCGGCAGAGTTCAGATAGCGCTCTTCGTCGGGCGTCGAGATGAAACCGAGCTCCAACAGGCAGGCGGGCATCGACGTGAGGCGCAACACGGCAAGATTGTCCTGATGGACGCCCTGGTCCTGACGACCTGTGGCCTGACAGACATACTTCTGCATCATCTTGGCCAGCTGGACGCTGTTCTCCATATTCTTGTCCTGCATCAGCTCGAAAATGATGTTACTCTCAGGCGAGTTGGGGTCAAAGCCCTCGTAGTGCTGTTGGTAGTCCTTCTCGTAGAGAATAACGGCATTCTCGCGCTTGGCCACCTCCAGATTCTCGATGTAGCCTCGACGGTTGCCGTCGCGACGACTGCGGCCCAGCGTGTAGGTCTGGTAGCCGCGGGCAATCTTCTTACCCGGCAGGGAATTGATATGGATGGAGATGAAAAGGTCGGCCTTGGCTTTGTTGGCCACCTCGGCACGCTGCCACAGTTCCAGGAACCTGTCGGTGGTACGCGTATA
>Ga0247611_10000466_pt1 | contig 82149 bp, 80 predicted proteins | sample 177DNAGHGhighgp2_FD_192422 | JGI IMG/M metagenome (GOLD analysis project Ga0247611, IMG submission 192422) | Sheep rumen microbial communities from Palmerston North, Manawatu-Wanganui, New Zealand - 1770 DNA GHGhigh gp2 | ecosystem: Host-associated > Mammals > Digestive system > Stomach > Rumen... | reverse complement strand
AATACTGACAGATAAGACTCTTTTTCCTGACAAAACGAGAAGACTTTTGGATATGCTTGAAAATAATAACTAAATTTGAGTGTCTTTAGAGATGCAAATTTCCAGACACACTTTTTGAAACACTACCATAGGCGAACTTCAAAAAGCATCAAAACTTATTTAAGAATAAAGCCGCAGACTAAAACCTACGGCTTTCATTTTTTTGACTATCTTTGGACAACAGGTATATAGTTCCCGTAGAAAAAGCATTCTCCCAATTCGTTTTGAGCTTTAGCATCACCTTGTTCCGCGGCCTTTTTCCACCATTTAAAAGCCTCTGAATAATCTTGTTTCACGCCATCGCCCTTATAGTAACAGAACGCCAATTGATACTGAGCTTCAGCATCACCCAGCTCCGCTTTTTTAAGATAAATTTCAAAAGAATTATTAATTTTCACTATTTTCCATAATGATTCTTATTAACCTTTTAACCCTGTAATAATAGTTGACATAACACTAAATCGTACATAGCAATCTACGTAGTTCTATTCAACGTCCAAATAGAATTAGACAAATCTATCCCTCGTTTTTAATCCAGTCTAAAAACTCATCTTCTGATAAGGATTCTTCATTACCTTGAACATATCTAAATATCGTCCAATCATCATCTTTTAATATTGGCAAGTAGAAGCTATAACCAGTTAATTTTGAGCAATACTTATAGCATTCTTTAAGGGCTCTAACTTTGTCCTCATATTCTTCTGTCATGATATTTAAGTTAGAAGATTTATTAAGACTCTTAACTTCAAAAATGTGAATTCCTCCAGATTTATCCTTCATGACAAAATCAGGATAGGATGAGTGAATACCATTCATATAATACTCATATTTAATCCCGGAATTAAACGGAAAGTTCTTGCCCCAAAGGACTCGATACTCTTTAATTTTCTCAAATTCTTCGCCTAAAGAAGGATCTATCTCTTTTGAAACAACAACCTTCTTTATGTTATCTTTACACCCAGCCAAAAATTCAGCCCACTCCTTTTCAGCATCGCTGTCAAATGAAAACTTCTTTTGGCCATCTTTCCTCTTCCATACCCAATCATCAATTCGTTTATAGTTCCCATTATCTGCGTACCGCGAGTACAACGGAAAACTCACCCTCATATCTTCTCCAGTTTCTGGATCTTTTGCAATCTCCATACTTTTGCTATAATCGCAGACATATTTGTTATACAGTTTGTTCAGGCCATCCAGATTTTCAACAAACTTGAACCATTTTTGGATATCTCCATCAGAATATTCATAGCACATTTTCCGTAACCCTTCATCGACAAATTGCAGTTTTCGATTGAGCAAGAAAATGCTTTCATGCACGACGGGTACCTTGCACCCATTAAGATATGATATATAGTCAAAGTCCACTTTATCAGTTAGTTCTTTAAGAACAACAGTCTTTAATGAAATCTCTGTATCAATAATTCCGTTTTCATCGCCACGCTTAACTTCAAAAATCTTTTTCATATTACTTGGCAAGACTCCCCATATCCAGGCTGTAGTAGCAAGTTGCTGCGCTTTTGAATTCAAACGTTCAAAATCTCTTAGTCGAGGATTGCGACGTACTCGCCCCATCACCTGTTCATCTAACTGCTTACTTTGCGTATCTCTAATCTGATATAGCATACAGGCACGAGGAATATCCCATCCTTCGGTGATTTTCATTTTGAAAATGATAATATCTATACCTGATCGATCGGTTTTTGCGTACTCAGTCCATTTGGAAACTGGAAGTTTACCAATTTCATCGTTAGTTTTACAATCTTTATCTTGATTAACTATATAAATCCATTTTAAATCCTGATATTCCGTCTTTTGTAGTAAGGGATAAATGGTTTTAGACCATTCGTCAGAGCCTTTATCAGTGTTAGATATCTGGATTATGAGACAGGGGTTAACCCCTAAATAATTTCTGTAGTCAACTTTTATCTCTTGATACTTTTTAAAAGCATCTTCTAGTGTATCGTTGTCCTCTCCTTTCACGACATCTTTTATCAAGTGTACGGCAACGGCTTCATCATCGGTGATCTCAACATCTGGTACTTGCCCCCGTGATAGATTGGGAGTTGCTGAAATATTCAAAGTCTTTATACATTGATCTGCAATCTTTTCGTCAATATTTGAAGTCGCCTGATGACATTCATCTTTGATGAGAATAATTTTTTTGTTTAGTGTCAATCCACCATTTTTATATTTCACCGAAAAAAGGAACTTCTCCATTGGGCCTTGCATGAGAAGTCCATTTTTGCTATATAAATCTCGTGGAAGAACATAGACATTATGTCCGATTGGAATATGAACATCTTCTTCTCCCGCTCTTTCGGTATTAATCAGGTATGGATCAAGATTTGCGAATCTTCCTTGTTCCCTGTATTGACAGAACTTCTCATAGTTTTGCTTAGCAAGTTCGCCCTTTGATAATGTGGAAACAAGAAAAATCAGGTCTTCCGAGTTTTGAAGAATCCGATCCATTAAGTCGGCCATCATAAATGTTTTACCGCTACCAGTTGGAGACTTAAAAGTAATTATCTTTTTTCCTCCATTAAGCTTTTCAACGAGTTGAGTCACCGCTCGTTCTTGTAGTTGTATTACTTCCCGTAGCATTACTTTATCTTCTGTTCTGTTGCTGCAAAATTCTCACAAATCCACTCTATTTTATCTTGAAGATTAGAGAATTTTTCTTTGCCATAAAGAGTTTCATCTATCACGTCAACGACTGTTTTACCTTTACCCGCTTCAGTGTCAGAAACAGACATGAGTTCATAAACGTCAAAATTCTCCTTATAGGGCGAATTGCTATTTATCCATGAGAATTCCGTACTATTATCGTAGCACTTACCTGTCATAATACGTTTAACCCGCTTTGTAGTTACATCATATGCTATTCCATTAGGATTCTCATTTGTCTTCTCATTAATCTGGCATAAAATAGCCTGCCTCTTTCCTCCATCGCTATTATTAAGCTCGGCAACAGCATGCAAAGTAGAACCACTCCCTGCAAAAAAATCTAGGATAATAGCATCATCTTTATCACACACCATTTGTATTAATTGCTTGATGAGAGCAGAGGGTTTGGGATTCTTAAAGATTCGGTCAGAATTGGGGAATATCTTATCCAGTTCTTTCTTCCCGTTATCGTTTGAAAAATCATTCTCTAGATATGACAATGTCGTAAAGGCTTTTCCTGGTTCAAAATACTCAAGTTCGTTGACCCCTCTCTTTTTGCGACATTTAGCATAGGTCTTCGTATAAAACCGGTCACCTTTTAGTACAATAAGACCATTCTTAATACCCCAGGAAAAAGCAGACTCTTGCCAACGCCAAGACCAATCGGACTCACGATGATCGCCCTTTTGACGTTTTTCCCATGCTTCTTTGCTACCACCTGGATAATATGTTTTGCCTTTATACTCAATAGGATAATCCATGCTCTGACTATATGAAAGACTTCCATAGTCAAGAGTTTGAGTTAACTTAAATTTTCCACGTTGACTCACGTACTCATCCTCTTGATCGAAAGAACTCATATCTTTCTCAAGTTGTTCAAAAACAATATCCAAAGAAGTGGTATATCCTAAAACATAATCATGATTCTTTTGGATGGTAGCCGTCGTCTTTCCTCCTTTCTTTGTGATTCGCGGGAGACAGAAAAGAAATCCACTTTCTGTAAACACATCATCAAAAACACATTTAATATATGATTGATTCCTGTCATCGATACTACAGAAAATAACCCCGTCTGGAGAAAGCAAGCGCTTTGCCAACAACAATCTTGGATACATCATTGATAAAAGATTATCTCTCGAGATAGCATTTGTGTAATTCGTCTTAGCAAAATCCCCCATACTATCCTTTGAATATGGCGGATCAATATATATGACATCTATTATTCCTCTGAACTCGATAAGAAGATTCTGGAGAGCATCATAATTATCTCCAATAATTAACTTATGGGTTGGAGCAGTATCTGAAATATGGAAACTAAGAGCTGTGTTCTTTTTGAAGTATCTAATATCTCTAGTCTTTTCTAATCTTATATCATATTGGAAGCCTGTCTGTTTGAGAAAAGTTCCAAGCTGTGCAATACTAATTGCCTCATTAATACTCTCCGAGTTAGAAACCAACTTGCGTAGTAAATCCGCATTATTCGGTTCCAGAATTTTGTCCTCAACCCGTTGATTGATTTCTCGGATTAAGTCTGATTTGGTTATTTCTAATTGATTCATAATATAGAACTATATGCTATTAGACAATTAATTATAATGATTTCAATATCCCCAGATTCAACATCTGAAAATTATGTGAACATTATTCTTAAACACTATCATTCTACAAGAATTAAAAATTTTAATATTCCTTAAAATATTATTTCTATTTAGACAGGATATTTTTCCACATTCTGTTTCAGTTTCTCAGTTACGATATCATAATCATCAAAACCATATTTGTCCACCAACAGCAAAGAAAAATATGGATATAGCTATTGCCAGATCTTTAGGATTATAAAACTGCTCTCAATCTCTTTCTTGTGTAAATGCAAGCACTTTTTCTTTTAAGTCTTCAAGATTATTCATAAGTTCTAGTTATTCCTCTATTCTTTCTTTAATTATCTCTATCGCTTCTTGAACTTGATCATACTCCTCTTTATCACAGAAGAAAAGGACCTTCTCCATTTTTTCATCGAACAAAAAGAAAGTATGTCCAAATACAATACTGCCAGCATTGTTCTTTCCCCTATAAGAGTGATTTGCCTTATAGCCAATGAATTGTTTCTCAGAATTAATCATCAATTTGATTTCATCAGCGACTTTTTGAACCTTTGATGATAGACGCTCTATTTCATTGTTGGTCTTATCCAATTTTGTTTGCGCTTCCGCCTTTTCATTCTTTCCATAAGCATCAACATAAGGACCACTCCAAATAGATATAGTAGATCTATAATTACTTGCTTTATCCTCCAAAGATTCTAACTCTTCAGCAAGCTGAGCGAATTTCTCCATCTTCTCAAATAAAGCAGGGTCATCGTTTGGCGAAAATGCACTGTCGAGAATAGTTTCTACAGGGTCGTAACTATCTGCATGGAAAAGGACTTTTGTTATCTCATCCTTTATTAAAGAATCTTCCTTTTTATTAAAAGACATTGTGCATGCCACAAGGCTTAAAATCGTGATAAAAAAAAATAACTTCTTCATTGTGTTATGGTTGAGTCTTTTGTAGAGGTGGAATCTGTGGGATATTCAAGGGTATCGGGGTCTTTCTGGCCGGTCTCTATGTCGTAGATTTCATCATTGTGGGAATCAATGTAGAGGAGATATACCTGGGCGGTACTGTCTTCGTCACCGGGGTCGATGCTAAGGATAATGAGTCCAAGCGGGGCGGCACCATAATAGATGTAATAGTCTGACTGGTACTTGCACATCTCTTTCTCTATGGCTTTCATTTCATAGCCGTCACCCTTTTTGAAAGGGGGTTCAAAGAGTTCCACTGAATCAGGATGGCCGTAGAGGGTGGAGAGGCTGTCTTTGACGCGGAAGTATTCAGATTCCACTTCTGCCCAGGAAGTGCGGTCCGGGAAGGAGAGTGATACTCGGCGCACAAGCCTGCTCCGTGGTGTGCCTCCAACAGTAATCTTAACAGGTTTGTCCTGGTAAGTGCCGCTCAAAAAGATAAAGTTCCCTTCTCTTAGGAACTCTTCAAATCCCAATGACTTGAGGGTGTCTGCAAAAGAAATGTAGTTGCCGGCTATAGGGATGCCAAGGAAAGGCAGGTGCATTAGCTGCTTGTTCTTTTCAGCTAAATTTTTGATGTCTTGGGAGTAAGTAAAAAGCTTATTTACTGAACGGCAGGACTGGCAAGACTGAAGGGCAGAGCACAGGAGAAGTGCGGACAATAATACTGCAGTTATGCAAGCGAGCCGTTTCATATTTGGGCGAATCTTAAGATTGTATGTGCGTTTTCTGGAATTGTTCCTTGCTGAAGAACACTCAAATTTACAAAAAAAAGAGTTTGGGGGCAAATACGATTACAGGAAGAGGCTGTAGTGGTTTCAGAAAATAGGGCCACTACATTATTTCTTCTTCCCCAGCACCTTCCAGCCATAGCTTTTAAGGCGCTGTTCGGCAGTGAGGAATTTGTGGCGGGGAGTGTACAGGAGAGAATAAGGACCAATAGACCTGAACATAGGAAGGCCAAGGTGAGAGATCATTTCCCTTTCACGGTTGCAGGCAGCGTCAAGCTCACGGAAAGTGCAAGGATAGACCTTGGGAAGAATGCGGTAAGGGTCGCAGCGGTCAGGAGAGGTGTACATGATGGCATATCGGGGATCAATCAGAGAAAGGCAGGCATCCTTTCTCTCCTGGTTGCTCTGGCCAATGGACCAGCCGTCAGAAATGGGGTTGTCGAGGATAACGTACACACCAATAAGATAGCCGTTCCAGGCACGGGAAACAAAAGTCTTGCGGTCCTCCTCGCTTTTGAAAGACATCTGGGAGAGGGTGATGCAGATGTTATGATGAAGCCGTTGAATCTTCTCCTCCACACCGGCAAGATAGGCGGAAATGTCAACAGACACCTCAGTATAATACTCCTTTCTCCTGATACGCCTGGTGCGGATGGAAGTGGCACCGGCAGGAAGCACAAAGCCCGCATCGGTTACAGTCCTGGTGCTCAGCGATGTCTGGCCGTTCTGGTAGCCTCCCAGACACTCTTTACCAGATGGTACTCCATGCGGGCGGCCTCAAGCTTTCTGGGCTGGAAGCCAGTAGAGCGGAACTGATAAAAGTCGGCCCACTTGACTCCGTAGCTGGAGTAATCCTCATACAGCCTATTTCGGTTGGCAAGGGAAGTGTCAACCTTCATCTGGGCAGTGGCGCCCATAGGCAAGAGAGCCAGGAGAAGTATCGTGATGAATCTTACCATTGGCTCTCTACAAACTCCTTTTTGTGATTTTTGATTATCTCCCTTGAATTGGTGTCCACGTCACCGCTCGCGATAATCTGCTCGGTGGCAACTGCCTTGCGGACACGAAGACAAACTTCGTAAGTGTACACTCCCGTACGCGAGTTGCGTCTTACTTTGTGACTCACTTCTTCCGCCGTGAAGATGTTGTCGGCAGAGGTGCCGGTATAGGTCTCGGACAAGGTTTCAAAACCGTCACGGGTGCGGTTCCTTTTCGTAGTGTACTTGTGCTGAGAGGAATAACTCTCGGTAAAGGTCTTTACCCTGGACCTTATTTTCACGGAAAGTTCTCCACGTGCAGCGTTGTGGGCAAACATCTTTGCCGTATTGAGGTCAAGAGACTCGCCCCTACCCACGCTAAAAATCTCAGCGGCAGTGTCCGCCGGTTTGTCAAGTTCGCTAACCTTCCTGGAAGTGCTGCAGGAAAGGACGAGTAACGCGATAATGCAAAATGCTAATCTTTTCATGTCTGCTATGTTTTGTATTTGTCGTTTATTGTTGGTTGGTTTCATGGATAATATACTGTTAAGCACGCGGAATATTGCAGTAGCCTACCCTATTTCTTGAGCCGGAGGAGCAGAGATGCTCGCTGCGGCAGAGGTCGGTAAGGGCGGCAAGGTCGGGCTTGGTGCCGGTAAGGATGTAGTTTACAGTGGTTTTCCTGGCAATGTTCTCAATGTTGCCGCCGGAAAAAGAAGGGAAACTGGCGGCAAGAGAAGAAGCGTCAGAGTCGCTGAGGCCCGGAATGAGAGACTGCAGAATCTGCTTTCTGGTATGCTCGTCAGGGGTCTTGAAGTGAATCTTGTAGATGAAGCGGCGCTCAAAGGCAGGGTCCAGATTTTGGGCAAGGTTGGTGGTGGCTATAAGGATGCCGTCCAAGTTTTCCATTTCCTGAAGGATGATGTTCTGGATGGCATTGTAGCTTTGGTCTACGCTGCGCACCACGGTTACTCTCTTGCCGAAGATGGCGTCCGCCTCGTTGAAAAGGAGGATGGGAGTTCTGCTGCACTGCTTGGAAAGCTCGCGATATCTGGTGAATACTCTGTGGATGTTCTTCTCACTATCTCCTACCCATTTGCTCTGAATGGAAGACATGTCAACGAAGAAGATGTCTCTGCCAGTTTTTCTGGCAAGCTCGTAGACTGTGGCAGTCTTGCCCGTTCCTGAGGCGCCGGTAAAGATGACGGAGAAGCCCTTTCTGAGGCCGCTCTCCTCCAGACGGCTCTGCACTTGCCTGAACTTTTCCTCGTCCAAAAGGGATGTTAGCTGCTCTACTTGAGCTTTTTCAGCCTCATTGTAAAACAACTGCTTAGGCTTGATGGCGGAACAGCGGATAAGGTCCTTTGTGTTGCCGTTGCCATTCGAGCTCGAGTTTGAATTGGTGCCTGTGGAGTTTGCGTCCGCGTTTTCGCTTGGGACTTTGGCAAGCGGCATATTGTTCTCGATTGCATATTGCGCCCTGTCGGTAATGAAGTATTCGTACTTCTCCACCTTGTTGTCGCAGTCGGAGTTGTCTCTTTCTTCGCGGCGGATTAAGCCGGCATCCTCCATAGACTGAAACAACTGCTTGCGGGCAAGAAACTTTATATAGCTGATATTCAAGAATCTGGAGAAGTTTTCCAATATGCTGCCACTCGGATGCTCCAGTATAGCGGCAAGAATTGCACTTTTAATATCCGAGTCTTTGTCCCCTTTGAAGTACAAGCTCTTTATGTAGGACAGCTCAACCCTGATCTTGGCTGTGGCTTTATCGGTAAAATCGTCTTCTCTTATCGTGGAATATATTGTATCCAGACATTCTAATGCGCTCTTGTTGTTCTTTCTCATAATGTACCTCCTTTTCTAAATGTTAATAAATCAGTTGATTATGTTTTGCCGGCCCGGTTTGCCGGCCCGTGGCAGGAGAACCCCGCCACGGGAGATACACTATGCAGCAGTACGTATGTGATTCCGCAACCGTCTGATTAAATGATATTTGCGACTGTACAGATTATTTATAGTAATGCAGAAACGTTCGGCTATCTCTTCTGCTGGCATGCCCTGCGCCAGATAGTTGTACAAGTCTCTATCCCTCTGCTCGAAGTACTTGTCCAGAATCTTGCGGACAAGGTCCCTGCGCTCCTGCTCTTCATCCTCAGCATCAAGACCGTCCTGTATGTCAGACACATAAGAGTCAAAACTGTCTGGATGCTCATACCTGCTTACATACTTTACCATAGGAGTGTATTCGTCCTCAGGACAACTGTTGTTCTCCTCGCTTTCATAACCAGCGTCATACCCCTCGATATCCGAGGTTTCTACCCTGATGAAAACCTTCTTAAGATAATCCCTGACAGCATTCTTGGATATACTGAATATCCAGTCAAAAAGCTTGCCCCTAGATTCATCGAACGATTCGATGCTTATAGATGCCTTTAGGACCACGATGGATATAAGGTCCCTAGCAATTTCATGAATGTCTCCTGTGAGACTGCTCCTGTATGGTTTAAGATTAGACCACACAGACTTAGATGCATGCTCAAGAATCTCAGATTCAAGAGCTTTAATACGATTTGTTTCAATGTTCTTTCCCTTGATGTACCTCCTTTTTTAAGTTAAACAATCAGTGAACCTGTCTGGACTTAATGCCGACAACTATATATACTTCCTATTTGGGATTTCTTTCTGGTAAAATGATCTTGTTTAGCGATGATGTGGACACTGAAATGCGTCACGCTGACACTCTACCCCATGCAAAAACCATTCCACAATCTATTTTCGGCAAAACTTTTTTCAAAAATTTTTATTGCCTGATTTCCATTTGGATAGGAGTGTTGTGATTGCTCAAGAAAGTGTACATACAGGAGTCTGGGGACGTTGCCCAGGCGGCGATGAGCTCCATATTTTTCCCTTTTTCTGCCTCTGCATACCTCTTGATCTGACCTCTCAGACGAGTTCTGCCATAGCCCTTGAAGTGACTCTGGAACCTCTGGCGAGCTTCCTCGCTCTTGAAGGCGGAGGTGGACTTGCCGTTAATCATGCTGCAGAACATCTGATGCATAATAGGGAAAACCACGTCTATAGCCTCAGCCAGCAAGAGAGCCTCGCTCTTTCTAGGAATTAGTCTCGCCTCCTCGAGCATGGCCAGCGGGTGGAGGTAAGGACCCGCTCCTGGACCAGAACAAAGCTGAGGCCAGAGAGTAGCTGCATGGAAATCCATTTCCGCCTCAGGAGCATTCTCCAATATGGACTGCTGAGCTATTATCATATATATAAGTATCGCTGAGAACAAGAAGTTCTCCTGGGCATTGTCAGAAGGAGTTTCACTGCCCCAGCGGTTGTTATGCCAGTCTGGCATATGGAGTACACATTCACCACCATTATGGCAGGATACGCTGAAGTACTGTCTAAGATGGGGAAAGAACTTGTTGTTGTAATAGTCCCAGAAAGCTCCAGTTGTAAAGGAGATGCCGGAAAGGCCCTGCGGACTCGTAGACACCGTGAGGGTATGCAGACCCCTGCGGAAGAAGTCTCTGAGCTCCTCCTCAAAGAACCTGCTATTTCCCCTATATGCGAAATATCGCTGAAGCTTCTCAGCCACTAGCGGCACAGCCAAAAGAGCCGCCTCTCGGAAAGTCTCAACGCCCTCTTTGAAATCTATATGCTGCTCAAAACCAGAATATTTCAAGAACTCAGGAAGCTCGTAGAACCTAGAGTTTACCCCTGCAAACACGGGGAACTTCATTACGCTAAAACGCCTCTCGATGTCTCTCTGCGCCAACTCGTCCGTGTCGCGTACGATAGTCTGAGCCGCAAAAATGCAGCTGGAGAGAGCCATAAAGTAGAAGTCTTTCTCGTCCAGCCTACGGCCAAAAGGCCTGTGGACGGGAACCTGCGGACGCTCTGCAGACTCGCTGAGCCTCCTGAGCGCCTCCTCCTCGCCGTACTTTTCAACCGCCTCAATAAATATAGCCGCCGCTGGGGCGCCGTTGCCCCTAGCCCCGGTCCAATACTCATTATACCTCAAGAGCACATTGCTTGTATCTATGCCCTCATTGTCAAAAACCTCAAAATATCTGTTGAACGCGCGGGTAAACCTCCCGTAAAAATAGCGTTCAAGACCTTCTCGTGTAAGTTGCATTTTCCTCATACTGACCTCCTTCTTTAAGTTAAACCTCTAGTGAACTAGCCTGGCTCCTCGTCCGGACTGAGGAGCCGACATCAGTATATACTATAGAATTCGGTGCTTCTTACAAAAATTTTGAAGAAAATTTCGCGGAATAAAAAAGAAGAGTACACTAATGCGAACACTAATGTACTCTCTAAAATCTGCTGTACCCCAAAAATACTGTTATTATTACTGTGTTGGTGGCACTCATAGGAGATTTACCCACCGCAGTAACCAATTGCAGCCAGACTTATTTTATACAAATATACAGATAAATCGTTGATCCCCCAAAAAGATAAAAACACAAGAAGAAAAGCCGCTAGTAAATCTACGGCATCCGATTTTAATGAATTATATCGGTGCTTTCAGCAGAAAAATGCTCTACTTGAACGATATATGTAGGCGGAATTGGATCCCTTTATTGACCGTCATGTTTATTGTCTATCACGTCTGAGTATGTCTCAAAGGACTGGGCAACAGACGCCGGATTCTGGCAACCTATTAGCTTTGCTGCTTTAAAACGCTTCAGATACAGATACTTGTCAAGACGGCGAGCTTGAGAAAAAGTATACTTGTTAGGACCGGCCTTTTCATAGTCTTTGAAATGATTCGGGAGCCTTGCCATCCTTTCCATAAGTTTCATCTGCCTTTCCTCTGAAAGCTTTTCGTGATTTGCAAGGGCTTCTCGAACATCCTTAGCTCCCGAAATTTTGTGGAATTGGCGGGCTATCTTCTTGTACTCGCCATCTATCTTGTCCTTTCTCAGACGGATCTCCCCCGTAGAACGCATTTCATAGCCGACAAAGGCAACCCAGTCAGAAGCGTCACCACCGCCAGGACCCCAAAGATAGACGTTCCTGGACTTTGCTTTCCAGAATCCAGGCAAGGTTTCGGTTTCTCTGGTTTTGCTCTTGAATGAAGAAACGTCCTTTCTCGGATGCGGAACAAGCCTTGTCTTTATCAGTTGGCTGTAATATGTTTCAAGATATGACTTGCACTTTTCCTTGTCTGTGTGCATCAGCAGGATATCGTCGCAATAGCGAATGAAAAGACGCTGGCTGTCTCTTTCCTCAACAATCGGCCGGTCCACCACACGCATAACAACATTAACTATAATGCCGGAAAGAGCACCGCCCTGAGGTATGCCCAGCTTCTTGCTATCTCTTGCCTCGAGGAATTCTTCCTTAGTATAGCACTTGAGGAAATCGTCTTCCTTCACCCATTTGAAAATGCATTTAGGAGAAGGACTGTCCACTTTCGTTCTTCGCCTGATCTCATCTTTCCAGTATTCAGAATCATTGTTCTTGGCAAAAACCTCACTGTAAAAATCATACGAGTCCAAGAAAGCTTTGATTACGCGCCTTAAAGAATCGAATTGAGAGTCGTCTTCTATTTCCAGATTCTTGTCCTTTTTTGCCGCTTCAAACAAGTCCTCAAAGCACTCGATTATCGTGTCATGATTGAAAATGTCATAGAATTTCTGAATGTCACACTCCCCAACATAAATCGGCCTCCCCTTGTTTTTGTCGCGATAATCAGAAACCATATCTATTGCATCCAGATACTGCGGGGTGCGGTACCTGTTCTCCTCGATTTCTCTTGGAGCTCTCATAAACAGCATGTTCTTGTGGAAAAACCTGTCGAAATAATGCAGTATATACTGGTATGCCAATGCCTGGATTATCTTGGTATCCAGGTCTTTGTACAGGCATATCGGCCTATATACTATGGTGTTGCTGGCAGTGTCCGTTTCTTTGTACTTGGCAATGATAGTCGGGGGGTCCAGCTTCAGTACCCCTTTTGAAGAAAGCGTTTCCTGAATCTGCTTCACAAAATTGCTGAGATTGGAATACCACTTCACTGGCTCCCTGTCAGGATGAGCCTCCAGCATTTTCTTATACCGCAAGATTGAACGATACACTCGGATAGAAGCGCTCTTTTTCCTGTATGTCCAGGCCGCCAGTCCGTGATCGGCTTTCTGAGGCAGAGTGCCGCGTCCGGGATTTACCCAGTACTTGTGTGGCGGTGTCATTGCCAGAACCCGATTTCTCAGTTTGTCGTTTTGGGACCCGCCATCCTTGGAGGCATATTTGCCCCTCTCTCTTGCTATGAGGCTTATTATTCTGTTTTCAGTGGCAAATTGCCCGAGACTTTCAAATACCATAATCAAAAAAAAGGGAGAAGCGAACTGCCACAACTCACGTGTTTAATCGATGACTCCAGGTCAAGCCTGAAGTGTATAGTTTGGGACAGGAACAGCATCTCTTATAAAATGTCCCCAAAGAGAGCGGAGAAGATCTTATTAAAATTGACTGTTAGCTTAATGCTTTCTTCTCGATAGAGTTAGCTTCCTAAAAAGGAACTCATCGGACAGTTCACCTCTTAACCCTTATTGCAAATATACAAAAAAGAACACGCCGATGATAATCACCGGCGTGCTGTGTCAGTTGATGGTATAGAGTATTTTTCCCGTGCTGTTCTGGCCCTGACGCACATAGTAGTAATAGCCGCTGTGGTCCAAGTTGTAGAGGATGCGGCCCGTGGGGCTCTGGCCTTCGCGGATATATCGGCCGTCTATGTTGTAGAGGATACGGCCGGTCTTGGTCTGGCCCTGGCGGATGATCGTGCGGCCGCCCAGCTTGTCTATGTTGTAGAGGATGGTGCCCGTTGGGCTCTGCCCCTGGCGGATGTAATCGCGGTCCAAGTTGTACAGGATCCTTCCCGTAGGACTCTGACCCTCGCGGATGAACCTGTGGTTATAGCCGGCCGCGGACGATGCCAGCACCAGGAGCGCGGCAAAAACTATGTACAGGAATCTTTTCATATTATCTTCTTTTAAGCTCGTCCAGCATTTCCTTCGGCAGAAGGACGTTCCTTAGGGCCACGGCATCGGCGAACAGCGGAGCTATCTGCCCGACGGTATAACCAGCCTTGTTGTAGCCCACCTTGCGGACGTGGTAACGCCTCTCCGGATGCTTCTTTGCCTCGGCGATGAAGGCTTTGACGCTTTTGCGGATGTCCTCAAGTCCTTGGCCTACAGTGAGTATCGGGTATCCCTTCCTAGGATTGCTGTTGTATCTGGATGGGAACGTCTCCGCCTTCCCAGCTTCTCCTTCCTGTCCCTCCGGAGCGTCGCCGTAAACCACATACTCATCCTCGCTCCAGCGGTCGATCCTTGGCGGGGTGACTCCGGTAGGCTCTCTCTTGCTGCCCTCGAACTCGTTGATCACGTCTATCATCTCCGCCGGCAGGTAGAGAAGGCAGGCCTTGACTATCGCTTCCGGCGTGCCGAACAGCTGGGATGCTATGCCGCCGGCCATAGCGCCGAGCGTGTCGCTGTCGCCGCCCATAGATATGGCTATCCTCACGGCCTCCTCGTACGAGTTGGCGTTCAGCACGGCTATAATCGCCTCAGGGCAAGTAAGATCGGCCTCGCACATGCGGTGGTAGAACTCCGTCCTCTGCGTTCTGCTGGTAACTTGGGCGGCATTCCTCCTGGTTACTTCGCGGCACTCTTCAACCGTGGTATCGAGGTTGTACCCGAACTCCTTTTCTATGGTGGACTTGATCTCCGCCTTTATCTCGGCCACGCTCTTGCCCTTGGCTATGCCTTCCTTGGCTATGTACGCCGCTGCCGCCACGGCCTGGGCACCTTTGGCCCCCTCTCCCACGTGCGTTGGCTCTACAGACTCCTTTGCCAGGACTATGGCTTCCTTCAGCGATTTCGCCCTCACCGCTACGGGATTGACCCTCATCGCTCCTCCGTTCGTAGTGGCCATCGCCTCCCCGAAATCTCCTGATTTGATGATCGCTGAGAACCTCCTTCCGTAACTGGCGTTCGGGAACTTCCTGCCCCACTTCAGCAGCGCATCCTTGAGCGGCAAGGTATCCTTATGGCATAGCCAGTCCATCAGCGCCACCGTCAAAACCGTATCGTCCGTGAACGTAGAGTTCGACACAAACATCTTGAAATCAGTCCTGTAGGTGTTGCTCTTGTACCCTTCTCTCGACGATCCCGCCACGTCTCCGATTATGGATCCGAGAACTCCGCGATACATCTTCCCCTCCACCGGATACTCACGCTTGATCGGCTTCGGTCCGCTTACTTTCTTCGTTGCCTTTTTCATCGCTGCCTTGTTCTTCTTTGTTTCTTCCATTGTTTGCTCTGCTTTCATATTCTGTTCTTAAATGTTTGACCTACTCAAATATAGCAATAATTCCCTCCTCCATCTTTACTCCCCTTCGTCAATATATACACCCACATCACTGCTTTCTCAAAGGGCCAGGCAATGATAGATTCTGCCATATCAAGGGTATATAGTAATAGAATGAATAAGAAAACAAGCATCGGTGATAAACTACGGGAACTTGGCATTTCACCATCGCTGCTCAACTGGGGCGATGCCGTGGTTTCTTCTACAATGATCTGGTTCGACGAAGAAAAAAGTGAAATGTGTTCTGACTGCGGAGTCTCCATCTCGGTTGATGACTCTATGGAAATTGCTAGCATCCTAATCGACTTAGAAGATGCGATTATCAAGCATTACAAGGAGCAAGGCATCGAGCTGAAGCATTCTTACGTCTAGGATGCGTCTCTAGAGGTTATTCATCGTCATCTTCAAGGGTGAAGGACCGGGCGACATCTAGGCACAAGCCCTTGGGGCTGGTCTTGCCGACTACGATCGGATCACCTTCGTGGAGGGAGTGGCCGAACAGGTGCAGGTAGCCGTCAAGGAGCGGTTCGCCGTAGAGGTATTCGTCCACATCCGCCCAGACGGGGCTGCCGACCTCGTCTAATCCTCCGCGATGCCTTGATACCTCGGCCAGCGCCGCAAACAGAGCCGGGCGAGAGGCCTCGTCGTGAAGCAAACGGTTGAGGGCAAGCGGCTCAAACGCCTCAACCCCCGCCTCGTCCTTGAAGCCACCATCGCCGACCAGGAGCTCCCAGTGCTTTTTCACCCACGCCTCAGCTATGCCAGCATGCGAGAGCAGCACCTTCCTGCCGTCCTTCTTCACGATATGCACAAGGTCGAACAGGTCTAGGTTTTCAAGCAGAGCCTTGCATATATCATCTTCGCGATAATAGTCATGGCGACAAGTGCAGATATTCTCGTCCAGATACCCCAGGTCGTGATTGCCCAGAAGCAGAGTCACGTTGTCCAGGTGCTCCTTCTTGAAGGCAATGATGTCCATCATCTCGCCATACGCCTGATTGCCCCCGATCCTATCGAACGAGTACGGATCAACATAATCGCCGAGGAACACAATCTTCTGGCTCTCAAGCCCTTTCACGGCCTCCCTCCAGAACTTCCTGCCGTGCACGTCCGGTATGATTATCATCTCTGCCATATCTGTTTCCTTTTGCAATTTACGATTTTCCTCCGCAACATCCTCGCCGTTGTACGGCTTCAGAATCGAGAAGAAAACATCGTCATCTATTTCTTCATCAGCAAGCTTGTTCAGAATGATCTTATTCGCAGAAATAAATTCAAATAACGGATCCAAGTTTATGTCATTAGTCTTCGATGATTCCTTCACGGCAGGGGACTCATTGATCGTAACCGGGATTTTATCGGTCCAGGCTTGAACATATAGCCACAAATCGTGGTTGTGCTTAACATACGACTTTCCGTTATCCACATAAATATCATACGGAAGGTTTGTCGTCTTTGTCGACAGCCTGATGTAATCCCATAATTCTGAGGTTTCTGCAACCTGACTCTTGGTATCTTTGTTATTGTTTCTTTTCATATTTTTCTCGCATCTTATTGATAAAATCATCGGCGATTACACTTCCTCTCTCCAATTCTTCTTTTAATGTGTAATCTACCACTACTGCACAAGTAGGTACATTAGATTCATTTATCGGAAGTTTAGAAAGATACTCTTTATATTGTTCTTCCGTTAAAGCTCCAATTTCATCCATATATTCTTCTAAGGGCAGTTTGTTGATGCGTTCAATATCCAAACTGCCGTCTTCTTTCAATAGTGCCATAGTTTGTTTAATTTGATTCATTGTTTTGGAACAATGGTTGTCGCGCATATAATTCAAGAAGTCTTCAAATGTTTCCAGATAATCGTAGTCTATCATCAAGGGAAAGATCCGGCGGATTGTGGCCTTTCCGTAAAAATTGACTCTATAGAAGATTTTTGTCTTGAAATTGTATTCGACAAATCCCTTACCAGGATTATTGCCAGACACGGAAACGTCTCCTGCTAAGACTAGGCGCAAATCATCAAGATACTTCATCGCTTCAAAATTCAGGACTACGGAATAGTATTGATTTGCTTTATCTCGTTCTATAAAGTGTAGCTCCAGGGAAGGGAATTGCGCCTTTATGCCCTGGTCTATGGTTTTTAGAACATCGCTAGTAGCAGCATTATTGGATGATGTTTGTTGTTTTTTCATTGGTTAAAGAATTGGAGACTGTGGCTCTTCTTGTTCTAAAAGCTTGCGGGCAAAGGGTATGATGACTTTGTCCAGGACTTTGTTGTTCATCCTGTGAGCTCCGTGGAAGGTAATAATGTTGGGCTGGAAATGGAGGCTGAACTCGTCCTTGCAATTTACGGTTGTGTCATTGTCGCCGAAGAAACCCCAGCAGTTTTTGCGCGACTCATCTGTGAGACGGTCAAACATTTCTTCCTCCATCTTTTTGAACTGGCGGATGGTTTCTTCCGTGATGGTAAAATGGGTCTTGCCGTCCTTCGTTGGCTGAAAGTACTCGAAAGTGCCGGGCTTGAGAATGTCCGTCAGCTTAGACATCCTTAGCGCAGGATTTACACAAATGCGCTTGTAGTCAACCATCTGCATTGCATACATAGCTCCCATGCTGGTTCCGATAATCAAGTCCGGGGAGTTGTCTAGGCAGAATTGCTCCAAGAAAGGCAGGGCCTGAGCCGGGTCCACCGGAATGTCCGGAGCCAGGACGATGGATTCAGGCATGCCCTTACAAAGATGCTTTACGGTATTGCTTTGCCCGCTAGATCCGTAGCCGTGCAAGTAAACGATAGTCTTGTTCATATTTTCAAGTGGCAAATTAGTTATAAATTATATACCAAGCAAAGAAGGCGTGCCGCGGATACAACTCACGTTCAACAACTTACGCATTTGTCTATATGTATAAAAACATACAGGCAAACGAGTATTTTGCTAGTAATCAGGCATTTACCGGGTACGCCCGAGAAGTGGGCCAGGATCTCATTCGCCGAAGCTCACTTCGCCAAGCTGAGAAAGCTCGGGAAGGGTGGCTATTTGTCAGTGACAGGGCGGATGGAGATGCCCAGGCAGCGGTTGAACGGCAGCATTGCAACCTCATCGCAGAGATACATGTGCCAGGCCTGATGAGGAGTTGCGCCTTCGTATTCGTTGTAAACATTGATGGTGGAAGTCCAGTAGAAGCCGGCGTCGTTCCAGCAGACGAGCTTGCTGCCTTCTTTCACTCCGGCGCACGGGAAGTAGATGACTTTGCCGTTGATGCGGCTGACGCCTTTGAAGCAGAGGACTCCGTTGACGGCGGCGGTGTTCCAGCTGCAGTTGCGGATGAGCTCCCGGAACTCCACCTCTGTAGGCATGCGCCACTTGCCACCGGTCTGCACGTAGGCCGGGTCGTCCTGCTTTTCAAGCTTTATGACGCTGTCCACAGAACCGAATTCTTCCAAATAGTTGTACTTGGTGAGGGTCTTCTCCGTACCTTTGCACCACTTGTAGTTGCTCCAGGAGTATTCAGCCTTGGGCTTGATCTCGCCCCAGGCGTAATAGGTTCCGGCCTGCTCGGGCTTGGTGGCGCCCAGGTTGCAGGTTGCCCACTTTACTGAAAGTCCCAGGTCCACGGCTTCCTGAGCCTGAACCTTTGCAGGGAAAAACGCTAATGCTGCGGCAAACAAGACAGCCGCCAGGGAGAATTGCTTTATCATGATTCTTATGTTTTTTCCTAGGTATTCTATTCAAAGATAGACAAATCTTTTGCAAAAACCGCTAGGCAGCCAGGCTCACGTCCTGGTCTGCCGTCAAACTTGCAGTTTCTGCTGCCGGAGCGGCCTGTACGGCCTGAGCTTCCGGAGCGGTTTCAAGCAAATGGGTGAACACGTCAGCAATCTGGTCAAGGGAGTCCCCGCTTGCCTGTCTGTTTACAAGAAGCTCACACTTGCGGCAAATCTTGCCAGTCTTGCTCAAAGTCACACGATAGTACTTGTCCCTTGTATTACCGCTAGCAGGAACGTATTCTACACGGGTAAGAACCGGAGTCTCCCCCGCTACGTCCAAACTGCCGTAGAGAATACAACGGTTGTCCACTATCACCGCGCGGGTGATGTCGTAAATCGCCTGGAAGAACTGGTCACAGTTGTCGGTGACCACAAAATGCAGTCTTGTCGTAAGTTTTTTCTCGTTTGTCACGGTCTTGTTTGTTTTTGTTGTAGATGTCTTAGTTGTGGATTTTGCTGTCATATGTACCCCCTTTTTTAGATTGTTAAACAATGTTTTCCTGAACTGGAGCAACTATATATACTCGAGATATTTGGAAATCTCACACTCAAAATGGAGATTTCTTCAAAAAACTTTTGCGGATCGCTTTCCGTATACTTTTCCTTGCCGGGGAAGGGACCGCTTTCCGAAAATGTTGAGGTCCGAATAATGGGGTGCTGCAAGATTCTCTCATACATAAAGTATATACTGTATGAAAGCCGCTAATATTAATTACCTCGGCTAGGATCAATAACGAGAAAAATTTTGCCAATGAACAAAGACACATACACATCAGACTTGAACGAACAGTCGCTGGAGGACCTGTACTACGAGACCGGCCTGCTGCTGGCGGGGGCGGTTTCTCTCCTCACTATGTTCTACTTCTGGATTTCTGCCTGCTGCCTTGCGGGCCTCTTCGCCTTTGCTGTGGCTGGGATTTTACTCAGCGACAAGGGTCTCAAGGCCACGTTCCTGACGGCCTGCGCCGGAACCATAATGATGCTTCTTGTTGCATCGGTGCTGCAGGACCTGACGTATCTGGCCGCGGACCTGATCCTGAAGCTGCCCGTCTCCAGATTCGCCCACCTTGCAGCAGCCTACGTGCTCCTGATCCTGTAGCCGTCCTTTCTATCCCGTTTCCCGACCATATAGCCGAAAACAACTCCCCCGAGTGTTCCAGGTCCTCCGGTTTTTCGGACACCGGGAACAAAAACGGCCCAAAACGCTCCAGGTCCCCTGGATTATCGGACACTGGAAGCACGTTAGGCAGAAAAATGCGCCTGGTCTGCGATTTTCGAGCAGACCTGGATCGCTTGAGCTATGAAAAGTATGTCAAAGAAAAGCACCACGGGGCTATGGTGCTTTGTAAGTAGTTGTGTATCAATGGCTCTGAAATATCACCCCTTGCTTTTCGATATGTAATATTAGGGAGATGCTGATTATCAACGGTTTACAAGGCACCATAGCCCAGCATGGGCCGTCATCCACCGGCAGCGAGGGTTGGATGCGCTTACCCGGCCTGCTGAATCGGCGGAAGAAAGCAGCGGGGAAGGCCGCGGGAAAAGCGGCGGAATAGAGAAAGGGATGACCGAGTTTTTCGATCATCCCTTTCTTGTTAGGAGGTACATGCAGCGGCTATTTAGGAGGTACTTGCCGCCGACTTGATTATGCTGCCGCAAGATCTACAGCCGCTGCCATTCTTTTTCGGCAGTTGTTTTTTCTTTCTTTTCCGCCTCGCGAACTTCATCCCTGGTCTTGGCCCCATATCTGAGCAACAGATTATAGAACTCTTCATTTAACTTAAAGAGGTACTCAGGGGTTTCGTCAGATTCCTTCAGCTCCTTAAGAATAACTGAGATTCTGTCTAGAAGAGTCTGGCCCTTGACAATGGTATTCAAATCAGCTCCATTTTCAACCATCCAGCTGTACTTGAGCATATTGAATTCAATAAATTCTTTCTCAAACAAAATCCAAGAACCTTCACCAAAAAGGATATAATTGTAACCGCTCCTGGAAAGACCTGTTTTCCAGCTGTCATCATATCGGCTGAGCAAATCTAGTTTTTCCCTGATTTCTCGGCGACTATCTTCTGTCATTTTAAAGTTGCCGGGGTTTCTTAGTTCTCTGACGGCAGTTGCAAGAGCGCTATGGGCTTTTTCTGAATCCAAAGAGCCGAACCGTTTCAGAACCTCCTGCCTGATTTCTTCTGCCTTATGCTCGCTGACAAAACCTTCCCAGTTGAAATCGCCTTCAACGCTGAAATCGGGCATTCTGTCCCAATAATGGGTAACCATTACCATACGGATTTCTCCAGGGTTAAGATCCGGATCATAACCTGCTGAAATATGCTTGCCCAGCACATCGTTGCAATCTTCAAAGAAACAGCGAATTTCTTTGATATCTTCCTCGTTAAGTGGTGTTTTCGGCGATGAATAAACCTTCAAAAGGTAAAACCAGGAATTGCTGTCCACATTAAGTGAACGGAACTTGTCCATGCATTTCTTTGCGGCATTTTCTCCAGAAAAAGACACCTCGTAGGAGCTAAACTCGTACGCATAATCGCTGTCGAAATACTCCAATGATGTCTTGTCAACCGCCCTTTGCTCAGAGGCAGTAAGCATCATTTCAATAACATCAGCGGAAGAAATCTGATCTGCCCTGACCCAGTTGTCCAGATATTTGAAACAGAAAAGCTTGCCTTCTGCCGGAGAATCAAGAGCTGTCAGTTTGACAAATGAGTTATTGTTGCTATGCAACGTAAACAAGCCTTCGCTGTCTCCTGGGAACACCTCGTTGCCGGCACTGTCTATTGTCTGGCAGTAGCCCTCAAAAAGCTCCACCTGATACAAGTCTGCTCCATGCCACTTCTGAATGCCCAGATATTTGGCCGGGACAACAACCTTGCCGTCCTTCATCCAGCCCATCCTTCCGTACTGAACGAAGAAATGTCCTTCTCCATCTGAATTATCTCTGGTAAATGAAGATTCTGTAATGCAGCAGGGCTGAAAGAGAATGTACCGGTCTCCGCGCCTGAGAAACAGTTTTCGGCCTATCTTCTCGAACTGGTCCAGAACAGGCGGAAACAGGATCTTCTTCTCAGAATCCACACAACCCAACTTGCCGTCTTCCATAATTATATCAGAGTCATAGAGCAATTCATACAATTCGCCTTCTAAGTCTCTGTCCGGAAAATCCAGGTAGAAGCCATTTTTCAGGATAGCAACTACTCCCCAATCCATGACAATGAAGTCTTGAGCTTTTATGTCATACTCGTAATCCGGGGTAACAACCTTCAGAGTCTTGCCGCCTTTGGGGTTGTCCGTGATTTGTGTTTTCACCTGTTTCATAATCAGATATTTATGCTGCACCGGTGCTGGGTGCAGAACTGGATGCGTCTGCATCCGAGTCCTGCACCTGCGCCTGTTCTATCATCTCCTTAACCGTGGAGTTGCCGTAAGTGAGTTTCCTTACGGTGAACTCATCCATCTTGTTGTCCACGGTGCTGAGATGTCCCTGCGCGGTGGAAAGGAGATTCTTTACCTTGGTGAGGTTCTTGATTGCTGTGTCTACCTGCTTGATTGCATCGTCGATGTTGGTGGATGCGTAACCGCTTGCGGTAAACACTCCAGATTTGAGTTCGCCGAGTTTTGTCTCAAAGTTGGTGAAGTCCATATGCATGTTCTTTGCCCGCTCCAGTTCCTTTCTCAGGGACAAGGTCTTCCTGGAAGTCTGCACCAGAAGCTGGATGAACGGCACAAAGAACTGTGGTCTAATCACATACATCTTGTCATACGCGTATGATTTGTCCACAATGCCGCTGTTGTAGAGTTCGCTGTCAAACTCATCAGTTCTTACCTGTGACAGGATTGCAGCGTAATCTTCTGCATCCAGCGGGATCGCAGTCCCGCACTTAGGGCATTTAATTTCCTTCATATATTCTTCTTATTTATTGATTATCACTACTGTTATCTCTATCTCAAGGCCGTTATGCGGCGTAGCCGTACTGGTCCAGGAGATCAGAGCCAAGAGCTCTCTTGGCCATCTCCCGGCGAAAAGCCTTTCTGGCCCTGAACATGTAACGGTGAACGTCTTTCGGCTCACAACCCAGCATAGCCGCTATCTCTTTTTCTGGATAACCCTGAAGAGAAAGCTTGAGAACTTTCTGATAACGCGGTTTGAGCTTGTCCAGGCAAGAGTAGATACACTCCATGGCATCGTCAGAGCCCGCCAGAGAGCTGGCAGTATCATAAGTGGTGTCGTAAGACTCTCCCGGAATATAAGTTACAGCGGCAGCCCCCCACGAGTCAAAAGAGCCACAACCGTACTTAGCCACGCTCTCAACGCCGTCTTTCTTCAGTTCAGTGGCAAGCCAGTTGATGTTCCTGTTGATTTTCTCTTGGGAACGAGAGGCTTTATAGTTCGCGTTTTTCTTGTGACTATCAAAAAGGAGGTTTCTTACAATCGGATACGTCCAGTTTACCAGATTAGAATTCTTGTCCGGATTGAAGGTCGCACGATTGCACCAAACTTTGTCTAGACAGTCCTGAAGCAAGTCTCCGCAATCAGTCAGTTTATATAATTTCTTAAAGTGGAAAAAGTTAATCTTTACGGCTGATACAAGGTCAGCTACTGGAATCTCCTGGCCGTTAGCGGCGATAAATGTCTCTTGCTTTCTGTTCATTCGCACTTTGTTTTTTATTGTTGATTATCAGATCTTTTCATTTTATTTAGGCGACAGGTCCCCCAACCCGTCCACTTTACTACAGGGGACAGCTAGCGCTACACAGACTGGTTAAAGTCCGGTGTTGACAAGAGATCGCTACGTAGTTTTAAAAGATTGAGTTGTTGATGATTTTTTGTTTATCTGTGCTCATATTCAAAATCGTCCCGTTTACTTATACTGGCCATTTTCAAAAAGGTTACACGACTATACATTTTTTTCATAAGGCGACAATCCCCCCGCCGCACCCTTTCAAGAGGAGACAGCTATCGCGGCACGGGCCGATTTAAACCCGATGCTTTTGAGGACTGATTATGTGTTTTAAGGAACTAGATCGTGATGCTTTTTTGTTTTGTCATTAACAAAATCGTTTCATACAATACTCGGCTTCTGTCAAAATCTTTCACTGTTTTTTTCAAATTTTTCATTTTTTTCATCCCCGATCCTTTTGGGATTGCAAATATAATAAAGCCTGTGTAAGTCACAAGATTTTGACCGGATTTTACCGGTCAAACGGCCGCATTTCCATTCTATAATATTGATTATCTGCGCGTTAAAAAGTTATCAACAGGCTTTTTAAGCACCCGTATAGCCTGTTTTTTTAAGCATTTCCTGCCACACACTCCTTATATATAATATAATATATAATATAATAGGTATGCGATAATCTTTAGGCAGAGGTGAAATTATTTGTAAGAAACTCTTCCTCCGGGAGTATATTTTTAAAAAAGGAGGTAAAATATGGATTATAGCAGATTTACTTATGATGATTTTGTGAAGGAAGAAACCTACAATGCTGACACTCAGGACTGTTATGCCTTCAGGAGGGGGACGGACGTGAAAAACGGCATTACCTTGGCTCTTGGCAATATGGTTTCAGGCTATCCGTTTGAGATGGACGGAGTGATGTGGAATAACTCGGAGTGTGCCTACATAGCAGGAGCTTTCTCCCTGGACACGCCTGAGCACAGGGCTATCCGAAGGCAACTGGCAGAGTGCACCAACGGCTTCCTGGCTAAGAAGGGTATCAGGAAACCTAACGAGCACATTAAACGTTCTGACTGGGAGGTTTTTAACATTCAGTGGATGCTCCGGACTGTCTGGGCCAAATGCCAGGGCAATGCGGACTTCCGCCGCCTGTTGCTGAGCATTCCGGCAGACGCGGTCATCATTGAAGACAGCACCTTCCAGGCCGGCAGGACAGCCACCGTCTGGGGCACCCGCAACATCGAGATGAAAAAGAAGCTGGTGGAGTATAGAAAGGAACTTAAAGCTCTGGGAATGAGCAAGGCAGCCATCAAGCAAGAACTTGATGCCAAGCGGCTCGGCGAGTGGTCCCGGGTGGGATCCTTTGTGGGCAAAAATGTGATGGGCAAGATACTGATGTGCTGCCGGGACAACCTTCGCAATGGTACCGAGCCTCTGATTGACTATGCCCTGTTAAGGAGCAAGAACATCTGCATTGGGATCTAGTCGCCCGTTTGAGAGGGACTCTTCAGATCAAGGCTGCAAAGAGTCCTGCCACGGAACTCTCGGTAGTTCACCTTTCTCAGCGACACGGACATCTCTGTCCACTCTCCCAAGCGTCACGTGAAGCTTGAAATCCGACTCTATCACGCATCCGGCATCTTCAAGGTCTTTTCTCAGGGACTCAGTAATGCTGAGGAACTCCCCTGGCAAATCACTGCAAGTAAGAAACACCACTCCGCCACCAGACCTTTTAGCAAAGGCGTCCAGCCTGTCAAATGTCAGACTTGGCGCCTCAAACGACGCAAGGTGCCGCTTCATTATCGCTGAGACATCTACTCCGGAAGGTACCGCATTCAAAAACGCAAGCGTGATATGATAATACCCGTTCTGCCACCGGACCGGCAGATAGTTTTCCCGCATAACCTGTTTCAGATCTCCCAGCCATCTGGCCGACTGCCTGAGAGGCACTTCTATTTCTATGTATGTCTGTATCTTGGCCATTATTCTTCAGTTACAGGTCTGATAGTCAGTCCATAATAGCGCTCCATCGGCAAATCTGCAATCTCGTCTGCCAAATACATCATCCAGGCTGATGAAGGGCCATTATCATAAGATGATTTGCCTGTGTCAAGTGACGAGGTCCAGTATAAACCGCCATCGTTGAAAGCCTCAAGCTTTGCTCCATTCCAGACTCCGGCCAACGGAAGATAAATGATGTTGCCGTTAATCAGGCTCCTCCCTTCGAAGACCAGCGCACCGTTAAGGTTGATGCACCTCCAGCTACACTTCTCCATCAGCTCAAGCAGCTCTTCCCTGGTTGGCATACGCCAGTATCCTTCGGATAGCATGCACGCGGGGTCGTCTGTCGGAGACAGCACTTGCCTGTTGTCCACCTTACCAGTTTCTGGCTTGTTATTGTATTTGGTAAAAGTTTTCCCCTCGTCCTTAGACCACTTGTAGTACTTCCAACTGTAAACTGGCTTGGGCTTAATTTCTCCCCAGGCGTAATAGTTCCCGGCCTGTTCGGGTTCGGTCGCACCCAGATTGCAGGATGCCCACTTGACCGACAGCCCAAGATCTATAGCTTCCTGGGCATAACATCCTGCTACTGACAAAAGTACAGCCGCCAATATCGCGGCCAGTCTAACAACTAGTATCCTCTTCATTTGACAACAAATTCTATTATGCGCTAATAACATTCTTCCCCTATGCCGCAAACCTGTAACCTTCTGGCACAAACCCGAATATGTTTTTCATCTGGTTGGTAAGCATATGCCTTGTATCGTATCTCGCCCTGTTTCCCGCAAGTCTCCCCTCAAACGCGTTCTTGTAGTACTTTTGCGCTATCTTTTTCTCCATTATCCTACGCACCTTGCGCTTTGTCGCATTGTCTTCTATACCCATCGAAAGGTCTCCCAATCTCTGTCCGTCCAGAAATGCAAGTCTTTCATCCGCAATTGCATTGCTCTGGTTCTTAATGTATTTCCTTTCGGAAAAGCGAATTCTGTTATTCTTTGTCATAGATTCAAGTATTATGTGATTCTCGCTTTAGGTCTCTTCAACCTTACATCACATATATACCCGAGTCCTAACAAAATCTTACACAAAAAATTTAATCCTTGCTGTACTTTTCAATATTTTCCCGCCATTTGGCTTCTTTGGCCTTGCGTTTTTCAGATTTCTCTTTTTCCTTAGCTTCCTTGAGGGCTTGCTTTTCTTCTTTGGTCATATTATTCGCAGCTTCACGGGCTCGTGCGGCTGCCTGTTTTTCTGCTATAAGTTTTTTATACTCCTCTATGCTTTTTGCAGATTTCTTGGAAATATTGTTCTTGAGGAACCGGCCAAATTCTTTGCCGATATCTCTATGCCCATCACCCATAAGGTTGACAAAATCTCCTATACGGCCACCATTGCCATCAAGTTCTACAGAGGCAAAAGGCTTATCCTGATCAATAGCGGATAAAAAGAATGTGCCTTCTATGTCTCCATCCTTTTCGATAGATTTGACTTTGAAAATGATACGATATTTGGACTTGCTGTCGTCGGGGCCGAAAAGGTAAACGTTCTTTTTGCCCATACTCTCTTCAACGGCGAGGAGAAAAAGCTTGCGAAGAGAATTCTTGGCAGCTTCCCAATCCTCTTTGCCCATAAGGTCTGAATTGTCCTGCTCAGACAAACCGCGAATTATCGCAGATGAATAGTCTATGCTGAAAGCAACCCTGTCACCATCATTCAAAACTGAAAACCCGTCCGGGAAACCTCTGTAAGAATTATCTAAAACATAACGAGAACGCGACCATTTGTTCTGCTGGGCAAAGGACTCAACACCTGCAATATGAATAGATAAAACTATAACCGTCGCGATAAAAAACAATTTCTTCATACTAATATTATTATCCTCGTTTCAATATGCTTCTTATTTGTACTGATTATCAAATTTAGCAAAAAAATACGATTCCAAGATTGTAAAAAGTGAAGGGGGATGTTTGAGCCTCTAAGATTGCAACCGCAACCGTGAACGACAAAGGGCTATGGTGCTTTGTAAGTTACTGAATGCCAATGTGTTCAAAAAAGCACCTCGCAAAATAAGGCGGGTGCTTTTAGGGAGAGTCTGAGCATCAACAAGTTGCAAGGAAAAGATTTTGAGGAGGTGAAATTTACATTCTACTATGCCAACACTGTTACTTTCCTTCACGCTCTCAAAGATCTCTTCAAGCTGGAAGGCATATCCAAAGTTACTGGTATCAATGCCGCACAACTCGGACATTATATACAAGGAGTCAAGAAGCCGTCTGCTTCTACGGAAAAGAAAATTCTGGAAGGTGTTATGCGCAGCTTATCCGAAATGCAGGCTATCAAATTCAGATGAAGTAGCCCTGTTCTCGGCTAGTATTGCTGCATCAGCGAGAATTCCTTTTTCTCTCCAGTGCCTTCAAAGGTGACAGTGCCGTAGAAGCCGTCTCCGCGGCCTTCTATCTTGCCCTCAAGAACACCGGTCTTTTCACCTTCAACATTGTATATTTCTATGACAACATCGTTGTAACCCTCAGGATAGCCCTCATTTGAGATTTCCTTGAGAGTAAAGACAACGCCAGGGTCATCATCCAGGTAAGCAAGGCTACCGCAAAGAGAAGGATCCTCAGCATCAATACGCTCAGAAGGGATTATGTAAAGAATCCTGGCCTTGGCGGAGCCAACAGTGCCTTCATAGGTAATACATTCAGTTTCGGACATCTGCTCGACAGGCTGGTCGTCCATAACAGGTTCTTCAGAGAGACAGAGAGCTCCCTTTACATCATCTACATAATCGTTGTTGATGCTTGGATTGGTTTTCTTGTCCTTGCAGGAAATCACGCATGCTGCAAGCAGGAAAGTGGCGGAAAGAAGAAGAAGTTTTTTCATAATAAGCAGGGTTATGATTTATGATTTATGATTTATGTTTTATGATTCCTAAAATCAGAGAAGCCGGCTGACCTTTGCTGCATCCAGCGCCCAGCTGTAAGTGTAACGCATGTCTTCATCAGCTTCCTCAGGCGATGGAACCTGGATGCACTGCTGGACTTCTGCCTTCATGCTTAGGAGCTGCCCTACTGAAAACTTGTTCCTCAGGCGATTCAGAAGAGCTTCCACCGCAGCGGAGTTGAGCTGGGCTACATACTGGGCGTTAAAAGACATCTCGAGCCAGGTAATCTCGGCCCTTTCTACATCCAGGACACCGAATATCAGACCCTTGGAGAGGTTGGATTCAGAAATCCTGACAATGTGCTGGACCGTAGAAGGATCGTAGGCAACGCCGGTCTCGTTTGAAAGCGCCATTGGACTTGCGGAGTTCATCCAGCCTACCATCAGGTTGGGAGAGATAGCTCCGTGAGAATATGCGTTGCAGGAGAAAAGAACATACTTTGCCCCGCTGGATTTCAGCTCAGGAAGGTTGAGCTCGACATACTCGGCCGTACCGATCTTGTCCGGAATGTTGCGTATGTCTCCAGAGTGTTTTGCTCCGGGCAGGGTAAGGTTGAAGTAGGCGCAGTATTCCTTGCGTCCGTCCTGATAGCAGACCGCGGCGCTCAGGTCCATGTCCAGGTGCTGTGCCGGGAGACCCTTGCCCCACTGCATGAAAAGCCTTACGGCATCCCCTTCCACGCCAAAGCGTGTGCCCTGCAAGGCGGCAGAAGTATCCTGTATGGTTGACGACCGGTCGCCGATGCTTACGGGAATGTCAAACAGCCCCGGATCTATGTAAATCTTACGGCCGGGAGTGAACTGCTCCTGACTGAAACGCTTATGCATGGCCTCTTTGTAAAGGTCTGCTACAGACTGAGCCATCTGTGAACGCTGGGCCGGAGTGAAGTTGTCAAGTCTGCGGTTGTAAGGTATGACCTTGGTAACACCGGTTATCGGACGGGCTATTCGGGTTGCAGAAGTGTCAAAGAAAAACTCCGCGGCATTGCCAAGAGAAAGGACCAGTCTTGAAGGAACCTTGTCCATAACCTCCCGGAAAGCATCCAGAGCCACTTGCGGCCCCATACGGAGCATAACGGCAAAAAGACTGCGGGCAAAAGTTCCCGGACGCTGCTTGAGAAGTCCAAGGGCACGGCTGTAATCAACACAGCCGCAGGTGGTTCCAAGGCATCGGTCAAGTTCCCCCTTCCAGACGGAATACTCGTCTTTGTAGAATACGTCCAACAGTTCACGGAGCTTCTCAAAGCCCGGTTTGCGGGAATACTCGCCCAGACGGAGGGCACGTATCATCCTGACCCACATCCCTCTCTTCGGATGCATGATTTCGCAGGCCTGGTCTGCATCCATCTGAAGGTTGTTCAGCCAGAAAGATACAGCGGAGCACATCCGCCTGTCGTACTTTAGCCTGAGATTCTGCTTCATCACCTGTGAAGCCTCAGCGCTTTTGTCCAGAGGGCCCCACATGTGGGCGTTCAGCTTGCCCGCATGGGCTATGAGAGTCTTGGGCTCAATAACCTGAAGCTTGCCGGTCTTCCGGAACCAGAGGAACCGAAGTATATCGGCAGGAGATTCAAGAAGATGCCCTGCTTTCCTCAGCCAACCGGAAGATCCATCCAGATCAGAAGCATTATCCTCATTCTCAGCACCTTTAAAAGAACTCTCATACTTTGAGACAAGAGCGTCTGCCACAATCATGCGGGTCTCCTTCATCGCGATGAAAATATTCTCATCAAAACCGAAAACCTTGATCAGGCTCTTCAGCGATTCACTCTGAGTGGCATCAAGCGGAACCGTTGAGGTCAGCAGCGATTCTTCAAGGCTCTCAAGATCCTTCCTGGTCATCAGGCCAAGAGTCTTCTTAGAGGTCCCCTGACCTGTGAATATGACAGAAGAAGTATTGAACGGAGTGCCGCAGAAAGGACATCCGTTGTACCGTTCCAGGGGGAAGGTTCCATCCGGAATGAAATGACCGCAAGGGAGCATAGTCCCATCCATTCCCATGACGGTCTTTCTCTCATACTCGCTCCCGGAAACAATCTGAACAGTTCGAGGCATATCCACTGGCCTGTCAACCAGATGGCCTTCGGAAATATTGTGGTAATAGTTTGCGTATGAAGTCAGATAATGGTCCAGGAAGGACTCCCCTGTAGGTATATCCCATCCTTTTACCAGCGGAGCCCAGTTGAGGCCAATGCCCAGAGCGCCGTCTATCACTTCAGTAATTTCATTTAGAAGGTCCTCGGTTGCAGGAAGGCTGCAAAGGGCCCTGAGAAGTTTCTCGTCTGCAACAAAACCTTTCTCGGAAAGAGACAGCAGGAAGGCGGACACCTCCTTGGATATTTCCGCTTTCATGTCTATGGCTTCAGGCTGAATGTCAACGAACAGGGCGTTGTAGCGCAACGCCACCATAAGGAGAGATTTCCTGTCCTCAGAAGATAGAGCTTTTGCGGCTTTTAGGTTCACTTGATTTGTCATGATAATAAAGAAACGGAAATTGCCGGTCTGGAAAATGACCCGAAGGTCAACGAAGTGAAGTAAGACCGGCTTGGTCCGTTTCAAGCGCAATTTACAAAAAAGAATCAGACACTCATCCCCAGAAAGAAAAAGTATCGATATGTGCAAAGTCTTTCACTCCTGCTTTGGACCCGCCCCAAGACAGCGCAGACAGAACCCTCCATGCCAAGACAGAGCGTACAAAGGCCTCCATACCTCAGAAATGGCAATCAAGCACTTCTACTTGGCAATACTCATTTCTAGGCGTTTTTAGCAAACATCTGATAGTCAAACTATTACGCAGTTGAAGGATAGGTGATTTTACCTACCCACAATAAGCTATATAGCTAAGAACCAGCAACATAACAAAAACGGTCCGAAATAACACCTCCGGCAGTTCGTCCGGTAATTCATTGCTAAAGAATAAAAGTGGTTCAGTATAATACTTCTTTCCCTCTTCCGGCAGACAGGAGGACTGGAGGGCTTACGAATGGTCTCCGGACGGGGAATGTGTACGATTGCCTCTTGACTGGAGGGCTTACGAATGGTCTCCGGACGTGATGTCTGAAGGAAGGTCATCAGGATCTACAGGATTGTCAAAAGGGATGTCTCTTTCAGGAATATCTGCAGGAGGACCGCTTTGGACGGCCGGTTTAGCCAGCGGCCTTACGATATATCGCTGATAATAAGTAAGTATCAGTGTTGTAAGCGGAAGTGCTATAATCATTCCCAGTATTCCGAGCAGACTTCCCCAGATGGAGAGAGAAAGCAGGATGATGGCGGAGTTCAGCCCGGTTACCTTGCCCATAATCTTTGGTGTGAGAATCACGTCCTGGATGGTCTGGACTACAGCGAAGACCACAAGCACGGAAAGCATTATCATCCAGAAATTCTCTCCTGTGTCAGCAGCCTTTACCGCTGCCAGCAAGGTAATAGGAATGAAGCCTGCTATCTGGAGATAAGGAACCATATTCAGAAGACCTATGAAAAGTCCCAGGGCCACCGCCAGCGGGAAGCCTATTATAAGAAACCCGATGCTGAAGAGAATACCTACGCAGAGAGCGATTGTGGCCTGGCCTCTGAAGTATTTGTTCATGCCTTCCTCAATATCGCTGAGAATCCGGCTTACAGGTTTTCTCCAGCTTTCAGGAAGGAGGCTCTGCCATCCGCCTATAAGCTTCTCGTAATCAAGGAGTATAAAGAGCATATACAAAAGCCCCATAGTTACAGAAACTATACCTGACAGTGCCTTGAACGATCCGGAAACGACTCCCCAGATTTTAGGCATTGACTCCTGCAGGACATTAAATACACCGTCTATTGTGAAAGCGCTTTTCAGATGCTCTATATCCAGATGGCTCTTGAGGAATTCCTTTACGGCAGAGGATATCCCTCCGGAGGAATAGTCGTTTTGCATATAGCCGACCAGCATATCCTTTACCTTCAGAATCTCACCTATCATAGGAGGGACTATAAGCATGAAGACTCCGTACAAAACTCCGGCAACCAGCAGAAACGCCACGATAATCGCCAATATGCGGTACTTGAGCCGGCACTTGTACTGAAGGAAACGCACCAGAGGGTACAGCATATAGGATATCAGCCAAGCTACAAAAAACGGCAGGAGGACACTGCTCAACCTTTTCAAAAGCAAAAATACTCCGACCACAAGGAGCACTATCAGACAACCTCTAATAAACCTGTCAAATGTAATGGTCTTGTTCCAGCCGTTTTCCATATCGCGATAATAATTTGAAACAACCTATGTCCGATTGCAAAGTTATTCAAAAAGTGCTATCTTTGGAGAAAGTTATACTCAGCGATTTTCACTTAATACTTTGAGCTATGAAATTCAGGTGGTTTAGAAATTTTCTGAAAGGCTGTTCTCTTACAACCGCGTTGTTTATCTTCCAAGCTTGTTATGGCACCGGCCCCGGATACCAGAGAAACCTTGCCGAACAGGAATTCAGTTTTGAAGTGACAGACAATGAAGGAAATCCTATAAGCAACGCCAAAATCTACGCCAAACTGGATGAATCTGCGGTCTATTGGTCAGACAGTACTGTTACGGAATCAGACGGAACAGCTCTTATGTACCTTTACAACCCTGAACAAACCAGTGTTGTATTCAGCGTGGAGGCTGATGGGTACAAAGCCAACAAAGCCTTTCCAGGTCCTTCAGGCAAAGCTTTGGTTGTCCTTGACAAGGCTGAATAATGCTTCCTTTTCTTTTCAGGAGATTCCGCTCTCTCGAGACCAAGGTCCACGAGCTGAATTACCTTTTCTGGGAATGTACCCAGAGATGCAATCTCTCTTGCCGCCACTGCGGAAGCGACTGCTTTACCTCAGCCAAAGACCAGGACATGCCGCTGGAGGATTTCCTCAAGGCCCTGGACACCATTCCGAATCCTGGACATTCAGAAAAGCAACCGGAATCTGGCTATCAGCAACCGGAATCTTTCAATCAGAAGTCCGGCAGAGGGAAAGCCGGCAGTCAAAGGTTCAACACCCGCCGCCTGACGGTTGTCCTGACAGGAGGAGAACCTCTGCTCCGGCCTGACATAGACCGCATAGGAAAGGAAATCCGCCGCCGGGGCCATTACTGGAGCATGGTCTCCAACGGGTTCTTCTACACTGATGAAATGCACCGCCGCCTGATGGCTGCCGGCATGAACGCCCTGACAATCAGCCTGGACGGCATCGGAGAAGTCCACAACTGGATGAGGGGCAATCCCAAGAGCTACGATAATGCCATCAGAGCCATAAGCATTGCAGCCAAGGAACGCCGCCTCGACTTTGACGTTGTAACTTGCGTAAACAAACGCAACCTCCCTCAGTTGGAAGAAATCTACACCACCCTCCTGAGTCTTGGCGTCAAACGCTGGAGGATATTCACCATCATCCCTATAGGCAGGGCGACACAGGAACCGGACCTCCATCTTTCTAACCAGGAAATGGTCCAACTTATGGATTTCATCGCCGCCAAACGCTCAAAGCCAAAGCATTCCCCTACCCCTGCAAACATACATAACACCAACATTCCTGCAAATGACGCTAAAACTGGTGACAATGGCTCAGGCAGGCCTGCATATATGGAGGTTACCTTCAGCTGTGAGGGTTATCTGGGAAAATATGAGGAGAAAGTGCGTCCTGTACGCTTTTTCTGCCACGCCGGAGTGAACATAGCATCCGTGCTGATAGACGGGAGCATCTGCGCCTGCCCAAACATAGACCGTGACGTCTTCTCACAGGGCAACATTTATCGCGATAATCTTTATGAAGTCTGGGAGAACAAGTTCCAGGTCTTCCGCAACCGGAACTGGGCAAAAAAGGGCACCTGCTCCAGATGCCCTCAATTCAAAAACTGCCTTGGCGGCGGAATGCACAACTGGCACGCCTCACCAGATTCCAATACCATCAACGATCATTCTTCCCCGCAGAGCACCTTAAAACTCTCTGAGTTGAAGAATCCACTCAGCTGCCACTACCGCCGCACAAACACCTAGCGCCTTCCGATTCCAGATAGAGGAACTCGCATAAAGGTTGTTTATAAATCCTTTTCATATCGTTTAGAATTAAAGTCTCAGTTAAGTCGTTAAATCAAGCTAAGTCAAGCCCAACTCCCGGCTATCTGCAACCAAGCCAAGCCACATTCCAACTGCCGGACAGTTTCCAATGCATTTTTAGAAAAATCATAATTTCAAAACTCACTGAAAATAAACATTTTACCAAAAGCAATAATGCTTCCCCAAGAGACACCCTGCCGGCGTGACTTGCTTCGGCGATGGAGCTTTGCTTCGGCGATGGAGCTTTGCTTCGGCGATGGTGCTCTGTAACAACCTCATTCCTAGACACTTTCAAAAAGCACCCCCACAAAAACAAGAGGCGCTTTTAGGGGAGCCTTGATATTCAGCCATTTACAAGGCACCATCGCCGAGGCAGAATTTAGTATCTTTGTCCCCGAAAACTTAATTCAGAAATAATCGCGATGAAAAAAATAACAGTCATTTCAACGAGCCTCAGGCAAGGTTCAAACAGCGACATGCTGGCCGACAGTTTTGTGGAAGGCGCAAAAGCAGCCGGGAACAATGTCAGGAAAATTTCACTTTCAGGAAAAGAGATACAGTTCTGCAAAGGATGTCTCGCCTGCCAGAAACTTGGACGATGCGTCATCGCTGACGACGTAAATGCTATAATGGCAGAAGTCATTGACTCTGAAGTGGTAGTTTGGGCAACTCCTATCTACTACTACGAGATGAGCGGCCAGATGAAAACTCTCATAGACCGGATGAACGCAATGTATCCTCTAGACTACAAGTTCCGCGATGTTTATCTTCTGGCTACGGCGGCTGAAGATGACGAATCTACCCCTAAACGTGCGGTGCAAGGTCTTGAAGGATGGATAGAGTGCTATCCAGAAAGCCGACTGGCTGGAACAATTTTCTGCGGCGGAGTGAACAACATGCGGGAAATAGAAGGCAACCCGAAGCTCAAGGCCGCCTATGACCTGGGCCACAGCATCAGGTAAAGCCCAGCCTCGGCGATGGTGACTTGCTTCGGCGATGGTGACTTGTAATAACCTCATTCCCAGATATATACAAAAAGCACCCCCGCAAAAACGAGGGGTGCTTTTATGGATACGCTGACAATCAGTCAGTTACAAGGCACCATTGCCTATTCCCCACCCTTGCAAGCCTCACCGTGATGGTGGTGATGCTTTGGACCTTTCTTGAAGCAAGGAACGGCTTTGGTTGCAGGGAAGGATTTACTCCATGCCTTCAAAGCAGAACCGTCAGCAGCTTTGATGTCCTTGACCTGTTTTACACTAACTGCAGGAACTGCAATCTCAGGGCACTTCTCAGATTTGCCTTCTTTGCACTCAGGCTTTCCGGCCTTCTCGCACTCAACTTTTGATGAGTCGCACTTAGCGGCAGCCTCTGGGCATGCCTTGGTTGAGTCGCATTCTGCTTTTGCTTCTGGGCAAGCGGCCTTGGTGGAATCGCACTCTGCATTGGCCTTGTCGCAAGCTGGCTTTTCAGGGCAAGCTTTCTTAAGAACGATAACTACAAACTGTCCGTCAACGCTCTTAGGACCTTCGCACTCCGGCTTTGCAGCCTTTTCGCACTCAACTTTTGATGAATCGCACTGAACCTTGGTTGAATCGCACTGGGCCTCTTTTGCGCAGTCTTTGTGCTGGCCGTCGCACTCTGGCTTTGCTTTGTCGCATTCAGCCTTTGCTTTGTCGCATTCAGCTTTTGCATCTGGGCAAGCCTTTGTAGTGTCACACTCTGGTTTTTCGCCTTTGCATTCCGGCTTCTCAGGAGCAAGTGTAATGTCTTTGTCTGTAACAAACACGGCCTCAACTTCCTGACCCTCAATCTGGAAAGCGTCTGCTGAAACGCTTTCTGCTGAAACAGCTTTTGCATATTTTACAACTACTGCAGCAGGCTGGCCGTCAGGACCTGCTACGACGGCGGTCACGCTCTCAGGTTTGCCTGAGCAAGAAGTCAGGAGAAGACCGGCTGCGGCTACTCCGACGATTGAAACGATAATGTTCTTTTTCATGACTCTGTTATTTATGATAGTTTCTATTGTTCCGTTCATACGCAAAAGTATCCTAAGGTTTTTCAATGGTCTTCGCTGCACCAAACCTCCAATCTTCAATGGTCTTCGCTGAGGGGCACCTCTCTTATGAGGATGAGGACTTCTGCTGGCATAAAAGTACTGGTTTTGAAAAGGAAAGCATCTTGGAGAGGTAAAAAATCAACTGAAATGGTTAAATTTGCATAGAAACTTAATTTTTTTGAAACAGAAATTCTTACGATGGGTAAAGGCAAAATACTTCTTACTGGAGCTGCCGGATATATCGGCTCACATACCTGGGTTGAACTTTCACAGGCAGGTTACGATGTTGTGGGAGTTGACAACTTCTACAATTCAGAAAGAGATGTTATAGACCGAATCGGGAAGATACTTGGGAAACCGGTAACTTTTGAAGAAGCGGACTGCTCAGACCTAAAGGCATTCGGCAAGGTATTCGAGAAGCATCCCGACATTGTTGGAGCAGTGCATTTTGCTGCCTGCAAAGCGGTTGGGGAGAGCATAGACAAACCGCTGCTCTACTACCGCAACAACATAGTTTCTCTTCTCAACCTTATATCGCTGATGACAGAAAAAGGCAAGAAGGCCAACATCGTGTTCTCTTCTTCCTGCACAGTTTACGGCCAGCCGGACAAGGAGCATCTGCCTATCGCTGAAGACGCTCCGCTTAAAAGGAGTCTTTCTCCTTACGGCAAGAGCAAGCAGATGGCGGAGGAGATTCTGTCTGACAGCGTGATTGCTTTCCCGCATCTTAAAGTCTGCGCCCTGAGGTATTTCAACCCTATCGGTGCCCATCCTTCCGCACTCATCGGAGAGCTGCCGAGAGGTGTGCCGCAGAACCTGGTACCGTTCGTCACTCAGACCGCGGCAGGAATCAGGGACCATCTGAACGTTTTCGGAAACGACTATAATACCCCTGACGGAAGCTGCATCAGAGACTACATCTATGTTGTGGACCTTGCAAAGGCCCATGTGAAAGCCATTGACAAGCTCCTCAGCGATGGTTGCGGCAATGATGCTCAGGTCATTGATGAACCAACTTATGTTGAGGCGGCAAAGACCCGAAGATGGTTCGTTTACAACCTTGGAACCGGCAAAGGGCTCAGCGTTCTGGAACTTGTGAACGGGTTTATGAAAGCCACGGGCGTGAACCTGCCTTACGAGATTGCTCCACGCAGGCAGGGAGACATCGAGCAGGTATGGGCAGATCCAAGAAAAGCAGAAAGGGAACTTGGCTGGAAGGCTGATACCCCTATTGAGGACGTACTCCGCTCCGCCTGGGAGTGGCAGAAAACCCTTTAATTTATTGCGCTATAAATCTGTAGGTTATCTGGCCGAGCTGAGGGTCATCGGCAGTATCGCTTTGGGAGAAACGGGATCGCATGGCAGCATTGAGGGCAGCGTTGCGTATGCACTCGTCAGGAACTGACACATCGCTAAGGACTATGGCTTTCTGCACATAGCCGTTCCTCCCGACATAAATCTGGATAGTGACATCTCCTCCGCCACGGCATTTATAGACCGGAATCGGGAGGGAGAAGGCTCTCCTGCCGTCAAGAATCCAGTAAAGGACTGATGGACCTTTGTAGGCCGCGATTTCGGCCTTTTCTTCGGTCTTTTCGCCTGGGGCGGACACATTGTCCGCCGCATCCGGAATCTTGATTTTGGCGGCCTCTTTTATGCGGTTCTGGAGGTCTTCAGCATCTTTGTAGAGTTTGTCCGCGTCTGTGTTGCGGTCGTCTTTCAGCTGGGAACTGCTCCGGTTTACGGCAACGGCCCTGTAGGTCGTAACGGGGCGGCCGGCAAGCTGGTCCTCAAGCTGGGCTTTGGCAAGTGCCTTGATTTCCTCCTGACGGCGCTCTTCTTCCTCATGTCTTTGCTTGTGGAGCTGGCCTTCGGAATCGGTGACGAAAGATACTTCACCCTTGCTTATGGTGGAGATGGAGAAAATCAGAAGGACTATAATGAGAAGAAGATGGAAGATGACGGTAAAATAGATGCCGGAGCGGCGGCTCAGTTTGTCCGATTTGGCAAACCGCTCCAGGTCTTCATCCGATATTACAGGCCTCTCTTCCATTATCCTCCGCGAATTGCGCCTCCGCCTTCCGAAGATTAATTACTCTCCCCTGGTGAGGAGGGCTTTTTCTATGGTCGCGATGATGATGCTGATTGCAACCCTGTTGTGCCCGCCTTGAGGGACAATGATGTCTGCGTACCTCTTGCTCGGCTCGATGAACTGGAGGTGCATGGGCTTTACGGTTTCCTGATAGCGTTTGAGTACCTGCTGGACGGTCTTGCCGCGCTCCTCGATGTCCCTCTGGATCACACGGCCCAGGCGGTCGTCTGCATCGGCATCCACAAAGATGGAGATGTCGAACAGTTTCCTCAGTTCCTCGTTTGTGAAGATGAGGATGCCCTCAACTATTATGATGGTGGCAGGCTCCACATGCACGGTCTCCGTCTTTGACCTTGAGCAAGTTATATAGGAATAGACCGGAGACTCTATGGCCTGGCCGCTGCGAAGTTTGGCAAGGTCGGAAACGAGAAGGTCCCAGTCTATGGAATTCGGGTGGTCGAAGTTGTTTGCGGCCTTCTGCTCTGGAGTCAGATGGCTGCTGTCCTTGTAGTAGGAATCCTGTGAGATAACTGCCACATCTTCCTCCTTCATGAGGTTCTTTATCTTCCTTACTACCGTTGTCTTGCCGGAACCTGTTCCGCCGGCTATTCCTATTATCAGCATATCGTATGTTTTTAGAATTCAGCGTTTTTAGGGGTTCTCGGGAACGGGATCACATCGCGGATGTTCTGCATACCGGTGACAAACAGAAGCAGACGCTCAAAGCCCAGGCCGAATCCGGCGTGCGGGCAAGTTCCCCATCTCCTGGTATCAAGATACCACCAGAGGTTGGTAGTGTCCATGTTGAGTTCCTTGATGCGGGCCATGATCTTCTCGTATGAAGACTCCCTCTCGCTACCGCCTATGATCTCGCCGATCTTAGGGAAGAGCACGTCCATTCCGCGCACGGTCTTGCCGTCTTCGTTCTGTTTCATGTAGAAAGCTTTGATCTCCTTAGGGAAATCGGTGAGGATGACAGGCTTGCCGAAGTGCTTCTCAACAAGGTATCTTTCGTGCTCGCTCTGAAGGTCAGTGCCCCAGTGAACAGGGAACTCGAACTTCTCGCCACTCTTTTCAAGAATATCCACAGCCTCGGTGTAAGTCACTCTCTGGAAGGTGATTCCGACTACACTCCTCAGGCGCTCGATGAGTCCCTTGTCAAACATGTCGTTGAGGAACTGGAGATCTTCCATACAATTGTCCAGAGCGTACTGCACCAGAGACTTGATGAAGTCCTCGGCGAGTTCCATGTTGTCAAAGTTGTCGTAGAAAGCCATCTCCGGCTCAATCATCCAGAACTCTGCAAGATGCCTTGGAGTGTTGGAGTTCTCTGCCCTGAATGTTGGACCGAAAGTGTATATCTTCCCAAGGGCGGTTGCGCCAAGTTCTCCTTCAAGCTGTCCGCTTACCGTAAGGGCGGTCTGCTTTCCGAAGAAGTCTGCGGAGAAGTCAACTTCTCCTGTCTCCTTGTTGAGAGGGATGTTCTTCAAATCCATCGTGGTAACCTGGAACATCTCTCCGGCACCCTCGCAGTCACTTTCCGTAATCAGCGGAGTATGAAGATAGAAGAAGCCGTGCTCGTTGAAGTATTTGTGGATGGCGAAAGCCATGGCGTTGCGGATTCTCATCACGCATCCGAAGGTGTTGGTCCTCATTCTCATGTGAGCGATTTCGCGAAGGAATTCCATAGAATGTCCCTTCTTCTGCAAAGGGTAGTCGGCAGGATCTGCCTTGCCGTAAATCTCTATGGCATCTGCCTGTACTTCAACGCTCTGGCCCTTGCCCATACTTTCCACCAGCTTTCCCTTTACACAAAGGCATGCGCCGGTGGTTATGTCTTTCATCAACTCCTCGGAAAACTTCTGCCCGTCGCAGACAATCTGCATGTTACGGATGGTGCTTCCATCGTTGAGAGCTATGAAACTCACGTTCTTGTTTCCTCTTTTTGTCCTGACCCAACCTTTGACGATTACCTCTGAACCAGGCTGCTGGCTGAAAAGTTCCTTTATGCTTTTTCTTGTGAATTCTCCCATAATATATTCTCCTAAATATCTGTCTTTTATGTATTGTTTTTCTTATATTTCTCAGCGATGTCATTTGACATATTTGCGGATGGCTTCCTGCCAGATCTTGTAGCCCTCCTTGGTAACATGGAGCCCGTCTCTTGTGATGTTCGGGTTGAGAACCTGCTCAGATGCCGGAAGAGCAAGGTCAGCAGGACCGTTTGTAAGGAAGAGAGGATAGAGATTGATGAAAGCAACCTTCTCTTTCTTGCACATGGCTTCAAGCTTGGCGTTTATCTCTGAGAACATGGCTGTCTTTCCTGTGAGCAGCCTGTAGCGTTTGAAGCTCTCGTTTATTGGCAGGAGGCTCTGCAAGTAAACCTTTGTCTTAGGGCTTTCTTTCTTTATCCTGCGGACTACATTCATGATACCGTTTGCAATGGAATCCGCTGTAAGATTGTGGCTTACATCGTTGGCTCCGGACATGAAGAATATGGTCTTCGGCTTGCCTGGAAGTATCTGGTCCAGACGGTCGTCAATGCCGCCGAAGGTATCGCCGACAATTCCTCTGTTACGGATAGCGCCGCCTTTCTTCTGGAGGGCTTTCTGTACATCAGGGAAATATGATGCCCAGTTACCGCCTTCGGTCAGGGAGTTGCCAAGGAAAACGATGTCATTCTCTGTAATAGGGCTTTCCTTGTCAAAAACAGCCTTCCTCTTGTAGTAATGGTCTGTATATGGGGCAACTGCGCCCATAGCCTTCATTATGTTCTTCGGGATGTCAGTATTGTCTATCCTTCCGGCAAACATCCGGCTGCCCGCACCTACGGCAAACACAGGAACATACACTCCAGTGTGGCTTCTTGTGGACCATCCCAGACGGGCCTTTTTGCTAAGGGTATCAAGAACCTCTCTTGTCATGTAGTTGTCCGCAGTAAACTCTTCCTGTTTGAAGTGGGACATCGCGTCATCCAGAACCTTAAGGTCATAGACATAACCTTTCTTGTAACCCAATGCCAAGCCTCCTGTCTCGTGGTCTGCAGTCACAACTATAAGAGTCTCTTCAGGATGCTGCTTGTAGAACTCGTATGCAACTTTGATGGCTTCGTCCATATCAATGGTCTCAAGGATAGTCCCCACCGGATCATTCACGTGAGCAGCCCAGTCTATCTTTCCTCCCTCGCACATCATGAAGAAACCCTTGCCCTCAGGGGTGTAGAGGAAATCTATCGCTGAAGAAACAACCTGTGCAAGAGTCAGATCCCCAGGCTTCCTCTCAATCACATAAGGAAGTATTTTGTCTTTCTTTTCTCCCTTTTGGAAAAGAATCATCTTGTCTGACGAAGATTTCTTGGACTTGTACTCATCCAGGCCGTAAGCAACAGTATATCCGTATTTTGCAACTTTACCATAAATATTCTTCTCCTTTTCTGAAGCCTTATGCGGATCTTTGTCGGATACTCCGCCGAAGCCACCGCCGCCAAAGAAATCGAACCCGCTTTCAGGAAGCTCCATGGAGATTTCATAATAGTTCTTGCGGTTAATGTTATGGGCATAGAAACAAGCAGGAGTGGCGTGGTCGATACCAACCGTACTCATCAGACCTATCTTGTAACCAAGATCCCTGAGCTTGTATGAAATCTGGTAAACCGGTATGGAATCCGGGTAGATTCCGACAGTATTGTTGTTTGTCTTGTATCCAGAAGCCAGAGCGGTAGCCGCTGCGGAAGAGCAGGTTATCATATTCTTCGTGGAATAGGTTGTAGCCATGCCAAGAACAGGGAACTGGGTGAAAGTCAGAGGTTCACTGCCAATTATCCCCTTCTTTGTAGCCAGGTATGCTTCTGTCAAAGCCACATGGGAGAAGCCCATACCGTCTCCTATGAAAAGAAACACGTATTTAGCCTTGGGCTGCTCCTTGACGTTCCCGTCAGCCTGAGCAAAAGATGCTGATACAAAAAGAATTGCAGCAACAAAACAAACAGCCGCCTTCAAGAATGAGATTCTAAGTTTCATATTTATGCACATTTAACCACGAAAGATACTAATAATCCCGCTTTTTTACAAAAAAAGGGGATGACCGTTTGGTCATCCCCTTGATTTCAAATACGCCTCAGATTAGATGGCTTCCCTCTGACGGGCTACATACATAATCTTGAGTGCAGAACAACGTCTGAGTTCCTGTTTGATTTCTGTGATAATACCCATACGGACATTCTCATCAGCCTTGATAGCTACTGTCATAGCTTCCCTTTCTCCCTCAGAGATTGACTCTCTTTCAGCTGCGATGAAATCTCGGATTTCACTTACAGTCTTGTAGGAGTCATTGAGCTGGATACGGGAGTCTGTTCCATACTGAGCCTGCTTTGAAGGTATAGGAGATCCTACATAGATATAGGAAGTCAAATCCTTTCTTTCAAGCTTGACATTCTCAGTTGCTCCAGGAAGTTTAACCTGAACCAACTTGTCTGTCTGACGGAAAGAGGTTGATATCATAAAGAAGAACAGGAGCATGAACACGATGTCAGGAAGTGACGCCGTGCTGATAGCAGGTGCAGCCTTCTTGCTGCTTTTTCTAAATCTTCCCATTTGATACCTCCTTATTTTTTACCCTTTACGTCCTTTGGCTCTGCCTCGGAAATGTTCTGAGGAATAGCCTCTTTGACAATTTTCTGATGAGCTTCATCCAATTGTGCGTATTTCTTGCCGTAACGCTGAGTTGAAAATTCATCACGAATCTCGTTGATTGCTCTTACGATTTCGTTCTGAACCTGGATGTACGTGTTGTACAAAGTTCCCTTATCGTTCTGCAAAGAAACCACACCTTTGGATACAGGATAATTACCCAGACCCTGGATACTCTTGACTTCCTTCTCAGGCAAGTTAGGATTATCGTTAGGGTTAGTCAGGGCCTCAACTATCAAATCCTTTATCTGGCTTACATCTACAGGCTGGGAGCCAACCATGATCCTGTCCTGTGAATTGATCTTCACAACGACGATGTTCCTACGGTTGATCTTTATATCATCCTGCTGCTGATTTTCTTCCGGCATTGGAGGGAGTTTTCTGTTGATTCCCTTGTCCACATCCATAGTTGTGGTAATGAGGAAGAACACCAAAAGCAAGAATGCTATATCGGCCTGGCTGGAAGCGTTGATTTCGGGTGTTTTCTTAGCCATTCTAAAATTCTAATTAAGATCTTTTCTTTAACAAACTACCGAAGATTGTAACAAGGATAGCCACAACCAGCAGGATTATTGACATGATGAGGACAGTGTCCGTCATCTTAAGGACTGCGTGTGTAGGTTTCTCAACGCTGGCTGAAAGAGCCACTTCATTTCCAGAAGCGAGCAGGTAAGAAACTACAAGCGCGATTACGAAGATACCTATGTTCATCAAGGTCTTCTTGCCTCCCTTTCCGCTGCGGAAAATAAGCGGCAAGAATATTGCCAGCAAGATACCGCAACCGAGAAGGATATACGCCCAGTTAAGCAGTGGAGAAACCATTGTCTCGTCACCCTTGTTGGTGAAAAGGAACAAAAGTCCTATAACCACTGACACTGCCAGGAGTATATAGAGTATTATTCTCGCTCTCTTTTTCATTTTGCGTTGATTAATTATTTCTTGTTGTTTTTGGTAATCAGGTCAACGAAGTTGATGGAAGCGTCTTCCATTGAGTTAACCAGTGAATCGATCTTAGCTACGATGATGTTGTAGAAAATCTGAAGGATAATAGCAACGATCAAACCGGCGATGGTTGTAATCAAAGCCACCTTGATACCTCCTGCAACAACGGTTGGAGAAATATCACCAGCTGCCTCGATAGCGTCGAATGCACTAACCATACCTACTACTGTTCCCAAGAATCCCAACATAGGAGCAAGGGCGATGAACAGAGCAATCCAGGAAAGACCACTCTCAAGCTGTCCCATCTGAACGCCACCGTAAGCGGTAATGTTCTTTTCAACGGCCTCAACACCCTCGTCTGAGTGAAGCAGCCCCTGATAGAAGATAGAAGCAACCGGACCCTTGGTGTCGCGGCAAACTTCCTTTGCCTTTTCAATACCACCCTCATTGAGAGCATCCTCTACCTTTGTGAGAAGCTTCTTGGTGTCAGTTGTTGAGCTGAACAGGTAGATAAGCCTCTCAATAGCGATAGCCAAACCGAGAATAAGGCAGAGAACAACCCATACCATGAATGCAGGACCACCCTCTATGAACTTAGTCTTGATCTGCTGATACAGAGGTTTGTCTGACTTCTGGTTGAAAATGTTCTGATCTGCTGCTGGAGCTGCCTCTTCTGGAGCTGGTGCCGGTGCAACCTGCTCTGTAGCATTTCCCTCAGTCTGCTGATCCTGAGCTACTGCGTTCTGGGCAGTTATAGCCATCAGGCCTGCAACTGCCAAAAACATGAAAAGTTTTTTCATAAAATTTGTTGTGATTAAAGTATTAAACAATGTTTACAGTTATTATTTACTTATTATTCTTTCCGCTAAAACGATGTGCAAGATAGCAATTTTTTTTCTATTGGACTTCGGTTGCAGCAATTTTTTCTAATTGCAGGAAATTTCCCCCCTCAGAGCCTTCTGCATCTCCTTTTTGACTTTATCCGCTGATGAATAGCGGCCCAGAAGCATAAACAGCTTGCACAATGTGGCTTCTGTGGTGGCATCAAACCCGCTTATTACTCCTGCACCTTTGAGTCCCATACCTGTCGCGTAAGCTCCCATATCTACCTTACCTGCCTGGCACTGAGTAACATTCACGATTATCATGCCTCTGTCCACATATTTTTTAAGTGTAGAAAGGAACCAGTCCGAAGTAGGAGCGTTTCCGCTTCCAAAGGTCTCAAGTACTACAGCCCGGCATCCTTTTGTGTCAAGAACCGCTTCTATCGCCTGGCGGGTAATCCCGGGGAATATCTTCAGGACTGCAACATTGGTATCCAACTTTTCCCTGATTCTAAGCGGCTCGTTCCAATCTTCCGGATAGCGGACAAGATGCCTGTTGTACTTTATATGTATGCCGACATCTGCCAGAACCGGATAGTTGGCGGAACGGAATGCCCTGAAATTCTCCGCATTGTATTTTGTCGTACGGTTGCCTCTATAGAGTTGGCTCTCAAAATATATGCAGACCTCAGGCACCATAGGATGCCCTTCTTCGTCTTTGGCCGCAGCTATCTCTATGGATGAAATAATGTTTTCCTTGCCGTCTGTGCGGAGCATGCCTACCGGAAGCTGGCTGCCTGTAAGCACCACAGGCTTGGTCAGGCCTTCCAGCATAAAGCTCAGCGCAGATGCCGTAAAAGACATTGTATCAGTACCGTGCAAGATTACAAAGCCATCATACTTGCTGTAGTTGGCTTTTATGACACGGCAGAGCTTCACCCAGAAATCGGGAGTGATGTCAGAGGAATCTATCACAGGATCAAAGGAGCAGGTATCTATGTTGTAACCGAACTTCTTGAGTTCCGGAACCTCTTCCTCTATCTGGCTTATATCCACCGGAACGAGAGCAAGGGTCTTTTCGTCCTGCTTCATTCCTATGGTTCCGCCAGTATAAACAATCAGAATAGAACGTTTCATCTCTTATGCTGTTTCAAGTCTGTCTTCATGATGAGGAAGGTGGAAAAGACTCTCGGCATTTGCCGTAGTGACTTTTGCAACTTCCTTTATATCAATATTTTTTACCTCAGCGACCTTGGCTGCTATAATTGGGATATATGAACTTTCATTTCTCGTTCCCCTGTAAGGAGCAGGCGTCAGGTACGGTGAATCTGTCTCCAGAAGAATATCGCTGAGAGGTATGTCGGACACAACCTTGCCGATTCCTGCGTTCTTGAATGTAACCACACCGCCTATCCCCACTTTGAATCCGCCGAGGGAGGCAATCTCCCGGTAAGTCTCAAGGCTTCCGGTAAAAGCGTGGAATACACCGCTCAGACGCCCTTTGAACCGGCGCATTATGTCCAGCATTTCTCCTGTAGCGCTCCTTTCGTGGATGATGACCGGGAGGTCCTTCTCTGAAGCATATTCCAGCTGGGCCACCAGAACTTCCTTCTGCTGAGCCATATAATCCCTGCTCCAGTAGGCGTCCAGGCCGATTTCACCTACCGCCACGTATCTTTCCGGATGGGCCCTAAGTTCATCCAAGGCAAACTGCAGTTCATCCTTCCAGTTCTCTCCCACAGATGTAGGATGAAGCCCCATTCCCATATAAGCGTTGGATTTCCACCGCTCGTACAAATCCAGCTGGGCGGCAAATGAGGTGGAATCGATGCCAGGGAATATCCACCTGGCAACCCCACTGTCAACCGCCCTCTGCATAACCTGAGGACGGTCCTCGTCAAAAGCCTCATCATAAGGATGAGTATGAGTATCTATAAACTGCATGCTACTTTTTAAACCATAAGCCCAGGGCATCCTTCCTTACAAGCCCTTCCAAATCCATTTCCAGCAAAGCAAGGTTCAAAGCGGACACGCTTTCACCCGACAAAGCCGCAAGGTTGTCAATAGTCTTGCCCCTAACAGATGATAAAGATAGCAATAATTTCTCCTTCAAGGCAACCGGAGTGGAAAACAAGTCAGGCTGGGAAGCAATATCTGAAATATGCTCCAAATTCCATCCCATGGAAGATATTATTGTATGGGAGTTCAGGCATAGCTGAGCCACATTCTTACTTATCAGATAATTGCACCCGTAAGAATTGGCGTCGTCCATCCTTCCCGGAACAGCGAATATATCCCTGTTGTAGGAAGATGCGAACTCCACGGTGCTCATGGAACCGCCTCTTATCCGGCTTTCAACCACAAGCAGTGCGTCTGACAAGCCGGCTATTATGCGGTTGCGCTGCAAAAAGTTCCGGCGAAGCGGCTTGGTCCCTCTCGGGTACTCAGTCATGACTCCACCCTGGCCAAGGATCTTCACTGCCAGGTCTCTGTGAGAAGACGGATAAATCGTGTCTATCCCGCAGGGCAAAACCGCAAGTGTATCCAGCCCGTTTTCCAGTGCCGAAGCGTGCGCACAGGCGTCTATTCCAATAGCCAGCCCGCTCACTATCCTGATACCCGGGCATTTGTCAGCCAGGTCAGAAACAATCGCTGAGCAACACTCCTTCCCATAAGAAGAAGCCATTCTGGTCCCCACTACGCTCAGGCTGCGCACATTTCGGGAAAGGTCCGCTTTTCCCCTGTAGTACAACAAGAAAGGGGCAAAAGGGCTCTCCTTCAAAATCCGGGGGTACTCTTCAGACAGGCAATCTACCAGCCTTACGCCCTTGCTGTTCATCCAGAGCGCATCTTCTCTGCCCCACGACATCATCTGGGGAGAAAACAATGTCTCCCCTACTCCATCACCCCCAAGAATCTCATCCGCCAAAGCAGGACCGCCTTCCAGAAGTCTTTCCACACTTTCAGACTTCTCCAGAAGCTTAAGCCCCGCTCCCGGATGATTGACAAAAACTCGGCTCATCGCACACAGCAGAGCCTCACACATCAGATCCATATCCACAACAAAAAAACGGCGGCAATATATCGATATGCCGCCGCTTTCAGTTGCCAAAAGGTAAAATGTACCTTGTCCGCCCCCTAAATTATGAGCATCGCGTCTCCGTAGATGCCGAATTTGTACAGGTCGCGGGGATCCTTGGCATGCATCGCCTGCTTGTAGGCTGCCATTACCTTGTTGTAGTCCCCGAATGCACATTCGCACATGAGCATCGTGGAAAGAGGGTAATGGAAGTTGGTAACCAAGGCATCAACGATCTTGAAGTCGTAAGGAGGGAATATGAACTTGTTTGTCCAACCGTCAAGAGGCTTTACCCTGCATGTGGTAGTCACAGGGGTTTCAAGCGCCCTGGCCACGGTGACACCTATGGCAAACACCTTATGCCCGTCTGCCTTGGCCTTGTTTATCTTCTCGGCGGATTCTTCAGAGATTATAACCCTCTCAGACCCCATCTTGTGCTTTGACAGGTCTTCCACGTCCACTCCTCCGAAATTGCTGAGCCCCACGTGGGATGTGATGAATGTATGTTCCACGCCTTTTATCTCCATACGGGTAAAAAGTTCGCGGCTGAAGTGAAGACCTGCAGCCGGGGTGGCGATAGCACCCTCGTGCCGGGCGAAAATAGTGTTGAAGTTGACCGTATCCTCCTCATTCGGATGCTCACGGATTTCTTTGGGAACAGGAAGTTCTCCTACGCTGAACAGCGTATGACGGAAATCTTCATAGCTCCCGTCAAAAAGGAAACGGAGAGTCCTGCCGCGAGAGGTGGTATTGTCTATCACCTCAGCTACAAGAGAGTCATTTTCACCAAAATAGAGTTTATTGCCTATGCGGATTTTCCTGGCAGGGTCCACCAGTACGTCCCAAAGCCTTTGCTCACGGTTGAGTTCCCTCAGAAGAGACACTTCTATCTCAGCTCCGGTCTTTTCCTTGTTGCCAAGAAGGCGGGCCGGGAAAACTTTCGTGTCGTTCAATACGAAAATGTCTCCCTCTTTGGCATAGTTGAGTATTTCCTTGAATATTCTGTTTTCTGTCTTGCCTGTGCTGCGGTGCATCACCATCAGCTTGCAGTCATCCCTGAAACGGGGAGGTTCTTTGGCGATCAAGTCGCTCCTGAACGGAAATTTGAATTGAGATAATTTCATATAATTACATCTTTGGCCCATGCACGATGAGCAAATTATTATACGAAGAAAAAAGGAAAAAGTTACAGGCTCTCAAAATATCCTTTTACGTCCAAGGCGTTTTCAACCCTGAAACCTCCAGAGGCCGTGCGTCTTAGAGCAGACATGAAAGCACCGCTTGAGAGAATTGCTCCAAAATCTCTTGCCATGGAACGTATGTAGGTGCCTTTGCTGCATTCTATTCTAAGAACGGCAGAGGGAAGGCTCCTTATCTGGTCCGGCTCTAGCAAAGAATCTTCCGTATAGCGTATGACCGGATTCTCTTCCTCAGCTGCTATCCTTTTTTTCACCACGAATGTATTGTGGAAAGCATCTTCCCCGTATGAAGGGCGGGCCAGGGTTGACAAGAGACCGTTTTCCTCAGCGACTTCCTCCCCGGAGGAAGACCTGAAAGACAAAAGCTCCGAAGAATAAATCTTTATGGCAGCCGGCTTCAAGTCAGAGTTTTCACCGTTGCGGGCAAGGTAATAGCTGCGGGTGCCCTTCACGTATTTTGCGGAATAGGCCGGGGGCATCTGCTCTGTCTGGCCCACGAAACCTTCGGCTGCCGCCCGTACCTTTTCCAATGTTATTCCTTGGGTGGGATAGACAGCGTCAATCGCATGCTCCCTGTCAAAAGACGGGGTTGTAGCCCCAAGCGTGAACTCCGCGATGTATTCTTTCTTTTCAGCCTGCAGAGCCTCGCACATCTTGCAGGCTTTGCCCAGACACACCAGAAGAAGGCCCGTGGCCAGCGGGTCGAGAGTCCCGGCATGACCTATCTTCACGTTCTTGGTCTGGAAATGCTCCCTCAAGATGAACTTTATTTTGCGGACCACGTCCGAGCTTGTCCATCTGTAGGGTTTGTCCACAGGAAAGATTATCCCGTCGGGATAAGCATCCATAGACTTTTCAAGCCTCAAGGGGTTCCGGCTGTCTATAATGACCGGATGGAGTATTTTTGTGATGTCTGTCATATAGACTTTACACAACCGGAATCTTGTCTATTCTCCTTTGATGCCTTCCACCCTCGAATTCGGCCTCCATATATGCCTTCACTATATCTCTTGCCATTTCCTCAGTGATGAAGCGGGCCGGAAGGGTCAGTACGTTGGCATTGTTGTGCTTCTTTGCCAAAGCCCCAAGTTCAGGATTCCAGCACAGAGCTGCCCTGATGCCCTGGTGCTTGTTCAAAGTCATGCTGATTCCGTTTCCGCTTCCGCACATGGCTATACCGAAATCCACTTCTCCCCTCTCTACAGCCTCAGCCAAAGGGTGCGCCGTGTCAGGATAGTCCGTACTTTCTGAAGAGTAAGCTCCAAAGTCCTTGATCTGATAGCCCTTGTCAGTCAAAAGGCTTTTCAGGTATTCTTTCATCTGAAATCCAGCATGGTCAGATGCCATTCCTATTGTTTTGCTCATATTGCTTTAATGTTTCTTAGTCAGTAAGTAACCGCTCATTTGTTTGATTCAAGCTGCTTTACCTTGTCTGCAAGGTTATCAGTCTGGAGGATATAAGGATAGAATGCATCCTCCTTCATCGATGAGTAGCGGCCTGCAAGTCCCTTGAGCTGAAGGATGAGAATACCTCCGCTCTTTTCCCACTCGCCTGCTGCAGGGCGGACCCCCTCGGATGCCGCAAAGAGAAGGAACTGCATTCCTATGTTCTCCCGCCCGAAGAGTTCTTCCAAACCTTCCAGTGTCGTTATGTTCTGAAGTTCAGAGCGATGTTTGTCTGCAAAGATGGAACTGAACTTCATCTGGAGACTCTTCCTGTTTACTTTTATCAGAAAATCCGTAACCCCGGCAGTGTCTATAGGCACAAAGACGTCAGGGATTATGCCTCCACCTCCATACACAGTATGGCCGTGGGTTGTAGTGTATTTGAGAGAATCGTTCACTCTTATGCTGTCTGCACTCTGCATTTCACCTCTCTGATACCTTTCCAGAATATCGTAATTGTAGTCTGATGTATAAGGTTTCTGGATACAGCGTCCTGACGGAGTGTAGAATCTGGCTACCGTAAGGCGTATGCCGCTGCTGTCTGAAAAATATGCCGGTTCCTGTACCAGACCTTTTCCAAATGAACGTCTGCCTATTATCACACCTCGGTCATTGTCCTGGATTGCACCGGCAACTATCTCGCTGGATGATGCGGAATTCTCGTCTATGGCAACATATAGCTTGAGGTCCTTGAACATTCCTCTCCCGTCAGAGACGAATTCTTCACGAGGTCTCTTGCGGCCTTCCATATAAACCACCATCTGCCCCTTTTCCAGGAACTCGTTGGCAAGCCTGTAAGCCTGATCCATGAATCCTCCCGGATTGTCCCTCAGATCAAGCAACAGGGTCTTCATCCCTTCTCCTCTGAGCTTCATTGCCGCAACCATGAACTCCCTGTATGTACTTACGGAAAATGTTGAAATTTTGATATAGCCTATGTCAGGAGTCAGCATTATGGCTGCATCCAGGCTGTGTACAGGAATCATTCCGCGAGTTATGTCAAAATCCAGAAGGTCTTTTTCCCCGCTTCTTTTGACACTTACGCACACTTTGCTGTCTTTCGGCCCCCTCAGAAGCTTCATGAGGGAATCCTGGGAGAATTTCACTCCGGCTACGTTTCTGGAATCCACCTTGACTATACGGTCTCCACTCATCAGCCCGGCCCGTTCACTCGGCCCTCCGGGTATCACATTGATTACTACTGCAGTATCGTTAGGTACATTGAACTCGATGCCGATTCCGCTGAAATTTCCGACCAGAGACTCTTCAGCCTTCTCAAGGTCAACCGGCGGAAGATATACAGAATGAGGGTCCAGGCTCTGCAAAACAGCCGGAATCGCTTTCTCCACAATATCAGCGTAATTTATGGTATCCACATAATTCTTCTCAACCTGGTCCAGTACCAGAAGAAGCTTTCCCCACTTGCCTTTCCCCGGTGTGGAAGGGACATTGGTGGACGCTTTTGCACAACGAGTTACCCGTCCGGCCGTAACTGCCAGGAACAGAAGGAGCAGAAAGCCCCAAAACCATTTGTTGTCTAGAAGTTCTTTAAGTTTCTGCGGCATTTTCTTCTTCTTTACTGTTCCTTGTCCCTTTCTTGAGCCAAAGTGTTTATGGTATCAGAATCTATCTGTTCAACGATTATCCCCGCCCTTTTCAAAAGTTTGATGCCGTCATCAAGTCTGTAAGCATCGCGATAAACCACTCTTCTTATCCCGCTTTGGATTATGAGCTTGGCACATTCCATGCACGGTGAGGCAGTTATATAGAGAGTGGCGCCTTCTGAAGAATTGTTGGACTTGGCCACTTTGGTTATGGCATTGGCCTCTGCATGGAGGACATAAGGTTTGGTCACTCCGTTTTCATCCTCACAGACGTTCTCGAATCCGGACGGTGTCCCGTTGTACCCGTCCGAAATTATCATCCTGTCCTTTACCAGCAGAGCCCCGACCTGAAGGCGTTTGCTATATGAATTCTTGGCCCAGATTCCTGCCATCTGCAGGTAACTCAAGTCAAATTGCAACTGTTTGTCCATATCTGTATTCGAAATTCAGCGGCGGATTCCGCAACTATTTCTGGTAAATGTATCTCTTTATGCTTCTCTTTGGAGTCTTCTCGAACTCTTCCGGCATTATCCTCACGGAGGCTATCTTGGAATAGTTAGGCATTTCTTCATTGACGATACGGATGTTTTCGTTCATCTTGGCTTCCAGCATTTCAGAAGAAAGTATCCCGTCTTTTGCAGCATTCTCCAGATCAGGATAGATGAGTGCCACAATCTTGCCTTCATCTTCAATGACCAGAGATTCCACCACATAAGGCATGTTGTTGATTATGCTCTCTATTTCTTCAGGATAAATGTTCTGTCCGCTAGGACCGAGAATCATGCTCTTGCTCCTGCCTTTGATGTAGAGGTAGCCGTCCTTGTCAATGATTCCAAGGTCTCCTGTGCGCATCCATCCGTCTTTTGTAAAGGCATCCCGGGTTGCAAGTTCGTTCTTGTAGTACCCAAGCATGGTGTTGTCTCCCCTGACCTGGATTTCTCCGGGAATCGCCTGAGGATTCTCAGAATCTATCCTTATTTCCATCCTCGGAGCGGCATATCCGCAGGAGCCTACCCTTCTTTCCTTCCAGTCAGCATAAGTTATTATCGGAGCACATTCTGTCATCCCGTAGCCTACAGTATATCTGAAACCTATCGAGTTGAAGAAATTGTCCGCCTCCCTGTTGAATGCGGCACCGCCTATGATGACTTCCTCAAACTCACCTCCGAAAGACTTTGTAAGAGTGTCGTTTATCTGAGTCTTTATCTTTTTGTCAGCGATTGGGAGCCTGAGAAGGAACCTTACACCCGGGGTTGAGAGGAAAGGCTGCAGACGGCTCTTGTAAATCTTCTCGATGACCAGAGGTACAGAAATAATGATCTTCGGTTTTATCTCCTCAAAGGCTTTGACGATGACACTTGGTGAAGGAACCCTCGTAAGGAAATGAACATGAGCCCCGACATTCATTTCAAAAAGGAACTCGAACATCATTCCGTACATGTGGGCTGAAGGCAGAATGGAAACCACATTGGATGTCTCGTTGATCTGAGGAAGAACCTGGTATGCAAACAAAACATTGGACCTGAGCGCCCGGTAAGGAATCATCACTCCTTTGGAGAAACCGCTGGTTCCGCTTGTATAGTTTATCATTGCCATTTCTTCAGGGCTGCTCTCCGCCTCGTAGGACACGCTCTCCGGACCGAATGATTTTGGATAAGCCTTGCCGAAATGCTCGTTCAGATGCTCCATCGTCAGATAAACATTCGTGTCTTTTGTGTGAACAAGAGAAAAATCGTCCAGGCATATCACGGTGTTGAGCTTCTCCATGTGGGAAATGGCAACTCCCTCCAGGATGGAGCTTCCGGCAAACAGAACCTTGCTGTCAGAGTGGTTCACAATGTGCTGGATGTTGCTCGGCTTGAACTCGTGAAGGATAGGTACAGGAACAGCTCCGTAAGTCAGGCACGCCAGAAAAACCACAGCCCAGTTTGCCTGGTTCTTTGAGCATATTGCTATCTTGTCCCCCTTCTGTATGCCAACTCCCTTGAATATGATATGCATCTTGGCGATACGTCTGGCAACATCGCGATAATAAAGCGTTATACCCTTGTAATCAGAGAGAGCGGGTCTGTTCCAGTTGTGCTTGAAACTCTCTTCGATCATTTTGTTAAGTGAGTCAGAAATATACATCATAACTAACTGTAGGTTTTAGGTTCTTTTCAGGTTATAGGTTTTTATTGTTTTCTGTTTTCAGGAGAATACCTGCATTGCGCAAAGGCCTGCATATATTCCGTTCTTTTCCATAAGGGCGTCGTGATTGCCTTCCTCAACAATCCGCCCGTCCTTCATGACCACTATGTCGTCTGCATATCTTATGGTAGAAAGGCGGTGCGCTATCACTATGCTCGTACGGTTCTGCATCAGCTTGTAGAGAGCGTCCTGGACAAGGCGTTCACTTTCAGTGTCCAAAGCGCTGGTCGCCTCGTCCAAAATCAGTATAGGAGGGTTCTTCAATACAGCCCTGGCAATTGCAATCCTCTGTCTCTGGCCTCCGGAAAGATTCTCTCCACGGTCTCCGATATTGGTCTGGAAGCCGTGCGGCAGCTGTTTGATAAATTCAAGGGCATTGGCAATCCTGGCTGCCTCGACAACCTGTTTTTCAGACACGTGTTCCATGCCGAAGGTTATGTTGTTGTAAACCGTGTCGTTGAAAAGGATTGACTCCTGGGTCACTATTCCCATCTGAGCCGTAAGAGAGTCCAGGGTGTAGTCCCTTATATCCACCCCGTCTATGAAAATCCCTCCGCCGGTCACGTCATAGAACCTTGGCAGGAGATCAGCAAAAGTGGATTTACCGGCACCGCTCGGCCCTACCAAAGCCACCATCTTCCCCTTTGGAATGCAGACGCTTACATCTTTCAGCACAGGCACATCTTCATTGTAGGAGAAATTTACTCCGCGATACTCTATGCCGCTTTTGAACTCTTTGAGAGTCTTGGCATCGTCTTTTTCCTTTATCTGGTTTTCTGCATCAAGGATCACGAACAGCCTTTCGCCGCTGACCAATCCTCTTTGGATGCTGGCATAAGCCTTGGCTATGTTCTTGGCAGGCTCCAGTACTCTCCAGTAGCATAGTATGTAAACGGTGAAAGTTCCCATGCTGAGGCCAAGCGAGCCGTTTATCTGAAGCCAGCCGCCATACAGAAGCACTGCGGCAGCTATGGTTATGCCCAGGAATTCGCTTGTCGGATGAGCCAGCTGCTGGCGATAGAGCATCTTGCGGCTGGACTTCTTGTGGGCTTCGTTTGTCTGTTCGAAATTCTCCTGGACATATTTCTGGGCGTTGAAACCTTTGATAATCCTTATGCCGGAGATAGCCTCGTCAAAATGACTTACGATACGTCCCATAAGACTCTGTGTCTCAATTGCTTTTTTTCTGAGTCTCTTGGACAGGGCCCCGATTGCCAGACCTGAAAGCGGAATGGTGACCAAAGTCACCAGCGTAAGTTTCGGAGACAGGTAGAAGCAGTAGGAAATAAAGCCTATGATAAGCAGAGGCTCCCTGAAAATCATGTGGAAACTGTCGGCTACTCCGTTCTGGACCTCGGTAACGTCGTTGGATATCCTTGAGATTATATCGCCTTTCTGCTGGGTATGATAGAAACCCACATCCATAGTCGAGACTTTCCGGAAAAGATCCGTGCGGAGCTTCTTCATGATATGAGTTCTCATCCTGACGAGGATGGTCTGCGAGAGGTACCTCGTGATGTTGGAAAGCAGACTTGCCCCGACAAGAAGCGCGCATACAAAGAGAAGAGCCTTGAGCGGTCCGTTGGCAAGGAAAATCTTGTCCATGTAATACTGGAAAGTATCTTCGAACCAGTCCATGCTCATGGAAAACTCCCTGGTTTTGTCTGCCAAGGCCGATATTTCCGCAGAAACCTGCTCATTGGTCGGAGACTCGAAAAGAAGCCTCAGCACCGGAGATATCAGAGAATAGTTCACTATTCCGAATATCACAGACAAAACAGCCAGTATTATGTATCCAGGCCAGAATCTCCTCCACGGCCTTGCATAGTTGAGCAGTCTTAAAAAATTCTTCATTACCTAAAGTTTCTTAATCCGTCCGGTCTTCAAGTTAAAGAGGAATTCCTTGCCGTCCAGCCCCATAACCTTGACATATCCCTCCTTATCTTCCGTTACCGTACTTTCCCTGGAGATAGGACGTTTAGTATTGTTGGCAGTAAGCTCCTCTCCTTCAGGAGTATAGATTCTGAGCTTAGACACTGTCCTCAATATGTAATAACGCTTCCCGAACAAGCGCACCTCCTCCGGCAACTCCCTTGTAAACTCAGGCGCGTGAATGTCTTTCCAGTTGGAGCAGAGTTCCCCGCCAAGGGTTCTCTTGGTTATTATGTTCTCGTCAGTAAGTATCAACAGATGCTGCTCCCCGTCCTCCCTTATAAGCTGAGGTCCAAGAGCCACACCAACATCCAGCTGCTTAGGATAGCCAGTATAATGCGCCCCCTTGCGGCTCATCATATACAGCTTGTCGCCGAGAATGAAAGCAATATGAGGCTTGTCCCCCAGGGTAACCAGGCAGGCGCAACTCTTTATGGTGTCTTTCATCGGTATTCCCCAGACACCTTTCTTGTTTTTGTCCATATATGATATGGAAAGGTACTTCTTGCTCTGCTCGAACCAGGTGGTATCCGAATTCCCGTCCACCAGAGGGAAAGGCCCCCAGAATGTCTTGAAAGTGCTATCTATGAATATCGTCTCCTCATCCTCAGAATCAAACATCTGCGGTGGAGATGGCATAAGAGCCGCGTAAAAGTTCATGGACATTGTGGCAGCGCCCGCATCGGAAGATATATTGACCGTAGCGTATTCAAAATTCTTTTTCTTCAGCGATGAGACGAACCGTTTCCTGTAGTACTTGTTCAGTACGGTAAACAAAGTGTCTGAGCCCTCTTTGATGTTCACCACCACCTTAGCCACGCCCTTTTCAGTGAAGAAAGACGATACTGGCGTATGACTCAGATAATTATCCAGTTTTACGGCATTGGCCTTCCCCTTGAAGAACTCACCGACCGCCGCTGCCGAACCGATGATGGTCCAGTCTCCAACCTTGCAGAAATACTCCTCAGGATTGTGGGAGAACACCTCTCCAAGAACGCTTGCCAGATACCCTTTGTAGAAGAAAGGAGCAGGCTCCTTCCTCTCGCCTTTTCCTTTTATTCCTGTCAGCTTGCCGAAGAAGGATGTGGAATTCTTGTAAAGGAAGGTCAGCCATTCATACTTGTTGCCCACCAGGCAGAAAGCCGAAACAAATTCAGTGAAGCCTTCATCGGAAATCCACTCAGCCGGAGTCGGAGAATCCGGAAGAGAGATCCTGTCCATCTCTGCCATACGTGAAGATAGTTTCTTGTTGGCATCCAGATACTTCTGATAATCTTTCTGATAATTCTTCAGCCCAGGCACATTGAGGCTTACGGCAAAGATGGTGCTTGCAGGAAGGACCTCCTGGGCATGGGAAACGTTGCTTTTGACACCGGAAAGGACGGCGGAAAAGTTTATGAAATCAGAATTATGTTCAAGGACTCCTTCAAACGATATGAAGTTTTTCTGTCTTGGATTTATGTCCAGCGCGCTCCATGAAGCCATCCTCATAACAAAATCGGAATATTTGAGGAAGGAGTAAGTGACGCTGCCTGAAAACAATTTTCCGATCTGCTTATGGTTGATGTACAAACACTCTCCTCCACCGGTTGACTGAAGGACAGGATAAAAGTCCTGATTGTCCAGTATGGAAGTTCCGCCAGCCAGATGGCGCAATGAACTTTCCAGACAGATTGAGGAAGAACTTGCCAGAAGGAAGTCCCCGGCCAGTGCAACATTCAGACCGTCAGGCATCTTCAGGATGAAGGAATTATTGAAGGCCCTCCTGGATACAGCAAGGGAATCCAGATGGGATGAAACGAGACCTCTGTCCCGGCTCATTCCAAGGTCAAGTATCTGGAGCAAAGACACTTCATTTATCGCGGAATAATGGAGTGAAAAAACGCTGTGGCAACTCCCGGCCCCTAACCTTTCCAGACGCATCTGCAATTTCACAAGTGGAGAAGCCGGATCTATCAGGCCATAAGCAAATGTGGACGTGTCAGCCAGAAGCGGCATGAAATGATTTTGCTCCTCAAAGTCGAAAATCAACACGGCGTCACTAGGAACAGCCTTGTATGCCGATTCAGTCCGGGCGGACAGTTCTCTCTTTTCCTTTTCTTCCACCTCGTCAAACCCGTCTTTGCCCCCGTACGGACGGAACAGTACCACCGCAACTCCCAGCAGCAAAGCCAGCAGTACGAGCAGCACTATGATATTTCTTCTCCTGTTGCGCATAGACGGGCGAATTTACGAAAAAATCTCCAAACAGAAGATAAAGAAAGGGGACACCTGCATATTCAGGCATCCCCTCAGGTCTATAAGACAACCGGAGTTGTTATTTGCCGGCCTTCTTTTCTTCCTTAGGCTGGAACTTCATGACCTTTACAAGCTCCACGTCAAACATAAGGGTAGAGAAAGCAGGGAGATCCGGACCCATATCCTGTGAACCGTATGCAAGGTCGAAAGGTATCCAGAGTTTAACCTTACCGCCCTCACCTATCAGCTGAACGCCTTCCTGCCATCCAGGAATAACGCCGTTAACAGGGAACTTGACGGTCTCTCCTCTGTCGTAAGATGAATCAAATACCTTACCGTTGAGCAAAGACCCCTTGTAGTTAACCTCAACAGTGTCCTGAAGAGTAGGCTTTACATCATTGCCCGGAACCTCTATCTTGTACTGGAGACGGCTCTCGCTTTCCTGAACGCCTTCGTTTGTCTTGTTTTTGGCGAGGAACTCATCCTCCTCGGCACGCTTGATTTCACCCATCGCCTGGTTCATCTTCATGATGTAGCCCTGGATGTACATAGGTGCTGTCTGCTCGTTGAAGATGACAGTGTCTCCCTTGAGAACAGAAACGATGGTCTGTTTGATCTTCTCGATGTTAAGGTTTTCCATCTGAGAACTCTTGATCATATTGGCAAAAGCTACGCCGACAGCTACGCTGGCTGAATCTACAGTGCTCTTAGGAATACCAGGCACCGTCTTTACAGTGGTAGTTGTGCAGGAAGCGAGGAGCATAGCGCTCAAAGCGCAAACTGCAATTGTCTTAAAAATCTTCATAATTCTTTAATTTATAATTGTTTATACTATCATCTAAAAATAACACCGCCTCGAAAGGAGTTAGTAACGGGCAAATATAATGTTTTTATTTTTCAGTGAAACCGCAATCCCTGCCAAAAACTGCAAACAAAGCCATTTTATGTAACAATCTGGCCCCCACATTCGCATCCCATTCATTGTCACCCGGAGCCACCTCACAAAGATCGAAACCTACAATTTTCCTCTGCGATGAAACCATCCTGAGCAGATACACGGCTTTCTGGAAACTCAATCCGCCCGGAACAGGAGTCCCTGTATTGGGACAAAGAGAAGGTTCAAGCCCGTCAATGTCAAAACTTATGTAAACATGTTCAGGCAAAGTGTCCACAATCCTCTGGCAGATGTTTTTCCAGGTCACTCCTTCCGCCAGCTCCTCTTCTATCATGGTGTCGGTGAAAGCGGAAATACGGCCCTCACGGTTAACAGTGTCGTGCTCGTCCGAGCAGAAATCTCTGATCCCGACTTGGGTAAGGTGCCCGATATTGCTGATCTTGGACAGAATATTGAACATTATAGAAGCGTGGGAATGTTCGAACCCTTCGTAAGCGTTCCTCAGGTCCGCATGCGCGTCAAACTGCAGAACTCCCAGTTTCTGCCCCTCCCCAAGGGAGGATGCGGCTGCCTTCACGGCCCCGAAAGTCACGCTGTGCTCCCCACCTACTACGCCCGGTATCTTGCCCTGGGAAAGGTATCCGGAACAAATCTGCTCCACAAGATAATTCACTCCCTGGCTGGATTGGTTCACCTCGTCCTGAAGGCGGAGAAGCTCCTTGTCCAGTTCTCCTCCTTCTGCCAGACGGTCTATGATCCGGCAGGCTTTCCGGCGGGCCTCAGCATTTATAGCCTTGATGTACTCAGACGCCGGAACCTGTCCTCCGTTCTCTTCCCCGAGGTCTATCAGGGTTTCATCCGTACCTATCTTGAGAGCGTCAGATCCGGGAATCTTTTCATCGTACAGATCAACCTGAACAGAGGCTCCGATTATGGCCTCAGGTCCCTCTGCTGTTCCCTCGGAATATGACACGGTGGCATCCCACGGCACTGAAACCAGCACCACAGGACATTCATCATTAGGGAAAGGCATCCCGAAATATCTGCCGTTGGCAACCCCCACACCGGAAGCGTCAAACTCCATATCTTCTTTGCTGCTTGTCATAGTATCCTTTGCTGCTTGTCTTGGTATCTGATTGAACTCTGCGGAGAAACCGGATTTTACACGATACCCTCGCGGAGTATGTCGTGAATATGCACAAGACCGACATAACGGCCTTCCTTCATAACAACCACGGATGTTATCTTGTTCTTCTGCATTATGTCAAAAGCGTTGACCGCCATATCGTTGATATCTATCTGCTTTGGATTTGTACTCATTATGTCCTTGGCTACTATCTTGTCGCCGACATGGATTCCTTTCTCCACCATTCTCCTGACATCTCCGTCCGTTATTATTCCTTTAAGATCCCCGTTGCCGTCAAGCACCACGGTAGCCCCGAGACGGTTCTGGGAAATGTTTATGATGGTGTTCTGGATACTCTCGTTCATCCCGACCACAGGCCTTACATTAAGATCCATCACATCAGATACCCTCAGATACAACCTCTTGCCAAGAGAACCGCCTGGATGGAACATCGCAAACTGTTCCTGGGAGAAGCCTCTCATCTGGAGGAGGCAGACAGCCAGAGCATCTCCCATTACCAGCTGCGTGGTGGTGGAAGAAGTCGGTGCAAGGTTGTTAGGATCACTCTCTTTGTCCACAGTAGCCCTCACAACATAGTCTGAATGCTGTGCAAGGAATGAATCAGTATTGGATACCATCGCGATTATCTTGTTCCCCATCCTTGCTATAAGAGGAACCAACACCTTGATTTCAGGAGTGTTGCCGCTTTTGGATATACAGAGAACGACATCGCCTTTCTGGATAATTCCCAGATCCCCGTGAATGGCGTCTGCAGCATGCATGAAGATTGCCGGAGTGCCTGTGGAGTTCATGGTCGCCACGATTTTCGTCCCTATGATGGCGCTTTTACCTATTCCCGTAACTATCAGCCTCCCCTTGGAGTTGAAAATAAGATCAACTACATCCAGAAAAGACTGGTCTATGAATGAAGTAAGATTAGCAACACTCTCTGCCTCCTGCCTGATCACTTTCCTGGCCAGATCAGCTATCTCGGAACTGGATTTCTTCATAAAATTTTGCCAATTTGATTTTTATCAGTATATTGTATTGCAAATATAGTGCATTTAATGTGAAAGCAACAAATAGTGCAAATCGAGAGAAAACAATGAACATAACTACTGAAACCCTGCGCAAAGAACTTAAAGAATTCTTCGGATTCTCCAACTTCAAACAAATGCAGGAAGACATTATAAAACATCTTATAAAAGGAAACAACGCTTTTGTGCTGATGCCTACGGGCGGAGGGAAGAGCCTTTGCTACCAGCTTCCGGCCTTGCTGATGGAAGGAACGGCTGTCGTCGTCTCCCCGCTGATCGCCCTTATGAAGAACCAGGTGGATGCAATAAGAGGATTTGTCGCTGAGAAAGAAGGTATCGCCCACTTTTTGAACTCTTCCCTGAACAAGGCACAGGTCCAGGAGGTAAAGGATGACCTTCTCAAAGGCGTGACCAAACTTCTCTACGTAGCTCCGGAGTCTTTGACAAAAGAAGACAATATCCAGCTTCTCAGACAATGCAAGATTTCTTTCTACGCCATAGATGAAGCCCACTGCATTTCCGAATGGGGCCACGATTTCCGTCCGGAATACAGAAGAATTTTGCCTATAGTACAGGAAATAGGCAAAGCACCTATAATAGCGCTCACAGCCACAGCTACTCCAAAGGTTCAGAGCGATATTTTAAAGAACCTGGGAATGCCGGACGCCAAAGTGTTCAAGTCATCGTTCAACCGTCCGAACCTCTACTATGAAATCCGCCCGAAAGTCAATGCGGAAAAGGAAATCATAAAGTTCATCAAGCAGAACGAGGGCAAGAGCGGCATCATCTACTGCCTTTCCAGAAAGAAAGTGGAAGACATGGCCGAGCTTCTCAACGTGAACGGCATCAAAGCTCTGCCTTACCATGCCGGACTGGACGCCGTTACCAGGGCCACCAACCAGGACAAGTTCCTGATGGAGGAAGTTGATGTCATTGTGGCTACCATAGCGTTCGGAATGGGAATAGACAAGCCGGACGTGAGATTTGTCATCCACTACAACATGCCTAAATCCCTGGAAGGATATTATCAGGAGACAGGAAGAGCCGGAAGAGACGGAGGCGAGGGTCAGTGCATAGCCTTCTACAGTTTCAACGATATTCTCAAACTGGAGAAGTTCATGCAGAGCAAGCCGGTAGCCGAACAGGAAATAGGCAAGCAGCTGTTGACAGAGACTGTGGCATACGCCGAAAGCAACCAGTGCAGGAGAAAGACCCTGCTGAACTATTTTGGGGAAGTCTATACCGAAGACAACTGCGGATGCTGTGACAACTGCCTGCATCCTCAGCCTGAATTCGAGGGCAAAGATTATCTTGTGACACTCTTCCAGCTCATACGGTCAATGAAGGAAAACTTCAAGGCAGACCATCTTGCAAACATCCTTGGTGGAGTCACCAACGCCTTGATAACATCTTACAAGCACAACAACAGCCGCTTCTTTGGCATAGACAAAGAAAAGGACGAGAAATTCTGGCTGGCAGTCATCCGCCAGGCCTGCGTTGCCCAGTTCCTGAAAAAGGACATCGAGCAATACGGTCTGATATCGCTGACTGAAAAAGGGAAAGAATTCCTGGCAAAACCATATTCTGTAATGCTCACTGAAGACCGCAGGTTTGAAGACTCCGGAGAGGGAGATGATGTGGACGACGATCTTCCGGCAGGAGCAAGAAAAGGTGGCGGAGGAGGAGACCAGACTCTGCTTGCCATACTCAAGGACCTCAGGAAAGACCTTGGAAAGAAGCTCAACCTCCCTCCTTATGTAATCTTCACCGATCCGGCCCTGGAAGACATGACCATATTCTACCCTGTCACCATCGCCGAGCTGACAAACTGCTCCGGAGTAGGAAAAGGCAAGGCTGACAAATACGGCAAACCATTCGTGGAGCTCATCCAGAAATATGTGGAAGAGAACGATATACTGCGCCCTTCTGATTTCGACTTCAAAATCAAGAGCACGGAGGACAACTCAAAGATAACCCAGATAATCGCTCACAACACTGATATGCATGTTCCTCTGGATGAGATTGCCAGGATGAAGGACATGGACATGGATGAACTGCTGACCAAGATAGAATCTATCGTAGCCGCCGGAAACTACATAAACATAGACTACTACATCAAACAGGTAGTTGATGATGACAAGATAGAGGATATCTACGACTACTTCAAGGAAGAAGCAGAATCAGACTCCATCACGGATGCCATGAAAGCTCTCGGCCCGGACTATGAAGAAGAAGAAATTCGCCTCATCCGAATCAAGTTCCTGACAGAAGTGGCCAACGGCTGGTAGAATCTTTTACAGCAATTTCAAGGAACTCTTGGTTATCCGTTTTATCGTATGAAGGATGAACAACCTGCATAGAGTCCTTCAGGTGAGTTGTATCCTTCAAGGTTTCTGCCAATGTGGCAACAGGAATATCCATCTCCAGAAGTTTTAGCTGCTTGATTTGTACATGAACCATGCTACCATCCTCACTGAAATTGTACCCAGCCAGGTAAAGGTCTTCAGGATGAAGGTATTCAGAGGCCATGCTCTCCATCATCTGCCTTCTCATCATTTCCATTATGTGCTTCTTCCTTGCCTCAATTTTCATTTTTTCAAAGTTTTGGACAAGAATCTCTTTTTGCTTAAGTATTTGGGGAACTATGGAATCAAAGGCCCGGATAACATCCGCAAGCTTGTCCGCCACCATTCTGATGTCTTCCGTGTGAAAGCCGGACATTTTCTGAAAGGATAAGTTGAGCCTGACTTTCAGCCTTTTTTTTGTCGATGCATAAATGCAGTACTCAAGATTAGACTTTTTCAGAATGTACCCCTTTTTATTTTTATTTACGGTCAGGGTTTCGTTTTCCCTCCCAAAGTTGGAATAGTATTCTTTTATGCTTTCCAATGTAGCAGAATCCGGACCGGGCATAGCTGGATTGAACTTAGCGTAAAACGCATTCCACGCACATTCCAGCATCATCTTCTCCACTTGTGACCACATATCCAAGGGTATTATCAATCGTGAGATGTTGTGGATATACCCTCCCATATTCAAACGTTTAAAGACATAGTTTGCAACACTTGAAACAAGCGCCGGCACATCTGCCATTATCAAAAGCCTTTCTGTTCTTTCCATATAAAAAGTATGTCAAATTATGAAATCTGTTTTTGCCCTTGGAGGGAATACCATCACCTCAGTTCCGCTGTTTTCCAGTTTCCAGGCCAAGTCCTGCATAGCGTCTATAATACTGTTATATTCTCCGTTTTCAAACTGCTTGTACTTGATTATGAAAGACATTATGCTTTTATTGCCCAGGCGGACACCAACCTTTACCCTATATCCCTGCCATATAGGGTAATATCTGACTCCCCACTTGGCCATCTGCACCTTGAGAAGTTCCATGAAAGTGACTTTCTTCATGGCCTTGATGGTTTCTCTCTTTTTCCTCTCCATTTCAGCCGCCTGGATTTGTCCCCACACCTTTATCACGCTTTCTTTAATCTCAGGCTCCAGTCTTTCGAGCATTTCAGCCATTTCCAATACGTCATCCGGAGTCAGAGATGTAGCCAGAGTGTAGCCTTTGCCCTCTCTCCAATAGTGTTTTGCCTGGCCTAAAGTGGCTTTCAAACACTTTGACACGTCAAACTGGTCTCCATAGAGGCTCTTTACATAATCGTCCAGTGTGGCAACCGTCAGAGCCAGAATTTGTTTGTCTGTATATCCTTTTCCCATATTTGTCTATTTGAGTTCAACGATGCAGACCCTGCCTGATTTTTCCATCCAACTATGGTGTTGTTCAAAGCAGTGCCTGTCCTGGCAAACCCAGATTATCTTGCATTTCATTCCATCAGGTATGGTCGGGCAGCGGGCAAAGCCATCGGTCAATATCACAAGCCCGTCGTAACCGTTCAGGTGAGCATAGTCTATAGGAGCCTGGAAATCTGTGCCGCCTCTCCCTACAGCCACCGTTTCTTTGACCACCTTTTTCAGGCTCTGTACCACACGGATCCCGCTGTCAAACTGAATCAAGTCCACGGCCTGGAAGCCATAGCGGAATGCGCTGTTCACAACTCCGTAGAAATAACTCAGGCTCTCAGAAGATATGGATCCGCTCACATCCACGGCTACAAGCAACTTGGTGGTAAACCGACGGATCGAGCCCATGTTATCAAAGCCGGTGCGGCGATTCGGCCTCATCCTCGTGAGTTTTCGTTTGGAGGACAGTATGCTGGCCCTGAATCCGTTCAATATGTTTCTCCAGTTGATTCTTGCCTTGGTGGAAGCCTTGAGCTGTTCCACAAAACTTCCTGGCAGGCTGCCCCAGGATTCGCAACTTTTGATTATTCCGTCTATCATGGCAACTGAAAGCTCGTCCTCTCCCCAGAGCTCTGAAAGGTCCTGGTTCCTTTCCGCCTGCTCAGAAAGTCTTTCAGAAACCGCATCCTCAACTGAAGAGCCTTTCCCGTCATTTCCACGCTCTCCGGAAAGCAGTGATTCAATCTTCCTTGAGTACCACTCGTAAGGCATACCTGCAGGCAAGTCGTAATCCTTTGGGGCATCAAGCTTGAAGTTACTGTTTCTGTAGTTGTCTGAAACTACAAGGTCTGAGCCGACTGAAACAGCCTGCTGGGAGCAGCCATCAGGCCTTCTCTGGTAAGGGTGCTTGAGAAGAATCCTTACAGCCTCAGCCCTCAATGCGTGCTCGAGGGCCGGAGTCATCATCTGCCCCACCAAGTGCGGATTGTATTCCAGGCGGCCGCTCCCGCACCTTACAGGGCATTTCATTGAATCATTTTCAACGATATCGTGGGCGCAAAGAACCCTGAACATCGGAGGCTCAAGCAGATACCACCTCTGTAGTATTTCTGTAATCCTTTCTTTTGTCATGCCGCAGATATTCCTTGTACATATATAATCATAGACATTGTAAGAATACTGCACTCCCTTGCTATAAAGCCAACGGCTTCAGGATAGGTTTTCTGGAGATAGAGGTGAGCGAAATGGGCCGCGGCTTCTTTTTTCTCGGCTGCAAGGAAATCGAAGTAGGCCTCCAGATTCTTGGAAACGGTCTCCTTGGCTTTAGGCTCTATGTTTTCTATCTCGAGATAGCGGTAAAGGCTGTCGTTGATGACGGAAAGGTTGTGCAGCTCATACTTGCCCAAAGTTTCCTTTACCTTGTCAAAGCCAAAGAGTATCTGCCTTGCTGAAAGGAGTTTGTTGGCAGAAGCGCTGCTGAGGAAAGCGCTGGCAGCTCTTGCTCCCACTATGCAGGAAACAACTTTCGCCATGTCCTGGAGATTGTCTGTTTTTTCGATAATGTCGGACACTCTCTTCCACGCCCTTCTGTCAGGAGTCTTGTCCAGACCGGTATCGGCCCCTTCCCTGGAATCAGGATCCTTGTCCAGCCAGACAGGATTTTCCTGGATAAACTCAATCACGCGGCTGTCAACACCGGCTTTCCTTGCCCAAAGAAGCCACTCCTGCACCGTTGGGGTGAAGTTCACGATGTTGAAACGGCTGACAAGCGCCGGGTCCAGGTCTGTGAGCTGGTACTGGTCGCCGGCATTCACCGCACTGATTATCCGGCTGCCCTCAGGAAGCTGGCGGCCGGCCAGTTTACGGTTAAGGGCCAAATCCATAATGGTCTGAAGTATCTCGGGACGAGCCCTGTTAAGTTCGTCCAGAAACAGCACTATCGGTTTTCCGTCCACAGGAAACCAGTAAGGGGGCATAAAATCCGTCTTGCCGGTCTTTTCGTTCTTGTTCGGAATTCCTATAAGGTCTCCGGGATCGGACATCTGGCCCAGGAAAAGAGCCACAACGTCCATACCCTTGCCGCGGAAATACTCGGTCAGTATTTCCGATTTGCCTATTCCGTGTCTTCCCACAAGCATTATGTTGTGAGAGGCCGGGGTTATATCCAGGAGCTGAATCAGCTCGGTTGTGTTTACATTAATATTTGCCATACACTACTACCTTTGGTATCCAATTCTTGCAGTCTTTTTTCTGGAAAGCATCTCCTGCTCGCAAAAAGCCTTCAGGCTCTCGACTGTAGGCCTGTTTCCTGTAAGCACATATTCCACCTGGAACTTGCGCGCTATGTTCTCTATGTTTCCTCCGCTGAACTGGTACAGGTTTGCCAGCTCTCCGGCTTCCTGTCCGGTAAGCGAAGGAACCATCGTCTCCCAAATCTTGGCGCGGGAATCGGCGTCCGGCGTATTGAAGGCTATCTTGTAAATGAATCTTCTCTCGAACGCATCGTCCAGGTTGTTTTCCAGGTTAGTGGTCGCAATAAGGACTCCTTCAAGGTCTTCCATCTCCTGAAGTATTATGTTCTGAATGGTGTTGTTCATCTGGTCCACGCTGCGCTCCACCTGAATTCTCTTTCCGAAAACCGCGTCTGCCTCGTTGAAAAGCAGAATAGGTTTTACCTTGGAAGTCTTGCACATCTCCTTGTAAATACGGAACACCGCTTTTATGTTCTTCTCGCTGTCCCCTACCCACTTGCTTCTTATCTGGGACATGTCTATGCTGAATATGTCCCTTCCACTGCGGCGGGCAAGCTCGTATACAGTCGCCGTCTTGCCGGTCCCCGGGCCGCCGTAGAATATAACGTTGAAGCCCTGGCGCATTCCGCACTCCTTCAGTCTCTCCTGAACAAGGAAGAAGTTGCCGTCGTCAAGCAGGTTTTCAAGCCGGTTCACCTGTTCTTCTTCTTCCTTGTTGTAAAACAAATTCTTGGCGGTAATGGAAGACGCCTTTATCAGGTCCCTGTGCTCTACAGACTGCTTGTTTTCCAGAATCACGTTGTTGAAAAAGCCGTTTTTAACCTTGTCTGAAAGGGCAAGGGACTTCTCGTCCACCTGACCGTCATTGTTTCCGAATTCAACCAGCCCGTTTCTCTGCAGGAAACTTGCCCCGGTCAAAAAATCTCTCTTCAAATCATACCTGAAAATGCTGACATAGTCCATCAGCCTGTCTATAGCAAAGGTATCATCCCCGTGGCAGACATATTTGGTGCAAAGTATGAAAAAGACCTTTCGCTCATCCTGGCTACACATTGCACTGTAAAGTGCGCTTTCCTTAACCCGTTTGCAGAAATCAAGCTGGCTGTTGAAGTCTATCAATTTCTCAATGCTGTCAATAAGGTCGTCTTCGTCCAGAATCCCGCGGAAAGTGTCGGCAATCATAAGGTCGAAACGGTTGAACATCTCCTCGACGGAAAGATCCGTCATCTTTACCGGTTCGAACTTGGTGTTCTTTGACATTGACTTTACAAGTTCTTTAGTGACCGAATAGTTTCTGTACGGCCCTTTGCCTGTGCTGCGAATAAGTCCCGCGTTCTCCATGTTCTTCAACTTGTCGTGGTAGGTCATGAACTCTATGTTCGAACAGCCGAGATAGTCGGCAAGGTCTTCGAATGAAACGCTGCTGTTGCTCCCGCTCCTTTCCAGAATGGCAGAAAGAAGTATCACTGACTCGTCGTCCACGGCGAACCGCTCAGAAAGAAAATCCAGGTCCTCTCTAAGTTCCTGTTTTAAGTCCGCTCTGAATCCCGACTCGTCCACCGTATTATATATACGTGTGAAGTGGTATGCCGCTGTAGTGGTATCCGTGTTTTCTGGCGCATACTCTTTTACGCTCTGAATCTCATCATCCATGAACATGTTGCCGTGTCTGTTTCTGCCGTGTCTGTTAAAAGGTCGTCTACTCATGTTTTGTCTAGTTTTTTTCTGTTTACACAATCATATACTCCTGCCCTGTCGAAATATTTCACAGATAGTCCAAAAAAATTTTTTCATCGCGATGTGAAATAAAAAAAAGTGTCGAGAGTATATGAAAGTGTCGGCCCAATGCTGACATTTAATCATAAACCGGAACCAACACTTATTAATACTTATGGAACAGTTAAAAATTACACCTGCCATCACACTCAGGACACCAACTCTTGAACAGTACATGAGAGACATCAGCAGAATTGAAATGATAAGCCCGGACGAGGAGACTGAACTCGCGATGAGGATAAAAGAAGGAGACACCCAGGCCCTAAACTCTCTTGTCAACGCAAACCTGAGGTTTGTGGTATCAGTTGCCAAACAATACCAGAACCGCGGTCTGGATCTTACAGACCTGATAAGTGAAGGCAACATCGGCCTTATCAAGGCCGCGCAGAAATTCGACCCTACAAGAGGCTTCAAGTTCATATCCTATGCCGTATGGTGGATCCGCCAGCAGATTCTGAGCGGTATCTCCCAGGATTCCAACACCATTCGCCTGCCTATGAACCAAGTTGGCCTTCAGATGAAAGCCAACCGGCAAAGGCAGATATTCCTCCAGGAAAACGAAAGAGAGCCTACAGATGAAGAGCTGGCCGCCATTATGGAAACAAGCATTCCCAGAATCAGTGAAATGCCTTCCGACCATACAACGGTTTCACTTAGCAAGCAGCTCGGCGATGAAGACAGCCAGTCTCTCGAAGACCTGGTTGCAGACACCCAATCTCCTCAGATTGACTGCAAGTTGATGCAAGAGTCTCTCCGCAAAGACATTGAGGAAGTGACGAAGGTCCTGGGGGAAAAGGAGAGACAAATTCTGGTCTCAAGCTTCGGCATTGGCTGCTCTGCCATGACTCTTGACGAGATCGGGGAAAAAATGGACCTCTCAAGAGAAAGAGTCCGCCAGATAAGGACAAAGGCCCTCAAAAGACTCTCCTCTCCAAGGATAAGGAAACATCTGGCCCATTACCTGCAATAGGCCGGGTTTTAGGCTGACCGAGGAGATGCTTCACAATCCAATGCAAGACACCTGTATGCATAAGGCCGGCAACAACCACGAACAACACTCCCACTACAACTGTAGATTCGGAACTGAAACCGGAAAAAGTTTCCTTTCCGGTCAAAACGCCGGTAACCAGCAGTATGCCCAAAGCCCCGAGGAATACAACATCAGCCCTGATTTTGGTAAAGAGCAGCACCGTAAACATCACGAGCACAGTGGCAATTGTTATCCAGGCATGCAGGTTGAATCCCCAAAAAACAAACTCATCCATATTAAGTATCCGCTTAAAGTTTTCATCGATGAAGGGGCTCCTTCCATTTTATTGAATTATCCCTTCCCCAGTAAGACATCTGACGCTTTGCATAACGGCGGGTGTTTCTTTTTATGCTCTCGACAGCAGTGTCCAGATCCGTCTTACCGTCCAGATAATCAAAGAGCTCCCGGTAGCCCACCGTCCTAAGTGGCGGAATATGATTCAAATCCGGGCAGAAAACATTCCCCTTGTACCGGAAACGGTCAAGGGCTCTGACCTCGTCCAGAAGCCCGTCTTCCATCATCTTTTCTACTCTTCGGTTTATACGGTCATAAAGTTTTTCCCGATCCATCGCCAGACCAATCTTTTCTATGCGGAAAGGACGTTCTTTCTTGGGAAGCGCCTCAGGACCTGTTGTCTCATTGCCTGTCTTCCAGTCAGAGTATTTCCTCCCTGTCTGAATGGTAACTTCCAGAGCCCTGACAACCCTCTGCGGATTGGCTATGTCTATGGTTTCATAAGACTCTGGGTCCTCCTGCTTGAGCTGGTACCGCAGAGCCTCCAGGCCTTCTTCCTGAAGTCTCCGGTTAAGAGAATCGCGGAGTTCCATATCCGGTTCCGGGAAAGCATCCAGCCCGTTGCAGACAGCATCTATGTAGAGTCCGCTGCCACCGCACATTACAAGATGGTCATGAGTCTTGAAAAGCTCTTCAAGAAGTTTAAGGGCGTCAATCTCATATTGCCCGGCCGCATAATGTTCCGTTATGGATTTTGTCTGTATGAAATAATGCCTTACGGCTGACAGTTCGGCTTTTGACGGAACAGCCGTGCCAATTGTCATCTCCTTGAAAATCTGGCGGCTGTCACAGCTGATAACCGGAGAGCCGACCTGCCTTGCAAGATTGATGGCGTAAGCGGTCTTGCCGACGGCGGTAGGGCCAAGTATGATTTTAAGAACTTTCTCCACTATTTAAGCGGTGTAAACGGATAAACCAGATGAACAATGAAGATGTTTGCAGCCAGTATGATGATGTTCATAAAGAAGCCTATCTTGAAAAAGTCCGAGAACCTGTATCCGCCAGGACCATACACCAACATGTGTGTAGGGGAGCCTATAGGAGTGGCGAAACTTGAACTGACACTTATCATCAGGGCTATCAGGAACGGGAACGGATCATACCCCAGCTTGGCTGCCGCCTGATACATTATAGGAGCGAATATGGCGCCGGCTGCGGTATTGCTGATGAATTCCGTAACGAATGTAGCTACAAGGCAGACTGCCGTCATGACAAGCAGCGGACTGCTGCCGCAGATATTCAGGATTCCATAAGCCATTTTCTCCGCGATTCCCGTCTTCTGGAGAGCCAGACCAAGTACCACCGAACCAGCAAACACCATCAGGATATCCCAGTTAACGGCCTTCATTGCCTGATCCACATTGCAACACTTGAAAATGAGCATGGCAAAGGCAGCCAGGATAGCACAATTCATCATGGAAAGGACGTTGGCTGCACTCAAAGCCACCATGGCTATCATTATCAGAGAAGAAAGCAAAGTCTTCCCTCCTATGTTGGCAACCTGTTCCGAATCAAAGAAATGAACCTGGCTGAAAATCCTGCTTTCTCCCACCTTCATCTTAGGAGAACATTCCAGAAGAAGTGTATCCCCTGCCTGAAGCACAACTTCCCTCGGAGACCGGTCTATCCTCACTCCCCTCCTGGAGACTGCAACCAGAGTAACGTTATTGTTCTTTTCAAAGTTGCTTTCCGATATGGTTGTGTTGATAAGGCTGCTGCCAAAGGTTATGTATGCTGTCTTGAGCTGCCGGTGTCTCCCGGCTTTTGTGGAGAACACGCTATTGTCCACACTTGAAAGGTTATGGCTTTTCTTCAGGTCCAGAAGCTCGTCTATCTGGCCGGAGAACACCAGACGGTCTCCTCCCATAATGGGCTCATCCGGCAAGACAGGAGAAACAACCACGTTGTCAAAACGTATGATTTCTATGAGGGATCCGCCTTTCACACTGTCCAGACCTGCGGCGGAAATACTTTGCCCTATGTACTTGCTATCAGATGGAACCAGAAATTCCACCGTGTATTCCGAAGCATCTTCAAAAGCGCTCTCGGGAGCTTTGCGGTCCGGCAGGAGTTTTCTCATCGCGATGACGGAGATAATTCCCACAATCAGGCAGAAAATGCCCGGAATGGTGATTGAGAGAATGTTCATGGTCTGCCCCGTCTGGTCTGTATAAAGACCAGATATAATGAGGTTCGGCGGTGTTCCTATGAGAGTGCAGACGCCCCCCATTCCCGAGGCGTAACTGAGCGGTATCAGAAGCTTTGACGGAGAGATTCCGAGTTTCTTGCTCCACATCTTGACAATCCCCACAAACAAAGCCACAACCGTAGTATTGCTCAAGAACGAGCTCAAAGCCGCAACCGGGAACATCATCCTGACAATAGCCCCCGAATACTTCTTGGGCTGGCCCAGAAGGTGTTTGACAATCCAGTTCAGCACCCCCGTGTGCATCAATCCGGCAAGCACGATGAACAGGACTCCGACGATAACAGTGGAAGAGGAACTGAAACCGCTGAAGGCTTCCTTTTCGTCCACCACTCCGGCAGCAAGCAGGATGCCGATGGCCGCAAGGAAAACCACATCCGCCCTGATTTTCGTAAAAATCAGCACGGTAAACATGGCAAGCACGGTAACAATCGTTATCCATGCGTAGAGGTTAAACCCCAAGAACATTATCGTATCCATCACTGAAAATTATTCAGAATCGCCTTCGTCTCCAAGGTCATCGTTCCCAATCTCCTCCCCGATTTCAGGAGTCAGGTTGTCCAGGGTGTCAAACTTGCTGTCGAACTGTCCCGGAATCCTTCCTTTCTCTGCCACCAACCGTGGATAAGAGACGTGAGGAATCCTCTCCACTTCAGCAATGCAGCTCATGTTCAGGTACTTGTTCTTGCTGACATCAAACACGTAATGCAGAACTTCCGCCCCGCTTTCCAAAACCTTTTCCAGGCTCACTCCGTCAATTGTACCGCTGCCGAAATCAAACAGGCCCCACATAGCCTTCAGTTTCCCTTCTTTCCCGTAACCGCGGAAAGCTATCATCTGGTCCGGAGCAAAATCCAGGTCATTCACCAGAAACTTGTTCAGGGCAAACAGTGTCATTTCATCGCTGAGCTCATATTCGCGGAAGAAAACCTTGTTGGCAGGAAAGGTTACCTTGTATCTGAAAATCTTAGCCATCTTCAAAAGCTGTTTCTTGTTGTCATTGAAATGTCTTGGCGCACAATGCCACTTGAGCCGAGGCAACCCTCCAGAATTGCCCTGGGAGTGTTGATCCCGTCCATCCAGTCATCAGTGGCAGGAGCCTGCGCAAAACCAAAGTTAGTATATTTTTTCTGGATTTTATCGCGATATTCCTTACAGAAAGATTCAACCTCCCTCTCAGAAGAATAGAACGAGTATCTGACAACCCCCAAAGGAGGATAAGGCTTGCCTGACTTTTCCAGAAGGAAAAAGCCTCCGTCCAGCTCACAGCTGCCGAGCCTCCCTTCAAGGATAGAGATAGCCTTAAGCCTACGGTATGAGTTGATATAAGGCGTTATCTCCTCTAAACGATGCCTCATCTTTGCTGCCTTGCCGATTATCCGTTCCGGATCGTAGCCGTCAGGCAGAAACAGGTAAGAAATGCTCCTGCATCCCATACCGCAATAGAGGAACATATCCTCCGCAAGCCTTTCAAGGTCGCTTTCAGTTTCGCTTCCGCTCAAGACTCCAAGACTGAAACGAGATCCCCTGGCAAGAAGCGGAATACCGCGGAATTCATCGCTGAGAAGAGCCTTTGTCTGGTCAGAACCGCTGAAAAGCAGAAAGTCTATCTTTCCTTCCGCAAAATAAGGAGGAGCTAAAGGCTCAAATGAAATTCTGGAAGCAATTCCAGGTGAAATAACCTTCAGAACATCCACGATGGCAGGTATCAGAAACCTGTCCTTTGATGAAAGCTTGACTCTGGCCATGGCCCCTGTGGAAAGAGCTGAAAGCAGGTCGTGAAAGCCTACCGCTGGAATATTGCCGGCCATAATTATGCCAACGGTCTTGCCTGACATCTCTTTTCTCAGAAGGTCTCCCTCACTGTCAGAAAAGGACAGCAGCCTTTCCAGGGCAACTTCCGTCAAGTAGTCCTCAGAGATTCTCTTCAGGGCAACTGACTGCATGAAAGAAGTGAAGAAAGGGTTTTGTGCAGAAGATCTGCCACATTCGGTCAAAAAGGAGCTCTCCGTAGAGCTTGCCGACAAATCCGCAGACTCGTCTGCAAGCTGTCGGGCAAGCATTCCCAACCGGCCTCCCAACAGGGAAAAACTTTGTACAAACTCTTTTCTGTTAAACATCTTCGCTCTTCTATGACATTACAATTGCAAATTTACCAAAAAGGGCCTACCTTTACAAGGTTTGCGAAGCATAGACTTTGCCGCATCATAAAAGAATACAGAACATCTGATGGCAGACGGGAAAAATATACATAACAGCCTTCCTGACAATTATCTGAGCATAGCTTCCGCTTCTGAGGGGCTTTATAAAGATAACGGCAGCCGTTTCATTTCGTTCGCCTTCCCTTGTACCAGCGCGGAATCTGCGGAGGATACCGTAAAGAAACTCCGCAAGGAGTATTATGACGCAACACACCACTGCTACGCCTACCGCATAGGACTCAAAGGAGAGTCCTGGAGAGCCAATGACGATGGAGAGCCATCCGGAACGGCTGGAAGGCCTATCCTTGGAGAAATCCTCTCCCGGAATCTCAGCGACATACTTGTGGTGGTCGTAAGATATTTCGGAGGGATCAAACTGGGAGTTCCCGGCCTTATCAAGGCATACAAGGCGGCAACCCAAGACGCTTTGGAAAAATCTGTTACGGTTACAAAAACCGCAACTGTACCTATGAAGGTTGTCTTCTCCTATGCCCAGACTGACAGAGTCCTCAAAGAGCTGAGGAAAAGAAATATAGAAGATTCTGACAAGAAGTTCGAGGAAGAATGTTCCCTTACGGCCCACGTCCCGGTGAGTATGGTTGCCTCCCTCAAAGAAGTCCTGCTCAAGATAGAAGACGTGAGGCTTGAGGACTTATGACAATATCAGCAAAAAGAACATACACAACAAATCAACATAACCATGAATATACTTATACTTCAAGCATCGCCGAGAGCAAACGGCAACACTGCCTGGATGGCAGAACAGTTCAAGACAGCAGCGGAAGCTGCCGGACATCAGGTAACCATCTACAACATCTCCCGCAAGAAAATCGCCGGCTGCCTTGCCTGTGAATACTGCCACGGAAAAGGCAACGGCGCCTGCATCCAGAAAGATGATATGCAGGAACTCTATCCGCTTATGGCCGAAGCTGAAGGTCTGGTTCTTGCAGCTCCTATCTACTACTTCACCCTCTGCGCCCAGATACAGGCTCCTATCCAGAGGATGTATTGCGTCAACAAGCCGGCAAAGGCCACCAAGATGGCACTTTTGACATCGTCCTATTCTCCAGGCGTTTACAATGCCGCCAGAGATGAATACAAAGACATCTGCAACTACTGGAGCGTAGCAGACTGCGGAGTTGTAACTGCAAAGCTGGACGAGCAGAAGACTGAGGAAACAAAGAAAAAAATACTTGAGGTTGTTAGCAAGTTTTGACCATCTCGTTGAAAAAATGCAAAAAACCGGATAAAACTGCTTAAAATCCGGAACAATTCCTATATTTGCAGCAAACACATTAACATTAAAATTCATCATGAAAAAAGCTTATAATTTCTTTGCCGGCCCTTGCGTTCTTCCTGAGGAGGCAATCAATTCTACAATCGACGCCCTCAAGGACTTCGCAGGTACTGGAATTCCTTTGATCTCAATCTCCCACAGAAGCAAGGAGTGGGAAGGCGTAATGAACGAGTGCAGAGCACTTTGGAAAGAGCTCCTGCAGATTCCTGACAACTACCACATCGTATTCCTGGGCGGCGGTGCAAGCCTCCAGTTCCTGTATGTGGCAATGAACCTCTTTGAGAACAAGGCAGGTTACCTTGAAACCGGAGTGTGGGCAAAGAAGGCCCTCAAGGAAGCTCAGGGCATAGCAAAGAGCCGCGGCAAGGAAGGTGCTGCCTTCGCAGTTGCTTCTTCTGCAGACAAGACTTACAGCTACATCCCTAAGGGATATGAGATTCCAACCGACCTGGACTACTTCCACATCACAACCAACAACACCATCTACGGAACTGAAATCAAGTACGATATGGACTGCCCTGTTACCCTGGTTGCAGATATGTCATCTGATATCATGAGCCGTCCGGTGGATGTGTCCAAGTATGGTCTTATCTACGGTGGCGCACAGAAGAACGTAGGTCCTGCAGGTGTTATCTTCGCCATCATCCGCGATGATGTTCTGGGAAAGGTTTCCAGCTACATCCCTACAATGCTCGACTACAGAACCCACATCGAGAAAGAGAGCATGTTCAACACCCCTCCTGTATTCGCCATCTATGTCATGACCCAGACATTGAAGTGGCTCAAAGGCATCGGCGGAGTTGAGGCCATCAACAAGATCAACAAGCAGAAGGCTGCCATGCTTTACGAAGAAATCGAGCGCAACAAGCTGTTCGTAGGCACTGCAAATCCTGAGGACCGTTCCATCATGAACGTATGCTTTGTGATGAACCCTGAGTACAAGGATCTCGAGGCAAGCTTCCTGGATTATGCAAAGGCAAACGGAATGATGGGCGTCAAGGGTCACCGTTCAGTAGGCGGCTTCAGAGCTTCCATCTACAATGCCTGCCCTATCGAGAGCGTACAGGCCCTCATCAAGTGCATGCAGGACTTCGAAAGACAGAACGTAAGATAAATTCTTTGAGAATATCATGAAAGTACTTATCGCTACAGAAAAACCTTTCTCCAGCAAGGCTGTAGAAGGCATCAAGAATATCGTTGAGGCTGCAGGCCACACTTTTGCAGCTCTTGAAAAATACGGGACAGAGGACAAGCTTCTTGAGGCAGTTGCAGACGCAGACGCGCTCATCGTCCGTTCAGACAAGGTTACCAAGGCTGTCGTTGACGCTGCAAAGAACCTCAAGATTGTTGTCAGGGCTGGTGCCGGATTCGACAACCTGGACCTCGCAGCACTCTCTGAAAGAAAGATCGTTGCAATGAACACTCCTGGCCAGAACTCCAATGCAGTAGCTGAACTTGCCATCGGAATGATGATCTACATCTCCCGCAACCAGTTCACTCCTGGAACAGGAAGCGAACTCAAGGGCAAGACTCTTGGCATCCAGGCTTACGGAAACGTGGGAAGACTTGTTGCAGAGCACGCAAAGAGCTTCGGCATGAAAATCATGGCTTTCGACCCGTTCGTTCCTGCAGAGAAAATGGAATCCGATGGCGTTATCGTCGCCAAAGATCTGGACGACCTCTACTCCAACAGCAACTTCATTTCACTGCACATACCTGCAAACGAGCAGACCAAGGGTTCCATAGGCTATGCGCTTCTGAGCAAGATGCCTAAGGGAGGATGCCTTGTAAACACTGCCCGCAAGGAAGTTATCAACGAGCCTGAACTCGAGAAGATTCTTGAAGAAAGAGAAGACCTCAAGTACATTACCGACATAGCACCTGCAAACATCGATGTTCTGAAGGAGAAGTTCGGAAAGAGAGTTTTCGCCACCCCTAAGAAGCAGGGTGCAGAGACCGCAGAGGCCAACCTCAACGCAGGTCTTGCAGCTGCAAACCAGATTGTGGGATTCTTCAAGGACGGTTGCACCCGTTTCCAGGTAAACAAGTTCTAAGTCATGGTAAAAGTTAAACCGTTTGCGGCTATACGTCCGCCAAAAGAAATCGTCAAGGAAGTGGCTTCACGTCCTTACGACGTTCTCAACTCCCAGGAAGCCAAGGCTGAGGCCGGAGAGAAATCCCTGCTTCACATCATCAAACCTGAGATTGATTTTGACCCTATCGCCGATGAGCACGAGCAGAAGACTTATGACAAGGCAGTAGAGAACTTCAAGAAATGGCAGGAGAAAGGCTGGCTGGTACAGGACAAGAAGGAACAGTACTATGTTTACGCCCAGACAATGGACGGAAGAACCCAGTACGGCCTTGTAGTCTGCGCCAATACAGACGATTACATGAACGGTGCCATCAAAAAGCACGAGCTTACCCGCAAGGAGAAGGAAGATGACCGCATGATTCACGTAAGAATCCAGAACGCCAATCTTGAGCCTGTATTCTTCGCATATCCTGACAACGCCGAAATCAACTCCATCGTTGAAAAGATTGTCAAGGAAAAAGCCCCTGAGTACGACTTTGTGGCAGAAGACGGTTTCGGACACACGATGTGGATCATTGATGACGATGCAACCATCGCCAGAATCACCGAGATATTCTCTACAATCCCAGCCTTCTATGTAGCTGACGGGCACCACCGCACGGCTGCTGCAGCAAGAGTTGGAGCTGAGAAAAAGGCCCAGAACCCTAACCACACCGGAAAGGAAGAATACAATTTCTTCATGGCAGTTGTATTCCCTGAGAGCCAGCTCAAAATCATAGACTACAACCGCGTGGTCAAGGACCTTAACGGAATGAGCCAGGAAGAGTTTATCAAGAAACTCGGCGATTTCTTCACCGTTGAGAAAAAGGGCGCTGAAATCTATCACCCTAGCGGCCTGCACAACTTCTCAATGTATATCGGAGGAGAATGGTATTCACTCACCGCAAAGGCTGGAACTTATGACGACAACGACCCGATCAAGGTTCTGGATGTTTCCGTGTTCTCAGACTTTATCGCAGACCGCCTTCTTGACATAAAAGACCTCCGCACTTCCAAGAGAATTGATTTCGTTGGAGGAATCAGAGGACTCGGAGAGCTCAAGAAAAGAGTGGACAGCGGAGAGATGGCAGCAGCATTCGCCCTCTATCCGGTTTCTATGAAACAGCTCATAACCATCGCTGACACAGGCAATATAATGCCGCCTAAGACAACCTGGTTCGAGCCTAAGCTCAGAAGCGGAATAACCATCCACTCCCTGGCAGACTTCAAGAAGTAAGAGGCCAAGGCAAGTGCCACCGCAAAGAAAAACAGCCCGCATAATCTGCGGGCTGTTTTGTTTTACCGTACTTTCTGGAATTAGAAAGCGAACTTGATCCTGACTCCGGCCTGAATGAATCCCTGGGTTCCAAAACCTGCTTCAGCAAAACCACAAACAATATTGCCATATTCGAAGCCAATTGCAGAAACCTGCCAGGCAATGTTGAAGTCGCGGAATTTCTCAATGATATCGTTGTTGTTTGTGTATTTGTTTCTTCTTGCCGTCAATCCTACAGCAGCTTTGGAATAAACATTCATGTTCTTGTTGGTGTACCAGAAAAAACGGGCCTGCGGCATAAGGCTATACCAAGTGTCACGAGCCTTTGTATTGTCTCTTCCCTCATTGAGAATGTGAGAATCGGCAACCTGGAATGAAAGCACCGCACCAACAGCAAATCTTTCAGAAACCCTGTAACCATACTCGGCACTTACCGTAGGAAAGAACTTGAAGTCTTTGGCCTCATAGCTTGGATAGTCGCTTATAATTTTGGTGTAGTTGTCTATAAACTGCATGCTGGAACCATAACCGGCAGAAACTGAAAGGTCATGGAAGCCTGGCTGGTTCATATTCCCCTGGGCTGATGCTGCCACAAAGGCAAATAACAGCACGCTGATTGTCAAAAACAACTTTTTCATATTCGATTCGTCTAATTATCTGATTGTTTGGTCGCGCAAAGATAGCATTATTTCCCTATGATAACACCGTGGGACCGCTTTTTCAGGCCTTTTCGCCCTTCGTAGGCTCCATGTGCAAAGTCACGTGGGCATCTTTCCCGAACTTCTCCTTGAGGCGGTTTTCAATGTCTGTAGCCCTGTCGTGAGCCTCTTCCAGAATAGTCTTGCCATCCATTCTTATATGGGCCTCAATTGATATTCTGTTGCCCAGTCGCCTGGTTTTCAGATGATGCGGCTCAAAAACGCCTGGAATGGAATTGATGATTTTCACAATCTCATCCTCTTCTTCCTTAGAAAGAGACTTGTCTGTAAGTTCACCGATGCTTGCTTTCAGAAGCTTAAGCGACACGACAGCCAGCATTATGCCTACAACTATAGAAGCTATTGGATCCAGAACTGTCCACCTTCCGCCGAATATGATGGCTCCACCGATGCCCAGGGCAACGGCGATTGAAGACAAGGCATCGCTGCGGTGATGCCAGGCGTTTGCCACCATTGCCTGAGAATTGAGCTTTTTGCCAGCGTGAGCAGTATAGCGGTAGAGAATCTCCTTTACCAAAATCGAAACCAGTGCAGCCCACAGTGCCAGATAGCCTGGAGAAGATAGTTCCTCACCTGAAAGCCAGCGGGTAAATTTCACCGCTCCCGATATCACGATTCCTGCAGCCGCGCCCAGAAGAGCCAGGCCGATAAGAAACGAGGCCACCACCTCAAACTTGCCGTGCCCATAGTCGTGTGTCTCGTCCTGAGGCTTTGAACTTATGCCAACGAATATCAGCACCACTATATCGGTCAGAAAATCGGAAAGAGAGTGCACGGCATCGGCTATCATCGCGGAACTATGCCCCACGATTCCGGCAACGAACTTGAAGGCCAGCAAGGCCGCATTGCCAATGCTGCCAGCAAAAGTAACCCCGAATATTTCCCTTTCCCTGTTTTCCATAACACAAATATACTAATAAAACATCGCGGTTGGAGACAAGCCGCCAACGAAAAAAAGCCCCAGGACCTTGGTCCTGAGGCTTTTTGAAGTTGGCGGCTACCCACTTTCCCACTTGGTATAGCAGTATCATAGGCGTGAACGGGCTTAACTTCTCTGTTCGGGATGGGAAGAGGTGGATCCCCGTTGCTGTTACCACCTGAATATTCGTCCGCGGTCT
>Ga0247611_10000465_pt1 | contig 82201 bp, 48 predicted proteins | sample 177DNAGHGhighgp2_FD_192422 | JGI IMG/M metagenome (GOLD analysis project Ga0247611, IMG submission 192422) | Sheep rumen microbial communities from Palmerston North, Manawatu-Wanganui, New Zealand - 1770 DNA GHGhigh gp2 | ecosystem: Host-associated > Mammals > Digestive system > Stomach > Rumen... | reverse complement strand
ACGAGGACAAAATAATAGTCAAGGGCAAGCGACACAAGCACATGGTCGCTTGCCCTTGAGCCTTTATTGTTTGCATTTTTTAAGAAAGATTTCCCTATCTAATTCAAACTAAAAGACTTAATATCTCGTTAATCTTTTATATCATAGTCAGTTAATTCAGTGGGTTTTGTGCCAACCTTGCACATATCTTACTGACTATAAATATGTTATAACAGAATAAAAACAAACTAAACTTACTAGATATGTTAAAAAAACACCTTGTTTTAGTGCTGCTTATGGTGATGGCGATTGCCAGTGCCAGTGCAGGCACATGGAAATTGCATAACTATTATGTGACGGGAAAAATCCAGAATGTCTATGACATGGGTGACAAAGTGTATTACTTGAACAGTAATTCGCTCTATCAATTTGACAAAGCCTCTCATCAGACTATCGCGATGGGCCGTCAGAATTATCTCTCGGACAATAATGTCAAGCAGATTTATTTTGACTCGGCTAACAGTTTGCTCTTTGTTACCTACTACAGCGGTAACCTGGACGTGATTGACAGCACTGGAAAGGTAACCAACATCAGCGGTATCAAGGATGCCATTTTCCATGTTTATAACTACACAATGACCAATAACGTATTAGATAGTTATAACCAAAAATACATCTACGACATCACCTTTGCCGATGGTATCGCCTATGCATCGACAGGCTTTGGCTACATCACCATCGATGAGTCAACACTCAGGATCGTCAGCCACAAGGTCATCAAGGTAACTACCACCATCACGGTAAATTCAATCGCTAAACTCAGCGATGAAACGATGGTTATCTTGTCCAATGCTAATTGCTACTATGGTCCGGCTGGAGAAGAAGACCCTATTAAGAATTACACTAAATACCAGGGTTCGTTCACCGAGGGCAAGATCTTCCCGATTGATGACCATTCAGCCTTTATCTTGGGAGCCTCGGCACTTTATCACTTTGACTTCTCAGGTGGCACCTTGACGCCCACGACTCTGGTGTCGGCCAAACCCACTTGTGTGCAGAGGACGCCCAACGGCTTCATCGCCAACTTTGAGGGCCAGAAGTATTACTACACGATTGATCCCACTGGTAAAGTGGCGACAAAGGCCTCTTCGGTCATCGGCTTTGCAAGTTCTGACCCGGCAGGTGACGGCACCGTGTGGATTACCGATGGCGATGGTCTGCATGTGGAGAACAGCACTGATTACTATAAACTGAACTCTTTGACCACCGCCGAGCCTTACTGGCTCAAATACAACCCCCATATGGATCTGCTGTATGCAACTTTGTCGGCTAGAAATGGTTACACCGTGACAAAGGAGACTGAGGCCTCCACAGACGTTGTCAACATTTATGATGGTAACCAATGGACCGATGTCACATACACGCCAACAGGTGTCGGATATCAGTTTGTATTCAATCCACTGGATTCTACAACCTTTTTCCGTCCGAGCTGGAATCACGGTTTGCACAAGGTGACTAACAACGTGTTGAAGTTCACTTACAACAAGAACAACTCACCCATGGGCACCTATAAGCCCCACCCCGCATTTGACAATTACGGCAACATGTGGATCGTGTGCTCTTATGGTGCCTCGGCAAACCCCACTTCGGTATTGCCCAAGGATAAAGTGGCCAGAAACTCTAATATCTCAAAGACCGACTGGTTCACGCCCACCGGGTTGACTGCAGTGAGTACCGGACAGCTACAACGCTCTCAGTTTGTGATTTCCAAGCTGAACAACTACAAGATCTATACCGATGGTGATGAATGTACAACAACAATATTAGGTCGCATCCTGTGCTGGGACAACTTCAATGAGAATCCCACCGTCGACAATTATCAGTTCACCTCGGTTTCGTGCTTTGTTGACCAGTTTGGCAAAATCGTTAAATGGAAATATATCATCCACATGGAGGAAGATGCCGATGGACTCATCTGGGTTGGACATCAAGCTGGTCTATTTGTGTTCCATCCTGATGTGCTCTTTGATGCCGTTCCCAAAGCCACTCGACCCTTGATCGCCAATTCGAGCGAAGGTGGCGGCTACCTGTGTGAAGGCTTCTATGTCTATGACATCGGCATTGACAGCAATAACAACAAATGGATTGCCACCGAAGACGGCTTGTATTTCGTTTCACCTGACGGCACCACGGTTTACGAGCACTTCACCACCGAAAACAGCGACATTCCCAGCAACGTGGTTTATTCAGTGGAGTGCGACACCAAGCATGACCGTGTTTACATTGTTACCGAGAACGGATTTGCCGAGTACATCAGCAACGGAGACGCCGCTGCACTCAATTTTGATAATGTGTATGCATTCCCCAGCCCTGTTGAGCCCGACTACACCGGCATGATCAAGATCTCCAACCTGATGGAGAATACCTATGTGACCATTACCGACAACAATGGTAACGTAGTGACCGAGCTGGGTCCTGTGATGGGTAGTGCCCTGTGGGACGGCAGCGGTGCTAACGGTGAGCGTGTGGCCACTGGTCTGTACAAGGTTTATGCTGCTCAAGGCGGTCAACCTGCAACCACGGGAACTCCTCAAACAACCATTATGATTATCAAATAATTATCAGTTTTTTCATAAAATATTATCGGGAGGGTGTGCAATTAAAAGCATACCCTCTTGAATTGTAGTTTTTCTCAGGTAGCTGCTTAAAGAGGTTGATAGCGATGGTTTTGTTGCATAACATGACAGACCTTCGGGCTGCTTGACCTAAAAAAATGCCCAGTTCCCACAACGGGATTTAAGAGAATCGCACTCATGCGGTTACAATAGTGTGATGGTTCTATGATTTTATACTAATACTTTTAAGACTTATTCACTGAAAAATACGGCTAGTTTCGCTATTATTTTATATCTTTGTCAGTTGATTCAGTGGGTTTTGTGCCAATCTTGCACACATCTTACTGACTATAAATATGTTATAACAGAATAAAAACAAACTAAACTTACTAGATATGTTAAAAAAACACCTTGTTTTAGTGCTGCTTATGGTGATGGCGATTGCCAGTGCCAGTGCAGGCACATGGAAATTGCATAACTATTATGTGACGGGAAAAATCCAGAATGTCTATGACATGGGTGACAAAGTGTATTACTTGAACAGTAATTCGCTCTATCAATTTGACAAAGCCTCTCATCAGACTATCGCGATGGGCCGTCAGAATTATCTCTCGGACAATAATGTCAAGCAGATTTATTTTGACTCGGCTAACAGTTTGCTCTTTGTTACCTACTACAGCGGTAACCTGGACGTGATTGACAGCACTGGAAAGGTAACCAACATCAGCGGTATCAAGGATGCCATTTTCCATGTTTATAACTACACAATGACCAATAACGTATTAGATAGTTATAACCAAAAATACATCTACGACATCACCTTTGCCGATGGTATCGCCTATGCATCGACAGGCTTTGGCTACATCACCATCGATGAGTCAACACTCAGGATCGTCAGCCACAAGGTCATCAAGGTAACTACCACCATCACGGTAAATTCAATCGCTAAACTCAGCGATGAAACGATGGTTATCTTGTCCAATGCTAATTGCTACTATGGTCCGGCTGGAGAAGAAGACCCTATTAAGAATTACACTAAATACCAGGGTTCGTTCACCGAGGGCAAGATCTTCCCGATTGATGACCATTCAGCCTTTATCTTGGGAGCCTCGGCACTTTATCACTTTGACTTCTCAGGTGGCACCTTGACGCCCACGACTCTGGTGTCGGCCAAGCCCACCTGCGTGCAGAGGACGCCCAACGGCTTCATCGCCAACTTTGAGGGTCAGAAGTATTACTACACGATTGACCCCACTGGTAAAGTTGCAACTAAGGCCTCTTCTGTCATCGGCTTTGCTAGCTCTGACCCAGCGGGTGACGGCACCGTTTGGATTACCGATGGCGATGGCTTGCATGTGGAGAACAGCACAGATTTCTACAAATTGAACTCTTTGACCACCGACCAGCCTTACTGGCTCAAATACAACCCCTACATGGACTTGCTGTTTGTTAGTAACTCAGCCAAGAACATGTATACCGTGACTAATGAGCCTGCTAACGTCGTCAACATCTATGACGGCAATGAGTGGTCGGATGTCTCTTATACCGCAGCCGGTTCCGGTTATCAGTTTGTATTCAATCCCCTGGATTCCACCACCTATGTCCGTGCAAGTTGGAGAAACGGTTTGCACAAGGTGACCAACAACGTGTTGAAGTTGACTTACAACAAGAACAACTCACCCATGGGCACCTATAAGCCCCAGCCCGCATTTGACAATTATGGCAACCTATGGGTAGCGATGTCCTATGGCGCCTCGGCAAACCCCACCTCGGTATTGCCCAAGGATAAAGTAGCCAGGAACACAGTTGCCAAGACCGACTGGTTCACGCCCACCGGACTGCTTGCTGTGAATACCGGACAAATGCAGGGCTCAAAGTTTGTGATTTCCAAGCTGAACAACTACAAGATTTACACCGATGGTAACTATTGTGATACTCAAATCCTAGGTCGCATCCTGTGCTGGGACAACTTCAATGAGGATCCCACCGTCGACAATTATCAGTTCACCTCGATCTCGCGCTTTGTTGACCAGTTTGGCAAAACCATTAAATGGACCTACCTCATCCACATGGAGGAAGATGCTGATGGACTCATCTGGGTAGGACATCAAGGTGGTCTGTTTGTATTCCATCCCGATGTGCTCTTTGATCCCGTTCCCACAGCCATTCGTCCTTTGATCACCAACTCGAGCGAGGGTGGTGGCTACTTGTGTGAAGGTTTCTATGTCTATGACATCGGCGTTGACCGCTACAACAACAAGTGGATCGCCTCTGAGGATGGCTTGTACTTCGTTTCACCTGACGGCTCTACGGTATATGAGCACTTCACCACCGAGAACAGCGATATCCCCAGCAACGTGGTTTACTCTGTTGAGTGTGACACCAAGCATGACCGCGTTTACATTGTTACCGAGAACGGATTTGCCGAGTACATCAGCAACGGCGACGCCGCTGCACTCAATTTTGACAATGTGTATGCATTCCCCAGCCCTGTTGAGCCCGACTACACCGGCATGATCAAGATCTCCAACCTGATGGAGAACTCCTATGTGACCATTACCGACAACAATGGCAACGTAGTGACCGAGCTGGGTCCTGTGATGGGCAGTGCCCTGTGGGACGGCAGCGGTGCTAACGGTGAGCGAGTAGCCACAGGCTTGTATAAGGTTTATGCTGCTCAAGGCGGCCAGCCCACAACCACCGGTACTCCTCAAACAACCATTATGATTATCAAATAATTATCAGTTAATCTCATCGAGCGATCAAGGGGGTGTGCACATGTGAAGCACACCCTCTTGAATTATAAGACGATCGAGAAACTTATTCACCTAAAAAGTCTGCTAAATTCGTTATTATTTTATATCTTTGGCAGTTGAATCAGTGGGTTTTAATGTCTACCATCATTTAAAATGCTGATTTCTAACACATTAAAGTTGAATAATTGAATAATTTACTAGATATGTCAAAAAAACATCTTATCAGTTTGGCTTGCTTCATGTTGTCGATTGCCCTGTGTAATGCCGGCACATGGAAGATCCATAACTACTACGTGACTTCAAAGATACAGAATGTCTATGACACTGGCAGCAAGGTGTACTACCTGAACAGTAACGCCCTGTTCCAGTTTGACAAAACGACACACGCCACAACGCCCTTGAGCAGCCAAAACCTGCTCTCGGACTATAAAATTGATCAGTTATACTATGATGCGGAGTATGAGCTGCTGTTTGTCGCTTATGTCAATTCCAACATCGACGTGATTGACAACAATGGCCATGTGACTAACATCAGCAATGTCAAGGATGCGCTTATCCGCGTGTACAACTACACGCTCAACATGGGCGAGCTCACTGGCTATTCCCAAAAAGCCATCAATGACATCACCTTTGCTGACGGTAAGGCATATGTTTCTACCGGCTATGGTTATGTCACTATTGATGAGTCCACGCTGGACGTGGTGGGCGACAATGTGTTCAGCAATAACAACACCCACATCAATTCAGTGACAGTGTTAGGCGGTAACCTCATGGTCATCCTGACCAATAATACCTGCTATTATGGTGACGCCGGGGAGGCCAACCCGTTCAGCACCTTCAGGACACGAAGCGGCTCGTTCACTGGCGGCAAACTCTTCCCCATCAATAGCCATTCGGCCTTTGTGCTGGGTGCCAGCGCACTGTACAATTATGACTTCTCGGGTAATAGCGTTAGTGTCACAACCCTGGTATCGGCCAAGCCCACCAGCGTTCAGAAAACGCCGACCGGATTTATTGCCAACTTTGCCGGCCAGTCCTATTACTACACGATTGACGCGACCGGTAAAACCGCAACCAAGGCATCGACGGTGGCAGGTTTCGCCACATCAAGCCCAACAGGTGATGGCACAGTGTGGATTAGCGACGCCAATGGCTTGCACGTGCAGAACAGCACCACTTATTACAAGCTGAATGCCTTGAATACGGACCAACCCTACTGGCTGAAGTATAACTCGGCCACCCATCTGCTCTATACTGGTGTCAGTGCCCGCAACGGCAACAATATCGTCAACGATATGGCACCCAATGCCATCAACACCTATGATGGCTCGACATGGGTTACCCAGCCCAGCTACACTGCAACGCCAGGTTATGAGTTTGTCTTTAATCCCCTTGACTCTACCACCTACTTTCGCGCTAGTTGGGACCAGGGCATCCACAAGGTGACAAACAATGCGATGGTGCTCAACTACAATAGGAACAATTCGTTGGTAGGTACCTTTAAGGCCCACCCGGCTTTTGACAAATATGGCAACATGTGGGTAGTGAGTTCCTTTGGCAACGCCTCTTGCCCCGCAGCGGTGCTGCCTAAGGCCAAAGTCGCTAACAATTCAGTATCCAAGACCGACTGGTTCCAGCCCAGCGGCCTACTTGCATTGAATACCAAACAAATGCAGCGCTCTCGTTTCATTATTTCCAAGTTGAACAATGCCAAGATTTACTCAGAGTGTGACTTCAAAGGCAATAACATGGTGGGACGAATCATCTGCTGGGACAACTTCAATCAGGATCCCAAAGTAGATAACTATCAGTTAGTCAGCATCGCTCACTTTACCGACCAGAACGACACTCAAGTGGACTGGACTTACTTGTCCCACATGGAAGAAGATGCCGAAGGACTCATCTGGGTCGGCCACACTGGAGGCCTGTTTGTTTTCAACCCCAATGAGGTGTTCCAGAATCATCCCAGAGCGATTAGGCCTCATGTGGCTCAAGCCAAGATAAATGAGGATTTGGGCATGTTGTGTGAAGGCTACACGGTCTATGACATCGGCATCGACCGCAATAACAACAAATGGATTGGCACGAATAACGGACTGTATTTCGTTTCACCCGACGGCACAACAATTTATGAACATTTCACCACCCGCAACAGTGACATTCCCAGCAACACGATCTACAGTGTTGAATGTGACACCGACAACGGGCGCGTCTTCATCTACACCGACAATAACGTCTTGGCCGAGTATATCGCCGACAGCGAGTCGCCAGCCCTCAGTTTTGACAACGTGTATGCATTCCCCAGCCCTGTTGAACCAGACTTCACCGGCCTTGTCAAGATCGCTAACCTAATGGCAGACACCTATGTGAGCATTACCGACAAGAATGGCAACGTTGTGGCTCAACTGGGTCCCGTGACGGGTAGCGCCCTGTGGGACGCTTGCGGAGCTGATGGTGACCGTCTGCCCACAGGCATCTACAACATCTATGTCGCTCAAGGCGGACAGCCTGTGACAACCGGCACTCCCAAAACAACTGTATTGATTATCAAGTAAACATCCTGTTCTGGCCCTTGGCACTCAAGTAGCCAGCATGTAAATAATAACAGCTCACCATCAATATTGACCCACAGCCAGTGGTTATATCGCGTGAGCCCTAGTGTCAACAGATTAAAACAGTTCATGATATGATTAAGAAATATTTGCTTCTTGTGGTACTGACGGTGATGACAGCCACAACCATGGTTGCAAGCACATGGAAGATTCACAACTACTATGTGACATCCATGATCCAGAATGTCATCGACACCGATAACAAGGTCTACTACCTCAATAGTGGCCAGCTTTTCCAGTATGACAAGACCACCCAAGTCACAACGGCTTTAAACCGCCACAACCTGCTATCGGATGATCATATCAAGCAGATTTATTACGATTATGAGACGAAATTGCTCTTTATCGCTTATGACAACTGCAACATCGATATCATAGATGCCGATAACAACAAGTACAACATCAATAATCTGAGGACCCACCTAGCAAAGCTCCACGGCTATACACTCGATGAGAAGTGCCAGTTGAGCAGCAATATCGATAAGATCATCAACGATATCACCTTTACTAACGGTATCGCCTATGTGGCTACCGGTAGCGGATACTTGGCTATTGACGAAGCCACCCGCTCCATTACCAAGATCCAAGCATTGGGCAATACCGTCACGGTCAATTCAGTGGCTGTGCTTGAAGGCGGGGATATGCTCATCCTTTCCAACGCCAATTGCTATTATGGTCCAGCCGATGCCGCAGATCCCATCAAAACTTTCAAGAAATATCCAGTTTCCACGCTTGAAGGCAAGATGTACCCGATTGACGATCATTCAGTATTCATACTTGGTCCAACGGCTCTGTACAATTTTGACATCTCGGGCAGCACCCCTACGCTGAAATCCCTGGTCTCGGCCAAGCCGACCTGTGTCCAGAAAAGTCCTAACGGCTATATTGCAAACTTTGAGGGCAAGAAATACTATTACACGATTGATGTTACCGGAAAAACGGCGACCAAGGCATCGTCAGTTTTGGGATTTGCAAGCTGCAATCCATCGGGCAACGGCACAGTGTGGATTAGCGACGCTAACGGCCTGCACGTGGAAAACAGCACCGATTACCACAAGGTGAATGCATTGACTACCGATCGCCCCTACTGGCTCAAGTACAATTCAGCCATGGATCTGCTCTATGCTGGCGTTTCGGCTCGCAACGACAACACGGTGACATCGACTGACGTGCTCCCCGATAATGTCATCAACACCTTTAACGGTGTGGAATGGGCCGATGCCACAGCCTATACCGCTTCGGGAGCTGGTTATGAGTTTGTCTTCAATCCGCTGGATTCAACGACCTACGTCCGCGCCAGTTGGGTCAATGGTATACACAAGGTGACTAACAATGTCTTGAAATCAAATTATACCAAGAACAACTCAACCGTAGGACATTACAAGTCTCATCCCGCCTTTGACAAATATGGCAACTTGTGGGCAGTGAGATCGCTGGCACACAGGAGCGACACATTACCCGACGGCTCATTGCTACCACCGGTATCGGTACTCACTAAAGACAAACTCTCCAAGACCAACACGACAAAAAACGACTGGTTCCAGCCTAGTGGGTTATGGGGGCTGAACACGGGCAACATGCAGCGCTCACGGTTCATTATCTCCAAGGTGAATAATGTCAAGTTTTATTCCGACTGCGACTTTTTGGATGCTGATTTCGTAGGACGCATCATCTGCTGGGACAACAACAATGAAGACCCCAAGGTTGACAATTACTGGATTAAAGGGTTGTCTCACTTTACCGACCAATTCAACAAACGCATCACTTGGGTAAATCTCTCCCATATGGAGGAGGATGCCGAAGGCTACATCTGGGTGGGCCACTTGGTGGGCGTGTTCTTCTTTGACCCTAATACGGTATATGATGTTAATCCACGGGCAATACGTCCCACTGTGACCACTGCGAGCATCGAGGATGACTTGGGCTACCTGTGTGAGGGATACACGGTGAATGACATCGGTGTTGACCGTGATAACAACAAGTGGATCGCCACCAATAACGGCCTCTACTTTGTTTCGCCCGACGGCTCAACCATCTACGAGCACTTCACCACCACTAACAGTGACATACCTAGCAACCAGGTCCATAGCGTGGAGTGTGATACCAAGCATGACAGGGTTTACATTTACACAGCCGAGGGCTTTGCAGAGTATGCCCAGGAGGATGACGCTGCAGCGCTGGACTTCAGCAATGTTTACACCCACCCCAATCCCGTCAGCCCTGACTTCACTGGCATGATCAAGATTGGTAACCTCATGAGTGACACCCACGTTACTATCACCAATCGTGACGGGGTCATTGTCAAGCAATTAGGTCCCGTGACAGGCCAAGCCCTGTGGGATGGTTGTGGTGCTGATGGCGAGCGGGTTCCCACTGGCATCTACAACATCTACGCTACCCAGGGCAGCACCGCTCTGCCCACTGGAAAGCCCTTGACAACCGTATTGATCATCAAATAAGGGACACTGACACATCTATAGGTCATCTCACAAGGGGCGTGCTCGTGCTGCACGTCCCTTGATTATTGTTATTGTTCACACAATTTAGAGCCGTTAATTACGTTTTAATACTAAACGAACTAAAAGTCAGACACTAATGGCAAAGAAAATATTCTATCTATTGGTTATCATGTGCTCGCTGTTGTCCAGCGCTCAAAACGCAGTGGGCGATTGGCGCATCCACACATCATTTGTTGGCAACGAAGTTACAACGGTGGCCGAGGGCAACAATTGGGTTTATTATCTTTCGGGTGCTCACCTGTTCAGGTTGGATAAGCAAACGCAGGAAAATGAGGCGCTGAATAAACTCAATCTGCTGAGCGACATGATGATTTCTAACATCTATTATAACCCTGATAAGGATTACCTTGTCGTGGTTTATAGTAATGCCAATATCGACATCATACGTTCTGACGGTTCGGTGGTCAATATGCCCGAGATTAAAAACGCGGTGATGACATCGAGCAAGACCGTCAATGACGTGACCTTTGCTCCGGGCAAGATCTACCTTGCCACCGCCTTTGGCTACGTCGTGATCGATGACACAAAATTTGTCGTCGAGGAGTCCCACTTCTATACCGAAGCGTTGACGTCGGTTGCTCAAGCGGGTGACCTGCTGCTGATTTCAACGGCAAGCCGTTTATATTATGGCGATGCTAACGAGTATCACGATCAGCTGTCAACATTCAATGCTACTAGAAGCATGGCAAATTGCCGCATGAGAGTCATCGACGAGCAATCCTTCTTCTCCTTGATGAGCGATAAGACCTCGCTGGCACAGATGGATTTACATGACAACGGCACTGTAAGCTTCAACACGCAGAATCTTTATAACAGCCTGACCACCGATGTGCAAAAGACACATGGCGGATATCTGCTCAATGTCCCTGGCGACAGTGTGTGCTATAAAACCAATGAAGCTGGACTGGACCTTGAATCCATCGACACTGACGGAGAGGTGTGCAGCAGCCATCCATCGGGTGACGGCACCTTGGCATCCATGTGGGCCGGCGGTCCTAATGGATTACACCAGTTGGGCAGCCAAAATTACTACCTCCCCAATGCCATGACAATGCCTCAGCCATTTTGGATGACTTACAACAAGGAGCGCGACATGCTCTATGTCTCCTCCTCGGGTACCAACGCCTTCTTTGAAAATAATGCATATCCCATACAGGTCAACACCTATGACGGCATGAAGTGGACCGACGTAACCCCTGAAGGTGCTCCCAATCACCGAACAAGGGGTTCCTACTGGATCGAGTTCATGCCTGGCGACCCTGACACCTATCTCATGGGCACATGGAGAAATGGCCTGCTCAAAGTAAAGGACAACAAAGTTGTTTACACCTATGATCCGCAAAACAGCCCAATGCTAGATAAATATGCTATCCACCCCGTCACTAGTATCGACCGCAATGGCAATGTGTGGGTGGTGGAACCCCTCTACAACGAGGAACATCCTGTTATGGTCCTGTCTGCTGCCAAGGCCAAGCAGAGCGAGGTGACGGCCAACGACTGGATTACCCCGAGCATTGATGGCATCTTTAATAGCTCTTCTAAACGAGCCAGCTTCATCTCCACGCGCAATAGCAATCAGGACATCAAGGTCTTTACCGATGGCGACTACCAGAGGCCCCTATTCGTGTGGAACAGTGGAGGTGAGATTTCCTCTCGCCCCCAGCAGGTATCATTTGACAGACCATCAGACCAAGACGGGCAGATTGTATCCTGGACGCACATCATGTGCCTGACCGAAGACTTGAGCGGATATGTGTGGGTGGGAACCACCGAAGGCATCTTCATGTTTAATCCCTTGGCCGCCCTATCGGGCAGCTCGGTCTCGGTTATCCGCCCCAAGGTACCACGCGACGACGGCACCGGCTTTGCGGATCGCCTGATGGACGGTATTCAGGTAAACGACGTGGCCGTTGACGGTGCTAACCGCAAGTGGATTGCCACACAATCCACGGGCCTGTTCCTTGTGAATAGCGACGGCACCCAAATCATCAAGAAGTTCAACACGACAAACAGCCCCCTTGCAACCAACACTATTTATAAGGTGTGCTGCAACCCCAACGGCAATTCGGTTTACGTTACAACACCGTCGGGTTTATATGAATACTTCAGCGACAGTAGTCCCGCCGCCAGCAACTATGACGACATCTATGCCTATCCCAATCCTGTGCGCCCCGACTATGCTGGAGAAGTGACCATCGTGGGATTGATGGACAACTCGCTGGTCAAGATTGCCGATGCCAGCGGCCAAGTCATCAAGCAGCTCAAGTCAACCGGTGGCATGGCCACGTGGGATTGCTGCGACGACCATGGCAACAGCGTTAAGACTGGTGTATATCTTGTCTTGTGCTCACAGGCTAACGGAGGAAACGAAGCCGTGGTCACCAAGGTGGCAATCATCCGTTAATCAGGCAGTTTAACTTAACAAGAATTGGGATATATCACAAGGTGTGTGTCCTGATTCTTTTTTAAATGATATAGACGCTATGGCAAGAAAGACTTTAAACATTGTGACTTTACTGTTGGCAATCCTGCTGTCGGCTTGCTGCAGCACCAATGGTTTGACTAAAGCCGAGAGAGAAGCCCTGGTGACCCGGCAAGTACAAGAGTGCCTGGACACACGCCACTACACCATCGCCGTTGACTGGATGAAACCATTAGGAGGTTTCCCTCGCCAAGTGAGTTCCAACTATGACTTAACAGTAAATGGAGATGAGATTGACTGTTACCTGCCCTACATCGGTGAAGCTTACCACCTGCCTTATGGTGGTGGCAAGGGATTGAACTTCAAGGGTAAGATTGAGAATTACAGCATCAATTATCCCACGAGTAACCGTTCCCACATCGAGTTCACCGTGGTTAATGACGAGGACTCTTTCCTATACCGCATCGACGTGTTCAGTAACGGCAAAGCCTATATTGACATCGTGGCGCGAGACCGCGACGCGATATCCTTTGATGGGGAAATGATTTTCAAGTAACATCCTGTTAACTACATTAAACCAGTAGAGACGCAAAATTTTGCGTCTCTACTAGTTTAATGTGTTGACTTGATCAAGAGACAACATTCACGCGGCTCACGGTGTTGTTGCCCGCATCACGATAAACCTGAATCTGGGTAGTGATGCGTTCCTTGAGCGCCTCGACGTGGCTAATGATGCCCACTCGCCGCTCCCCTATCTCGTACAGGCGGTTTAATGTCTCAATCACATTATCCAGATAATTCTCGCTGAGCGAGCCAAACCCCTCGTCGATAAAGAGCGTGTCCACAGTAAACACCCTGCCCATTGTGCTTGACAAGGCCAAAGCCAGCGCCAGTGAAACCATGAAACTCTCGCCACCCGAGAGCGTGTTGACCGACGTGAGGTCACCCTGGAGAAGGTCTCGCACGAGGATGACAAGTTTTCCTGGACTGGCCACAAGCTCATAACGGTCATTGAAACGCCTCAAGTAACCGTTAGCACTATGCAACAGTTCCCCTAGGATGTAGCTTTGCGCTATTCTGCGGAACTTCGCTCCATCGGCGCTACCAAGCATCACGCTGAAGTCGGCCCACTTGCCATACACTGCCTCGGCCTCTTCCAGTGCGGCTTTTTTCTCGCCCACGAGGCGCAGGTTTTCCTCATCGGTCTTGAGGCGGGCTTTCAGGTCAGCGATAAGTGAGGTCAAGCGCTCACATTTCTCATCATTGATTTTTAATATCTCATCAAGTTTGTCGCGTTTCTCCTCGATGAAGTCGGGCTTACCCCGCTGGATGTCACCTTGTTGCTCCACTAGCGAGGCGATTTCACCCTCGGCACGGATAATCGCCTCCACGAGCGTCTGTTGAGCACCCTTGATTGCGTGAATCGAGTCACCGTCGTAGCGGTTGAGCTGGGCTAACCTTGGCTCTGTCATGCCATCACGGGCTGACAGGTATGAATCAATCGCCTGCTGGGCCCTCGATACGATTCGGCGCTCATTGGCCAGGTCATTATTCCACTGGATACACTTATTCTCAAACTGCCGCCACCGTTCATCCAGCTTAGCCGGCACCTTGTCACAGGTGTGATGATGATCGGTCAGCCCCTCGATGTTAGATTTATTCTCTTCCATCGCCGGAATGATGGCTCGGTTCAACTTGATGGTGTCCCTGAGCCGCTGAGCGTCCTCCTCCTTTTGTTGATAGTCAGCCGCCCGCTTCTCTAAGCCACCGATGAAGCCTTCGTTCTCATCTGCTTGTTGCTGCCAGTCAGGGATGGTCAGCAGGGTATCCAGTTCACTGTTGTGAGCGTCAAAACGCTTGATGCTGTCATTGATGGCCTCGGTTTGGTACTTGATGCTGTCGTTTATCTTGTTGAGATGGATTTTTGCCTCGTTATGGGCAGTAATGGACTTGTCAAGTTTCACACGCTCAGCTTTGATCTGCAGGTGCAGTTCATTGGCCTGTTGCAAGGAGATGTTCAAGCGCTCCACCTCCTCGTTAATCGACGTTGCCAGCGCCTGGGCCACTTGCTCGTCAGGCATCTCAGTGGCCTGCCGCCCGCATTTGGCCAGGCACTCTCTCGTCAGGCCCCACTGTTTCTCCAGGGCCGCCTTTCTTTCGTCCAGTGATTGCTTGGCGCTCGTGATTTGCTGGTCAAGCCGCTGGACCAACTTTTTTGAGGCAGTGATGCGCCCCTCGGCTTGAATGACATTCTGCTCGGCCAGTGCCAGTTGCTTTTCAAGTTCAATGAGCACATCTTGACCCGAAGGATTTTTCAGTTCCTTGATGGTTTCACCGCACACGGGGCAACGCTCACCCGGCTTGAGTTTCAGGTGGGCTTGCTCAATCAGGGTGTTCCAGTCTTTTTCGCGACTCAATGCATTAGCCGCTTGTTCCTTGAGCGCACGTTTATCGTCAATCGCGGCACGCTCCTTTTCTAGTGCCAGCCATTCCTCGCCTCGTTCTTTCTCAAGGCCCTCAACCGCCGCCACAGCATTGGCGAGATTGCCACGCTCAGCACTCAATGCGGTTAATGCCCGCGCAGCGTCGGTGAGCGCATCTTTCTTGGCCATGATATCGGTGACACCTATCCCGTCATATCGTTCCTGCAAGGCATTGACCGATGATTCCAGTTCCTTATAGGCTTTGAGGGTATCATTGTGAGTCTGTTCAACGCCAGGCAGCATTTCCTTGTCCTTGTTGAGCGCGGTGGTAAAGTCCTTGATGTTATCCTGCTCGGTTTTGCGTTGTGACAAGTGGGACTTGATGCTCTTGATGGCCTTGTACATTTCCTTGTTGGGCTGCTCGCCATTGAGATATGCGTCAACCTCAGCGAGTTGCTGCTCCATATCCTTGACACCGCTCACCATGGCCCGCAACGCGGCACACAGGCTGTCAAACTCCTCTTGCAGGGCGGGCTGCTTTTTCAGCAATGACTCGATTTGGGTCTGGGCCACTAGCCTGTCTCTCAACTCACGGCGTGGCTCTGCGGTACTCTCCCAGTCCTTGACCAGGCGCTGTTGCTCGACGAAGTCTGGCTTTTGCGTCTCGGCCTGCTTGGCGGCCAAATACTGGCGTTTCTCGGCAAGCGCTTTCTCTATTTGCGCCTTCTTGTCCAGCCAGTCGGCCATTTTCTTGGCTTGGTCGCGCCGCTGGTTGACACCGGCCAACTCATCCCTTAACCGCGACATTTCACCGCTGATTTCAGCTTTCTCATCGTCATTGAGCAGTGTGATGTTCTGCAGTTGACCGAGCAGGTTGTCACGGATGGCTTTCTTCTCGCGCTCTACCTCATGGATTTTCACGCCTATTTGAGTATAGACCTCGGTACCCGTCATCTTCTCAAGCAAGGTCGCTTTGTCGGTCTCATCGCTGTTCAAGAACTCGGCAAACCGTCCCTGAGCCAGCACAACCGTGCGGAAGAACTCATTCAATCGCAGTCCGATGAGTTCCTCGACATATTCTTCAATCTCGGTCTTTTTTGTCTTATAAACAGGATTAGTAGTGACGCCATCATCAGTCTTGATGACACGTTCTGGCCCGATGATGTTGCCGTCGGTTTTCATGCGGGCACGGTGAACATGCCAAGTAGCCGTGTGGGGAATGCCGTTGTTGTCGTCAAAGGTGAGTGAGACATCGGCCAACACGGCGCCACGCCTCAAGAGTTGCTTCACATCGTTAGTCTTGAGCTTTTCGTCATTGCGGTTATTCTCATATTCGGCCTTTTTGGCATGGCTCAACCGTGGCGTATCACCATACAAGGCGAGACACAGGCAGTCGATGATGGTGGATTTACCCGCGCCAGTTTCTCCCGTAATGAGAAACAGGTGCTCTCCAGCAAGCGGAGCGGCGCTAAAGTCGATGACAGCATGCTCAATCGACGCGATATTGCGGATTTCAAGTTTCTTCAGTCTCATTGTCTAGCCTCCTCCTGCACCAATTGGTAAACATAGTTGAACATCTCTTTTTCCTCGTCGGTCATCTCGCGCTGGTATTTTTCAAGATAGAACTGCTGGGCTACCTCGATGGGATGCTTATGGTTAAACTCTTCCATCGTCATTTGCCTCACAGCATGTGAGGCCTCAACAATGGCGGTCTTCTTGATTTCGCAGAAACGGCACTGCTTGTCGGCCACAGCCAGCGCAGCCCGCTCCTGGGCCCCATTGGGCAGATAACGGTCAACCAGGACATTAAGCCTGACATAGGCTCGCTCGTCGGGAACGAGCACCTGCAACTGCTCCAATGCCGCCTCAAAATCAACGGGAGGACCAGCGGGAATGGTGCGAAGGGGCTTGATGTTTTCAATGCGCTCCGTGGTCACGCGGGGCATACTGCCATGGGCATCAATCTCAACGATGCTCACCGAGTGCTCACACTGCTCATCAAAACTCACGGCAAGGGGTGTTCCGCAATAGCGTGCGCGCTCGCTCACATCCTGCGGACGGTGTATGTGCCCCAGGGCGGCATAGTCATACCCGTTGCCCAGGACGCCTACCTCTACACACTCCATCATCCCCACCTCATGCCCGGTAAAGTCACTGCCGTTCACTGCCAGATGGGCCATTAGCACCACAGGTAATTGGGCTGGATTTTGCGCATTAACATGGTCGAGCAGGGACTGGAAATAGACAGGCTGGCGCTGGTCGCTACCCACATGCTCATCATTGACCAGGGGAAAACTGGCTGGGTAAGCAAACGGCACTGCTGCCACGATGCCTTTATCCTTCACGTGAATGATGTGGCGGTCCAGGTCGGCCAAGCCTTCACTGTCACGGGCGATGCCTCCCAGCACCCTCACGCCCGCCAACTCCCAAAGTCGACTGTCGCACTGCAGGCGCGACGCGCTGTCATGATTGCCGGCAATGACGACAATCGCCATCTTGGGGCAGGCGTTGTGGATGTCTAGCATCGCGTTGACATAGAGGGTAACCGCCGCGCTCGACGGCGCTGCCGTGTGGAAAATGTCACCGCTCACCAGAAGGGCATCGGGCTGGTGCTGGCGCACGATGTCCACCAGCTGGCGCAGGAAATCGGCCTGCTCCTCGCTGCGGTCATATCCATAGAAATTCTGGCCTAGATGCCAGTCACTTGTGTGTATAAACTTAAACATATATAAGCATTATGTGTTTTTATAAAAAAGTAGAAAGCAAAATACCGTTGTTATAGACGGTAAGATTTACAATGAACGGGATTTCTTACCCAACAGGAACGGGAAATACCGATCAACAACAATAGCAAGAGGGTAGATGAGCGCCATGACAACAATGGCAATAGCCACCTTGATCAAGATGCTCTCGTCGAGGATGGCAGGTCCTAGTACCTTGCCAACCAAAATCTTAATCACCCCAATGAGGTAGTTTTGTAAGGCCAGATAGGTGATGCTGGTGATTGCCACAACACGCGCGAAGCCATTGATAGGTCCACAGTTTCCCAACCACTTGCACACGGCAGTGTAGAACGGCAAAACCAAAATCACCGCCTCGGGCGCCAGGACATAGGCCACCTCCCTGTTGATGTGAAGCGGCGCAAAGATGAGGAAGCCCAAACCCAAAGCCGCCAGCAGGCACCACAAGAGGCTACGTGCCGGCGTATCAAAGGCGACCTTATCGGCCCAGGACTGGCAGCAATTACCAACGGCATAAATGGGCATATAAAGCAGTGCCCTGTCCAGGTTCCAATAGGTCACCCATGGAACGGGCGGAATGACAAACAGTGACAGGCTCAACAGCACGGCCACTATTAACGGCCAATAACCAGCCAAGTAGCGCTTGATGGGGTAATAAATCAGCTGCATGGTGAACAAGCACGCCAGGAACCAGAATGGTCCTAACACAACATCGGGCTTACCTTGGATGAACTGCCACACGGGCGTGAGCGTGCCGATGGCCTGCTCCTCGGGTCCAGCCATGCGGCGACCCACCACGAGCCACAGCGCGTAGAAGATGATAAAAAACGTGGTGTATGGCACGAGAATCTGACGGGCACGGTGCTTGAGGAACGAGAGGAAGTTCTGCTGGCGGGCAATGTTAAAAAGGTAGCCAGCGGCAAAAAAGAACACAGGGGCGCCCATGTTGAAGAGCGCCATCTCGTGAGCCGTGTCATAACGCGGCGGCGTGTGGTAAACCACCACCAGCAGCATCGCGATAAGCTTGATGTTGTCGAGCCAAACCAGTCTTTTCATAGCCATTTTTATACAACGAATTACGCGAATCGGGCTAATGCTTTGTCAAGAAAGATTATAGTGGAATTCGCGTAATTCGTAGTCAGTATCTCAGTTTAATCGATGATGTCAAATCCTGTGTAACGCTGCAGGGCGGCGGGAATGCGGATGCCCTGCGGTGTTTGATGGTTCTCGAGCAGGGCAGCGACGATGCGCGGCAACGCCAGGGCCGACCCATTGAGGGTGTGGCACAGGTGGGTCTTCTTGTCATCGCCACGGTAGCGGCACTTGAGACGGTTGGCCTGATAGGTCTCGAAGTTGGAGACACTGCTCACCTCCAGCCAACGCTGCTGGGCAGCTGACCACACCTCAAAGTCAAAGGTGATGGCACTGGTGAAACTCATGTCGCCACCACACAGACGCAGGATGTGCCACGGCAACTCGAGTTTCTCGAGCAGGCCCTGCACATGGTCCTTCATCTCCTCGAGGGCCTTGTAGGAATCCTCGGGACGCTCGATGCGGACAATCTCCACCTTGTCAAACTGGTGCAGGCGGTTCAAGCCACGCACGTCCTTACCATAGGACCCTGCCTCGCGGCGGAAACATGCCGAGAAAGCGCAATTCTTCTTGGGCAGTTCCTCCTGGGGGATGATGACATCACGGTACATGTTGGTCACAGGCACCTCGGCAGTGGGGATCAGGTAGAAGTTATCCACCTGGCAGTGGTACATCTGTCCCTCCTTGTCGGGCAACTGACCCGTACCCAGTCCAGAGGCCTCATTGACCACGAAGGGAGGCTCAATCTCGACATAACCAGCCTTACCGGCCTCATCGAGGAAAAATTGAATCAAGGCACGCTGCAGGCGAGCGCCCTTACCGATGTAAACAGGGAAGCCTGCACCGGTGATTTTCACACCCAGGTCAAAGTCGATGAGGTTGTATTTCTTGGCAAGCTCCCAATGGGGCAGAGCATCCTCGGGCAACTCGGGCATCTTGCCGCCAGTCTTCTCGACAATGTTGTCCTCGGCAGTGCGGCCCTCGGGCACACCGCTATAGGGCACATTGGGCACACTGAGCAGGATTTGGGTGATTTCGTCCTGGGCAGCGGTGAGGTTGTCATCAATTTCCTTGTTTGCCGTCTTGAGGTCGGCCACTTGAGCCTTGACCTTCTCGGCCTCCTCACGATTGCCCTGTTTCATGAGGGCACCGATCTGGGCAGCCATTTTATTGAGTACAGCGGCGTTATCGTCGCGCTGTTTTTGTAATGCGCGGCGCTGTTTATCCAGTTCCACGATGCGCATGATGGGTTCACGCGCGTCAAAATGCTTGACGGCGAGGCGGCGAATCACCTCCTCGGGGTCCTGGTTGATAAGTTGTAATGTCAGCATTTTATCAGTTTCTAATTACTAGTCCCTATTTTTTGTTTGTTGTTCTTTTTTAATTGGCTGAGAGCAGCTCTTTCACTTTGGCCGATATGGCGCGACCCTCGGCACGGCCAGCCAACTGCTTGGTGGCCACACCCATCACCTTGCCCATATCCTTCATGCCACTGGCACCCACCTGGTCGATGATGGCTTTGACATGAGCCGTCAACTCCTCATCATTCATCTGTTGGGGCAGGAATTCCTCAATGACCTGGGCCTGCAGCAATTCCACATCAGCCAGATCCTGACGGTTCTGGCCAATGTAAATCTGCGCGCTCTCCTTGCGCTGCTTGGCCATGCGCACCAGCACCTTGAGGGCGTTCTCATCGCTCACCTCACCATTGTTGCCCGGTGCGGTCTTGATAAGCAGGAACTCGGCCTTAATGCCCCTCAACGCTTCGAGACGGTCCTTGTCGTGGGCCTTCATGGCGTCCTTGATGCCATTGTTGACTTGATCAAAGATACTCATCGTGTTGTCTCCTCGTTGATGGTGTTTTTACTCGCCAAAGTTGATGGTCTGCGTATCGTTGCCACCGCGCTTAGGAGTCTTGGGCACCTCGACGACGGGCCTCTCCTGGCTCGCTGCCTGCTGAGCAGCCTGAATCTGGTTGCGGAAGTCGGGCTTACGCTTGTAGGTGGGCATCTTCTCAATCATATCGATCACGTCATCATCGTCCATCTGCTCGGGAGTGAGCACGAAGTAACGTGCGCGGTTCTGAGCCAGAACCGTCTTGTTGATGGCATCAGCGCCATACTCTTTCTTGAGGCGGTCGTCATCAGAGATGCTCGTGTGGGCTGCAACGGGTGAAGGACGCACCGACACATGTGTCGCGGGGGCTTCCTTATCCAACGAGACGTTAAAGCCGGCGGCCAGCACGGTAATCTTGATCTGTCCTTCCTCGAGCGTGCGGTCGTGGGCGGTACCCCAAATCACATCCACCTCCTGGTCAAAGTTGGCCATGAAGTCCTGGATTTCGGTAGTCTCACCCATGCGCAGCGGGGTGCTGCTGTCGGGGTTGAAGTAGACGTTCATCAAGATCTTGCGCGAGCCGTAAACATCGCGGTTCTTGAGCAGCGGCGACTCGAGGGCATCCTCGATGGCCTTAGACACACGGTGCTCACCCGAGCCGTAGCCCGAGCTGATGATGGCGGCGCCACCATTGCGCAGGGTGGTGTTCACATCGTTAAAGTCGAGGTTGATGACACCCTTGACGGTGATCAGGTCACTGATGCTGCGTGCAGCAGTGGTCAACGTGTCATCGGCCTTGCCGAACGCGTTAGTGAAGTCGAGGTCACTGTAGATCTCGGTCAGGCGCTGGTTGTTGATGATGAGCAGCGCGTCGACATACTTGCCCATCTCATCGGCACCGGCAAGTGCCTTGAGAATCTTCTTGGGCCCCTCAAACAGGAAGGGGATGGTCACAATACCGATGGTGAGCACGCCCTTCTCGTGGGCAATGCGAGCCACAACGGGTGCCGCACCTGTACCAGTACCACCACCCATACCAGCGGTGATAAACACCATCTTGGTGTCGTCGTCAAAGAGCTGGGCAATCTCGGCCTCGCTCTCCTCGGCAGCCTTCTTGGCCGTCTCGGGGATGTTGCCGGCACCCAAACCGTGGGTCGTGTTGGGGCCTAACAGCACGCGGTTGGGAACCGGTGACTCGTTAAGCTGCTGCCGGTCGGTGTTGAGCACGACAAACGACACGCCCTCGATGTTCTGCATGTACATGTGGTTGATGGCATTGTTGCCGCCACCACCCACGCCCATCACCTTGATGATAGTGCGCATCTGCTCCTTATCCTGGAATCCTGAGTTCTTATCCAGCGTTGACATGATGTCATGACCTGTTGCGCGAGAACCCTGGTTATTCCCATTGAATTTAATATTATTGTCTTGCATATTGTGATTGTTTTTGTTTTATAGTTTGGGTATATGAGTTCTTAACGCAGGTTATTGTTCATCATCGGTAGCGTCATCCTCTGACATCAGACTTGAGAGTTTGTCAGTCCATTTTTTCCACCTGTTTGGTTTCTTAGGTTTCTTGGACTTGGGCTCACGGTCAACGGGACGCTCAGGCTCGGTGTAATTGGGAGAGGGACCATTAGGACTCTCAAAGGTGGGACCGTCCTCATACTTGTTGAGTTCAATGCAGGTATCACCGCTCTCGATCATCTCAGCAGCCTGAGCCAGCAGCGAGAACACCTCGATATATTCCATGCGGTTGATCTCGGGGTTGAGGATGTTCAGGGTGGGCGGGTTTTGACCCAAGCGCACCTTGATCTTGATGGTCTCTTCCATCTTCTGCTGCAAACCGCCCAGATGTGCACCGCCACCAATCAGGACGATGCTCTGGATATCGTTGGAAGTCACGCCTGCATCAGCCAGCTGCTGATTGATGTTGGCGATAATTTCGCCCGTTCGAGCCGAGATATAGCATGCGGCCTCACGTGCGCTAACGCCCTCAATCGTCACGTCACTCACGTTGCTGGGATCGAGCGGGTTGTTGATATTCTTCTTGACATTCTCGGCCGTCTCCTCAAGCACTTTCAATCCAATCATGATGTCGGTGGTAAGGTTACGTCCACCCAGGGGGAGCGTGCTCAAGTAAATCAATGCCTTATTCTTATAGATGGTCACCGTAGTGGTTTCGGCACCCATGTCCACGAGCATACAACCCAGTTCGCGGTCACTGTCGCTCAAGATTTGCTCACCCACGGCCAGTGGAGTAACGATGTAATCCTTGGCGGGAATGCCAAAGGTCATCAAGCGGTTCAGGTTGAGCTTGAGCGCCGGCTTGGCGACGATGAGGTTGACCTTGATTTTTATGGATGAACCAAACTGTCCCACGGGGTTGGGGGTTTCAACCTTGTCAACATAGAATGCCCGCGGCACGATGTCTACCGTGTCGTGGTTCCTGATTGGGGTACTGGTTGCATCCTGAATGATGCGGTCGATGAGTTCCTTGGTGATAGGTTCGGTGGAACCCACGCTACGGTTCACCTCGCTGACGATGCTGTGCAACGAACGGCCGCTCACACCCATGTAAACCTGTGTGATGCGTCCATCCACCATGCCCTCGAGATTGCGCAGGATGCGGTTGACGCTGTTCTTAATGTTCTCGACGTTCTGGACAATGCCATATCTCACGCTATTGAGGTGCTTCTCCTCTTGCAGGTGCCGCACACTCAGGTATCCAGCCGAAGTTTTCTCGGCGATGGCTCCAACGATCTTGGAACTGCCGATTTCAAGTGCTACAATGTATTGGTTCTTTTCCATAAAATGATTGAATGTATTATTATTTTGTTATTTTTAAGCGGGTTTCTTATTCTCGTTCTTGTCGTTCTTATCTTTTTTCTCGTTCTTCTTGTTGTTGTCCTGTTGAGACTCAGCCTTCTTAGCATCGGCTGCCGTGCCCACGGTCATTGTCTCGATATCAGGGGCCTGCTCGTCATCCTCAGAGTGGTCGGGCAGGACCTCCTCAACCGCCTTGATGCGGCGTGTGGCGACAATCTGGTGGTTCCATTTCACCGAGATGGTGTCATAGGTGTTCCAGCCTCGCTTGGGCAAAACCTCTCGGTAGAACAGCTTGAGCTTGGCAAACTTGTTCTCAAAACCGTCGGCGTTCCCGATGTTGACAACATGGCCACTGATGTCGGGGATGAGGATGATATTGTTGGTGTCGCGCACCTGATACATGGTCACCAGCGAGTGCAACAAGGAATCACTCTCCACATAATCGATGAGCGGCAACAGGCGCGTTGCGGGATACTTGCGGGTAAAGTGTCCCTGCACTACAGGCACGTCGCAATGATAATAGGTCGTTGCCGCCATGCGCTTGCCGGCCTTGTTCAAGTAGTAAGACTCCTCGCCGTCAAAGACTCTCAAGACCGGCACCAACTGGCTGACGCGGATGAGAACCTTGCCGTTTTGACACTTGACGATATCGGCATTCTCGAGATAGGGCGAAACCTTGAGCGCCTCCTCGATATCTGAAGCGTTGATGTCGCCCATGTGCTTACCCACAATCTTGATGCCTTGGCTCTTGAGGTCGGTGAGCACACCCTGTGGCGTCACAAATGAGGTGCTGTCGGCGTTGACAACCTCGACGTCCACAGCCGTGCACAACTCGCCCCGCGATTTCTCACGAGCCCACAGTATTCCAACGGTAAGCGCTACCGCCAGAATAACCAGGATGCTATATTGTATCAGTCGTTTCAACGCTTTTGCTTCTTGAATTCATTGCATATTTGTGGCAGCAGATTGGCGATGTCGCCGGCACCCGCTGTCAATAAAACGTCAAAATTACTCAATTCTATTGATTTAATCAAATTTTCTTTTGAGTAAATGCATTTTTTTGTGCTGGTGACCTGCTCGAGTATCATTTCGCTCGTCACACCAGGGATGGGTTCCTCGCGTGCCGGATAGATGGGCAACAGGATCACCTCATCGGCCAGGGAGAGCGCAGCAGCAAACTCGGGTGCAAAGTCACGAGTACGTGTGTAGAGATGGGGCTGGAAAATCACGGTCAGCCGCCTGTCGGGGTACAGGTCGCGAACCGACGAGATGCTAGCACGCAACTCACCGGGATGATGGGCATAATCGTCAATCATCACGCGCCCATTGTCGCCTGGCTCCTTCAACCAGAACTCAAAACGGCGCTTGGGACCCATGAATGTGGCTATGGCCTCACGCATCGCGTCGAGCGGGGTCTCCACTAGCCTGCATGCCGCCATGGCGGCGATGGCGTTCTCGATGTTGATATCGACAGGCACACCCAAACGGATGCCACTCACGGTCTCCCACGGGGTCACCAGGTCAAAGGTGATCTCACCCCCACCCTTGCTGATGTTGGTGGCATGGAAATCGCCCTCATCGCGGCTGTAAGTATAAACCTTGACTCCCTGTTGCACTCGGGGTTGCAGTGCAAGTCCAGTGTGGACAATGAGCGCGCCACCAGGCTGAATCAGCTCGGTAAAATGGGCGAAACTCTCCAGATAATTCTCGGCGGTGCCATAGATATCCAGATGGTCGGGGTCGGTTGATGTCACAACGGCAATGTGGGGTCTCAAGTGGTGGAACGAGCGGTCAAACTCATCGGCCTCGATAACCGAAAACGGGCTGGTGGACGACAACAGGAAATTGCTGTTGTAGTTGCGCAGGATGCCACCCAGGAAGGCATTACAACCGATTCCTGAACTATGCAGGATGTGGGCCGCCATGCTTGATGTCGTGGTTTTGCCGTGAGTGCCGGCAAAGCACAATCCGCGGCTGTGGGCCGTGACCACACCAAGCAACGCCGCGCGCTTCACCACCTCAAAACCATGCTCACGGAAGTAGGTCAAGCCCTTGTGGCTGTCGGGCACGGCAGGAGTGTAAACCACGAGGGTGCGCTGCGGGTCAAGGCACTCGGCGGGAATGAGGGTCGGGTCCTCGTCATAGTCAATGTGAACGCCCTCGCTTTCCAGGGCGTGGGTGAGGTCGCTGGGTGTGCGGTCATAGCCTGCCACAAATTTGCCCTTGGCCAGGAAGTAACGCTCCAGGGCGGCCATTCCTATGCCTCCCGCGCCCACAAAATAAAGTGCATCAAAGTCTTTCATCTTATTTTCTCCTGCTTTTTTTTAAAATCATGATTTTGATTGACTGATGATTCGTTCCACCTCGTCAACGATGTGCTCGGCCGCATCGCGCAAGGCCATTTTCTCCACATTTGTCCCCAACTGGCTGAGCAAATCGGTATTGACAACAGCGTCGAGCATGGTGTCAACCAGGTCACGGTCGGCATCGGCGTCAGCGACCATGATTGCCGCATCACGCGAGACGAGTGCCTGGGCATTCTTGGTCTGATGGTCCTCGGCCACATTGGGCGACGGCACCAGTATGGCCGCCTTGCCCAGCAACTGCAGCTCAGAGATGGAACTTGCACCTGCACGCGACACCACCAGGTTAGCGGCACGGTAAGCCATATCCATGTTGCTGATGAAGGGCATCTGGACCACGTTCTTCACCCCTGAGGCCATGAGCGCCTCGTGGCACTGCTGGTCATAGATTTTGCCTGTCTGCCAAATGACCTGCACTCCATGAGACTCGCCAATCTTGCTCAAGCCGCCAATAATGGCGTTATTGATCGTGCGGGCGCCTAGACTGCCGCCAATGATGAGAATGGTCTGCTTATTAGGGTCAACGCCCATGGCCTGACGGGCCTGCTCGGGTGTGGCGCCACAGTCCAGCAGATTGCGCCTGACGGGGTTACCCGTGAGCACGATCTTCTCTTGTGGGAAAAAGCGTTCCATGCCCTCATAGGCCACACAGATGCTATCGGCTTTGGCCGCCAACAGCTTGTTGGTCACTCCGGCATAGGAGTTTTGCTCTTGCAGCAAGGTGGGGATGCCCTGTTTTTGAGCCTCCTTGAGCATGGGACCGCTGGCATAACCGCCAACGCCGATGGCGATGTCGGGCTTGAAATCCTTGAGGATATTACGCGCCAGGCGCATGCTCTTGAACAGCCGCGCCAGGACCGTCACATTGCGCAGCAAGTGCTTGCGGTCAAAACCGCTCACGGGCAGGCCGATGATATTATAGCCCGCAGCGGGCACTTTTTCCATTTCCATTCGTCCCTCGGCACCCACAAACAGGATTCTTGCTTCAGGGTGACGGCGGCGCACCTCGTTGGCAATCGACAGGGCCGGGAAGATGTGGCCTCCCGTACCGCCGCCGCTCACCAGGACGTTGAGTTGTTGATTGTTACTTCCAGACATTTTTAGCAGGTATTTCAGTTGGGTTTTCGGCATCAAGACCCTCGATGATGGGAGTCTCTTCAACCTTATTTTTCTTATTTCCGTAATTGGCGATCGTGCGGCTCACGCTCAACATCACGCCAAAGGCTATGCTGATGACTATGATTGACGTGCCACCCTTGGAAATGAGCGGCAAAGGCTGACCCGACACGGGGAACACACCCACGTTAATAGCCATGTGGAACAAAGCCTGGAACGTGATGAACGATGCCATACCAATGACAAGCAGTGAGGGCAACACGCGCTTGCTGCGCCGCACAATCATGGCCGCACGGCCCAGCAGTGACAGGTAGAGCAGCAAGACAAAGATACCGCCCACAAGACCAAGTTCCTCGACGATAATCGAGTAGATATAATCGCTGAAGGCCAGCGGCAGTCGGCTGCACTCGCGGGACTTGCCGATGCCCACGCCCACCAGGCCGCCATGAGCCTGAGCCATGCGCGAGAACATCTCCTGCTGGTTCTTGGGGGTAATGTCACGATAGACCAGCGAGTCGCTGTACCACCACTCCTTCAAACGGTTTTTCCAGGTACCCGTTCGGGCCACTTCATTGCCACCACTGCTGGTGGTGATATCGGTCACCTGGCCATTGCCTTCAGTCATGTTGACTTGCATCTCCTTTTGGGTTTCCTTGAACATCTCCTCCTTCTTGTCGTTGTGTTGCTTGATGATGACAAAGAAACCAAACATGATGCCAAAGATGACCATCAAGATACCGATCTTCTTGAATCGGGCGCCGCCGATGAGCAGCATCGAACCGCTGATGGCGATAAGCAGCAGCGTGTTGGTCAAACCGCTCCTAATCATCAAGGCGCCATAGATGCCAACGGCTGCTGCCGCGGCAAAGAGGCCCTTGTTGCTGATGTCCTGATTCTTTTGAGACTTGGCAAAGATGTAGGACAACAGCGTGACTATCGAGAATTTAGCCATCTCGGCTGGCTGTAGCGTGAGCAGGCCTGGAATGATCGTCATGGCACGGCGCGCACCATTGATGACCTCACCAAAGAACATGACATAGATCAGGCTCATGACCGTGATGAAGGCCCAGCCTGGTATCATCGTGTACAGGAACTTGGGGTCGTTATAGTCCACACGTTGGAGGAGAATTACACACAACGCACCTGCACCCAGGAAGATGCATTGCTTGATGATGGGCATGTAGATGCCCTGAGCGGCAATCTCTCGGCTCGAGGCGCTGTAACTCTCGACCACCGAGAATATCAGCAGCATGATGTAAATACCCCAAATCCACGGATCACCATACTTCTGGGAAATCTCGTTGTATCTATTTGTCTTTTCGCTGGGAGACATTTGTTGAGATCGGTTATTATCGGGGTTGATAGCGTTAGTTGATCTTCATTTTCTTCACACAGTCCTTGAACTGGTTGCCACGGTCGGCCATGCCGTTGAACAGGTCAAAGCTGGCACAGCACGGCGACAAGAGCACCGTGTTGCCCTCGCTGGCCAGGTTGCGGCATTTGTCCACACACTCGGGCATACTCAGGGCATCGGTCACAACGGGCACCTTGCCGTCAAAGAAGGCATGCAACTTGGCATTGTCCTTGCCCAGGCACACGATAGCCTTGACTTTTTCCTTGACCAGCGGCTCAATCTGGCTATAGTCGTTGCCCTTGTCGATACCACCCAGGATGAGCACGCACGGCTCATTGACGCTCTCCAGGGCATACCAGCAGGCATCCACATTGGTGGCCTTGCTGTCGTTGATATAGCGCACGCCGTTCACCGTGTCAACATACTCCAGGCGGTGAGGAACAGCCTCAAAGTCGGCCAGCGCCTCACGAATGACATCCTTGCGGATATCAAACACCTGGGCCGACAGACCTGCGGCCATGGTATTATACACATTGTGCAAGCCCTTGAGTGACAACTGGTCTCGGGCAATATCCCATCTATCACCCTCCACATTGAAGTTGAGTACCCCATCATGCACCCAAGCAGCCGACTGGCTGTCATCGTCGGCAGTGAAACCCAGCAGACGGGATTCGAGGTGGTGCTGACGCAGCTGTGAGGCGATAATCGGGTCATTCTTCCAGAAGATGAACGAGTCCTCGCCCGTCTGGTTGCGCGTGATGCGGAACTTGGCAGCGGCATAGTTCTCCATCTTGTAGTCATAACGGTCCAGATGGTCGGGCGTGATGTTGAGCAACACGGCCACATTGGCCTTGAACTCATACATGTTGTCGAGCTGGAAACTGCTCAACTCGATGATATACACGTCGTGATGCTCGGTGGCGACCTGCAGTGCCAGACTGCGGCCCACGTTGCCGGCAAGGCCCACGTTCAGGCCCGCCTTCTTGAAGATGTGATAGGTGAGCTTGGTGGTCGTGGTTTTACCGTTGCTGCCAGTGATGCACACCATCTTAGCGTCGGTGTAACGTCCTGCGAACTCAATCTCGCTCACGATAGGAATCTTCTTCTCGATAGCGCTGGCCACCATGGGAGCGGTATCGGGGATGCCGGGGCTCTTGACGATCTCGTCGGCATTGAGGATCTTCTCGGGGGTGTGGCCACCCTCCTCCCAAGCGATGTCATACTTGTTGAGCAGGTCCTTGTATTCCTGGCCGATGGTACCCATATCGCTCAGCCACACGTCAAAACCCTTGACCTTGGCCAGCACAGCGGCACCCGCGCCACTCTCTCCGCCTCCTAAAACTACTAATCTTTTTGCCATATCGTTGCTGTTTTTTTATCGTATTTTGAGTGTAACAAACGTCAATGCGGCGAGCAGGATGCTCACGAGGAAGAAACGCATGACAATCTTAGCCTCGGGGATACGGTGGTCAGGGGTCTTGACCTTGTAGTCCCATGTAATCTTGGCCGGGTCGATGGTGAAATGGTGGTGCAACGGCGTCATCTTGAACAGTCGGTGAGAGTTACCATGACGTTTCACATACCACACCTGCAGGATGACCGACAGCTCCTCAATGAGGAAGATACCGCACAGCAGGGGAATGAGCCACTCCTTGCGGATGAGCACGGCGAACACAGCGATGATACCGCCCAAGCACAGGCTGCCCGTGTCGCCCATGAACACCTGGGCAGGATAGGAATTATACCACAGGAAGCCTATTGTCGCGCCGATGAATGCTGCGGCATATACCACCAGTTCGCTGCTATCTGGGATGTACATGATATTCAGGTAGGATGAATAGATGACGTTACCACCCAGATAGCACATGACCGCAAGGGCAACACCTATAATTGCCGATGTACCCGTTGCCAAGCCATCCACACCGTCAGTGAGGTTTGCGCCATTGCTCACCGCCGTGATGACAAAAATGGTCACCAGGATGAACAGGATCCATCCTCCCACGCTCTTGTATTTTCCCATCCACCCAGTGAAGTAGGCATAATCAAAGTTATGGTTCTTGACAAAGGGCAGCGTCGTCTTGGTCGCCTTCACGGCCTGTGACTTGTGGACTTCGACCAGTTCGGGGGTCTCGTTACGGCTGGTGACATGCACATTCTCGTTCATCACGATGGCAGGGCTCAAATACATCGTGAGACCCACGATGAGGCCTAAACCCACTTGGCCCACAATCTTGAATTTGCCCTTGAGGCCTTCCTTGTTGTGGTGGAACACCTTGATGTAGTCATCGGCGAAACCTAACGCGCCGCACCACAGGGTGGAGACAATCATGAGCAACATATAGACGTTGTTGAGCTTACCCAACAGCAGGCAGGGAACCAAAATCGAGATGATGATGATGATACCGCCCATGGTGGGAGTACCCTGCTTGGAGGAGTTTCCGCCCAGTTTCTCTTCACGTTCCTTGTCACACATCTGCTTGTTCTTGAGCTTGAAAATAATGCGGCGGCCAATAACAATGCCGATGAACAACGACAGGATGAAGGCAAAGCCTGACCTGAACGTGATGTACTCAAACAGTCGGGCGCCACTCACGTGGTGGTACTGCTCCAGATAATGGAAAAGATGGTATAACATATCCTTTTTCTTTTGAGTTTGTTAATAATCAATTGGACTCGGTCTCAAACACCTTCTGGACCTCTTCACGATCGTCGAAATGGTGCTTCACACCCTGGATTTCCTGGTAATCCTCATGGCCCTTGCCGGCTACCAGCACCACATCGCCCTGCTGGGCAAGCTGGCAGGCGGTGCGAATCGCCTGACGGCGGTCGGTGATGGTCAACGTGCGGGAACGGGCGTCCTCGGGGATGCCGGGTTCCATCTGCCGCAGGATCTCATCGGGATCCTCGGTGCGCGGATTGTCGCTAGTGAGCACCACACGGTCGCTGCGCACGGCTGCCTCACGGGCCATGATGGGACGCTTGCCCGCATCACGGTCGCCACCGCAGCCACACACGGTGATGATGTGCCCCTTGGTTCCCACCACCTCGCGGATGGTGTCAAGCACGTTGACCAGTGCGTCGGGGGTGTGGGCATAATCAACAATGGCCGTGTAGCCGCGCGGTGAGCGCAGGGTCTGGAATCGACCGGCAACCGGTACCAGCAGGGACATCTTCACGAGCACCTCCTGGGGGTCAAAGCCAAGCAGCAGCGAAGCGCCATAAACCGACAACAGGTTATAGGCGTTGAAGCGGCCGGTAAACAAGACCTCCACCTGGTTGCCGTTGAGCTCCAGCGACGTGCCGTCGAGGCGCTGCTCGATGATGCGTCCCTTGAAGTCAGCCATGCTGCGCAACGAGTAGCGGCGCTTATCGGCGCGGGTGTTCTGCAACATCACCTCGCCCACCTTGTCATCGGCATTCACGAGCGCAAAAGCGCCAGCCGGCAGCTGGTCAAAGAACATCTTCTTGGCAGCGATGTAATTATCCACCGTTTTGTGGAAGTCCATGTGGTCACGGGTGAGGTTGGTGAAAATGCCACCCGCAAAGGTGATGCCCTCGATGCGCCGTTGCACACAGGCATGGGAACTCACCTCCATGAAGGCATACTCACACCCTGCCTGCACCATCTCGTGCAACAGGCGGTTGAGCGTCAAGTGGTCGGGGGTCGTCTGCACGGCGGGCTCCTCGACGGTGTCGATGATGTTTTTTACCGTGGAGAGCAGGCCGGCTTTGTAACCCATGAGCCTGGCCATCTCATAGAGCAGCGTGGCCGTGGTCGTCTTGCCGTTGGTTCCCGTCACACCCACCAGGCGCAGGGCCTTTGAGGGATGGTCAAACCACTCATCGGCCAGATGAGCCAGGGCGATGACGCTGTTCTCGACCAGAACATAGGTCACCGAGTCGCTCAACGTCGTCGGCATATCCTCGCAGACGATGGCACGTGCCCCGCCAGCAATCACAGCGTCGATAAAACGGTGGGAATCGACAGCGACGCCTTTAACCGCGACAAACAGCACGCCCTCGCGGGCCTTGCGGGAGTCGTTAATCAGGTCAGTAATCTCGATATCGGTGTCACCAACCACCTTGAGTGGCTTGATGGATGTAAGCAGTTGTGATAATTTCTTCATATCGTGTATTATTTTCAGGAATTTCTTAATTTCAGATAAATGCGTTGACCGCGAGTAAAGGCCGATCCGGCGGCAAGGCTCTGGCTCGTCACCATGCCCGAACCCGTGAAGCTCACGGTGAGGCCGGCATCCTCCAGCACCCTGATGGCCTCACGGATGTTCAGCCCAATCACCTCAGGCACGCCTTTCTCGACCTTGGACGGGCGGGCATAATGATGCGACGACTCCAAGCCCAAGCCTTGGTTAATGACATTGGCCGTGTGGTCATTCATCGACGCGAACAAGGTCGCATAATTCTTGACGTCCTTATTGCTCTTGTCAACCGTCACATAGTCAGGCGCCGCTTCAAGCAAGCCTCGGGCATACATCTTGCGGGCGATATTTTTCAAGACCATGCCACTGCAGGCACCAGCGCCACGGTCGGCGCCCAGCATGAGCACGATGCAAGAGTACTTGGGCTTCTCATAGGGGAAGAAACCGCAGAAGGCGAGACGCTTTTGCGTACCATATTGTCCCTTGGCATTGATGTAGGCGGTACCGGTCTTACCGGCAATCTCGACCTTGTCGTCCTGCACCCAGTGGCGGGCAGTGCCATGACTTCCCCACACCACGTCATGCAGCATGGTGCGCAACTTGCGCGCATTGTCGGGAGAGCACACCTGCTTGCGGATGTAGGTCACAGGGATGATAGAATCGGGTTCTCCTTCCCTCGAGAGTTTCTTGAACAAGTGGGGACGAACAAACTTACCGTCGTTGGCGATGGCGTTGTACATGGCCAGCGTGTACAACGGCGGAATCGTGGTCGCATATCCGTAGGCCTGACGCGTGAGCGACAGTTTATCCCAGTTCTTGTTACCCAACTTGGGGTAGTTGGGCGGTGTCTCACCGGCGATACCCGAGTTGAACGGATCAAAGAAGCCCATCTGCTCCAGGCGCTGGCGGAAACCGCCGGGATTCTGGCCATAGTCCTTGACGATGAGCTTGGCCATGCCGATGTTGGATGACGTCTCGATAATCTCGCGAGGAGTGCGGGTGGCAGCGCCGTGGGGACGGTCACTGATGTTGCGTCCGGCATACATCCAGTCCGAGCCGGTCTGTATAGGTGCATTGATGTCGGTGACGATGCCGTCCTCCAGAGCCACCATCATCGAGATGGTTTTCACCACCGAGCCGGGCTCATAGCCCAGCACGGCATGGTTGCGGCCCTCGACATAATTGCCGGTTTCCTCGTTCAGCTCCAGGTTGCTGATGGCCTTGATTTCACCAGTAGCCACCTCCATGAGCACACAGGTGCCCCACTTGGCTCCTGTCTCAATGCACATGTCATTGAGCTCGTTCTCGACGATGTCCTGCAACTGCACGTTGATGGTCGTGGTGATATCATAACCCTTAACGGCGGGGACACTCTCGGCGCGGACGATGCCGTTGGTCAACTGGATGCTTTGTGCTACACCCGGCTTGCCATAGAGCAGGGAGTCCAATGCCATCTCCAAACCCGAGCGGCCATGGATGCTGGAACTGAGCGAGTCCTCACCCACGTTGCCGATGCTACGGGCAGCCATGTCGCCATAGGGCTTGATGCGGCGGTTGTGCTTCTCGATATAGAAACCGTTCTTGTTCTTGGCACGGCGCAAGAAGGGGAATTGACGCACCCGCTCATACTCGTTGTGGGTGAGCATGTAGGAAAACAGTTTGTAAGCACGGTTTTTGCGCGCCTTCTTCCCGGGGGCAGGATGCTCAGCGGCATCCAGGATATTCTTGCGGTCACTCAAGATCTTCTGCTTCCACTGGGTTGCGGTCATCGCGTTGTCAAAGGCGGCCAGGCTGTCGCACAACGGGCCGATGTCCTTCATCAACGTGTCAAGCTTGATGCCCTCGGTGAACCAGTCGATGCGCAGCACGTAGTACTGCAGATTGGCCGCAAGCACGGTTCCGTTATCGGCTAACAGCTTGCCACGCTCAGGCTCGATGGGCGACGTGCTCGTCAACACCGAGTTAGCTTTCGCGTTCCACTCGCCGGCATGAACAGCAGTGGTCTTGAACAGGTTCCAGACGATGGTTATCGAGAATACCAGCATGATGCCTACCACGATGGCATATCGGGCCAGAATATGTCGTTTGTTGTTCTGCTTCATTGTATTGATGCTGTGAAATCGTTCAACGTGAAAACTAATCGCTTATTTTGATTGCAGTTCAAAGGGGGGCTCCTTGGGAGCAGTGAGGCCGATATGCTTCTCCTGCATGAGTCGGGTCATCTCGCTCTCACGGATCATGGAATTGTACTTTGCACTCGCATTGACGAGGTCGGTCTGGGCATTGGCCAACTCGGTCTTGAGCGTCATGACCTCTTGCATGCTGCTTTGGCACACAAACTTGTTGGCGATATACATCAGCGCCATGATGACCAGTGCGATGACATACACCGCATAGCGCTTGAAGAAATCAAGCGAGAGGAAACGTCCTTGTATGATGTCCTTGCCAGCCTTTTTGCCAGTGGCTGCCTTACTTCTTTTCTCACTCATAGTGTTGTTCGCTGTTGGGGGAATGATGATTTAGTGTTTACTGTTTGTTGCTGTTGTTGATGACTGGTCCACCAGCTCGGCAATGCGTAGCTTGGCACTGCGCGAGCGGGGGTTGTGCTGCACCTCTTCCTCACTGGGAGTGATCACCTTGCCCGTCAACACACGCCATGGCGTGTTGACACGGCCAAAGAAATCCTTCTCCTGGCGCCCCTCGACATTGCCGGTGCGCATGAAGTTCTTGACCAAGCGGTCCTCGAGGGAATGGTAGGTGATGATGGCAAGACGGCCGCCCGGGTTGAGAACCTCTATCGACTGGTTCAACAGCTTGCGTAGGGCGTCAAGCTCTCCATTCACCTCGATGCGCAAGGCTTGGAACACCATCGACAGTTCTTTTTTCTCCTGTGACGGCTTGAGCAGTGGTTTCACGGCGGCAACCAGTTCGCCGGTGGTTGACAAGGGCCGTGCCTTGATGATGGCCGCGGCCAGTCGGCGCGATTGCCTCAACTCGCCATACAGGTACAGCACCTGGGCCAGCTGCTCCTTGCCATAGGTGTTGAGCAGTTCCTGGGCTGTGAACGCCGCGTTGCGGTTCATACGCATGTCGAGTGGAGCATCGGCACGGAAGGTGAAGCCACGCTCCACGGCATCAAAATGGTGGAACGACACACCCAGGTCGGCAAGAATGCCGTCAACACGAGGCACACCATAGTAGCGCAGGAAATTTTTCAGATAGGCAAAATTGCCGTGTGCAAATGTAAACCTCGCATCGTCCAAACGGTTCTCCCAGGCGTCCATATCCTGGTCAAAACCGATGAGGTGGCCCTTAGGGCCAAGGTGCTGCATAATGCCACGACTATGGCCGCCACCGCCAAAGGTAACGTCCACGTAAGTGCCATCAGACTTGATGGCAAGCCCAGCGAGCACTTCGTCGAGCAACGCAGGTATGTGATACACAGTCTGTTCCATTATGATTTTTCTTGCTATCGGGTGTGTCTCCTAACCCCTTTTTTTGGGGACTTCAAAGGTACAACATTTTTTGAGATAATTTGCAAATCCAAACGAAGATATTTACAATTTTGAAAATAAAATTTGTTAACAGGCCTTGTTAATAACTTTATTCACCCTGATAATCAGTTTTTTACAGACAAGACAAAAACCAGTTTACAAGTGTAAAAAACACTTAATCGGACCCAAATGGGCATCCAAACCGGCTTTCTTGCATCATTCACGGCTTTCCCACACTATTCCACATGATTTCAAGCCCTTACACGTCAAAAATGCAGGAACGAGCACAAAATTTTAGCAGATTTTATAGATTGTAAAGAAATTTTTGATAATTTTGCCGCACAACATTGACTCAATAACCAAAATCATGATTGAAAAATTAATGGACAATAGCGTGAACCATTCCAGGTTCCCCGTGGACATGCTGCTACAAGAGCGCACTCCTTTTTACTACTATGACATGGAAGTGCTTCACCAAACCCTAGAGGAAATCAAACGCCACACTGCGGGCATGAACAGCGTTGTTCATTATGCGCTTAAAGCCAATGGCAACTTCAACATTATCAACGAGATAGCAAAGCATGGATTGGGAGCAGACCTAGTGAGCGGCAACGAAATCAAGGCCGCCATCGAGGCTGGTTTCCCCGCCCATGAGATGGCTTTCTCGGGCGTGGGAAAAACCGATTGGGAAATCAAACTGGGACTGGAAAAAGGCATCGGGTGCTTTAACGTGGAATCCATTCCCGAACTGGACATCATCGATCAACTTGCTGCCCAGATGGGCAAGACCGCACACATCGCCATCAGGGTCAATCCTGACATTGACGCCCACACCCACAAATTCATCACCACAGGCACCGCCGAGAACAAATTCGGCATCGGCATCGAGTCGCTCATGCCAGTCGTGCGCCATGCCATGGAGTTGCCCCACATCCATCTCAGGGGACTCCATTTTCACATCGGGTCTCAAATCACCCAGATGCAGCCCTACGTCATGCTGTGCCAGACCATCAATGAGCTGCAGGACCGCTATGAGCAGCAAGGCATCCGGTTCGAATTGATTAATGTGGGAGGCGGACTGGGTATAGATTACAACGACCCCGACACCCACCTCATTCCTGATTTCAAGAGTTATTTCGCCACCTTCAAGCAACACCTCAACGTCAGACCCAATCAGCTCATCCACTTCGAGTTAGGCAGGGCTATTGTTGGGCAATGCGGCTCACTCATCACCCGTGTGGTGTTTGTCAAGGAAAACCGCAACAAGAAGTTCATCATTGTCGATGCAGGCATGACCGACCTGATCAGGCCTGCCCTGTATGGCGCCTACCACAAGATTGAGAACCTGACTGCAGGACAAGCCGTGCCCATGGAGGTATATGACGTGGTGGGACCCGTGTGTGAGTCGACCGACGTTTTTGCCCACGACCGTGAGTTGCCACTCACCAAGCGCGGCGACCTGCTGGCCATCAGTTCGGCAGGAGCCTACGGCGAGTCGATGGCCTCGACCTACAACATGCGCGATTTGCCTGGCAGCATCTTCTCATCTCCCTTATAGAGGAAAATTGCTACAATTTATAAAAAAACACCATGATTGTTTGATAATTCTCAAATAATCATACTAAATTTGTGGCAAATTAAAACCCAATAAACCACTGATTATAGAAAAGGGCATTATTAACCATTATTCATTCAACTAAATCATTTATTTTATTATGAGAAAAGTTTTATTCCTTTTAGCTGCCATGCTTTGTTCCATGGCCATGTCTGCCCAGTTGCTCGGCAACGGCGATCTGACGTTACAACATGCGCCCTACGCGCTCAAGAACTTCACTAGCCACAAGGGCGCCAACACCCGCTTGATGACTCCCGCACGTGCCAACCTCGGCGAGAACCAGATGATCATGGGTCACTACGACACCGACGACTATGCGACCGACGGTTTGGGCATCACCGGCCTTCCCGGAACGATATCCATCGGTACGATCCTCACTCCTGATGAACTGGCGATGTTCCAGGGTGGTCAAATCGTGAAGTTCCGTGTGGCTCTGTCAGCATCCACAACAGTGTCACGCGTGTTTGTCGTTCCTGTATCACCATCGGGTAACTATGGGCTCACCACCGAGTGGAGTTGCAGCGTCAACTCCGTGGGATGGAACGAGATTACGCTTTCCACACCCTATGAGATTAACCTGGATGCCAACTACAGCCTCATGATTGGCTTCGACTACAGGCAAACCAGCAGCAATTATCCCATCTCGGCTGTTGAAGTTGGCGATATCTATCCAAGCTATATTCTCTATAATGGTTCCTGGCAGAACGTCGGACTGGATTCTTACGGTAACCTGGGTGTTCAGTGTATTGTTGAGAGCGAGAACTATCCTGATTACAACGTCGGTGTAAGCGAGCTCTACGTCCGCAACTATACCAAACTTGGTGAGGATGTTTACTATGTCTTTGCGAGCCGAAACTTGGGGGTTGCCAACAGTATTCCCGCCGAGACTTGCACCTATGACATACTCATCGATGGAGAAGTTATGGCAACCATCTCCAACCCTAGAGAGTTAACTAACACCAAAACCGACTTTGATGGCTACATTCCGTCCGCTGGCTTGACTCCTGGTAGACACACGATGACAATCAGGGTCAACACGCTCTTTGGAGAGCCCGTTGAGAGCCCCGCATCGACCAACAAAGAATTCATGCTCTTCGAGAATGGTTTTGATCGCCAGATGCACCTCATCGAGCAATTCACTTCGACTTATTGCACCTACTGCCCGCTCGGTAACTCCATGCTCAGCATCCTGACAAGCATGCGTGATGACATCGCATGGGTTGGTATCCACGGCAATATGCAGAGCGGCAACGACCCCATGAGCACTGTCCAGGGTGATACCATTATGGCTTATCAGGGCGCTGGTTCTTATCCCTCGGGCTCGTTTGACCGCTCTACCGGTTGGGAGGATGATGTGAACATCGTGACAGGACTTGGCTACTATGAGCAATATCACCAGGAAGTAGCCGCAGCTGTCAGTGAGTTCTTTGACTATTTGGCCGAGGCTCCTTCATTTGCAACCATCAATATTAATAGCACCTATGATGCTGGCACACGTCAGGCTGTAATCACTATCGATGGCGAAATCACCCCCGACTTTGACGAGATGATGGGTGCTGACAGTAAACTCACCGTCTATATCACCGAGGATGGCATAACGGCTCGACAACTCAATCAAGGCACTTGGGAAAGCAACTATGTACATAATGGCGTATTCCGTGTTGCGCTCAACTCGGCTATGGGTAATAACCTGAGCCGTAACGCCAACACCTACAAGAACGAGTTCACCTACACCATTCCGAACTCTTGGAATGCCGAGAAGCTGAACGTTATTGCCTTCATCAGCCGCCCGCTGGCTAACGGTGCTACCGGTGTTTACACCGACATGTATGTCAACCAGGCCAACAAGCGCAAACTGGGCGAGTTTGACGAGCCTTCAATCTTGCGCGGCGACGTGGATCTTAGCGGCACTGTCAACATCGCCGACGTGACCGCACTCATCGACATCCTGCTCAGCGGTGCCGAGGCTCCCGCCGAGGCTGAGTGCAACCTTGACGAGGCCGTCAACATCGCCGACGTTACCGCCCTCATTGATTATCTCTTGAGCGGCGTTTGGCCCGAATAAAAACGGCACACTCAACTTTTTCAAAGCAGGGTCCTCACCACGAGGCCCTGCTTTTTCTCATGGGAAATGGGCTCTATCACCTAGCCGTGGTATTTCATTATTATTGCCTGACTCTCGCATTCTTGCCACAAAAAAGCGGCCTCATCAAAAAAAGCACCGCCTAGTGAGTTGATTTCCAAAAAAAAATGTAATTTTGTGCATCCTAAATAAACCAATCCGTTAGAATCTGAATCAGCTTTAGAATCTTAATCAACATTTATAACCACATTATATTAATTAATAAATTAAAGTATTATGAAGAAATTATTATCGTTATTGACAGCAGTCATGTTACTGCCACTGGTTTTGGGAGCTCAAGAGCTTGCGCCCAACCAAAAACTTCTGGGACATTACACTACCGACGACATCGCCCTGGGCGGATGCTGGGGCAAGTCCCTCATCTCAGGCGTACGTCCTATTGCCACCGACCTCACGGCCGACGAGCTGGCCTTTTTCCAGGGCAGCAAGATTATCGCTTTCCGCGTGGGCCTGTCAGAATCGACTCCCGTGACCCGCGTGTTTGTCATCCCCATCGATGGCAACGGCAACCTGCTAACCGAGACCGAATGGTCCTGTGACATTTCACAGGAAGGCTGGAACGTCGTCACCCTCGACGACCCCTACCTCATCAACCTGCCTGCCGACCACAAACTGAGAATTGGCTTTGACTATGAGCAGACACGTACCAACAAGCCCATCTCGGCAGTCAATGTGGGTACCCTCTATCCCACCTATGTCTATCGTAATAACAGCTGGGTAAACTATGGTATCAACACCATCGGCAACCTGAGCTTGCAGGTAATCTGTGAGAATGACAACTTTCCGGCCTATGCCATCAGGGTTCGCGACCTAAAGGCCAACCCTATACTTATCATCGGCAAGCCATATCCAGTGAAGTTCCAGGCATGCAACCTTGGCATCTCACAGGTGGATGCCGGACAATGCACTTTTAATATGATGATTGACGGCGAGGTCGTTGGCACGACAACTAATCCCACAGCCCTAACCGCCAATTACTCTGACGTTGATTGCACATTCCCCACCGCTGGTTTGACCCCTGGTGAACACACCTTGGCCATCTCTACTGTCACTGCTAATGGCGAGGTTCTTGAGAACCCCATGACTATCACTTTAACGGTCAAGGCCTATGAGTCTGGCTTCCCTCGCCAGATGCGTCTTGTTGAACAGTTCACATCGACAGGTTGCACCTGGTGCCCGACTGGCTCACGAGCTCTCCAAGCCTTGTGCGACATGCGTGGTGACGTCGCTTGGGTAGCCATTCATGAGGCGTTTGGTTCTCCTACAGATCCATTCGTTACTTCACAGACCGACTCCATCGAAAACTATGAGCACTGCACAGGTTATCCCTTGGGCTCCTTTGACCGTACGGCTGGCATCGAAGAGCCCGGTGAAGTGTGCGGTGGACTCGGCTACAGTTCAGCAACTGGAGGTGCTCAGGTCTTCAATGACTTCCTTGAGAGCATAAACGTCGCTCCCGCATGGTCATCCATCAATATCAACAGCACCTTTGATAGCCAGACCCGTAAAGCCGAAATCACCATCAGCGGTGAATTGGTACCCGACTTTGACGACAGAATGGGCACAGATGCCAAACTCACCGTCTATATCATCGAAGACGGACTGGTGGCTTCGCAAATCGACCAGGGTAACATAGTCAACGACTACGTCCATAACAACGTATTACGCTTTGTTCCTGGTGGCGTGAGAGGCGTGAACATCAACAAGAACGGCCAAACCTACGAGAACGTATTCACCGTGGACATTCCCACCAGTTGGAATGCCGACAAGCTCAACATTGTGGCCTTCATCAGCCGCCCGCTGCGAGCCAATGCGTTGACCGACCTGTGCGTTGACCAGACCTATAAGCGCAAGCTGGGCGAGAATGACTCATCCGTGGCTCTGCGTGGCGATGTGGATGGTGACGACAAGGTCAACATCGACGACGTGAGCATCCTCATTGACTGCATGCTCAATGGCATCGAGCCTGCTAATCCTCAGGGCGCCGACTGCTACCCTGACGGCAGAATCACTGTTGACGATGTAACTATGCTCATCGACTTCCTGCTCAACGGCACATGGGCTGAAGAGTAATTATTTTCATAATCGTACAATGGGAGGGTGGGCCAATCGTGTTGGCTCACCCTCAATTTTCATATATTATTAATGTATGTTTCTTAACGCTTCACCTTGCCTTAGCATTGAAAAACATCTCAATATTACATGTCACCTCATCACCAGGAATTGTTGCAGTAAACTCTGTGCCCAGGCTTTCATTACACTCGGCATAGTGGACAATCACTCCATCTCTTCTCTTGTGCTGGTAATACCCTTGATAATTGCCCACATTATCATATAGTTCAAATCCCTCTTTCGTCCTGATGACAATATCATGAATGGCTGTGCCACTAGCGACCTGGAACGTAACATCGGTGGCACCACTCTCAATCCCATATTCGGCAGGAGCGCTATAGATATAGCAGTTATCATTGCATTTTATCCTTATTGTCAGCGGCCATCCGCCATAGATGTTCCATGGGTCATCACACGCGCGCATCGCAGCCATCTGAGCAAGGGCGCAATTCTCGGCCGTAGCGCCCACAATCATATTGGCACGAACACTAGGCATTGGTTTGCCTTGTACCCAATTCTCATCGGGAATGACGCTATTCCCTTGCACGGTAAGGCCCGAGTTGGGGAAATACTGGCGAAGGATTTTTTCAACAATGGCTATCGAGGCGAGGTAATGAGGCAAGCCGCCTGCAAGGTGCTGGCCGTCTATCCACAAATCGGTGTTCGCGCCATACCCCAGCAGCCTAAGGGTTGAGTCGTTCCTGGCGTTGAATATCGCTGTGCCATAAGGGAAAACCACATCTACATGCACCGTCTTTTCGGTATCATCTTGTGAGCACGCATCTTTTACATTGGCAATGATGTCAGTAGGCCAATCTGAATCAGTTCCGCTCTTGGAGTGAATGAGATTCCATCCCAATTCATACCCATGCTTCATGTCATGATCCATCAAGTCCTTGATATCCTTGGCATAATGAACCATTGTACTGTTGTCATAGTAGCTTGTCCACAGCACTGAACCAGTTGAGACTTGCTGCAACACAATCACATCCCACAATCTTCCCGTCCTGTCATCATAGGCTCCAATCGTGTCGGCCATCACTGCTGCCAATTCATCCTCCATGCCCTCATAGTACTGGACACACTGCTGCGGAGTGGGACAACAATAATCCACATCATTAACCGTCATAACAGACTTGGGGATCCTTAGCGACCATGCCATGTCTTTAGATGTGTCGATGTAGTAAAATCCCCTATTGGCGACAGGATAAGTCGTGCCCTTGATGTAGCCGTTTCGAGCCTCGGGAAGTGAGCCTCCAGCAAGATAGTAGATACCTAATTTGATATCAATGCCATAATCCTTGAGCAGGTAGGGCACATAGGACCATGAGTCAAGCGTGAACGAGTTTCCTATAATCAATATGCTGGGCGCTTCCAGTGCCGCGGGATCATCACTCGTGCCCGCCAGCAGCAGGTCAATCAGCACTGTGACATCCTTGATGCCCACCTGGCCATCAGCGTCCACGTCGGCTTGTTCAGTCATTTCACCGCCATTCAGCAGCAGGTCGATTAAAGTGGTCACGTCGGCGATGCTTACGCTGCCATCACCATTCACGTCACCTGGCGTGTTACCCGTTTCGGTCTCATGATAGTCACGCTCGCCCTCCCCTATCGCTAAACCAGTAGCACTCGCATTGATGGCTAACAACAAGCACGCCAGCGCTACAAGCCATCTAGTAAAAGAATCCCTGCACATCATTATTAAATTATTGTTTTTCAGCCATTCACCAGTTGGCTCGGCATCAAAACAGCCAATAAAAAAGTTCTTAGCCTAAAGCCTCTAGTTAGTTCCGTAAACCATAATCAATAGGTTATGGTCAACATATAGACCGTTGCCATTGTCATAGTCCCCGATATTGCACTCAGCATTATCTTCGCTCACGGGGAGATTACCATAAGCAAAACTCAACTCTGGATTGGTGATAAACTCAGTCTGGTCATATTTGTTGTATCGCCAACTATGAATGTTAGATATCGTATGACCTGCTGTTGCTCTGATGACAAGGCCCGTCAATGTGGTTCCCCTTGGCACATGTATATAGCTAGTGGTAATACCGCCTGCCGTTCCACCATTAATGATAGTGTAACCGCCAGCATCAGCGATGTAACTGCTGGCATTGGTTTTGATAATGATTGTCACAGGCCAGCTTTCATATATTGTCGACACTGTGTCGCAATAGATGTTCCACGGGTCATTGCAGGCATTGATTGCCGCCGTTTGGGCGAGGGCGCAATTCTCGGCAGTCGCGCCAGCAATCGCTTTTGCTCTTCCATTGGGCATGGTTTTATCACTAACCCACTCTAAATCAGGAATTGTGCTGTTACCGAGCACCGTTAAACCCGTACCTTGATAATACTGCCTGAATAACGCCTCGATGATTGTGATTGATGCGAGATAATGAGGGAGACCGCCAGCAAGATGTTGGCCGCCATACCATAAGTCTGTGCTACCGCCATATCCCACGCTCTTTAACGCCTCATAGTTGCGACCGTTAAAGATGCCTGTCCCATAAGGGAAGATGATGTCAATGCCATATCTGTCACACGTCTCCTTGATGTTGTCAAGAACATCTACGGGCAAATCGTTAACCTCTCCTCCCGTGGTGTGGTTGATGTTCCACCCATAGGAGAAATCCTTGTTCATGACCGAATCAATCTTTTCTTTCAACGGGGGGATGATCGTGTTATTGGCAAGCCCATAACTGCCGTGAATATAGGAACCTGTCGAAACTTGCTGGAAAAGGATAATGTCCCACAGTTGGCCCATCTTTGTTGAGTCTGGAACGGTGTCATTCTCCATGCCGTCATAGTATTGTACACATTGCTGCGCAGTGGGCATGTCGATTCTTTCCTCCCATCCGGTCTGGGTTGAGGTGTCAAAGTAATAGAACCCATAAGAACTGTTACTGATGCCCGTTGGCCCATTCACAAATTCATTCTTGAGGCCGCTCAATGAACCCGCATTCCTGTAATATAATCCCACCTTGATGTTGATGCCGTACTCCTTGAGCAGATAGGGAACATAAGCCCATGAGTCCGATGTGAAAGAGTTACCTAGCACAAGGATGCTCGGCGCGTCAGCATAAGTGGGAATCTCAGGATCTTCTGACTGGGTTCTTGTCAGCAGCATGTCAATCAAGAATGTCACATCTTTGATGCTCACAAGGCCATCACCGTTCACATCGGCTTGATCGGTCATTTCGCCGTCATTCAGCAACAGGTCAATTAAGAGTGTTACATCTTTGATGCTCACAATACTATCTCCGTTAACGTCACCTATGGAGTCACCCGACTCACGATAGTTACTCAATCGCTCTCCTATAGCTGAAACGCCAGCACTCGCACTGATGGAAAACAACAAGCAAGCCAACAACACAAGTAATTTAGAAAAAGAATTTCTGCACATCATCATTCATTAAAATATATTGGTTTTCACCATTCTCCTGATAAAATATTCTCCTGCCGCAAGCTAAAAACCATAGTGGCATTGAATCATAAAAAACACCTCAACAAATGCATGAGTTATTTGTCCTTTTATGACAAAAAAACACCGTTAATCATAGTTCAGCGACTTGACTATCAGTGCCCTTTCATTCTATGTCGGGGTACCTGGATTCGAACCAGGGACCTCCTGCTCCCAAAGCAGGCGCGCTAACCGGACTGCGCTACACCCCGAACGTTTTTCAAAAATCGGTGCAAAGGTAGTGCAAGTTGAGCGGAGTGCCAAACAAAAAGCCATTTTTTTTGTTTGCAATCCCGAAACGCAGCCTACCTTCGCCGCCAGGCATCCTCACACCATTTTCTTAAAATGGCTTGCTATGGCGTGCTATTTGCCCGAAAATCGATTTTTTTTGCCCCATGTGGCTCATTTGTGACAAGAATGTAGTAACTTTGTATGTTTAAAACGAATGTAATCACAAAAAACAACATATATAAATTGCACTAAAATGTATAGGACAAAAACTAACGGAGAACTTCGCCTAGCCAATGTGGGCGAGGTAGTGACACTAGCAGGATGGGTGCAGCGCACCCGCAAGATGGGCGGTATGACCTTTGTGGACCTGCGCGACCGCTATGGCATCACCCAAATCGTGTTTAACAACGAGGTGGATGCCGACCTGTGTGAGCAGGCCAACCATCTGGGCAGGGAATATGTTATCCAGATTGTAGGCACTGTTGCCGAGCGTTCGAGCAAAAACGCCAATCTGCCCACAGGAGAAATCGAGATCATTGCCAACAAGCTTAACGTGCTCAGCGAGAGCATCACACCTCCGTTCACAATCGAGGACAACACCGATGGCGGCGACGACCTGAGGATGAAATACCGTTATCTGGACCTGCGCCGCAATGCCGTGCGCAAGAACCTTGAGTTGCGCCATGACATGGCCATCCTTATCCGTAACTACCTTGACGACAAGGGATTCCTCGAGGTTGAAACTCCCATCCTCATCGGTTCGACCCCCGAGGGTGCCCGCGACTTCATCGTGCCCTCACGCATGAACCCGGGTCAGTTCTATGCCCTGCCCCAGAGCCCGCAAACGCTCAAGCAACTGCTGATGGTGGCCGGCTTTGACCGCTACTTCCAAATTGCCAAGTGCTTCCGCGACGAGGACCTGCGCGCCGACCGTCAGCCCGAGTTCACCCAGATTGACTGTGAGATGAGCTTCGTTGACCAGGAGGACGTGATTGAAGTGTTCGAGGGTCTTGCCCGCCACCTGTTCAAGAAAGTTCGTGGCGTGGATCTGCCCGAGAAACTCGATCAGATGACCTGGCACGAGGCCATGCGCCTGTATGGCAGTGACAAGCCCGACCGCCGTTTCGGCATGACATTTGTCGAGGTGGATGACGTGCTCAAGGGCACCGGCACCTTCCCCGTGTTTAACGAAGCAACCTACATCGGCGCCATCTGCGTGCCCGGCTGTGCCGACTACACACGCAAGCAACTCGACGGGCTGGTAGACTTCGTGAAGCGTCCACAAGTGGGTGCCAAGGGTCTGGTTTACGTCAAGTTCAATGCTGACGGCACCGTCAAGAGCAGCATCGACAAGTTCTATGAGCCTGCTGTTTGGCAACAGCTCAAGGCCAAGATGGGCGCCAACGATGGTGACCTCGTGCTCATCATGAGCGGCGACAACGCCAACAAGACGCGCGTGCAATTGTGCTCACTGCGCCTCGAGATGGGCGAGCGACTGGGCTTGAGAGACAAGAACAAGTTTGAGTGCCTGTGGATCATCGACTTCCCGCTGTTTGAGTGGAGCGACGAGGAGCAGCGCCTCATGGCTACCCACCACCCGTTCACAATGCCCAACCCCGATGACATCCCCTTGCTGGATGAACATCCCGAGCGCGTTCGCGCCAAGGCCTATGACTTTGTGTGCAACGGCATCGAGGTGGGCGGCGGCAGCCTGCGTATCCACGATGGCAAGCTGCAGGCCAAGATGTTTGACATCCTGGGCTTCACCCCCGAGCGAGCCATGGCACAGTTCGGTTTCCTGATCAACGCATTCAAGTTTGGTGCTCCTCCCCACGCTGGTTTGGCCTTCGGTTTCGACCGTTTCGTGTCAATCATGGCTGGCCTGGACAGCATCCGCGACTGCATCGCCTTCCCCAAGAACAACAGTGGCCGCGATGTGATGCTCGACGCTCCCAGTCCAGTTGAGCAGGCCCAGCTCGATGAACTCTACATCGACGTTGACCGCGAGCGCCTGAAAGCCGAGAACAAGATTTAAGTTAAAAACAGGCATTAGGTGTTAGGTTCAAGGCATTAGGATTCAAGCCCAAAACCTAACGCCTAACACCTAAAACCTAACGCCTAAAATGAAAATCAGAGAGATAACCGATGCCATCGAGCAATATGCCCCCTTGAGACTGCAAGAGGAGTGGGATAACGCGGGCATCCAGGTGGGCAACCCCGAGGCCGACATCACTGGCGTGCTCCTGTGCACCGATGCCACCGAGGCGGTCGTCACCGAGGCCATTGACCGCGGTTTCAATTTGGTCATCTCCCACCACCCGCTCATTTTCCACGGTTTGAAAAAGATCATGGGCCGCACGCCCGTGGAGCGCACTGTGGCCATGGCCATCAAGCACGACATCACCATCTACTGCGCCCACACCAATATGGACAGCGCTTGGCGGGGTGTGTCGTTCCGCATGGCCGACAAACTGGGGATGACTGGTGTGCAATTCCTCGACGGCAACGATGTCCCCCCCTATGGCGACGTGGCAAGCACCACGGCTGGTTGCGGCGTCATCGGCGATATCGAACCCACGCCTGCACGCGAGGTGCTGCAACGGGTCAAGGAGGCCTTTGAGGTGGGCGCCGTGCGCTATAGCGGTGACGCGACCCGTGTCATCACCCGCCTAGCGCTGTGCGGTGGCGCGGGCGGTTTCCTGCTTGACAAGGCAGTCCAGGCAGGCGCGCAACTCTATGTGTCGGCCGACATGCGCTACCACGATTTCCTCGACAACAACCAGCGCATCCTCATCGCCGACATCGGGCATTATGAAAGCGAACATTACACAAAAGAGATTTTTTTAGAGATTATTCAGAAAAAAAATCCTACCTTTGCAGTCGCTTTCGCAAAAAGCGAGACAAATCAAGTTAATTATTTATAATTATAGCTGCAAGCAATTAGCTGTTAGTCACCCCATTGTCAACAGTTAATCGTCAACAGCTAAAAGCTAAAAAGGTTATGGCAATACAGAAGAAAGAACTCACCGTTGAAGAGAAACTCAAAGCGCTCTACGACCTGCAACAAAAACTCTCAGAGATTGACGCCATCAAGACCTTGAGGGGCGAGCTCCCCCAGGAAGTTCAGGACCTCGAGGACGAAATCGCTGGCCTGCACACCCGCGTGGCCAAGTTCCAGGACGAGGTGGCCGTGCAGCAGGACGAGATGGCTCGCAACCGCGAAATCAAGCAGAAGGCCGAGGAGCTCATCGATAAGTACACTGCAGATCAGGACAATGTGCGCAACAACCGTGAGTATGACTATCTGACCAAGGAGATTGAATACCAGACCTTGAACATCGAGCTTGCCGAGAAGAAGATGAACGAGGCCGCACGCCGCATCGATGCGTTGCAGGCCGAGATCGAGAAAGCCAAGGAAATGTTCACCGACCGTGAACACGCCCTCGAGGAAAAGAAAAGCGAGCTCAATGAGATCGTCTCCGAGAACAAGGCCAAGGAGGAAACCCTGCGTGAGAAAGCCAAGAAGCAGGAAAACAAGATCGAGGAGAGGCTGTTAACCGCCTTTAAGCGCATCCGCAAGAACACCCGCAACGGTCTGGGCATCGTTGTCGTTCAGCGCAATGCCTGCGGCGGCTGCTTCAACCGCATTCCCGCACAGCGCCAAATGGAGATCAAGATGCACAAGAAGGTCATCGTGTGTGAGTATTGCGGACGCATTCTCATCGATCCCGAGCTGGTAGGCATCACCCCCGAGGACGCCAAGAACAAATAACTCAAGCCCACCCGTTAAAAACGGCTTGAGCAATTAGCGACGAGGACTCAGAGGCTCCCTCAACAAGCCTTATTATCGAGGCTCTCCCGCTATGAGACACCGCAATGGCAGCGAGCCCCCTGTGGCACGTTGCCATTGTGTTTTTTATCACAGTAACCATTTAGCGAAAGGTTTCTGAAATGCCTCACTCTAAGCCGCCGAGGCGCTAAGAGTTTATTTTTCATCCGCGCAACGGGTTTGGAAGACAAGAAGGACAAGAACGACAATTAATAATTTTAATTTATAATTTGTTTTAATTTCCCGCCCGCTAGGGCGGTTAAATAGTTCCAGGCGTTTCCCAACGTCAATGGATCATATAATCAATGTTTAATTCATGATAATTACATGTGAAAAAAGGATTGCTCAACCTGTGCAAAGATTGCACAAGTTCAATTAGAGCCAATAACACGCTTGTCACTCATGATTGCCGAAAGTAGGACCGAGGAGAAAGATGTCATGGTGAAAGTGGTTGTGAGCCTCATCAATCAAAACAATTGAATTTTGATTTTTTAGCAAAAGAAGTGCCTTATTTATGCGCATCAAAAAAATATTTTATCAGCAAAACTGATAATAGCGAGATAAGATGAGCAATAACTTTGCAGCGTAATTAAAATTATTAACTAAAACAGAAGAAATTATGAAAACGATTTATGAATGTTTGCAAAGCAAATCAGTAAAATGGGTAAGTGCCATTTTCTACGCAGTTGTTATTCTTAGTGTCTTCGTTATGATGTACCTCGTAGCGAGAGGAATTTATGATATCATACTCGCATGGGTCATGATGGCTCTCATTCTGGTTCCATCCATTTTGAGTTTCTTCATTTTCCCAATGTACATCGTTGCCGACGATGAAGGGGTTGGTGTACGGACTCTGGCTCGAACAAAGCTTATACCGTATGAAAACATTGACCGCATTGTACGCATCGATGAGCAACAGCTATTTTCCCGTCTCTCTACGATAAGGCTATTTGGTAGTGGTGGAGTATTCGGTTATATCGGTTGGTTTCGCTCTAAAGGAATTGGCACATTCCTTTCCTATGCGACAGATGAAAAGAATGTTTTCTTGATTTATCGCAAGAAAGGAAAACCGGTTGCGATAAGTGTGGATGATCCTGATGCGTTTTTGCCCTATTATCTGAAAGGAGGTGAGAAATGAATATCCTGTATGATTTCTCGTCGGCCCTTCTGCAAGCCCGCCAGAATAAGGGAGCAACGCAAGAGCAGATAGCCTTTGCATTGGATATTTCGCAAGCCACCTACAATGCATGGGAATGTGGGCATCGCCTGTGTCCCTACAAGCATATCATCGCCCTGATTAATTATTTTCAAGATGAGCAGTTCACACGCCGTATGCTACGCATCCTGCTTACCCTGCAACACAACATGGCAGGATTGAACAAGAAATCGACTGCCGAACTGACCACCTACTACATGAAACTCATCGCATTACTCGCCGATGAATGTGCCGAGTGGATAACAACATTAGGGAAATAAGTCAATAGCAATCTTATTGCAATACATAGATTTCTATTTGACGATTCTTCTTTTTGAATCTTAATCGGTTGATTTACCATTGCGGCAAATCAACCGATTTTATTATTCACTGTTAATAACTTTTTGCTGGAAAATGTGTGGTCGTGTTGCGGGAAAAGAGTAACTTTGTTGCTGGTCTCGACGCCAACCGAGTAAGAGCCACAACACATTATCAATGAGCATTTTGCACAAAAAGCATGAACAGACTAGGTAAATTATATTTCAAGTATGGCACGATGGGCTCGGCCAAGACGGCAATGTTGCTCACCCAGGCCTACAACTTTGAGGAGCGCGGGATGCAATACCTGTGCATGAAGCCCATCATCGATGATCGCGAGAAGGACAACGTGATACGCTCACGCATCGGCATTGAGCGCAAGTGCTCATGGATTTACCCCGAGAGTGACCTGTATGAGATGCTCAAGGCAATGTTTGAGAAGTCGCTGGTGGTGAAGGACTGGATCCTCATCGATGAGGCGCAGTTCCTCTCGCCCCAACAGATCGACCAGCTGGCGCGCATCGTCGACGACTATGGCGTGAACGTGGTGTGCTATGGCCTGAGGACTGACTTCCAGTCTCACCTGTTTGAGGGATCGCGCCGCCTGTTTGAGCTGGCCGACACCATCGAGGAAATCAAGTCCACCTGCTCCTGTGGACGCAAGACCATCATCAATGCCCGCATCGATAGCAGCGGCAACATCGTCACCGATGGCAACCAGGTCGAGATTGGCGGCGATGACAAGTATGTGTCGTTGTGCCGCCGATGCTGGCGCAACCGCCGCATCGAGAGCACAAGCCGCAACGCCATCAAGTTTGATGACGAGTAGGCCTCATCCTAACAAAATATAAAGACTACTGTTTTTTCTTGGAGGGCATGAACAGATGCAGTGCCCAGCTTACCAGCGTGAGCACGATGCTAAAGCCCAGTGCCCACCAGAAGTTGGCTACCTCAAAGTGCGGGCGCACAACCCAGGAGCACAGCATCACCATCAGCCCGTTGATGACAAAGGTAAACAAACCCAGCGTCAAGAAATTGATGGGCAAGGCCAACAGCTTGACCAAAGGACGGATGCAAGCATTGATAAACCCCAGCACAATAGCCACAATCACTGCCCACCACCAGGGGTCAACCGTCACGCCATCAAGGATAAATGCGGAGAGAAGCACCGCCAAAGCCGAAAAAAACAATCTTGTAATCATTGCTATACTTGGTTAACGATATAAATATAATGTGTCGTTTAAGAATCTATTCGCCCGCTAAAATTACAATAAATTTGGTTAATACACGTCAATAATCGGCCTTTTTCAAGTCAATACGGATTTTTTTCAGTAATTTTGCGGCCAAATTTAATTTCAATATCAAAATGACTGACAATACAAAGAAATACCTCAATCTGGCTAAGGACTATGTGATGATCACCCTGGGGTTGTTTACCTATGCCTTTGGTTTCACCGCTTTCATCCTGCCCGAGGAAATCGTTATCGGCAGTGTCACGGGTCTGTCGTCACTCATCCACTTTTGGCTGGGATGGAATGTGGCGCTCACCTACTATGCCATCAACATCATCCTGCTGTGCATCGCCTTTCGCAGCGTGGGCAAACAGTTTGTGTTGCGCACCATTATCGGAGCGTCAATCGCCACGTTCTTCATCGGCGTGCTACAACCCATGTTCCACGAGCCCATCGTGCAACAGCAGACGTTCATGAACGTCATCCTGGGTGCCGTGCTTTGCGGGTTGGGATTGGGCGTTGTGTTCACCCACGGTGGTAGCACTGGCGGTACCGACATCATTGCTGCCATGGTCGCCAAGCACAGCACGGTGTCCTTTGGCCGCACAATGATGTACTGCGATGTGCTCATCATCTGCTCGTCCTACCTGCTGTTCCACTCGATCGACAAAATCGTGTATGGTCTCATCTACATGGTCATCTACTCGGTGGCTGCCGATCGTGTCATCAACAACACCCGCCAGAGCGTCCAGTTCCAAATCATCAGCAAGAAGTGGCAACAAATCGCCGACAACGTCAACAATGTGGCCCACCGTGGCTGCACCATTCTCGACGGCATCGGCTGGTACACCAAGAAACCCGTCAAGATCGTCATGGTCATGTGCCGCAAGCACGAGAGTGTTAACATCTTCCGCATCATCAAGGAAACCGACCGCGAGGCCATTATCACCCAGAGCAACGTCAATGGCGTTTACGGCTTTGGTTTTGATGAATTGAAAGTACGCGTTCACAACAAGCAAGAATCTGATGGAGAAGCCATTACACCACAAGGCAATAACAGCCAACCGCAAGAATAACAAAATTAAGTTATAAATAGGAATTTCCTAAAAGATTATAATTTTTTGGGCACGAAATGTTAATTTTGTGCCCATTTTTGTATATTCAAAAAATATACTATAATTTTGTGCTCTTGCAAAAAATGACACTTTTTAACCATTTAATAACATTAACCAATTTCGATGAAACAAATCTTCTTTTTAGCTGCGCTATTACTTGCAGCAACAGCGATAGCAGCGCCCATTAGTCAAAACCAGGCGCAACAGGCTGCCGCCTCATTTTTGAGCCAGCATCATCCTGGCAAAGTCATACAACTCACACCCGTTAACACCCCAAAGTTCAGGGCCTCGGGGACCAATGCCAGTTTTTACATCTTCAATGCCAGCCGCGAGCAGGGGTTTGTCATCGTCTCGGGTGACGACCGCACTACTCCGATTTTAGGTTACGTTGACAACGGCAACTTTGACCCTAATAATATACCCGCCAACATGAAGGCGTGGTTAGAGGGCTACCAGGAGCAAATCTCCATGCTCGACCAACTGGGCATCACCGAAGCCTATAACGAGAGCTTCACCATGAGGCCCACGCGCAACAGCATCTCGCCCATGATCACCAGCCACTGGGACCAGGGTGCCCCCTATTGGGAACAGTGCCCCGAGTTCATGGATATCGACGAGAATGGTGACACCGTGGGCGAACTTGCCTACACGGGTTGCGTTGCAGTCTCGATGAGCCAGATTTTGAACTACTACAAGTCCCCGTTACGCTGCACCCAACTCATCCCCTCCTATATAGTAACCTATTACTGGCAGGAGGAATATGGTGCATTTGACACCGACCCGCTGGACCCCATCTTCTTTGACTGGGACAACATGCGCGACAACTACACCGGCGCCGAGACTCAGGCCGAGAAAGATGCCGTTGCATGGCTCATGCTCTATGCCGGTTGTGCAGCACACATGCAGTATGGCGTGAATGCCTCTAGCACCAGCGACCCCTATATTCCCACCGCGTTCAACGAGTACTTCAACTATGATGCTAAGCTCGTTTACCGCAGCGACTATGAGCAGGCCGAATGGGAAGACATGATCTACAACGAGCTGGTTGAGGGTCGTCCCCTGATCTACAACGGTCGCGCTGGTTCTGGCGGTGGCCACTCGTTTGTGTGCGACGGCTATGCTTACGGCGATCTGTTCCACATCAACTGGGGCTGGGGTGGACTCGGTGACGGTTACTTTGTCCTGTCAGTGCTCAACCCCTATGCCGGTGGCATTGGCTCCACGACTAGCCTCGAGGGCTATAACATCGATCAAACCGCCGTTATCGGCATCCAGCCCGGTTACAGCGGTACTCCGGCCGAGGTGGATCACCGCCTCACCGTGTTTAACATGTATTACACGGGAACGAGCTCGTTTGAGCGCAGTGATGATGGCAGCTTCAAGCTCAACAAGCGCCGTTACATCAAGGTTACTGGCGAGGACCATATCGACGATGGCACCAAGTACCTGCGTGGCATCGCCCTCTATGACAGCAACGATAACTTCATCGATATCATTGCCCAAACCTATTACGCTTCCGGCTATCTCTCCATCACCGACAGTTGGCCCGATACCCAGAGTTCAGTAACCTACCCCTTCGGACAAGGGCTTCCCAATGGTTCCTATAAGATTAAACCCGTCTGCAGCCTTCCCGGCACTAACGAGTGGAAACCCATGATCGAGAGTGACCGCTTCTATGTCGAGGCCACCATCAATGGCGATTGGGTCACCATGACCAACCACCCCATTGTTGACCTCCAGTCTATGAACTTTGAGTTCACCGGCGGTGAGAAGGTGGGTCTGGCCGAGCAGTGCCATGTTACAGTTAAGAACAACAGCGCCGACCGATTCAGCGGCAAGCTCTACCTATATGTGGACAACGAGCAGTTTGACGAGTACAGCGAGTTTACCACTGTCGTTGAGGCCGAGATTCCCGCTGGCGGCACCAAGGTGATCACCTTTAACTTCACCCCGAAGAATGCCGGCACTAAGGGCGTCAATCTGTCCACCTATGACACCTCGTCATGGAATCCCGGCATCCCTGGCAGCAGCTCGGTAAACATCGCCGGTAGCGTGACCTATCCCATGAACCTGAGTGTGGAAATCAATGCCCTCAATGCCGACGAGAACATGGTCATCTATGACAGCCACATCAAGTTCAAGGTCGATGTGACCAACAACAATACCGAGGGCGAGTACAACCGCTACATTTTGGCCCCCCTGTTCATTGTTGACCAAAACAACCACGGCACCATGGTGACCTACCTGAGCCGCAACGTGGTCATCCCCGCTGGCGAGACCCAGACGTTCTACTTCGAGTTTGACAACCTGGCCTTTGGCTCAGTCTATGCGCTCAACATCTTTGGCCGCAACGAGAACGAGCAGACCACCAACCTCGTACCCCCCGGCGGATCCAAGTACTACACCATCGAGCATGGTATGGTCGTGTGGGACGGCAATGGCAACCGCGTGGGCTACCAGCCCTACAACGGCATCCGTGTTCCCGACAATGCCGCCGCTGTCAGCCTCGAGGGTCTCAACCTCACCTCGCTCATTCCTAACGAGAACCCCAACACATTATATTATATTGGTGCCGGTGAGAGGTACATTCCCGCAGGCCTTGAGGCTAGGAACGTCATTAAGAACAATGTGGCCCAACGCGATGTTGTTCTCCAGCACGGCTATGACTTCTATGCACCCTATCGCTTCACGGCAGAAAACATCAGCTATGAGCGCACCTTCACTACTGGTCGCCACGCTGGCCAGGAAGGCGGCTGGAGCACTATGGTTCTGCCCTTTGCAGCAACCACAGTTACTGCCGATGGCGCCCCCATCGACTGGATGCACAGCAAGACCGATGCTAAGGGCCTTTGGGTCTGCAACTTCGACCAGGAGGAGGACACCAGCGACGATGCCAAGTTGCTCGCCGAGTACATGGGCACCACGCTGGAGGCCAACGTGCCCTACTTCGTGGCTCCCTACGATGGCGCTAACGGCACCGACATGCGCGGCAAGACCTTTGTCTTCAGCGCCAACAATGTGCTCGTGAAACCCAATCCCAGCTCCATCACCAGCGGCACCTATCACATGATTGTCGGCACCTATGCCGAGCAGGCCGTTGAGGATAATTTCTTCCTCAACACCGCCGGCAGCCACTTCGTCAAGGCCGCCAATGGCACGGTAAAAGCCTTTGAGGCTTATGCCGGCAACGTCACTGCTAGCGACGCCACCATGCTGCAGATTGTACTCGACGAGAACGCCGAGGACGCTCCCAGCTACACCCGTGGCGATGTTGATAACAATGGTATAATCAACATCACCGATGTCACCGTCCTGATCGACTACCTGCTCTCGGGCAATGCCACTGGCGTCAACCTCGATGCTTCCGATACCAATCTTGATACCCAGGTGACCATCGCTGATGTCACCCGTCTCATCGACTATCTGCTCTCTGGAGCCTGGTAAAATCATTATAATCCATTAGCGACGGAGCGTGCGTGCGTACTTTACCCAATTAGTCTGGGGGTACGCACGCTTTTTTTTAAAAAATAACTAGTACAACAGCCAGTAGCGGCTAAAACAACCTATTTAAATCATAATACTACCCTAATTACGCCCTATCTTTGCCGCGATAAGGGACCCGCGACATTTTGTGGGGTTAAAAAGCGTCGGCACGGTTTTTGCTTCATTGGATGGTGATGTTTATCTATACTTATACCGAAGCCGAGGGCAGCGAGTCACAACGCGTGGCTGGCGAGATTGACCATGTAATGAAGCCAGCCTTCGGCGACCGACCTGGCGCTAACGGGCGCCAAACCACAGGCCCAAGGCTGAGTGCGAGGATGCTGCAAGAGTATGAGGCCGCCCAGGGCGAACTCATCAATGGCATCGTCACCAGCGAGATGGTGCAACTGTTCAAAACCGAACCTTATGGCGTGGAGTTACAAATTAAGTCACCTTGCGGGCTGACATTATGTCATGCTGTCGAGGGCTCTGCCGTTCGCGCCCGCATCGACATCGAGGATATGCACTATCACCAGCAGTGGAGCGGTGCACCCATGGAGGTTATCGACCGCAGCCGAGTGGTGGAATCGTCACAGGTGTTCCTGGAACATGCAGCCGAGTGGCGCGAACAGCTCGCCGCCGCCTTCAAGGCCGACAGCAAGGGTTCGAAAATGCGCAACATGGCGATGAACAACATGGACGCCTATCTGGAGCGCTACTTTGACGGCACTGGCATCACCTATCACTTTGACAAGCGTCATGCCGACGGTCACAAGGCCCGCCTGCTCGTACGCCTCAACGCCTACAAGACCCTGGACTTGCCCATTCCCCACGACAATTTCATCAACCACCTGGACCTGGTCAAGCCCCACATGGTGGAGTTTGCCTACATGGCACGCGACGGACGCTTCACTGTGCGCGGCGAGGCGCGTGATGACTGGCAGCAGGCACCGCAACCCGACGAAACACCCGCCAGCGAGGAGCAGCAGCACGGCATTAAGGGATGGCTGCACCGCCTCATCGGCGGAAACAGCAGCAACAAGCCCGCAGAGCAGCCCCGCTCACCCCTGCAGGAGCAGATTGACGATTTCTTCAAGGGCAAGAAATGCCACTACCACCTCACCGAGGACGAGGAGACCGGCCGCCGCGAGCTGCACATCCGCCTGAGCCAGGGACGCTCGATGATCATCAATCTGAACCAGGGCGGTGACGTGTTGGGGCGCGTTGAGCACGACATGGGCTACATTCCACGCCTGCTGGAACTCGCCAAACTGTTCCCCTACCGCATGACCGGCCCTCGCAAGAAAATCGAGTGGATCACCGCTCCCCAAACCACAGAATAAAAAACCAACAACTATTGACTAGAGACTAACGACTAATATAATATGGCTATCACCATCAACACCGGCGACCTCAAGACCATTCTCGAGACCACGCCATCGACACAAAACATCCTGCTCGTGGGTAAACACGGCATTGGCAAGAGCGAAATCATCACACGTCACTTCGAGGACCAGGGTATCCCCGTCATCGCCCTGTTCCTGGGTCAGATGAGTGACCCTGGCGACCTCATCGGTCTGCCCAACAAGGACGAGGCAACCGGCAAGACCGAGTTCATGCCGCCCTATTGGTTCCCCATGGACGACAAGCCCGTGGTGCTGTTCCTTGACGAGATGAACCGTGCGCGACCCGAAATCCTGCAATCGGTCATGGACCTCTCGCTGAACCGCAAACTCGCAGGCCGCTCTTTGCCCCCCGGCAGCCGCGTCATCGCCGCTGTCAACGACGGCGAGGAGTATCAGCTCACCGACCTCGACCCCGCGCTGGTTTCACGTTTCAACGTGTACTTCTTCAGCCCCACGGTGGGCGAATGGCTCTTCTGGGCCAAGCAAAACGACATTGACCCGCGTGTGATCAACTTTATCGAGGAGCACCCCGATGAACTCGAGAAAAACGTCGACATCAACAAGGGCACATTTGACAAGACGCCTGACCGCCGCGCGTGGGTGCGCGTGTCGGGTCTGCTCAAGGCCAGCGGCGCCATCACCGACATGAACCGCCTGGCCAAGATGATCACGGGTGTGATCGGTGCCCGCTCGGCATCGATGTTCATGCAGTCGCTCAACCAGTCGCGCATGCTCACTGCCCGTGAGGTGCTGCTCGACTTCGGCGCTTGCCAACACACCCTGATGACCTACACCATGCCCCAAATCGCCATCATCAACGAGGGCATCTATCAATATTTGGAGTTGGGCGTGAAAGACGATGAGAAGAAAGCCGTGAACAACAACCTGGTGCACTACATCCACTGGATGCTCACTAACAGCCGCCAGGAGGCCATCGCCCACTTTGCCTCGTTCTTTGAGAACGCGACCTATGCCAACGCCAACGCCTACATCATGATGGAGTGCCGCGAGGCGCTGCAATTGATTAATCAGATGATCAGCGACCTATGACCGTAGGCGAACGCATAAAGACGATTTCACAGGACTGGTTCCTCACCGAGCCGCTCATCTTTGCCGTGCTGTGCACCCATGCACTCAAGCGCAACGACAACATGGGCTGCGACATGCGGTGCGGCAAGGGGCTCATCGAGTACAACCCCGAGCGCCTAGAGCACTTTGACGACAACCAGCTGGCCCTGAGGCTCAAGGCCGAGGTGGTGCGCATCATCCTCAAGCACCCCTACCAGCGCCAGCCCTACAACCCGCGCCGCGACGTGATGCGCCTGTCGAGCGACCTCACCCTGTGTGACAACCTCGAGGGTATGGACACCATCGGGCTAGAACCGCCACGGGTGTTCAACATCCCCCGTGACCAGGCTTTTGAGCAATATTATTCGCTCATGGCAGGCCAGATACTGCAACTCGAGCAAGACGCCGACGGCGATGGCATCCCCATCGACATGAATATGCCCGGCAGCGGACAGGGCAGCGGTGACAGCGACTTGACCGACAGCTTGCTGGATGCCGATGCGGGAGCATCGTTGTGGGAAGAGGATGAGCTGATGTGCGAGAAGGTCAACCACGAGATCGAAACGGCTCAGCGCTGCAACCAGTGGGGCTCGCTGGGCGGCGACCTGAGAGCTCTGATCGAGAGCACGCTCGTTAGCAAGCAGAACTTCCGCGCCATCCTCAGCCAGTTCCGCGCCACCATACTCAGCACCAAGCGGCATCTGACGCGCATGCGCCCCAACCGTCGCTACGGCTTTGACGCGATGGGCAGCCAGTATGCCTACAGCACGCGCCTGCTGGTCGCTGTTGACGTGAGCGGCAGCGTGCCCGACGAGGACATCCGCAAGTTCCTCGCCGTCATCAACCGCTTCTTCAAGCAGGGCATCGAGAGCATCGAGGTCATCGAGTTTGACAGCAAAATCACGACCGAGAAACCCATTATGCTCAAGCAGGCGACCAATAGCATCCGTGTCACCGGTCGTGGTGGCACCAATTTCCAACCCGCCATCGATTTCTACTATGAGCACGAGGAGTATGACGGACTGGTGTTCCTCACCGACGGCTATGCCGCCATCCCCAAGTTGCCCGATGACAAACGCCACAAACCCCTGGCGTGGATATTGACCACCAACGGCGGCAACGAGGAGAACCTCAAGCCACTGGGGCCCGTCGTGCGCATCACCGGCCTGTAGCCAAACTCCATCCAAGTCCGACAAAGCCAGACTAAGTCCGACAAGGTCCGACGAAGGCTGAAAAGGGCGTGAAATTGAGAAAGTGTGAGATAGAGCGTTCTATCTCATTTATTTTTGCTAACTTTGCAAGTTAAAACGCAATAACTGAACATGAAGAAAGACGACGACGAACTGGAAGGCATGGAGCAAGAGCAGTCGCCCGAGGACATTGAACAGGGCGATAACAACGCTAGCGGTAACGACTCTCCCGATGAGGGCGCTAACGGCAACGAGCCGCAGGCCCACTCCACCTATCAGGTGCCCAAAGATAAGAAACTCCAGTTGAGTGGCATGTACGAGAACTGGTTCTTGGACTATGCCTCCTATGTGATATTGGAGCGTGCCGTGCCCCACATCGAGGACGGCTTTAAGCCCGTGCAACGACGCATCATGCACGCCATGAAGGAGGCCGATGACGGCCACTTCAACAAGGTGGCCAACATCGTGGGACTGACGATGCAGTATCACCCGCACGGTGACGCGTCAATTTACAGCGCGCTGGTGCAGTTGGGCCAAAAAGAACTGCTCATCGACACTCAGGGTAACTGGGGTAACATCCTCACGGGCGATGGTGCGGCAGCTGGCCGTTACATCGAGGCCCGCCTGAGCGAGTTTGCACTAGATGCAGTCTATAACGCCAAGGTGACCGACTGGGGACTGTCCTATGACGGCCGCAAGCGTGAGCCGCTGACCCTGCCCGCCAAATTCCCGCTCCTGCTCACGCAGGGCGCCGAAGGCATCGCCGTGGGCCTGTCATGCAAAATCCTGCCACACAACTTCAACGAGGTCATCGATGCCGCCGTGAGTTACCTGCGCGGCGAGGAGTTCCACCTCTACCCCGACTTCCAGACGGGCGGCTACATCGACGTGAGCCATTACAATGACGGCGAGCGTGGCGGCAGTGTGCGCGTGCGTGCCAAAATCGAGAAACTCGACAACAAGACGTTGCTAGTCAAAGATGTGCCCTATGGAAAGACCACCGGCAGCGTCATCGAGAGCATCCTCAAGGCAGGCGAGCGCGGCAAGATCAAAATACGCAAGGTCGAGGACAACACCAGCGCCACGGCCGAAATCATCGTCTCGCTACAGGCGGGCACGAGCAGTGACATCGCTATCGACGCGCTCTATGCCTTCACCGACTGCGAAATCTCCATCTGGCCCAACTGCTGCGTCATCAAGGACCAGAAGCCCCAGTTCCTTACTGTGAGCGACGTGCTGCGCTACAGCGTGGACCGCACGCGCGACATCCTGCGCCAGGAGTTGGAAATCCAGCGGGGCGAGACCATGGAGAGCCTGCACAGCGTGTCACTCGAGAAAATCTTCATCGAGGAGCGCATCTACAAGGATAAGGAGTTTGAGAATGCCAAGGACCAGGAACGCGCCCTCAAGCACATCGACAAGCGCTTAACGCCGTTCAAGCCCCAGTTCTTCCGCGAGATCACCCAGGACGACCTGTTGCGCCTGCTGGAAATTCCCATGAAGCGCATCCTCAAGTACAACAGCGACAAGGCCGAGGAGAACATCGCGCGACTCAAGGAGCGCATCGAGGACATTGACGACAAACTCGCCCACCTCACCCAGTACACCATCGACTGGTTCAAGGGGCTAAAGACCAAATATGGCTCCAAATACCCGCGTCGCACAGTCATCCGCGAGTTTGACACCATCGTCGCCAGCAAGGTCGCCGAGGCCAACCAGAAACTTTACATCAACCGCGCCGACGGCTTCATTGGCACCAGCTTGAAGAAGGACGAGTTTGTGTGCAACTGCTCGGATATCGACGACATCATCATCTTCTATAAGGACGGCAAGTTCAAGGTCATCAAGGTGGCCGACAAGATTTATGTGGGCAAGAACATCCTGTACCTGAACGTGTTCAAGAAGGGCGACTCACGCACCATCTACAACGTCCTGTATCAGGACGGGCGCGGCGGCACCACGTTCATGAAGCGATTTGCCGTCACGGGCATCACGCGCGACCGCGAGTATGACATCACCCAGGGCAAGCCAGGCAGCAAGATCGTGTGGTTCACGGCCAACCCCAACGGCGAGGCCGAGGTGCTGCGCATCACCCTCAAACCCAAGTTCAGGTTGAAGATCCTGCAATTTGACATCAACCTGGCCGAACTGGCCATCAAGGGCAAGCAGGCGCGCGGCAACATCGTCACCAAGAACGAGATACACCGCATCTCGCTCAAGGAGGCGGGTCAATCGACGCTGGGCGACCGCGAGGTGTGGTTTGACCCCGACATCCTGCGCATCAACTATGAGGGCCACGGCCGCTCACTGGGATTGTTCGGCGGCGAGGACCGCATTCTAGTCGTCATGCAGTCTGGCGAGTTCTACACCACCAGCACTGAGGCCAGCAACCACTATGAGGAAGGCATCCTGCACATCGAGAAGTTTGAGAAAGCCAAGGTTTGGACCGCCGTGCTCGACGATGCAGACCAGGGTCACCCCTACGTGAAGCGGTTCACCCTCGAGGACAGCACCCGCAAGCAGAGCTTCATCGGCACTAACCCCAACTCCCGCCTGCTGCTGCTCAGCGACGAGCCGTGCCCGCGCTTTGAGGTGAAAATGGGCGGTGGCGACGCCTTCCGCGATCCGTTTATCATTGACGCCGAGGAGTTTATCGGCACCAAGACCTTCAAGGCCAAGGGCCGCCGCGTCACCAACTGGGAGGTGGACACCATCACCGAGGTCGAGCCGCGTGAGCCAGCTCCCGCGCCTGCCGAGGCTCAAGTTGTAGCGACCACCGACGAGTCGAACACCGACGATGAAACCTCCAGCGATGACCGCATCAGCCAGGAAGAGGTGCTCGACAAGCTCACGGGCCAGCAGCGCCTCCCCTTTGATGACCTGTAACGACAACGATTAAAGGAAAACAATAATGACAACGCTATCCAGATTCATACCCTGCGGGGCCAATGCGAATCACACTAATTTCACGAATTATATATTTAAATTCGCGGAATTAGTCAAATTCGTGAAATTCGCATTGAAAACCATGCGCGGAGGCCGTTGTATTTATTGTCTTACTCTTGTCTTGCTGTGCTGTAGCCTGACGGCTGTGGCTCAAGACGACATGAATGCGTCGCTGCCCAGGCTGTCGATGTTCACTGTTGAAGGGGGCTATGCGTCGATCCATGACAGCTACCTGACGCCCATCACCTATGACGGCGCTGGGCTGGGATTGGGTTACGAGGCCATGCGGCCTGCGCGTTTCAGTCCCGACAAGTGGCTGTGGCAGCTGCAGGTAGGTGCCGACTATAACTACGTGGAGAACCCGGCCCGCAACAACGACCTGCACAAGGTCATGGGCGACATCTCATTTGATATGCAACGAGCCTGGCGGGGTGTGCTGCACCCACGGCTGGGCTTCGCGGCCGGTCCCATGACCCAGCTGCGCGCGGGCATCGTCTATGACGCCGTCAACAGCAACAATCCTGTCACCGTGCACGCCCACTGGAACGTGGGGGCAACGGGCATGGCCTGGTTTGACACCCGCATGTGGCGCTTGCCCGTCACGCTGCGCTACCAGGTGCAGCTCCCGGTGATGGAGGTATTCTTCGCGCCCGAGTATGACGAGAGCTACTACGAGATCTACCTGGGCAACCACAAAAATCTGGCCCACATGGGCTGGTGGGGCAACCGCGTGGACATGACCCACTACCTGGGTGTTGACATGCACTTGGGCGGGACCACCCTGCGCGTGGGCTATCGCACACGCCTGGAGCACTGGAACGCCAACAACCTCAAGGTGCACGACTTCGGCCACGCCTTCGTCCTCGGCATCTCCCTATAAGCTCGCTTGCGCTCGCTGTTTAGAGTTTAGAGGTTAAAGTTTAATGAGTGAAAACAACATCAACAACAATAATAATCAACAATGATAACAATATTTATTAATCATAAGACGTCCAGGTGTTTAGCCAGTTGCTGCGCCACGCTGCAAGCAAATAAAAAAGTTGTTGCTGTTGTTCTTCAACGTTGTTTGGGTTGTTTGATACTGTGTTGTTTGTTGCTGGCGGGGTGTGGACAGCAGGACGAGTTTGAGAGCGACCAGGTGGGCAACTTCGAGGCCCTGTGGACCATCATGGACGAGCATTACAGCTTCTTTGACTACAAGCAGGTGGACTGGAACGAGGTGCATAGCCGTTACCGCGCCATGGTGTCTAACAAGATGACCGACAGGGAGCTGTTTGACGTGTGCGGCGATATGCTCAAGGAGCTGCGCGACGGCCACACCAACCTCATCGCCACCCACGACGTGTCGCGCTACTGGATTTGGGAGCAGTGGCCCGTCAACTACGACGAGCGCATCATCGACCAGCACTACCTCAACTTTGACTACAAGATGTCGTCGGGCATCAAGTACCAGATCCTGCCCGACAACTTCGGCTACATGTACTATGGCTCGTTCTCGTCGGGCATCGGCGAGGGCAACCTTGACCTCATCCTCAGTTACCTCTCCACCGCCGACGGCCTAATCATCGACGTGCGCGACAACGGCGGCGGCCTGCTCACCAACGTCGAGAAACTCGTCTCGCGCTTCATCGACGGCAAGACCCTCGCGGGCTACATCTGCCACAAGACCGGCAAGGGCCACAACGACCTGAGCGAGCCCTACCCCTACTACTTCGAGCCCGCCAAGAACCACATCCACTACCTCAAGCCCGTGGTCGTGCTCGCCAACCGCGCCTCCTTCAGCGCGACTAACAACTTTGTCTCGATCATGAAGTCGCTGGGCAATGTCACCATCGTGGGCGACACCACGGGCGGCGGCTGCGGACTACCCTTCACCAGCGAACTGCCCAACGGCTGGCGCGTGCGCTTCTCGTCATGCCCCGTGATGGACGCCCAGGGACGGCTCACGGAGTTTGGCGTGGCCCCCGACGTGCGCATTGACATGGATGAGCAGGACCGCACGCGCGACGCCATCCTCGACACGGCCATCGACATCCTGACCCAGCAAACGCGACCGTGACTATACATTATTATATATAGGCGAGCTACGCACGCAGGTTAGAGGTTAAAGGTTAGAGGTTAGAGGGGCTGACGCGCTCATTAATAAAACTATGGATTTTTCTGATATTATCTGAGGCTAGCGCGCGCTTAATGGTCCACGAACCTTTAGCTCGGCGAAGCCAATTAAACGAATTTCACTAATAGGCATCCGCGTTCTTGCGGTCAGCCAATTTGGCCAATTTGACCAATTTGACCAATGGGCATCCGCGTTTTTGAAAAAACGAAGGATGTTTCAGTGGTTCTCTAAGGGGGGAATTGGGGGATGGAGTGGTTAGAAATATTAACTTAATGTGGTTAATAAATGCAGAATTCGCAAAAAAAATTCCAGATTGTTTTGTGCTTTTAAAAATTAGGTGTAAATTTGCGTGTTTTAAACCATTGCGAAAACTGATCAGCAAAGAGAGGCACCATAAAAGGATCTTTATAATTAAAAGATTTCCAGCACCTTTTCTTACAGATTTAAACTGATTGATAATATACATTATTAATATATTAATAAAAAATGTGGATTATGATGAGAAACAAATTCTTAATTTTGTTGTTCGGCCTGCTGCTAGCGGTGGGCTGGACAAATGACGCGCAAGCACAAAAGAGGTCTACCGAGACCATCTCGGGACCGTTTGTGAAAGCCGCTTTTGCCAAACCCGCTCAAGACAAACCGGTTTTGGCTGAATCTTTAGATTTCATAAAGGTTCATCGTTCTCACTCAGCGGACATGTCCCAGAGGCCTGCTATTAAGTCGACTAACTTGAAGGCTCCCAATAAGTTCAACGAATTGACTGAACTGAAAGCCCTTAAAACAGTCACCGAATCCAAGACAAATGTTACTAGTGCAAATGCTACTAGAACATATGCTCCGATGCGAGGTGACCGAGACTTGGAAATGAAATCGCTCACCAAGGCAGAAGCTGACGCTCTGATCTACTGGTGGGACAATGGCGATGGACAAGGTCCCCGTCCCAGCAAATCCTCTGACATTGCTAGGGATCCTGTCCAGATGTACTCATTGTTGCGTTATGTTTACAAGACGCCTGCTTTCCCCGGTCCGTACTACAGTGCCTACACGATGGACAACCAGCGTGAGCGTAAAGTATATTACGGTGCCATAGAGGGCGGCTGGAACATCCCTGGTGCTACTGTAGCTACTCCCACCTCTACTATTATCCTCCCCGTAGCTACCTCTACTACCAAAACCGTTGCTGACGGCACATCGACTTCGACTGGTTACCAATACATGCCCGTTTACGGCTACTATTTCGAAGAAGCCCAGACGAATCAAATGATTTACACTGCCTCTCAGCTAGGTTTAAAGAATGGTGATCAGATTACTTCAATCACGTTCTATCCTCGGGATAACATCGCTTTTTCTGGAGGCAGCATCACTCTATCATTAGCAAATACCACGACAAGCCAGTTTACTAGTGCTACAGCCTTGAGTGCTAACTTTACTCAAGTAGCAGAGGTTTCCACTTACACAGTTAATAATGGCGCATGGACAATTAACTTTACTACTCCATTCACTTACACAGGTAACAATATTATAGTTCAAGCAGCTACCACTAGTGGCACATATGGTAGGACCTATTTCTACGGTCAAGATCAATCCAATTATCAGAGCTATAATTCTTATAGTAGGACCCGCTACTACTTCCTTCCGAAAGCTACCTTTGGCTACAACACTACAGTTGATCAGGAAGTGACCTACGACCCCACTGTGCAATTTGATGATATCAACATCACAGCTTCAAGCTATGCCGTGTTCTTCCGTGACATTACTGTTTATGACGAGAATAACAATGTCATCACCAGCTGGAACTGGAACGATTCATATTCATCATTTACATCTGATGGGAATACTTATGAGTTTTACAACAATCCATTTGGCTGGAACTTTAATGGCCGTTACCTCATAAGAACAAGCTTGAGTAATAGCACTAATACCAGCACTTGGTATTATGGTTTCATCTCAAGTGGTGACGAAGCTGGCACTATTACCATACCTGGTTATTTGTTGCTCGGTCATAGCAGTGTACGTTTGGTGATTACTGCACTAGATTATGGTGATAATCCTACAATTACCGTAAATGACTTTAGTCCTCAAACAGTATCTACCGATGTTTATACTGGAACAAGCTATGAGTGGACCATCAGTCCTAAGACCTATGCTCACACTGAGTATGATCCCGACTATTACTTACCCACCAATGAGGGCTATACAACTCTCCTCGTAGCCGTGAAAGATGACGCCACACAAGAAGCCGACGACGATGATTATAGCAGTGTCTTCGATAATGGCTTCCATAGTGACTCAACCCAGATTGTCAACTACTTTGCTAACAACGTCGATTCTATTATTCTGCTGACCGACGGTGTTCGCATTGGTGATGGCATGAATGCTGGTACCGTATTTAACTGTTCTGGTACTTATAACAAGTTCTTCTTCCTGGGCAAGGGACAGGCACGCCAGAAAGCCGATGTCGTTAGAACCAGAGAGATTCAAAAACAACATCTGATTGGCGAATATGTTCCATTTAGGTTTATGTTTGAAGAGTTTAGCCCCACCTCGGGAGAAGCTGGATCTCAGACCAAGGACTTCTACAGCAGGATGATGGATGGTCACGTCTATAATGTTGTTCACGATTGCCGCTCGGTAATCGGTCTTGGCCACCAATTCTCAATGTCGGGCAACAACGGAACGACACCCTACGCCATGACTGGCCTGAACTTCTTCGTACCTGACTACCGCTTGAAGTACTGGAGTGATGATTACGTGTTGCGCCTGTATCATCTTGACGAGAACAATGATACTGTCTGGACTGAATATCCGTACAACATTGATGGCCGCATCATGAATCCTTACCAGGTTGAGAGCACCGACGGTAACCCTGTCTTCAACCCAACGTTGTTGTTTGATTATTATCTTAATGCCACTGAACCCAGCAACCTTGCTGTATGGTATGCCCAATACAACCAGAGCTATGCGCCCAAAGTAGGTCTCTATAAGATCACCCTGGAAGCTAACGCTGTATCCAATGGCACCTACGGAGAAGGTAATACGTTTACCGTGACTCTCGATTGGACCTCATCGCTCAATGAGATGGCTCATGGCATCGTTCCTCAAACGTATTATCTCTATTATGTGACAATTGATGAGTATGGTAATCAGACGATTGCCGATGAGCCCTTTGCTGTTGTTGAAAATTCGATGACTTACAACTATACGGTTAATCAGCAAGAGGAGAGTCAAACCTTCTACTACATCGTGATGGGTACACCGGTTGATGACGAGCATTCATCATTCATTGCTTGGAGTAATGATGCTCATGTCACCATTCCTGGCTACGAAGACTTCATGCAGCTTAAGCGCGAGCATTACGAGAGTGACTTCGTTATTGGCAATGTGGATCGTGGCGAGAAGAACTACTACCGCAACTTCCTGTTGCTGACTAATGTCAACGATGACAACGCCTTAACCACGACCAGTATCACAGGAGGCATGAACCAGTTCGTGCTCCAGCGTTACAATTATGATGATCCCAACAAGGTGAAAACCGATGTGGCAACCGTTAACCTCAGCCTCAATAACGATGGCAAGCATGTGGATTGCACCATCGATTATAATGACGCTAACGAAGACATCTACGAGCCCGACGGCAATCCCACCAAGTACTATCGTTCGACGATGCACATGCAAGAGACCACACAGGATGTGGGCACGTTGAGCGTTACTGGTAATGGTGATATCGTGATTACCCCCAGTGGTTATGAGGTGAACTTCAAGAGCATCACGGTGACTGCCGATGGTACCACCACTACCTGGAATGTTGCTGATGGCGACCTGCCCAGCGGTTGGCACCTTTCTCCCAGCAACTGGTGGACTGAGTACGAAGGTGGTTATTATCTGGATGGTGGCGGCTACATCTACATTCCCACCAATAACGCTACCGCTGCTCAAGTAGTGATTACTGCCTATGGTGACGGCACTTCGTTGGCCAAGGTTGACGTCAATGGCGTTCCCAAGGCTTTTGCCAATGGTGCAGCTAATGCCGAGACCAAGTCTTGGACTGTCAATACTGTTGCCGCAAGCAGTAAGGCTGGCAACCGCGAGATCGTAACTGATGAGTTGACAGTTTGCAATGGTGGCTATTATGCACAGTTCTTCCCGATTTGGGGTTACTATCATGATGAGAGCCAGCACACTCAGATGATTTATCCCGCTAGTATGTTAACTGCGATGAGTGGAAAAACCATCAAGTCCATGACGTTCTATCCCACAACTGGTTCTGTCACTTACAATGATGGGACAACTGAGAGTGCTTCGGGTATCAACTTCCGTAATGGTTCTGTCGCATTTAGTATGGCCAACCTAAATAGTGGTAGCAGTTTCGATGCTAATAATCCTTCATTTGTTACTGGCACAATGACTCTGGTGAAAACTGTCAATATGCCAAGTTCAGCAAACACAAGTGCTACAACTTGGTTGATTGAGTTTGATCAAGACTTTGTTTATACTGGTGGCGACCTGCTCATCGATGTAACAAATCCCACTGTCGGTGATTGGGGTCTGACTTTCTTTACTGGTGATGATACTAATGGAACTTATTATAGCTATCTTGATGCTGGCTCTGGTGGTAGCGGAGCGCTCGATTACCTGCCTGCAGTAACCTTCACCTATGAGACCGAAGGTGGTGGTGACACTCCCGAGCCTGAAGAAGCCGGTATGGTAAGGATGAGGCTCCCGATGGTGGACGAGTTCAGCGCTCTCACCGCCGACAACGACCACCCGAGGCGTTATGTCTATGTTCTGTCGTATGCTCCTGGCACTCCCAACGAGAAGAGCACCACTCCCGCTGATGTTCCTGTTCTGCACACCGATGCCGTAATGCACGGTTTCTACACGCTGGAAGAGATCAATAGTGATACCAAGCGCAATCTCGACATGAACGTCCTGAACGCCGAGGTAGAGCTGGAGCTCGCTAACCTGTCGTCTCCCTACTACTACACGATCAACCGTAAGACCAACGCCCGTCCTAACGTTGAAACCGGCAACCGCGCCGTGCTGCAGCATCGTGATGACAACTGGTATCAGGAGATGCGTGACTCATCGCCGCGCTACCGCAACGAGTATGAGCCTGGTTCGACCTACAAGTGTCTGGACACCGAAGGCATTGTATGTGGTGACGAGATCGGCTACAACGACTTTATGTCCTATGTTCCCGTCGTTTGGACTAAGGGCTTTGACCGCCGCTACTATGATGAGGACGAAATCAACAATCCTAACACCGCCCATAACAGTTATGGTGCTTCAGTCTTCAAGACTGGTGCCGGACAAGTTGTCATTGGTCAAAGCAGTCTTAAGGCCGAGAAGCAGATTGGCCAGACTGGCCACTGGACTGAGGGTGAAGATAACGTCAACCTGTACATCCTCAGTGTTGATCAAGTTAAGGGTGTGCTGCCCACTGTGAGCACGGTAGAATATGAACCCTACATGTTCCGCGTGTTCGTGGAGAGCCCCAATGAGAAACTGCGTGGATTCAAGTTCTTTGAGGGCACTCAAGATTCGCCTGCCCACTTTGAGCCGGATCCTGACTTCACCATCAATGACCGCAAGGGTCCTTGGTGCGTATGGACAGAGTATCTCACTGGAGATTACACTGACTTGACCGAGATTGACTTCACTAAGCTCAAAGACGAAACTAACTGGGAGAACAACATCCGCTTTGCTGGTTTGAGTGACATCATCGTTGATGAGAACACTCCCATTGCTGATGGTGACCTGAAGATTTATGTACGCTTCTACTATGTTTTGAAGGGCTTCAAGCCTCAGACCAACGGTATGCGTGCTGGTGGTGATGGCGGCCCCGCTGGCTATGGTGCCGAGGGTAGCGCTAAGCCTGATCCCTTCGTTGGTATCAATGAGCTGCATGACGGCATCGTTCCTGTTGACGTGACCTACGTTAACCCGCAGGGTATGCAGTCGAGCCGCCCGTTTGACGGTGTGAACATCGTTGTTACCCGCTACAGCGACGGTTCAACCCGCACTTCAAAGATTGTTCGCTAAAAAACTGAGAAGAACAACAGATAAATAAAAGTAATTTTTCATAATTAAAGAAGCATTTTTCATATCCACGGTAAAAATGCAAAAAAAGGGTCCGCTGTTGACAGCGCGCCCTTTTTTTCATTAAACATTTTGTTTTTTTTCTTGCCTAATTCAAATAATAACATTACTTTTGCACAATAGAATATTACTAATATTGATTTCTCTCCATTTTTAAAACCATGGTGATTGACGTGGAAAGTGCCATTACTTAGCTCCATAGGGATCAACAAGCTTAAAAGTTAAGATGAATCAATAAGAGTAAATGTGTTGATTATTAATTATTTTTTTATTAACTTTTAATATTTTAAATCATTATGCTTAAACACAAACTTGGGCTTTGTGCTGCCCTTTTCATGTTGTTTGGACTGCTGAGCGCTCAGGCACAGAGTGCTGTCCATCCCAAGGCCTATTATGAGGCCATCACCTATCAGTGGACTGATGCTAGCGGTGCTATGCACACCAATGCCATCACCGACGTGGCTACCGATCCCTACCAGATCGTTGCTCTGTTGAAGAAGGTTTACTGCGACCCCAACCTCCCCGGCCCCAGGTACAGTGCCTATGACAAGAACGGCAACCAAGAGCGCTTGGTTGACTACGGCGCTGTTGGCGGTGGCTGGGACATCAGCGAAAGCGATGTGACCGCCCCCTATGAGGAGGGTTACACGCTCCTGATGGTCTCGGTAAAGGAGCAGTTGAACCTGCGCCAGAACGACGACTATGGTACCTATGAGTTCCCCAATGCTGCCGCGCTGATCAACTACATCGGCTCAAACATTGCCTCGGTGCAGCTGCTGACCGACGGTCTGCGCATCGGCGAGGGCATGCATGCCGGTACCGCCTTTAACATCAGCGGTACCTACAACCGTTTCTTCATGCTCGGTAAGGGCCAGGCCCGCCAGAAGACCCAGTGGGTTCGTGACCAGGAGACCAGCACCCGAGTCTATGGCGAGCGCGTTCCCTTCAAGTCGATGTTCGAGGAGTTCAGCCCCACCGACGGTAACCCGGGCTCAGAGATTCTCGACTTCTACAACATAATGTACGCTGGTGACATCTTTCCCGTTGTTCACGACTGTGCTTCGGTACTCCAAACCGAGCACTACTTCTCGATGAATGGTAAGAACGGCCACGAGAGCAAGTCGCTGACGGGATTGAACATCTTCATCCCCGACTACCGTCTGCTCTACTGGGAGGATGTTGTCCGTTACAATTACAGTGACCACACCGTTGATGGTCGCATGATGAATCCTTACAGGGACATCAATGGCAACAGATGCCGCAGCAGCCAGAGCTACTTTGAGGTTAACTATGCACAGTACAACCCCGCTTATGCTCCCCAGGTTGGTCTCTACACCATCAAGCTTAATGCTGTTGCCGAGCCCGCTACCGATCCCGAGACCTACAACGTGGTTCTCGACTGGACCTCATCGCTCAACACCATGGCCAATGGCGAGGTGCCCCAGACCTACACCGTCTACATCGTGCTGACCGACGAGAATGGCAACGAGACCTATGATGAGCTCATCGTGACCGGTGAGACCACTTACACCTACACCGTGCCCCAGGATGAGCACAGCTACAGCATCACCTACATTGTTCACGGTGTTCCCGCCGATGGCGAGCATGACATGTTCGTGGCATGGTCCAACCAGGCTACCGTCATCATCCCCGGCACCAACGACTTCCTGAGCCTGCACCTCAACCATGTTGAGAGCGACTACATGAGCAATGTCGAGCAGAACTACTACCGCAACTTCCTGTATGCACAGAACGAGGACATGCTCAACGCCCTCACTCCCGCCCGCGTCAATGCTGGTGAGGACACCTTCGTGCTCTACCGCTTCGACATGAACAACGAGGATGTTAAGATCCCCGCTGCCGTGCTCAAGCTCACTGTTAACGGCAACAGCGTTCGCTACACCGTTACCTATGACAACCAGGAGACCCGTCCCGGCTACAACGTGAATGTTACCACCAGCGGCAACCTTGGCAGCTATGGCCAGAATGATGCTATCGACCTGAGCGAAATCCTCTTCGTTGACCAGTTCGCCGCCAGCACTGCCGACAACACCCATCCCAACCGCTACGGCTATATGCTCGCACAGCAGATGGAGGACGGTAAGACCACCAACACCGTTGAGGTTCCCGTTCAGAAGACCGCTTCGACCATCGACGGCTTCTACACCCTCGACGAGGTAATGAGCGACGTTGACCGTCACCTCGACCTTAACGTGAAGAACGCTAACGTTGAGATGAACCTGGTGAACAATCCCAGCATCTATTACTACACCCTCGAGCGTGGTAACAATGCACATCCCAACGATGCACTCTCCAAGCTGCAGCGCCGCACCGACGGTACCTTCATGGAGATGAACGACCGTCTGGGTCTTGCAGGCAGCATCTACAACGAGGGCACCTTGAACCTGTTCGACAACGACATGCTCTATGGTGCTTACAACGACTTCGCCACCTATGTTCCCGTGATCTGGACCTTCGGTACCAACCGCGTGAACAACAATCCCAATCTCAACAACGATGCAGTCAACAGCTATGGTAGCCCCATCTGGAAGACTGGTGTTGCTGAGATGCAGAACGTTAACGCCGACGTTACCTACACCGCCGGTATGTATGCAACCTACAGGGATGAGGACAACAAGCTCTGCTGTATCTACAACCCCGTTATCAACGTCACCAGCGTGCTGCCCGACTATGCAAGCATCGACTACGAGGTATTCATGTACCGTGTATGGCGCTTGAACGATGAGACCCGTCCCTACTTCTACAATCCCAACACCGGCCTGCTTTGCAACGACCAGTATGTGCCTCGCGCCGATGACCTGCTCATCGTTGAGGAACTCACCAATGAGGAAGTAGTTCAATTCGGTGACCGCATCTATGACAACCCCATGGAGAATGGTCGCTATGGCGGTCTCTCATTCGGTGCAATCTTCAGAGATCCCGAAACCGATACCGACCACACCACCTACATCGTGCGCATGTACTACGTGAAGAAGGACAACGCCGGTAACGCTGGTCCCATGTACTATGTTGTTGAGAACACCATCACTGCCAACCCGACAGTGAGCATCAACGAGCTCAACATGGACAACGTGGTTTCTAAGACCTATTACAACGCTCAGGGTGTTGCCAGCAACAAGCCCTTCAGCGGCGTGAACATCGTTGTTACCCGCTACAGCGACGGTACCACTCAAACGACCAAGATCGTCAAGTAACACACCGTTGCTCTAGTTTAGCAATCAACATTTAGGGGAGGCACCCACATTCAGGGGAACCTCCCCTATTGTAATGGATTATACCGAGCGCTCACAAAAACACGTGGGGAAATTTGGCTGTTAACAAATATTATCCTACCTTTGCGGCGAGAAATGAACCTCGCTTGACTAAAGCACTAAAAATGAACGTTTTTGTTTATTAACATATTTCATTAACTCAATTAATTTCAAATTATTTATGAAGAAATTATTTTCTCTCCTCACGTTAGCTCTGCTGACCCTGTCAGTTGGAGCCGCTAACACTTATGTGAAGGTGACCAGTGCTGACCAGCTCGTTGCTGGCAAGAAGTACATCATCGTTAACGAGGAAGCTGTTACTGTTATGGGTGAAGTTGGAACCTATGGCGCAGCTATCGTTAGCGAGAACCAGATCAATGATGGCATCCTCGACATCGAGGGTCTTCAGGGTGTTGTTGAACTGACCCTGGGTGGCCAGGCTGACGCATGGACCTTCGCCATCGACGAGACTACCTACATTGCTTACACTAGCACTAAGAACACTCTTAACACCAGCAATGATCCTACTGCCGCCAACGCACAATGGACTGCTACTGCCTTGAACGGTGGTTACATCCTGACCAACGCCGACGCTACCGATCGCGTTATCCAATATAACAAAAATAGCGGTCAAGAGCGTTTTGCTTGCTACAAGAGCACCCAGCAGGATGCTTTCATCTTCGTTCAGGACGCTGACCCCGCTCCCGTACAGGAAGTTGCTGCTCCCACTCTGACTCCTGCTCAGAGCTTTGACGAGAGCATCACGGTAACTATCACCAACAACGAGGAAGGTGCTACCCTGTACTACAGCACCGACGGTTTGGCTTGGACTCTCTACACCGAGGCTCTGACCATCACCGAGACCACCACTGTTTACGCTAAGGCTACCAAGGGTGGTGTTGACAGCCCCGTTGTTAGCGCTAAGTACACCAAGAACGAGCCTGTCCCCGAGGGCGCTATCGTTTTCACCCCTGGTAACTTTGATGCTATTGAAGGCACTGAGTGGACTATCACCAAGGACGGCGTGACCATTCATTGCACCAGTGGTACCATCACCGCTGACCAGTTCCGCATGTTCAAGAGCCAGACAACCACCATCAGCTCGACTGTTGGTGTAATCACCAAGATTGAGTTCACCTGCACCGCTAACGGCACTACCAAGTACGGTCCTGGCTGCTTCCAGGCTCAAGACGGTTACACCTACGAAGAAGATGGTCCCATTGGCACCTGGACTGGCAACGCTTCCAGCGTTAGCTTCTACACTGAGTCCAACCAGGTTCGCGCTACCCAGATCTTAGTCTTTGTTAACAATGAGGTTCCCTCTGTTAGCGCTCCCGTATTTGATCCCGCTGGCTGCACCTTCACCGGTAGCCAGGTAGTTGCCCTGACTTGCGAGACCGAGGGTGCTGCTATCTATTACAGCATCAACGATGGCGAGTATCAGCTCTACAACGCTCCCTTCACCCTGACCGCTACCTCAACCGTTAAGGCTTATGCTGAACTCAATGGTACCCAGAGTGCTACCATCACCGCTACCTACACCAAGCGCGTAGAGGTAACCAGCGTTGCCGATGCTAACGCTCTTGGCAACAAGGTTGACTTCGTTTACTACGGTGACGTAGCTGTTAGCTATCAGTGGTACAACGCCAACAACCAGTACTACAGCACTTGGATTGTTGACGGCCAGGGCAATGCCGGTTTGATCTATGGCAAGCAGGTTCCCGCCCTTAACCAGGGTGACGTTCTCGCCGAGGAGTGGGAGGCCCAGAAGACCACCTACAACGGCATCCCCGAGTTCCAGTATCCCAACAACGTTGCTGCTAGCGGTGACACCTGGACCATCAACCCCGTTGAGCTGACCACCGTTACCACCGATGACGTGAACAAGTACATCATCATGAAGGGTCAGACCATCACCGCCGATGCTACCGACACCACCGGTCGTCGTTACATCAACGCCGACAGCCTGGTAATCTTCAACCAGTTTGGTGTTGAGCTCCCCGCATTTGAGGCTGACAAGACCTATGACGTGGTTGCTATCGCTACCATCTACCACAACGCTCCCGAGCTCTACATCATCAGCGCTACCGAGGTACAGGGTACCAACGTTATGCGTGGTGACGTTAACCAGGATCAGACCGTTAACATTACCGACGTTACTGTACTGATCGACCTTCTGCTTGGTGGTGGTCAGGCTCCTGCCGAGGCTGACTGCAACCTCGACGGCGGCGTTAACATCAACGACGTTACTGTACTGATCGACTACCTGCTGAGTGGCGTTTGGCCCACTGTTGAGTAATCTTTAGCACACATGCATTGAACAATAGTTCACTGCTATCAATAAAGGAGGATGTGCCCATGGCGGCACGTCCTCTTTTTTTCACGATATAAAAGCAAAGATGTAACAACGGCTAAATGAGAAAAAAAGCGTAACTTTATGGCTTCAAAAACAATCATCGATTATGGAGCAGCCCAAAAAACTCTTGTTACTTGATGCCTATGCGCTCATTTTCAGGGCATTTTATGCCATGGTGCGCAGTCCACGCATTACGTCGACCGGCATCGACACCTCGGCCGTTTTCGGCTTTGTCAACACCTTGCAGGACCTGCTAAAACGGGAACAGCCCACCCACATCGCGGTGTGCTTTGACCCACCTGGAGGCAAAACATTCCGCCACGAGAGCTACGAGCCCTACAAGGCCAATCGCGAGAAGACCCCCGAAGGCATCCTCGTGGCCGTTCCCTACATCAAGCGCATCCTGCAGGCCTACAACATCTCCATCTTTGAGGTTGAGGGCTTTGAGGCCGACGACGTCATCGGCACCCTATCCCATCAGGCTGAACAGCAAGGTTTCTTTACCTACATGGTCACTGGTGACAAGGATTTTGGCCAACTGGTGACGCCCAACATCAAGATTTTCAACCCTGGCAAGAACGAGATCATGGGCGTGGAGGAAGTCAAAGACAAATATGGCATCGAGCGCCCCACCCAACTCATCGACATCCTGGGTCTCATGGGCGATACTGCCGACAACATTCCCGGCTGCCCAGGTGTGGGTCCCAAAACCGCCGAGAAACTCATCCAGCAGTATGGCTCAATCGAGAACTTGCTGGCCCACACCAGCGAACTCAAGGGCGTCCAAAAACGACGCATCGAGGAGAATGCCGAACAAATACGCATGTCTAAATGGTTGGCCACCATCATCACTGATGTGCCTGTCACCCTCGAGCCCGATGCCCTGCGCCGAGAACCCGTTGACATGGATGCCCTCAGGCAAGTGTTCACCGAGCTGGAGTTCCGCACATTGACCCAGCGCCTGATTGACGGCGGCGAGGCCAATGCCGGCCTAGACATGGACCAAAGCCCTGCTAACCAACCAGCCAAACCTGTAGAGCCCGCCAAACCTGCTCCACAGCCGTCAGCAGGCAAGGAGTTATCACTGTTTGACCTGGCAACACCCGCCCCTGTCACGTCGACTCCATCAAGCACCAAGTCCTTATCCGACACGCCCAATAACTACATCGTTGCCTCCACGCCCATGAGTGCAGCCATGGCGGTGAGCGAGATGCTGGATGCCCCCCGGGTGGCACTCAGTTTCATAACGTCGGGCAATAACAACATGGACCTTGAGTTTGTTGGAATCGCCTTGTGTGCCAAAAAACATGAGGCAGTATTTGTAGTCTGCAAGGATCACCCTGAGATGCTCAAGGCTCTTACGCCTCTATTCAGTGGACAGGCGTGCATCGTGAGCAGTAGTATCAAGCAGCTGATTGTTACCCTTGACCAGCACGGCATCCCGTTCACGGCCCCATACTATGACACCTCGGTGGCCCACTACCTGCTGCAACCCGAACGCGGCCACTCCACAGCCGAGATGGCCTATGAGTTACTCCACTATACCGCCATCACGCCCGAGAGCCTCATGGGTCCCAAGGGACGCAACCAGCTCAAACCGCAACAGATTCCCATCGCCGAACTAGCGAAATGGGCTGGTGAGGCGGCCGATTTGACCCTGCAGCTGCCAGATGTGCTTGACAAGGCGCTCAAGGAGCAAGGGCTGGAGAAACTGTTTACTGAAATTGAATTGCCACTCGTCAGCGTGTTGGCAAGCATGGAGTTGGCTGGTGCACGCATCGACGTGAAAGCGCTGAACGAATACTCGGTAGCGTTGACCCAGCAAATGAACCAACTTGAGAATGAGTGCCATCAGTTGGCAGGCGTGAACTTCAACACTGCATCACCGGCACAGGTGGGCGAGGTACTGTTTGACCACCTGAAAATCGACCCTAAGGCCAAGAAGACCAAGACCGGCCAATACAGCACCACCGAGGACATCCTGCTCAAGTTGCGCGACCGCCACCCGCTAGTGGATAAGATATTGGCGTTGAGGGGAATCAGGAAGCTGTTATCAACCTATGTCAATGCCCTGCCCGCCCTCATTAATCCCAAGACAGGGCGCATCCACACGACCTATAACCAAACCGTCACCGCCACGGGTCGCCTGTCATCAACCAATCCAAATCTACAAAACATCCCCGTGCGCAGCGACGACGGTAAGGAAATACGCCGCGCCTTCATCCCTGCCGACGGCAATCTATTCTTCAGCGCCGACTACTCACAGATTGAGCTGCGCCTGGTTGCTGACTTGAGCCATGACAAGACCATGCTCGAGGCCTTTGCCAACGATCACGACATCCATGCCATCACGGCCGCTCGCATTTACCACAAGCCGCTCGAACTGGTCACCAGCGATGAACGCCGCAAGGCCAAAACGGCCAATTTTGGCATCCTGTATGGCATCAGCGCCTTTGGGCTCTCCCAACGGCTGAACATCCCGCGCGATGAAGCCAAGATGCTCATCGATGGCTACTACACCACCTTCCCGCAGGTGCGCGAGTACATCGACCGCAGCATCGCCCAAGCGCGCGAGAAAGGCTATGTCACCACCCTTTATGGACGGCGGCGCATGTTGCCCGACATCAACTCGCGCAATGCCGTGGTGAGGGGTTTCAGCGAGCGCAACGCCATCAACGCTCCCATCCAGGGCACGGCGGCCGATGTCATCAAGCTCGCCATGGTGCGCATCTACAGGCGTTTCCAGGACGAGGGTATTAAGTCGAAGATGATTCTCCAGGTGCATGACGAACTCAACTTTGATGTCATCCCCGAGGAACTCGACCGCGTGCAACGCATCGTCATCGAGGAAATGGAGGGAGTCTATCAGGGCCAAGTGCGTCTCACGGCCAGCCATGGCGTCGCCAGCAACTGGCTCGATGCCCATTAACGCTGGAGTTCAATGGTTTACTTGAAAAGAAAGAAATATTTTCAGGGAATTATTGCTCCATTTGAAAAAATAGCAGTACCTTTGCACCGCTAAAACGAGATTCGGGGTGTAGCACAGTTGGTTAGCGCGCCACGTTCGGGACGTGGAGGCCGGAAGTTCGAGTCTTCTCACCCCGACTCAAGCAAGGAGGTTAATGCAATTTGCGTTAACCTCTGTTTTTTTGCTTGATTGGAAAATTTGGCCATTTTGGACCCAAAATCGACCTGTCAGTGTTCTTTTTCTCCATTATATTTGCTATTGAACAGGAAAAGTGGTAATTTAGCGCAATCAATCCAGTAACATTATGAAACAGGGCAATATCACTCAGCTGGACCTGCACGACGTGCCACAGGTCTATCATAACCTCAAGTATAATGATGGTGAAATCTGTTTTGCCGATAACATCACTTCAATACCTGGACTAATGTCGCAATTTCGAGTGAATTTCATCGCTTATGTGATTGTGCTTGAAGGGTCGCTCACGCTCGAGTTGAACACTGTTCCTTACCAGCTGGAGAAAAACTGCTCGCTATTTGTCGACCGCAAGATGGTGGTCACGGGCGTGAAGCACAGTGATGACTTCCGCTGCGTGATTTGCGCCTTGAGCACCGACATCGGATTCTCATTCTTCAACAAGAGCCTGATGCAGAGCGTGATGCACCTGTTGTCCAATCCTGTCATTACCATGAATCAGGACGAGGTAGACCTGATGCTCAAGTATTATGAGTTGCTGGTTTTCAAGATGGATCACCCCGAGATGAACTTCGCGCGGGAGACAGTGCGCGACATCATCCGTTGCTTTGCCTATGACCTGTTGTCTAACATCACCAAGCACTTCAGCCAGAGCGACGGCGACGACATGCTGCGACAGAGCGACCGCATCTTCAGGAAATTCATGCTGTTGCTGGCCGAGAACAGTAATGTGAACCGCAGCGTCAAGTCCTATGCCGACGAGCTGTGCGTCTCGCCCAAATACCTGACCAGCGTGTGCCGCAAGCACAGCGACTCCACAGCGAGCGAACTCATTGCCACGTCGGTCATGAGCCGCGTGAAGCAGCTATTGCTCTACAGCGACCTGAGCATCAAGGAAGTAGCAGGCGAAATGGGCTTTGACAACCTGTCATTCTTTGGCAAGTATGTGAAAAAACACCTGGGCCTGTCCCCCAACCATTACCGCAAAGCCAACGGCTACGGCAAGTGAGGTGAACCAACCTTGACAGATGCGTACCAAAACCTCTATTACAGAAAGCTTACCGCTCTAACGAGCGGGAAATTGAAACAATTTTTTTATTTTATAATTCAGGGAGGCTGTGTCATAATTGCAATGTCGTTACATATATCGGCCTACGGCCGAGAAATTTAAACAAATTATTTAATAAATTAAATAAAAATTTTAATTATTATAATTTTAATACAAAATTTGTCTTAATTTCCCGAAACTTGGCGGCACCTCAGCCATTGAAGTAAACTTCATGGCTTTCGGTTTGCACAAGTTTTCCCGCCCGCAGGGCGGTTAATATTCCAGCAAATGAATTATGACACACCCCCTACTGGTGTGGTGGTGGGTGGTGCGGGATGCTTAATGAATGTTAAATCGTTGAGGGGTTGCTGGCTTGGGATGGGTGGTATGTTGCTGATTGTGTTGAACTTGTCGATGTAGTAGTCGAGGTAGCCGTTGGGGGCTGGTGAGGCCTGGCTGGTGAGCTGGGGACTGAGGGTGTAGTGCCCGG
>Ga0247611_10000464_pt1 | contig 82238 bp, 63 predicted proteins | sample 177DNAGHGhighgp2_FD_192422 | JGI IMG/M metagenome (GOLD analysis project Ga0247611, IMG submission 192422) | Sheep rumen microbial communities from Palmerston North, Manawatu-Wanganui, New Zealand - 1770 DNA GHGhigh gp2 | ecosystem: Host-associated > Mammals > Digestive system > Stomach > Rumen... | reverse complement strand
CTATATTCACTAGAGAACAACTAAACGTTTATTTAAAAAGAAAGTTTATGAAGAAATTTTTTGCGTTGATTGCTGCTGCAATCGTGTGCATGAGCGCAAGCGCTCAAGTTCAGTTTGGTGCAAAGGTCGGTGTTGACGCTACCCACTTCTGGGGCAAGGACACAGAGCACGGCATGAAAATCGGTTATCAGTTCGGTGCTCTCATGGAGTACAAGTTCAATCCTCACTTCGCTATCGCTCCTGAAGTCGTATTTGCTTCTCAAGGCGGGAAGTTCAATATTTATGAAGCTGACAACAAGAAGGTTGACAACACCTTTACTACCAACTACATCAATGTACCCGTGATGTTCAAGTGGTATGCCACTCCCAATTTCAGCTTAGATTTGGGTCCTCAAGTTGGTTTTAATGTATACAGTAAGTACAAGGTTGGTGACCTCGATGCTGAAGACATCAAGGATATAACCAAGGGTGTTGACTTTGGTGTTGGCTTGGGCGGCACCTACAACCTGACGGACAACGCCTTCATCCAGGCCCGTTACACCATGGGTCTGACCGATGCCTTCAAGGGTGAGTTGACTGAGGCCAAGAACGGCAACATTCAGTTGGCCTTCGGTATGAAATTCTGATAGACTATAAATCAATAGCAGTAGCGGCGACATTCCCCATCTTGAGGGAGTCGCCGCTTTTCTTTTTTATTGAACCCGCCATCCAGGAGAATCACATCACCTCTATAGGCCTGGTTCTATGGCCAATGTACTTACTATCGTTTCAATTTCTAAAATTGTTTTTAAAAATATAAAATATTGTTAAAAAGTTTGTTTAAATCAAAAAAACATTTGTACATTTGCATGTGTGTTTTTCATGGTATTAGATTTAAGGTTTGTGGAGGCTGTCGTGAGACATCTTCCACTTTTTTATTTTTTACGTCTTGCAGGTGCCACTTTGCAACGATAGTCACAAGAGACTTTACCCTTAACCATATTGTTTAATTTAGTTCGAATAAGCTGTTTGCGAATTGGCGAGATGCGGTCAACAAACAGCGTCTTCTCGAGGTGATCACACTCATGCTGGACCACGCGAGCCAAATAGCCCTCAATGTCCTGATCATGTTCCTCAAAATTCTCGTCCTGCCAATGCAGATGGATTTTCTCGATACGCTGGACATTCTCGTGAATGCCGGGCACACTCAAGCAGCCCTCCTCGCGTGTAGTTGAAGGAGCTGACTCGTCAATGGTGATTTCAGGATTAATAAGCACCATATTCACCCCTTTTAACTCGGGGAAATCCTCGGCAAGCACATCGACATCAATATATACGATGCGTACATTCACACCCACTTGAGGAGCAGCGATGCCTATACCATTGGTGTGATACATAGTTTCCTTCATGTTGGTGATGAGTTCCTGCAACCCGGGATAATCGGGGGTCACTTTGGCATTCTCGGCGCGCAACACAGGATGACCATAGATATAAATAGGTAAAATCATATTTTGGTATTATCAGTTTTTGTTATATATACTTTGCAGATAATCGTTAAGGATAATCGTGGCCGCGATGGCATCAACCCGTGACTTATCGCGCCTATCGCTTTTCTTCATGCCGCCGTCAATCATCGCTTGGTGGGCAATCGTGCTGGTAAAGCGCTCATCATACATGACCACGGGCATATCGGGCAACACCTTGCGCAACTTATTGACAAACGGAGTGATGTATTTCATGCTCTCGCTGGGCTGGCCATTGAGTTGCATGGGGTTACCAATGACAATGCGGTCCACCTGCTCACGCCCTATATAGTCTTGAATAAACTGCATGAGGGTGTGGGTGGGGACTGTAGCCAGATTTCCAGCCACAATCCCTAGCGGGTCGGTGACCGCCACGCCCGTGCGCTTGCGTCCATAATCAATGCCCAAGATGCGCCCCATTGACTTAATGATTCAATTGTTTAGCCCTGTTGCATTGTGAGCAGGAATTCCTCGTTGTCGCGGGTGCGATCCATGCGCTCCTTTACAAATTCCATGGCCTCGACCGATGTGCGGTCGCTCAAGAAACGACGTATGATCCACATCTTGTTGAGCGTGTCCTGAGGCAACAACAGGTCATCGCGACGCGTGCTTGATGCCATAACATCCACAGCGGGGAAGATGCGCTTGTTGGACAGCTTGCGGTCGAGCTGCAACTCCATGTTACCTGTACCCTTAAACTCCTCAAAAATAACCTCGTCCATCTTGGAGCCGGTCTCGGTGAGTGCAGTGGCGATAATGGTCAAGCTGCCTCCGCCCTCGATGTTGCGGGCCGCGCCAAAGAAGCGCTTGGGGCGCTGCAATGCATTGGCATCCACACCGCCAGTCAGGATCTTGCCCGATGCGGGAGCAATCGTGTTGTAAGCACGTGCCAGGCGGGTAATCGAGTCGAGCAGGATCACCACATCATGGCCACACTCGACGAGCCTTTTAGCCTTACTGAGAACCAAGTCAGCAATCTTGACATGACGGTCGGCCGGTTCATCAAATGTCGAAGCAATCACCTCGGCATGCACGCTGCGAGCCATATCGGTCACCTCCTCGGGGCGCTCATCGATGAGCAGGATAATCATGTAAGTCTCAGGGTGGTTCTCTGATATCGCGTTAGCTATCTCCTTCAAGAGCATCGTCTTACCCGTTTTGGGCTGGGCGACGATGAGTCCACGCTGTCCCTTGCCGATGGGCGAGAACATATCAACCACTCGCTGGGAAACTGTGGGATGAACCTTGCTCACCAAATCAAATTTCTCATCGGGGAACAAGGGCACCAGATGTTCAAATGGCACACGGTCGCGGACATAAGCGGGAGTGCGGCCATTGATCAGTCTGATCTCACTCAAGGGGAAGTATTTCTCTCCCTCCATCGGGGGACGGATGCTGCCCTCGATTACATCGCCGGTCTTTAGACCATAGGCTTTGATCTGTGACTGCTGAACATAAATATCATCAGGCGAGGTCAAGTAGTTATAGTCACTGGAGCGCAGGAATCCATAACCCTCGGGAGCAATGTCGAGTACTCCCTGAGCCTCGAGGATGCCATCAAAATTATATGGTTGCTCGAGATAAGGATTGACTTCAGCAATCTGTTGCTGCTGTTGCTGTTTATTCTTGCGCTTTTTATTTTTGCTTTCCTTGACTACCTTGGGTTCCTGAATGACGATGGGAGCCATTGCAGCTTCCTCGGCCTGACGACGGCGCTCTTCCTCGGCGCGGCGCATAGCCTCCTCACGCTCCTGCTGGGTGCGTGGTTTAAAGGTAGTGAACGAACCGCCTGTATTGAAGAAGGAGTTGAGAGAAACACCTTCACGCTCACGAGGCTCGGGAGCGGGAGCGGGAGCAGGTTTCTCGACGATGATATTTTCCTGTTGCACAGGCTCGTCAACCACTTCGGGTTGTTGTTCAATAGGTTCCTGAGGTGTTTCGACTGTCTCTTCCAAATTGTCGAAAGGCAACACTGGTTCTTGAACAGTCTGCTTGGGTTTACGGCCACGGCGACGTGGTGATTGTTCTGGAGCAGCCTGTTCAACGGGCTCCTGGACCTCGGGAACTGGAACAGATTCTTCTTGCGACTTTTCTTCAGCTTTTTTAGCAGCGGCTTCACGAGCAGCTTTTTCGGCAGCCGAAGGGCGTCCACGCTTGCGCTTGGGAGGCTCTGGAGCGGGTTCTTGCTCTTTTTCAACAGCAACCGGAATTTCTTCAGGTATTTCCTCGACTACGGGTTTTACCTCAGCCACATTTTGCTCGTTATTATTCTTTTTATTTTTACTCTTGGTTTGAACAGCATCATCTTTAGTTACTTCATTGCCGTTAGCTTTAGCGGCAGGCTGGCGGATGCGTTCACGGCGGCGCCGGCCTGGTTCGGGAGCAGAATTGGCAGCTTCGGCTACTGCTTGTTGGTCAAGCACCTCGTAGACCAAGGCATCGTGGTCAGTTGATTCCACACGCTTAATGCCCATAGACTTGGCTACTTCACGGAGCTGCTCATCGCTCATTTCATTGAGTTGATTGATGTTATACATAAGTAATATTATAATAATAGGGTGTGTGCCGTGTATTTGCACGAAAAACCCAATAATTAAAGTATCGGAATTTGTGGGAGAAGTACAGAATCGATTGGTAAAAAGATTGCAATATCTCGGTCTATTACGCCGAATTGCGATGCAAAATTAATGATTTTTCTTGACTCTCGCAAAAAATGGAGAAAAAAAGGTGTAAATTTGCAGTCCAATCAATTAAAAAATGGAAATCGACCGTCAAAAAATAGCTAGCCATGTCAACCTGCCCGTGATGAAGCTGGTAGGCGAGGTGGCCGATGAATTACATCGCGAGTGCTACGTCGTTGGGGGATATGTGAGAGACATCTTCCTGGAACGCCCATGCAATGACATGGACTTTGTGACTGTTGGCAGCGGTATCGAGGTGGCGCGTGCTGTGGCACACAGGCTCTGCAAGCGGTCACACCTGTCAGTGTTCCGCACCTATGGCACAGCACAGGTCAAAACACGCCAGTGGGAACTGGAGTTTGTTGGTGCGCGGCGTGAATCCTACCGCCGCGAGAGCCGCAATCCTATCGTTGAAGACGGCACCCTCGACGATGACCAGCGTCGTCGCGATTTCACCATCAATGCGATGGCCATCTGCTTGAACAGGGAGCGTTATGGCGAGCTGCTGGATCCGTTTGACGGTATCGGGGACATGGAGCGCCGCATCATCCGCACTCCGTTAGATCCTGACATCACCTTCAGTGACGATCCATTGAGGATGATGCGGGCCGTGAGGTTTGCCACCCAACTGAATTTTGACATCTTTCCCGAGACTTTTGAGGCCATTCGCCGCAACGCCGAGCGCATACGCATCATCACGCGGGAACGCATTGCCGAAGAACTGATGAAAATCATGTGGTCGCCCATTCCCTCGCGCGGCTGGATGTTGCTTGACCAATGCGGATTGCTATCCATCATCTTTCCCGAATTGGCAGCATTAAAAGGCATTGAGACCGTCAATGGGCGTGGTCACAAGGATAACTTCATTCACACCATGCAGGTGCTTGACAATGTGGCTGCTGCCAGCAGCGATGTGTGGCTGCGCTGGGCAGCACTGCTGCATGACGTAGGCAAGGCCCGCACCAAGCGCTGGGACCCGCAGATGGGTTGGACTTTCCATAACCACAACTACATCGGCGAGAAGATGGTACCCAAAATTTTCGCCAAAATGCGTCTGCCGCTCAACGACCACATGAAATATGTGAAAAAACTCGTCGGGCTGCACATGCGCCCCATTGCCCTCGTCGAGGATGAGGTGACCGATAGCGCCGTGCGCCGCCTGCTGTTTGACGCTGGAGACGACATCGACGACCTGATGACCCTGTGCAAAGCAGACATCACCAGCAAGAATCAGCACAAGGTGCAACAGTTCAGAGAGAATTTTGACCTGGTGAAAAGCAAGCTCGTCGATATAGAGGAGAAAGACCGGGTGCGCAACTTCCAACCTCCGGTTGACGGTGGTGAAATCATGGCAACCTTCGGCCTCGCGCCATCCAAGCCCGTGGGCTACATCAAGGATGCCATCAAAGATGCCATCCTCGACGGCATTATCACCAATGACTATGCCTCGGCTTACCGACTCATGCTCGACAAGGCCAGTGAATTGGGAATCACCCATATCCATCACGGCCAACTGTGCCACACATCAATGGAGACACCGATGGGTGTGCTCACCATTGCCGCCGATGAACAGGGCATCGCCTTCATTGGCTGGGACAAAACCGAAGTCGAGAAAACCGCTAAAAAATTCAAGTCACCACTAGTGGAAGCCACGACTCCCCTACTCGACCAGTGCATGAAACAACTGAGCGAGTATTTTGAAGGGACACGACAGTCGTTTTCGCTACCATTGCATCTGACTGGAACCGAGTTCCAAATGAAGGTGTGGGATGAATTGCAGCACATACCTTACGGGACAACTATCTCATATGGTGAACTTGCCAAACGTGCAGGGAGCCCCAAGGGTTCACGCGCTGTCGCTCAGGCCAATCACAACAACCCGGTGTGCATTGTCGTACCATGCCACCGTATCATCAACGCCGACGGTTCGCTAGGCGGATATGCCTCTGGCCCCGCCTTAAAACAACAGTTGCTCGACTTGGAGAAAAATCACGCGGGAACAAGATAGGCGCTCACCTCATAGAGCAGGTAGATGGGCAAGAATACGACCATGAGGGTAAACGGATCGCCAGTTGGGGTGATGATCGCGGCAAGGACCAACAATACCACGACCGCATGACGGCGATAGGTCTTGAAAAAGCCTCGATGCAGCGCGCCTAACGAGCCCAGCAGCCATGCCACCAGCGGCAGTTCAAAGATGACTCCCATGACAAAAATGAGCATCAGGAAAGTGTCCATGTAGCTGTCAAGCGAGATCTGGTTGGGCACCAGTTGGCTCACATGGTAGTCGGCCAGGAAGCGCAGCGTGACGGGGAAGACCACAAAATAGCCCACAGCCACCCCAAGGAAAAACATCAGGCAACCTATCAGGAAAGCCGTCTTTACACCTCGCCGCTCACGCGGATAGAGGGCTGGCGCGACAAATGTCCACAGCAGGTATAGCACGATGGGGAACGTGAGTACAAGCCCCAGCCAGAACGATGAGGACATGTGAATGAAGAATTGCGAGGCCAACTTGATATTGATGAGCTCGACGTGGAAGTCACCGGTCGTGAACTGAGGCAACCACGGAACCGAGGAAGTCATGCGTTCAAACAAGCGATACAGCACGAAGTCGCCTCGGCAGGGAGCCAGTATCACGTTGTCGAACAAATAAGGCATCACGCAGAACAAGCCGATAGTAGCCGCCACCAATACAATGACAATGCGAATCAACACCGCACGCAATGCGTCGATGTGATCCCAAAACGACATTTCCTGCAATTTCTCCTCAGCCATCAATACCACAATTCAAACAACTAAAACAATTAATAAGAAATGAAAAAGGTTGTTCTAGTTGTTTCTATATTGTTCCTGTTGTTTGGATTAACAGGTTAGTTGTCTTTCTTGTCATTGTCGAGGTCCTCGATGGGCTTCTTGAGCTCATCCTCGACCTCGTTCATGCCCTGCTTGAAGCTCTTGACACCCTTACCCAGGCCACGCATGAGTTCTGGTATCTTCCTGCCGCCGAACAGCAGAAGAATAATAGCCACAATGAGGATAATCTCACCTGTACCCAGATTCAAAAAACCTAATATTCCGTTAAGTATCATAATTCTCTTGGTTTTATTACTGATGCAAATTTAGCACTTTTTTTTAAGTAATCAGACAATTGGCCAAAAACTCCATAAAAATTTGTGCCATGTTGCAAAAAAGTAGTACTTTTGGGCATTGGAAACCATTAACAACATTTTAACTAAGTGAAATGAATACCATTAAGAATTTTGATGAGCTCATCGCTCACCTCAAGGAGAACAATGTTAAGAAACGTGTTGCTGTAGTTTGGGCTGCCGACGAGAAGACTCCCGCCGCTTGTGCCCAGGCTCTTGAAGCCGGCTTTATCGAGGCCATCTTTGTAGGCTGCCAAGACAAGCTCGAGGCCAATGAAGCCCTGAAGCCCTTTGCTGCCAGCATCAGCTATGTGGATGCCAGCGACGCCGACGACGCTGCCGCCAAGGCCGTTGCCCTGGTTCGTGAAAACAAGGCCGACGTGCTGATGAAAGGTCTCATCAACACCGATAACCTGCTGCGTGCCGTCCTGAACAAGGAGACCGGCATCCTGCCCAAGGGCAACGTGCTGACCCATGCCGCTGTTGCTTCAATTCCCAGCTATCACAAATTCCTGATCTTTACCGATGCCGCTGTTATCCCCTATCCCAACCGTGAGCAGCGCATCGAGATGGTGAAATACATGTCTAACGTGGCCCGCAACTTTGGCATCGAGGAGCCCAAGGTTGCTCTCATCCACTGCACCGAGAAGGTCAACGGCAAGCACTTCCCCTTCACCGAGGACTATCCCGTGATCATCGAGATGGCCAAGAACGGCGAGCTGGGCAAATGCATCGTTGACGGACCGCTTGACGCCAAGTGCGCTTGCAACATGCACGCGATGGAAGCTAAGGGGCTGTCATCACCCTTGCAGGGCGACAGTGACGTGCTCATCATGCCCGACATCGAGGCCGGTAATGTGTTCTACAAAGCCATCACCCTGTTTGCAGGCGCTAGCACCGCTGGCCTGTTGCTGGGAGCCAAGTGCCCCGCTGTTGTTCCCTCACGTGCCGACAGCGCCCAGTCCAAATTCTACAGCCTGGCCGTAGCCACCATGGCAGCCGAGTAAGCACCTTAATATAATTATATAATAACTATAAAACTTCTTACCAACACATGATTATCTTAGTCATCAATCCAGGGTCAACCTCCACCAAGATGGCAGTTGTTGAGAACGGCGAGCCCCGCCTGATCAAAGTCATTCGCCACTCAGCCGAAGAGTTGGCTCCGTTTGCCAAGATTACTGACCAGTTTGACTTCCGCCGCAAGATGATTCTTGGCGAGCTGGAAAAAGCCGGTATCCCCGTTAAGTTTGACGCGATTGTTGCTCGTGGCAGTCTGACCAAGCCCCTTCCCGGTGGTGTGTATGCCGTCGACGAGAACATGATTCAAGCTACCTATGCCAGCGAACACCAGCACGCATGCGACCTGGGTTGTGTTATTGCCAACGAGATTGCCAAGGGACTGGGTTGTCCCTGCTACATCGCCGATCCCGTTGTGACCGATGAGTTAAACGATTATGCCCGCGTGTGCGGTTTGTCAATGTTTAAGCGCGAGAGCATCTGGCACGCCCTGAACCAGCGCGCCATCGCCCGCCGCTTCGCCAAGGAGAACGGCAAGCGCTACGAGGACCTGAACCTCATCGTTGCCCACCTGGGCGGCGGTATCTCGGTAGCTGCCCACGACCATGGCCGCGCCGTTGACGTGAACAACGCCCTTGACGGCGAAGGCCCGTTCTCACCTGAGCGTGCCGGTAGCCTTCCCGCTAAGGCCCTGGTAAACCTGTGCTTCAGCGGTGAATACACACAGGAGGAAATCCTCAAGATGATCTCAGGCAAGGGTGGCGTATTCTCACACCTGGGAACTACCGACATGATCGAGGCCGAGAAGATGATGAACAATGGCGACGAGAAAGCCAAGCTCGTTATCAACGCCATGATTTATCATATCGCCAAGGCTATCGCCGAGAAAGGTGCTGTGCTGTGCGGCAAGATTGATGCCATCCTGATCACTGGCGGTATCGCCTATTGGCAGTACATGGTTGATGAGCTCAAGAAGCGCGTCGACTGGATGGCTCCCGTTCACGTATATCCTGGCGAGGACGAGATGTCAGCACTGGCCGAGAATGCCATGGCAGTCCTCAATGGCGACATCGAGGTGAAAAAGTACTAAGTTTAGACGTTAGACTTTTAGATTTTAACAGGCGAGGTGTTCACACTGATGAATGCCTCGCTTGATATTATGATTCAGATGATGTGGATTTCCTGGAGGTAGGCGTAGATGCCGGTCGCCAAGCCGTAGAACGAAAGCACGAGGATGATGATGCCGATGATGCGGTTAATGAGCCACATGGAGCGGATGTTAAAGTGGGTACGCACCTTATCCACAAAGAACGTGATGACGGCCCACCACAGCAAAGCACCAACGACAATGAAGGCATAGCCCATGATGATGTGATACCACTTGTATTCGGGCAGCGGGAAGCCAAATCGCGCGAACAGGGGGATAATCAAGAACATGATCAAGGGGTTGCTCAAGGTGAACAGGAAGCCTGTGGCCATGTCTCGCCAGTGGTCCTCGCGCTGGTCGATGTTCTCGGTAATCTGGCTCACGGGATTGTGGATAATCATGTAGATGGCATAAACGATCAGGATGATGCTGCCCACGATTTGCAGGATATTGACATTGTCGGCGATAAAGTCGGTGACGAGCGAGATGCCCAGTCCCATGAGCAGGCAATAGAACAAATCACTTGCAGCTGCACCGACACCAGTGAAGAAACCCGAGTTGCGGCCCTTGTTCAACGTCCGCTGGACACACAAGATGCCCACCGGTCCCATGGGTGCCGAGAGAAATATCCCAATCGACACACATCCAATAATTATGGATATTATCGTGCCCACTCTATTGAAGGTTCTTCAGTTAAAACCTACAAAATTACAAAAAAAATGAAAAAGCTGGGCAGTTTTAGCCAGTTTTTCACCGAGTTTTCTTCTTAACAAAGGATTTGCAATGGGCTATTCATTATACCAGCCCAAAATGGTCACCTGCTCACGGCGGGATAGCTCGCCGGGATTGCTGCCTGGCTCGCCTTCAGGCACCTTCATCCCACGTGCTTGGTAAAACTCTTGCCAATAGTCGGTTACTTGTCCCGTTGCGTCATGGAAGGACATCGGCACGAGATCAAAAACCAGTTTTCCTGAAGGGTCAATAAAGCACATCTGCACCAGTTCGCTGCAATAGACGGCACTGTCGCCAGGCAGGTACAGGTTATCATAGGGTTTTCCCACCTGCATGAGGCATCGCTTGATGGAAGCGGCAATGTCGCAGTCGGCATTCACCCTGCCCTGAAGCACGCGGCCGTTCTCACACAGGAAGGTATCGAGGGGTGTGAGGCACACCGCGGGCTTAACGGCCTCGATGACGTAGGGCAAGCCCAACTGCTCACCGCCGATAAAATGCACGATGGCTACATGGTCGATGGGCATGTCCTGTAAACCCGTCGTGACCGAAGTGATGGCATTGGCCGTGTCACTGCAGCAAAACAGCAGGTCCCCCTCACGCAACTGCTGCCCCACGAGAGGCAGGGAAGCAAGGGTCGACAGGAATAAGATTAAAAGTCTAGTACCAAGTGACGCCATTAGAGATGCTGGAATGCTTGTCATACTTCACATCCTGCAAGATCGACGACTTGACAGCGATGTGGAAGTTGTAACTCTTGTAAGGACCCACGGGCACGAAGCTTGCACTCATCTCGAAGCAGTGCATCTGGCGGGAGATGCTGCAATTCATATAGGCGATCTTGTGGGTGTCAAAATTATAGCTTGCCGAAGCCGAGAATGCCCAGTTCTTAGTCGGGCGGATGCTGGCGTTCATACTCAGGTTCTGGGTCCAACGGCCGTTATACTCGAGTTTATCGTAGTTGAATGAGCCGTAACCGTAGGACAACGAGTAGTTAACCGTCAGGTTCCACGGGCAGTCCCACTTGGCATAACCGTCAATGAGTTCCAGATCGGTAGTCGGGCCAGATGTGTTGCCACTGTTCTCGTCCTGATCGTCCTTGTTGGGGTCGCGTGTCTGCTCGTTGGTGGGCGTTTTTTCTTTTTTATCCTTGTCCTTCTTGCGCTTGAACGTGTCGTTATTAAATGTATAGGAGAACGAGGTGCCAGTACTTGACAGACGGCCCCAACCACCGCCATTGAACAGGCGTAGCTTGTTAATCCTCACTGGAGTACCAGCCTCATTCAAGGCATATTTATAGACATCCCATGTTGCGCTGAGGCTAAGGTTAAAGCCCTTGGTGAGTCGCAGCATGATGCTGGTGTTCAGGTTGCTCCACTGCATCGAGTCGGCAGCCAGGTTACACGACTGGCTCAAGGTGAAATTCTCGATGAGTGAGATCTTTTTAAAGCCCGTGCTGTCATTCTCGCTTTTAACCTTTGCCTCCAAGTTGTTGGCAATGTTAAATGAGATGGTACCGGACTTGCCGTTGGGCGCGTTGCCGTAGAGGCCGTGCTGGAAGTAGCTATATCGGTTGTTGTGATGGATGCCGCTAGCGTCAACATAATCCAGGTTGCCGTAATAGCCCCACCACGGAGCACCAAAGTCAGGACTCGCCGAGAACGAGATGCTGGGCGTCATCACATGGCGCACCATCTGCAGTTTCTCACTGAGTTTGCCCAAGAACTTAAGCGGCTTGAAGAAACCATAAACCTTGGTGCTGAGCGTGACCGCGAAATTGAAGTCAAAGATATTGTAAAAGCCATAGGTCGTGTCACGCACCACTGCACTGGCGTTGGGGTCCCATTGTTGCTTGATCTTGCTGGTGTACATGCGGTCATTCATGGTAATCGAGGGCGTGATGTTGAAATACTTCATCACGTTGAACGTCGCTTGGACGGGCATCGTGTGGCTCATGCCATTGCGCCAGTCCTTAACCAGGCTCTTGTGCAGGAACTCGTCTTGTTTAGCCGTCAACGAGTTTTGGAATTTTCCCGTATAACTGATCTTGATCTTCTCATACCAACGCTCGTCGCCCACAGCGCGCTTGCGCTTAAATGGCGCCGTCTGGGCCATGTTGATCGTGATATTGGGGAACGATACCGTGATGGTCGAGTCGGCTGTGCGCTGCGAGATGTTGGCGTTTGTCGAGATGGACCACTTGCTGTTGGGAATCTTGTAAGTCAAGTTCACCGTACTGCTCTTGGTATTCTCGGTAAAAGCATTGGTGTAATAGGTGTTGAGGCTATTGCGGGTATAGCCAGTCGTGGCAAAATTGACACTTGCCGAGAATGTCATGTAGGGATTAGCCTTCTGGCTCTGGCTGTGGTTCCACAACACCTGGAAATTGTGCATCTTGTTATAGTCGGGGTCACCTTTCTGGCCAGTCACCGTGGTCAGGTAATTGACACTAAACGAGCCGGAATGCTTGTAGCGCCAGGCATAGGAAGACTGGGCCGACAAGCCCCATGAGCCACGGGTATAGATCTCGCCCGTGATAGCGAGGTCAGCATGTTGGCTCAACGCAAGGTAATAACCGCCATTGCGCAGGTAGAAGCCACGGTTGTAGTCCTCACCGAAGGTGGGCACCAGGATGCCGCTCTGGTACTTCTCGCTGAAGGGGAAATAGCCAAAGGGCACCGCAATGGGCAGCGGCAGGTCCTCCAGCACCATATATGCAGGGCCGGTCACGACATTCTTCTTGGGCTTGACCTTAGCCTTGGTGAGCTGGAAGTAGAAGTGAGGGTGCTCATGGTCATCACAGGTGGTATAGCGGCCATCCTTGATGTAGTAGTAATCGTCCTCGGTCTTCTTGGTGATACCGCCAGTGAGGAAGCCCTCGCCCTGCTCGGTGACAATGTCGGTGATGTAGCCGCGCTTAGTCTTGAAGTTATATTTCATGATGCGCGACTGGTACTCGCCGCTGTTGTCCTTAAACACAGGCGTACCTGATAGATCGCCAACGCTGTCAGGGACACCAATGGCATGCACCTGGCTACTGTCCATGTCCATGCTGATTTGTGCTGCCGTCAGGTCCACGTCGCCATAGATGACCTTGCTCTGGCCATACATCGTCGCGTGATTGCGCCCGATGAGTATAATGCTGTCCTTAGCGTTAAACTGCACCACATGATCAAGATCGACCTTCACGCGCTTGAAACGGCTAGTGTCTTGGGGCAAGGCTGGAGCGGGTTTTATTGAATCGCCCTCGGCTCTGACGATGGAGTCCACCGCTTGGGCCAAGTCCAGTATTTGCACTGACTCTTGGCCATGCAGCAAAGCTGGTAGCAGCACACATGTCAGTACCAGCAAGACAATGATATGGAGACTTCTTGTCGTCAATGTCTTCTTCACGTCGAAATAACATGCAAAGATAGTGCAAAACGATAGTAGAACAAGTAAGATTTAGTTTTATTATCGTTTTTTAGCATTGCAGCCACAATTATGCACTGTTGAGAGGCATTATTTAGAGCCGTTATTCACTCAGGAAATATCAGATTACTAAAGTTACTGCCCGCATGACACTGAGGCGATGCGGGCAGTGAAAACTCTTTACAGATGGATTAGAACCACTTGAGATAAGCGAAGTCCTGACGGTGAGGCAGGTTCTTGTTCCACGGATAGATACGGAAAGCGTAACGGAAGATGCCGTTAGTCCTGATGGGCGTCGTGATTCTGTAAGTGAGCACATCGCCATCGGTAGCAACCACATCAAATTCAGCAGCGCGATGGAACTTAACATCGCCGTCTTCCTCCTTGTACACCACGATCTCAGCCTTGATATCCTTGCCCAAGCCAGCGGTATCAATCTTCATGGTGTAGGTTACATTCTCGGTGGTATTGGTGATGGTATCGCTATTGTCATCGATTTCATCAACAAGCTTCACATCCTCCCAGCGATCGGCCACTTTCTCTTTCCAAGCAACGATTTCCTTAGCCAGGGCATAATTCTTGGCGATGAGCTTGCGGGCACGCTCAGTCTGGGGACAATAGAACTTATCAAAATAGTCCCTCATCATGCGCGACATGGTATAGTTGGGCGCGATGTGGCAAATCGAGTTCTTGATGTACTGGATCCACTCGGGTGAATAGCCCTTGCTGTTCTTAGCAAAGTAGAGGGGAATAATCTCGTTCTCGAGCATCGAGTAGATCGTGGCCGAGTCGAGCTTATCCTGCTGATCCTGCTCGGTGTAAGTGCGCTTGCTGGTCAATGCCCAGCCAGCACCCTCGCGGTAACCCTCATACCACCAGCCATCAAGCACCGAGAAGTTGAGCAAGCCGTTCATCTCGGCCTTCTCGCCCGAAGTACCCGATGCCTCGAGGGGGCGTGTGGGCGTGTTGAGCCAAACGTCAACACCGGTAATGAGTCGCTTGGACAGCGTCATGTCATAATTCTCGAGGAAGATAATCTTACCCAGGAATTCGGGCATCTTGCTGATTTCGATGATGCGCTTGATGAGTCCCTGACCGGCGCCATCGGCGGGATGAGCCTTACCGGCAAAGATGAACTGCACAGGGAACTGCTCGTTGTTGACGATCTTTTTCAGCCGGTCCAGATCGTTGAACAACAGATAAGCGCGCTTGTAGGTAGCAAAGCGACGGGCAAAACCAATGAGCAGCGCGTTGGGGTTGATCTTGTCAACAATGCTCGTGATGCGGGTGGGATCACCCTGATTCTTGAGCCAGCTGTCGCGGAAGTCACGCTTCAAGAAGCGGATGAACTTTTGCTTCAACATCATGCGCATCTCCCAGATTTTCTCGTCGGGAACGTTCATCAGGGGCTCCCAAGTCGACTCCAGTTCCTGTTTATCCAAGAATCCCTCGCCCAGCACCTGCTTGTAGAACACTTTCCACTCGCTGGCGGCCCAAGTGGGCATGTGAACGCCATTGGTGACATATCCCACATGAGACTCCTCGGGGGCATAGCCCTTCCACAGTCCAGCAAACATCTTCTTGGACACCTCACCATGGAGCCAGCTCACGCCATTGCTCTCCTGGGTAGTGTTCAGAGCAAATGTGCTCATGCAGAAGCGCTCATTGCTGCCGGGGTTCTCGCGGCCCATATCCATCAGTTCCTGCCAGGAAATGCCCAAACGTGCGGGATACTCGCCCATGTACTTGCCGAAGAGTTCCTCGTCAAAGTAGTCGTGACCAGCGGGAACGGGAGTGTGTACCGTGTAGAGCGAAGTGGCGCGGACAATCTCGAGCGCCTCGTTGAAGTTCAAGCCATCCTCCTGCACCATGTCCACCAATCGCTGCAGATTGAGCAATGCGGCATGGCCCTCGTTACAATGATAGATATCGGCCTTGATGCCCAAACGCTTCAGCAGCAGGACGCCGCCAATGCCGAGCAGGTATTCCTGCTTGATGCGGTTTTCCCAATCGCCACCATAGAGCTTGTGGGTAATCTCGCGGTCATACTCGCTATTGAGGTCCAAATCGGTGTCAAGCAGATAAAGCTTCACGCGGCCCACATTAGCCTGCCACACGTTGGCATAAATGATGCGACCAGGATAAGGCACCTCATGAACCAACTGGTGGCCATTCTCGTCCAGTACCGGCTCAATGGGGAGCTGGCTGAAGTTTTGTGCCTCATAGTTGGCGATTTGCTGGCCATCCATCGCAAGGGTCTGGGTAAAATATCCGTAGCGATACAGGAAACCCACGGCAGTCATGTTCACGCGGCGGTCACTTGCCTCTTTCACATAGTCACCAGCCAAAATGCCCAAACCACCTGAATAAATCTTGAGGGCATTGCACAATCCATATTCCATACAGAAGTAAGCCACTGAGGGCAGATCGTTGCGCAACGGCTGCTTCATGTACTCCTTGTACACCTCATAGGTGCTGTCGATGCGGGCCATCATAGCGGAATCGGCTTTGATCGCTTCAATCTTGTCATTGGTGAGGCGCTGGAGCATCTTGACGGGATTCTCGCTTGTTGCACGCCAAGTATCGCGATCCAGGTCATGGAACAGGGTCTTACCCTCACTATTCCATGCCCACCACAAGTTGCGCGACATTTCATTCAGTCTCTGGAGTTTGCCAGGCAGTTCTGACTTTATAATAATGTTTCTCCACTGCGGTTCGTTGCTGTTGCTAACTTTAATCTTCATAATTGTTATTCTATTGATTCTTATTGTTCTTGGTTCATGAGCTGACTCATTCGATCGCTGGCCAACTCTACTGCCTGGCTATAGGCCAGGTCATAATACTTGATGAAATTCTCCCATGACGCCATCTTGCTGGTTGTGCGGGAACCTTTCCTCACGCTCTGCATCATCTTGGGTTCCATCATATACAGGTTGATGAGGCCCGAAACGACAGTCTGGACAGTGTCGGCATAGTTGCTGTCGGTGCGGTGAACCACCTTCACACCGCTCAGGTCACTGTCGTCACCAAAGTTGTCCAGCACCCACTGGCCAAAGCCTGCAAGGTCGGTCGTGATGGTGGGCACACCGAAGGCGGCACTCTCGAGCGGTGTGTAACCCCAAGGCTCATAATAGGAGGGGAATACCGCTGCGTCAAGGCCTGCCAGCAGGTCGTAATAGGTCATGTCCAAGATGCCGTCATTGCCATTGAGGTAACAGGGCACGTCAATAACCATAACCTTGTCCTGAGGCTCGTTGCGGAACGACAGGGCGTTAATCCGATTATAGATCGGGTCGTTGTAAGGGTCAAACAGGTTGTGGGTAATCACTGGGTCAAACAAGCGATGAGGTTTGCGGGTTGCCATGTTATCCACAAGGTCGGTGCGGGGTGACTTCATCCAGGCAGGCACGAGGACGAGCCCCAGCACCTTGCGCTGCAGACTTGTCACGCGGTCCAGGGCGTCACGCAGCGACGATAGTGCGTCAAGATAGACATCAATGCCCTTGTTGCGCATCTCCAAGCGACCTGCTGTGGCTACAATCATCGTGTCCTCGGGGAAACGTTGTCCTGTGAGGGCGGTTGCCACCTTCAGCATGCGCTTGCGAGCCGCAGCACGTGTACTGGTGAATTTGGCTCCTTTGGGCACAAAATTCTGCTCAAAGGCATTGGGCGTTACCAGGGGGCGACGTTCCAGCAGTTGCTCACACTCGCGGGCTGTCACCTCGCTCACGGTGGTGAACACATCGGCGGCATGGGCCGCTGCTTTCTCAAGCGAGTGCTTGGACTGCATGTTGAGCTCGACTGCCATCTGATCGCCAAAGTAGCCAGGCATATAGTCATACAACGGTTTACCATTGCCGCAGATGCTGCGCCCGATGCTAGTGGCATGGGTAGTGAACACCGTGCCCACTTGAGGCATGTGGGCTTTGACATGCAACAGACCCATGCCTGTTGTCCACTCATCAAAGTGGGCCACCACCCTCAAGTCGGGATTGTTTTTCCACGCGACGATGCTCTCGATGATGAGGGCAGCAGCATAGGCAAACATGCACGACTCGTCATAATCGCCATAGGCATGGAGTGAGTCCACACCAAAACGATTCCACATCTCGGCATAGAGTTCATTCTTGTAAGGATACAACGCGTCAAACTTCACCAGCACAGCCAGGGGCTTGCCAGGGACATCCCAGCGCCCCACCCTCACTTTCACGCCACTGGGCAGTGAGGCCTGACGTAGCCATGGAACTAGCGGAGTCTTCACCTCGACAAACGAGGGAGAGGCATTCTCGGCCGTCCATAAATCAGGACCAATGAAGATGAGGTTGTCTTTGTATCTTTTTTGGAGGGTCTTTGCCTTAGTCGACAGGACGGCATAGATTCCGCCCACCTTGTTACAGACCTCCCAACTTGTTTCAAACAGTAAGTCTAACATCTCTTTTTTTGGTTATATACTGAAAAACAGGCCACAAAAGTACAAAAAATATTGCAAACAGCCACATCTTCAGCACAACAAACAAAGGAATAACAATCATAAATTTTCACAACTCATTAAAAATCAGCAACTTATAAAATCATTTTACAATCTCAAAAACAATCTAATTAATCATCTCATTATCAAGTTATTATCACTGATGCAATCGATTACCATGTATTGCGGTAAATTTAACAGATCATTCTTTTCTGTCTTAATTATTTAATGTGTGTGAGGATGGATTTTTTAGGGAAAATAGTTGGCGAATGAAAAAAAGTTTGTAAACTTGCAGGTTAAATGTAAAGCAAATCCTTGGCGAATGTTCGCTAAGCAACAATGTAACAAATGATTATGAACATGTCAATAGAGAAAATGCTGTCTCATGTCTATGAGATAGAAGGGTTGATGCTCGTTACCCGACGCCTGGGTGATGAGAACACGCCCGAAGTGATCACCAACAAAATAAAACGCAAGGTGCGCGAGCTGGCTGAAATGTGTGGCGTAGAACTCACCGTTGCACCTGAGGCCGAGCAACCTCAAGCACCTGAGGCCGAGCAACCTCAAGCACCCGAGGCCGTAGAGACCCCAAAGGCTGAAGTCATTACCGATAACGAGGAGAAACAAGAGGTTCCCGCACAACAGCCCATTGAGGACATAGAGGAGGAAAATGAGGCCGACGAAACTAGTGATCAAGACAATCCTGAGGATTTCAACGAAGCCCCCTCACTTGACGAGCAAATTCCTGAGCAAGAGCCTGCAGAGCAAGAGCCAGTAGCCCAACCCACAGCTCCAGCATGTCCTGTCACCCCACCTGCACCCGTTGAGCAAGAGACAGCAGTCATCCCACCCGTTCTAGTTCATCCCGAACCGCCCGTGACACCCCCACCCTTTAGAGAGGAGCTCAACGACGAGCCCGTTCCCGAGCCCGACCCCGAAGTTGTGCCCGAGGATGACCGCGACCTGGAGGACATCACTGTGGAGTTTATCATGCCCGAGGATGAAGAACTTCCCGAGCCCGAGGAGGAGATGCCCACGCCCCCCGTACCCACCGAGTTCCCCGAGGTGGATGAGCAGCCCGAGCCACCCCTGCGCGTTGACGAGAAATTGCAGCGCAAACTCTCTAAAGACATCCGCAAAGCCTTCTCGGTCAATGACCGATTCAGGTTCCAACGCGAATTGTTTGCTGGCAGCGCTAACGCGATGAACACCGCCATTGAGCACATCGAAATCATGAGAAGTTACGGCAACGCCGAGCTCTATTTCTATAGCCAGTTGAACTGGGACCGCGAGAATGAGATCGTTCAAGACTTCATGGAAATTGTCCGCAACCATTTCCAAGGGTAACATTATTATATATTTATAAATGGCCGGCAAACTCTACATAGTGCCCACTCCAGTAGGAAACCTTGATGACATGACCCCTCGTGCCATCGAGGTGCTCAAGAGCGTTGACACGGTGCTAGCCGAGGACACCCGCACCAGTGGCGTGCTGCTCAAGCACTTCGGTATCACCACACCCATGCGCAGCCACCACAAGTTTAATGAGCACGAGGCGGTTAGCGCTGTGGTCGAGCAACTACAGGCTGGAGCCGTCATGGCGCTCATCAGCGATGCGGGCACTCCAGGCATCAGTGATCCGGGATTCCTGCTCTCGCGTGAGTGCCGCCGGCAAAACATTGAGGTCGAGACATTGCCTGGGGCGACAGCATTTGTGCCGGCTCTGGTCAATTCCGGGTTACCATGTGACCGCTTTGTATTTGAGGGATTCCTGCCCCAGAAGAAAGGCCGCGCAACCCGATTGGAGGAGTTGAAAACCCAGCCATTGACGATGGTATTCTATGAGTCGCCCGTGAGGCTGTTGAAGACGTTACAGCAATTTGCCGAGGTGTTTGGAACCGACCGTGAAGCAAGTGTGGTGCGCGAGATCAGTAAACTGCACAACACGACCCATCATGGCACACTCAGTGAATTGGTTGACTATTTCACCGCCAACGCTCCACGTGGCGAGATTGTCATCATTGTCGCAGGCTGCCCGCCCAGCACAACGGCCAAAGTGGACAAGTATGCTGAATTCAAACATAAGAAAGCAAAAGTATAACAAGATTATTAAGCATTTAATAAACATTGATTATAAAATAAAAAATTCAATAGGTATGAAAAAGATTATGTATTTTGTTTGGTTGATGGTAGGATTAACTATCATGCCTGCGTGTCAACGCAGTAACCAAATTGAGGCCGAAGCCATGCGCCAGGACTCTATTAATGCCGCATTGCAAGACTCCATCAATACTGCTAACGCCGAGAAAGACAGCCTCATGCAACTCATGAGCGACATCGCCGACGGCATGGCACAAATCAAGGAGATGGAAGACATTATCTCGGTAAACAACCTGAATGGCGAGACGCCTGACCGCAAGAAGCAGCTGCGTGATGACATCGTGCTCATTCAGCAATCCATCAACAAGCACAAGCAGCGGTTGGCTGAGCTGGAAAATCGCTTGAAGCAGTCAACCAACTACAATTCCAAGATGGAGAAATCGATTGCCATGATGAAGCAACAGCTTGACGATCAACAGAAGACCATCAACGACCTCACCAATCAACTGGCAGCTGCTCACATCCAGATTAAGAGCCTGAACCAAAGCGTGGACTCGCTCAACACGGTCAACAAGAATGTGACCAAGGAGAAAGAAGCCGCTGAGCAAGAATCCAAAAAGCTCACTAACGAGGTCACCAATCTCAATACTTGCTATTACGTCATCGGCTCAAAGAAGGAGCTCAAGGACCACAAGATTATCGAGACGGGTTTCCTGCGCAAGACAAAGATCCTGGAAGGTGATTTTGAGATGTCCTATTTCACCAAGGCCGATCGCCGCACCTTGAATGAGATTCCCCTGCACAGCAACAAGGCACAGCTCATGACCAACCATCCCAAAGATTCCTACGAAATCACTGAGCATGGCAATGTCAAGGTGTTGCGCATCCTGAATGCTGAAAGATTCTGGGGAAAATCCAATTTCCTCGTCGTTAAGGTAGATTGATGAGAATCGTCCTGGCGTTTGATAAGTTCAAGGGCTCGGCGACTTCTCAACAACTCAATGATGCCGTGCAGCAGGCCCTCAGCGATGACCCAGGGCTGTCTGTTAGCGCTGTGCCAATCGCCGATGGCGGCGATGGCACGACCGATGTTCTTGCCGCGTGCAAGCAAGGGCAATGGGTGTCGATATCGGTGCCTGCCCCCCTCATAGTATTACCGCCAGTCAATGCCAGCTATTTCCTGTGTGATGACGGCACCGCCCTTATCGAGGTGGCTGCCGCCAGTGGCTTGGTTCTTGTTCCCGACGAACTGCGCGACCCATTTCGCACGTCCACCTTGGGCACAGGGTTGATGATGCGCGATGCCCTGGAGCGCGGCTGCCGCCACATCGTGTTAGGAATGGGCGGGTCAGCGACCTGTGACGCCGCGATGGGCATCCTTTGTGCCCTGGGCGTAGAATTCTTTAATGCCGATGGCCGGCATCTATTCCCTTGTGGCGCTAATTTAAGAGAAATCGCCCATATCGAGACTGCCGGAATCCCCCACGAAGTTCATGAATGCCTTTTTACGCTTTTGGCCGACGTGGATAACCCCCTGTGCGGAGAACGGGGCACGGCTAACGTTTACGCACCGCAAAAAGGGGCCGATCCAGAACAAGTGAGGCAGTTAGAACTAGGCATGCGCCATGTGGCCGAGATCGTTGGCGAGGAAATCGCCACAACAGCGGGATGTGGCGCTGCGGGAGGCATTCCCTCGCTCATGCTCCACCTGCTCAACTGTGAGCTGCTGGCTGGAGGACCCTATGTGATTGCCCACAACGGCTTGGACGAGGCTGTTGACCACGCCGATCTGATCATCACTGGTGAAGGACGTCTAGACAACCAGACACTGATGGGTAAAGGCCCCGGCCACATCATCAAGCTTGCCCACGAGCGCAACATTCCTGTAGCCGCCATTTGTGGTGCCATTGACGCCGATTTTGACCCTAAGAGAGCCGGACTGTTGGCAGCTATCGGCGTCAGTGAAGGCCTTCAACTAGAGGAAGCGATGGATACCACATCTACCCTGAACCGCGTGTGTATCGCTGCCCGGCAACTCATCACAAAGCTAAAAGAGTCAAGCAATGATGCAATGGTTAAGTGACATATTCCTATCCCACTCGGCTGTGCAAGCCGTGGTCGTTTTGTCCCTGTTGTGTGCCTGCGGGTTAGCGATGGGCAAAATCAAGGTGCTGGGTGTGTCGCTTGGCGTGGCTTTTGTATTCTTTTTGGGCATTCTAGCGGGCTATCTAGGTCTATCTATCGACCCTCAGATGTTGCAATATGCCCAAAACTTCGGGCTCGTGCTGTTTGTCTATGCGTTAGGCTTGCAGGTGGGACCCGGCTTTTTTGGCTCATTCCACAAGTCAGGCCTCACGCTCAATATGCTGGCGCTTGCGGTCGTGCTGGTGGGCACTGTCCTCACCTTGTTGCTGCCATTATTAGGCATCAACCTGAGCGATGCCGTAGGCATCATGTGCGGTGCCACAACCAACACTCCCGCACTGGCGGCTGCACAGCAAACACTTGCCCAACTCCATCAGCCCGAGAGCGGTGCCGCACTGGGATGTGCGGTGACCTATCCGCTGGGTGTTGTGGGAGTCATCATGGCGCTAGCACTCATCCGCAAGGTGATCGTGGGACCCAATGACCACATCATCGGGGACAGTGAAGAGGAAGCCGACCACACCTTCATCGCCGCCTATCGCGTGCGCAACGAGGGCATCATCGGCAAGACCGTGGGAGACCTGGCACGCATCAGCCCCAGGAAATTTGTCATATCCCGCTTGTGGCGTGATGGCAAAGTGACTATCCCCGAGGCTGACACTGTTCTCATGCCTGATGACCGCCTATTGGTCACCATGCAGGACCAGGATGCCGCCGAAGCCATGCAGGTTCTCTTTGGCAAACAAGAGACCACCGACTGGAATAAGGATGACATTGACTGGAATGCGATTGACAGCGAACTGGTCTCACAAGCCATCCTCGTGACCAAACCCGAAATCAATGGCCGCAAACTGGGTTCACTGGGCCTGCGCCGCCACTATGGCGTGAACATCAGTCGTGTGAACCGTGGCGACTTGCAACTACTGGCCACGCCCGACCTGCGCCTGTTGCTGGGTGACCGCATCATTGTCGTGGGTCACCGCGAGGCTATCAAAAACGTTGAGAAAGAAGTGGGCAATGCCGTCAAGATGCTCGACGAGCCTAACTTGATCACCGTCTTCATCGGCATGACGCTAGGACTCATCCTGGGTTCCATCCCCATTGTCTTGCCGGGCATATCAGCCCCCGTAAAACTGGGATTGGCCGGTGGTCCTATCATTGTGGGCATTCTCATGGGCGCCTTTGGACCCCGCATCCACGTTAACGCCTATACCACGACTAGTGCCAACCTCATGCTGCGTTCCATCGGTCTGGCACTTTATCTCGCTTGCTTGGGACTGGCATCAGGACCCGATTTCTTTGCTACGGTCGTGCGCCCTGAGGGGCTGTTGTGGGTAGGAACGGGCTTCTTGATCACTATCCTTCCTGTTTTGCTAGTCGCTGTTATTGCCTTGCGTGTGGCCCATATAGACTATGCCGCCACGTGCGGAATGCTCAGCGGAGCCATGGCCAACCCCATGGCGATGAATTATGCCAACGATGACATTGGTAGTGACCGACCCGCAGTCGCTTATGCGTCGGTTTACCCCTTGAGCATGTTCATGCGCGTGATCATTGCCCAGGTGCTGCTCCTCATCTGACAAAAGAAGAGACTGTATCATAATCATGACTTGATTTAGTGGCCGTGCTTACGCACGGGAAATTAAACAAATTATTATAAAATTTTTAAATACAAAATTTGTTTTAATTTCCCGCCCGAAGGGCGGTTATAATTCCAGCAGATGAATTATGATACACTCTCTTCAAGCTATCCTGTTCTAGATCTTTTTCTAATCATTCTCCTGATACAATCAGGTCAATGACGGCATTGATATCCGAAATGTTTACCTCTTCATCACCGTTCACGTCGCCCGCGATGTCAACACCTCCTTTGAGTTGTATGTCAATAATCGCAGTCACATCACTAATGTTGACCTCGCCGTCACCATTCACATCGCACCACTCGGGCATGAAATTCACACCCTCAATATTGAAGTATTTCCACACTAGTGCCTCCCGATATGCGTCAACCGATTGCCGAGGAGCATAGACAATGGCGTTATTATACACCTTGTCAGGGAAAATTGACTTGCCCTTAAGATAAGGCGGTGTAACAGCACGACTGGTGATTCTTACCAACGCATTGCAGGACCCGAAAGCATACATCTCGGCCGTTTTCATTCTCCTACCGAAGGTAAATTCAGTCAATTTTGAGCAGCCATGAAAAGCTTTCTCGCCAATAGTTCTCACCCCGTCACCCAAGGATGCGACAGTCATTTTCTTGCAGTCTTTAAAGGCTTGTTCACCAACACTTTCCACGTCATTGCTCATCGTGAGAGTGTTTAAGCTCTCACAACGGATAAACGCATAATCATTTATGCATTTAACTCCAGCGGGTATGGCAAGGTCGCACACTTCCTCGCCGTTCATGTACAGATGGCGTGCGAAATACAGCGGATTGGCCAATTCATCGTCAAAGGTCATATTGCACCATGACGGCACGTCCCTGATCTCGACACGAGCCAGTTGGGAACACGACATGAAAGCGTTAGAGTCCACATGGGGTGAACAGCCATCCATAACAATTGTAGTAAGCGATGAACAGCCTATAAAAGCGCCCATGCCAATGAGGGTAACACTCGAAGGAATAACGATTTTCTGTAAGCTCGGACAATCATAGAAGGCGAAATCCTCCAGTTCTTGCAAATTGTCGTTCAGTGTGGCATTGGACAAATTGGAGCACTCATCAAAAGCGGCATAACCTATTGAAATTACCGTGCTGGGCAGTGTCACATCATTCAATGAGAGACAATAGTAGAATGCATAATCACCCACACGGGTCAGGCCTGGATGTAAAGTTACCTGAGACAAATTTGTACAAGCGCCAAATGAGATATCACCCAAAACGCTCACCGACCCTGGAATGTCAACATGAGTCAGACTTTCACAGGCATAGAATGCATACACACCGATAGACTCCAGAAATGGTGGCAATATGAGATCACTCAATTGGGTACAACCATCAAATGCATCATCACCTATCGAGCGCAACGATTGCGGCAACGTGACACTTGTCATCTCATAGCATCCATAGAAAGAGTTGTTACCAATCGCAGTGACCCCCTCCTCAATTATCACGCTCTTAAGATAGGCATAATCGGTAAACAAATAATTCCCAACTTTATCAACCGAGGCGGGAATAACCACATCGGTTACCGCATTACCCTTTTTGTCAAATAGCATGGGACCATATGTCAACGGACTAGAACTTCTAGAGACAAACTCCATTGTCGCCCATGATTCGACATCATCAGTATAGGCCTCGCTAAGCCCATTACAGTAGGCAAATGCATCTTTGCCGAATTTCTTGTTTTTGCCCTGGATGCGTATTGTCGTCATTGCTGAGCAACGGTAAAAAGCATTGGCGCCAATATTAGTAACCGAAGGCGGAAGCAGGATATCGGTCACCTCCATACAATCCATAAATGCACAGGGCGCGATGGAAGTGACAGCTAGGGTCTCTCCATCGAGGGTCACCGTCTCGGGGATGACGATTGAACCAGAGTAGCAATTATGCATAATATCTCTCCTGACCACCTCGGCAGCATCTCCAATGCGCTTGTAATAGATTCCCGAGACCTCAAAGTCGCTAGATTGTACTGAAGTGCCCTCAGGGTCAGGATATACATGATATTGCATCGTTTGATAATAATTAAACTCCCAATCATCTCTACCTAAGGCATCCAAGACAAAATATCCGTTACTGCCTCCCCATCCCCAGTTGACATGGTACTTGCCGTCTTTATAACCATCAAGGACAAAGGCATGGGCACCGCTAAAGCTGGTTCCTGTGTAAAGAACAGGGCGGTCATTAGATAACTCCTCCATTATCATCGCATGCCATTGAACGTCTTCACATTCATCACGGTACAGACACTGGGCCTCATGATTGTAACCAAATTGCTTTAACGCCATGAGTTGATCTTCCTGCCACGCGCCACTGCCCATAGGACTATAGTCCATGAAACATCCCTGGCCGCAATACCTCAACAATGTGGCAACAGCAACTGCTTCCACCTCATTGTACCCCCCTGGATTGTACACATCCAAAATATGATCCCAATCCAATACGGCACCAGGCAATGATGGAACATTATAATGTTCTGAATTAGTCACATATCCAGGCAATGGAGGAACCTGTGCTGGATACTTCCAGTAATTCATCACCTGAGCCATCGCCGTGGCAACGCAGCCCGTAGCAGATGCTTCACCATCAATTACCGGGCACATGTCATTAAAAGGTGTGCTTTGATGCCATATCGTCTTTAAGAGGGGCTCAATAACCACATCATCGACACCGGCTCTAACGGGTGCAGGAGCGACAACATCGGGCTGCTCGACAAGCCACTCGATTTGAGCCTTGTACTGGTCAAGCCACCATTGCAGATTAGTAGGCAAGTTAGTCATGTCTAGTGCCTCGTCACCATAGGCAAGAATCTGTACGGCTCGGTCATCGCCAGCCACGATGACAAAAGCATCACCGCCCTCGGAATTAAACACATAGTAAGCAGTCTGTCCAGCACTCACCGTCGAGGGCTCGGCATGGGCTAGCCGCAAGACAACATTGGGGGCCGACAAACGACCCTGATGCTGCGATTGCAAGAAACTTGACGCACGCGACCGTGCCGCGTCGGCATCCACACTGGCAGCGTCCAGCCTCATTGCCATCAGAGCAAGAGCTGCCAATAGCATGATTTTAAATGTAACATGTCTCATCATCCAAATAGATTTTAAATAATTAATAATTCACGAGAGCAAACTCTCGTTAGAGGTTTTTAAAATTAGGGCCGCTACCTGACGCATCCAACATCTGGCAGCAATATGATAAAGCCTTAATTATTCTTTGAGTCCATCATCCAAATGAACTTCGCAAATATAAACGTCAAAAACAAAAAACGCAAATTCTATTACCAGAAAATGCGTTTTTTGTTAAAAAATTCAGCAAATATGTCTAATTTTTTGACAGTTTTTTACGATAGCATGAGGTCGATGACGGCATTGATGTCCACAATATTAATCTCTCCGTCACCATTGACGTCGCCCGCCTGATTATCTCCAGAATTAAGAATGATATCGATAATCGCACTCACGTCACTGATGTTGACCTCGCCATCGCCGTTCACGTCGCCAAACAGTTGCTCAGAGATAATTTCAATGTGCTTGAACCAGGGCCAGATTCCACTATTCTTATAAGCACGCAATGAACTTTCAGGAACATACAGGATGGCACTGTCATATACTGAACTTGTGAATGTATTATCATTTCCCGGAGTCAGTGGCGGGATTTCGGACCTACAAGTGACCTTGGCCAGCGCTCTACTGTTAATGAAAGCCTTATCGCCAACTACACCCACACTCTTGCCTATCGTTACATCGGTAAGTTTAGAGCAATAGGAGAACGCTTGGTCGCCTACTTGAGTGACATTATCGGGTATGTTCACACGGGTTAATGAAGAGCATTTCTGGAAAGCGCCTGTCGAGATGTTGGTGACCGATGACGGGATGGTAATATGTGTCAACTTGGAGCAACCATAGAACACCTTACCATTCAAGGTAGTCAGTGAAGTCGACAACCTCACATGAGACAAAGATGAGCAACCACTAAAGGCACTTGCGCCCAAATCGGTGACAGAATTTGGCAAAACCACCTCTACCAACTCCTTGCAGTTAGCAAACGCATTATCACTAACCGTTGACACTGTCGAGGGAAATACCACTTGCTTCATAGCGGCGCAGTCACTGAATGCGGCATTCCCAATTGAAGTGATATTCTCTGGAATGTCAATTCCTGCCAAGGCTGAACAGCCAAAGAACACTTGCTTACCAATGGCAGTCATCGTTTGGGGCAATGTCACTGAGGTGATTGAAGTACAATTAGAGAACGCTGCCGTGCCAATATCAGTCACACCATCTTCTAACAATACCGATTTCAAACCTTCACAGTCAATAAACGCAAATGGGCTTACTTGCTGGATTGACTGAAGAACAACCAGATGCTCCAACTCCTGCCCATTGACATAGAGATGATGGGCAAAACTCAGGGGATTAGAGTAATGGCTGACAAAGGTCATACCAAGCCATGAAAGGGCATCACCAATCTCAACCTGTTTAATAGCGTTGCAATCCATAAACGCATCTTCGCCAACCGTTTTCACCGCACTACCCGAGAACGCAACTCGTTCCAGATTCATGCAGTTGGCAAACGCTTGGTTTCCGATAGACTCAACCCCTGACGGAATTTCTATCTCGATGAGCCCGATACAGTTCCTGAACGCGTAATCTTCAATACACTTGACAGTAGCTGGTATCGTCACGCTCTCCAAGCCAAGGCTGTTCCTGAACGCGCTATTACCAATGCCTGTTACAGGGATGGTCTTGCCGTCATGGTTCACTTGACTGGGAATGACTACCTGCCCTTCATAAGAATCGTAGTGGGTATCAAAATAGGTCACGATAGCCTGGGACGCATCCTCGTTGTACTTGTAATAGATGCCGTCATGCTCAAAATCACTGCCAGACTCAGAGGGAGTCTGTTGTGAAGGATAAATCCTGTGCAACATCTGCACATTGGCATTAAACGAATAGGTCCTGACGTTAAAAGCGCCCAACGCGAAATAGCCGTTGCCAGTAGCAGCCCAGCCCCAGTTGATGTGGTACTTACCGTCATGATAGCCGTCGAGCACAAAGGCATGGCCTCCTGCCATGGGGTCATTGCCAGAATACAGCACCGGGTAACCCGACTGCAAGTCATCAATCAACAGGTCGGCCCATTCATCAAGTTCATAATCTGACCGATTAAGCATCGTGGCGCTTGGGTTATAGCCAAACAGCTTCATGCCACGCAACTGGTCAGGAACATAGGCGCCACTGCCATCGGGGCTATAACCCATGTTGCATGATTGGCCGCAATAACGCATCAGCTTGGCCACAGCGTCGCCCTGGGCTTTGGTATATTCTCCAGCGTAAGAATCCAGCATATCATCCCATTCAAATGTAGTGGCCGGCAATCCTGAAAGCATCGTTCCCAAGGAACGGCACCAATAGCCTGAAACGCCGTTGGTCCTATCGGGATAACGCCAGTAATACATGACTTGGGCCATGGCAGTGGCAACACATCCTGTCACGCAACGCTCACCATTGGAAAGAGGACACATGTTGTAATATGGCTCACTTTGGCTCCAGTTACAGGTAAGCATCGGAGCAATCACGAGTTGACCGTCACTATCACGTCGCGGTGCCGATGCTTTCTCCACCTTCTCGTCAGGGTTGGCAATCAGGAACTCAATCTGTTCCTTGTATTGATCCAACCACCACTGCAGGTTGCACGGCAGGTCAGTCATGTCTAGCGAGCCTTCACCATAGCCCAGGATTTCCTCGGCCCGGTCATCGCCAGCGACAATGACAAAGGCTTTGCCGTCGGTAGAGTTAAACACATAATAGTCAGCGCAACGTGAATTAACGGCCGATGACTCGACGTGACTAAGGCTCAATGTTGAGTTGCCGGCATTGAGTTTAGCGACACTATGCGACGCCAAGAACTGATACGCCCTGGCTTGGGCCGAAGGCGCATCCAACGTGGCCGCGCTCATGCTCATCGTCAACAGAACAAAGGCAGCCAGTAATAAGTGTTTTAAAAAATCCATCATCCAATAAAATTAATAATCAGAACACTTTTCCAAACAATTGGATTCAGTAAATTGATAAACATAATAATATATACCTCATTTTGGTTATTGAAAGATTCTATTTTCTAAGTCCCAACAAATCACGAGAACGTTTCAATAGAGCGGGATCCTTGATTTTCTTTAATTCGTTAAAGATGTATTCAGGGTTGATATCCTTGAAGGTGCTTACCAACCCCCTGGTCAACTGGCTGTCGGGGTGTTCACAACACCATTGCATGAATCGCTCGGTGTCACAATAAAAACGTCCTGATACCAGCGTGAAGAAATCACCTTGCAGTTGAATAGGGTTGGTGATTGAGCCACGTGATTCCACCAGAAAATCATTCAGGCGATCATACAAGGTCTCATCGCTCATCGGCGTCCATGAGAACAACTCAAGTTGACGCTTATAGCGCCAGTAATTGTTGAGCAAGGTGGTGTCAGAACTATAGACAGTGCCTATCTTGCCCAGCGCGAAATGCCCGTCATCACCTATTGTGATGGGCAGTTCATTGTGGATGAACCACAAGGTGGAGTCAGTGTCCACGCCATCGCGTTGCTCCTTGTAGGAAATCCAGCGGCTCATGTTGATGGGTTTGCCGAACTTATCGGGCATGACCATGCGCATCGAGTCGATACCCACATTGCGGGTGTGCTCATCGACATCATCCCAGTAAGACAAGTTCATACCGCCACACTCACCCAGTCGCATGAAATCCAGCATGCCGTCCTTGCCATAGGTTGCAATCCAGCAGGTGCGCGTGTCGCTGTAGGACGTCTGTCCCAGCAAGAGGGTAATGCCCTTGTCAGGATAGTCACGCATGCCCCAAACGCGCACAATAGTGGTAACGGTGTCCACTTGCATCATCTTGTCAAGCCCTATGGCCTCACAAGTGGCAAGGTCGAGAATGCGGTGAGGCAGTTTCTCGCCATCGTTGTCATAGTCGAACTCACTGCCGTTGAGCATCAGTGAGTCCTCGCTGATGCCGGCGCTGGTCAGGAAATCGTGACCGTTATTGATGCTGTCGCCAGGCTGCCACTTGCTCGTGCACGACACGATGGCAAGTGAAAGCACGATGAAAACAAGACTTCTCATAATTCAATTCTATTTTACAAATTCCTAACTTCTAACTTATAACTCCAAATCAGCTGTCCAGCTTGCGGTAACGCACGCGGGTGGGCTCTTCCTTGCCCAAGCGCTTCAATTTGTTTTCCTCATACTCGCTGTAACTGCCCTCAAAGAAGAACACGTTACTGTTGCCCTCAAAGGCCAGGATGTGGGTACAGATGCGGTCCAGGAACCAGCGGTCGTGGCTGATGACCACGGCACAGCCTGCAAAATTCTCCAGACCTTCCTCCAGGGCGCGCAGGGTGTTCACGTCAATGTCGTTGGTGGGCTCATCGAGCAGGAGCACGTTGCCCTCCTCCTTCAGTGCCAGGGCCAGTTGCAGACGGTTGCGCTCACCACCCGAGAGCACTCCGCACTTCTTCTGCTGGTCCACACCGCTGAAGTTAAAGCGCGACAGGTAAGCGCGGGCATTCACATCACGTCCTCCCATGCGCAACAATTCCACGCCACCCGAGATGACTTCATAGACGGTCTTGTCGGGGTCGATGCTCGTGTGCTGCTGGTCAACATAGACTGCTTTGACGGTCTCGCCGACCTCAAACGTGCCGCTGTCAGGCTTCTCCAGGCCCATAATCAGGCGGAAGAGTGTCGTCTTGCCAGCACCATTGGGGCCAATGACGCCCACGATGCCGTTGGGCGGCAGCATGAAGTTCAAGTCGTCGAACAGCAATTTGTCGCCATAGGCCTTGGCCACGTGCTGTGCCTCGATGACCTTGTTGCCCAAGCGGGGGCCATTGGGGATGAAAATCTCGAGTTTTTCCTCTTTTTCCTTGACTGACTCGTTCAACAGTTTATCATAACTGTTCAAGCGCGCCTTGCCCTTGGCATGACGGGCCTTGGGTGCCATGCGCACCCATTCCAGCTCGCGCTGCAGGGTCTTCTGGCGCTTGCTCTCGGTTTTCTCTTCCTGGGCGAGGCGCTGGGTCTTCTGTTCCAGCCAACTGCTGTAATTGCCCTTCCAGGGGATGCCCTCGCCGCGGTCGAGTTCAAGAATCCAGCCGGCGACATGGTCGAGGAAGTAGCGGTCGTGGGTCACGGCGATAACCGTACCCTCATATTGCTGCAAGTGCTGCTCCAGCCAATCGATGGACTCGGCATCGAGGTGGTTGGTGGGCTCATCGAGCAACAGCACATCGGGTTTTTGAAGCAACAGGCGGCACAGTGCCACGCGACGGCGCTCACCACCACTCAAGTGCTCGGTCAACTGGTCACCCTCGGGGCAACGCAGGGCATCCATCGCGCGCTCGAGGCGGCTGTCGAGGTTCCAAGCGTCGGTGGCGTCAATAATGTCCTGCAACTCGGCTTGACGGGCAAACAGTTTATCCATCTTCTCAGGATCCTCATAGTACTCGGGCATGCCGAACTTGAGGTTGATGTCCTCAAACTCCTTGAGGGTGTCCACCACGTGCTGCACGCCTTCCTGCACCACCTCCTTGACCGTCTTGGTCGGGTCGAGCTGGGGATCCTGGGGCAGATAGCCCACAGAGTACCCCGGGGCAAACACCACCTGGCCCTGATACTGAGTCTCGAGGCCGGCAATGATTTTCATCAATGTCGATTTACCCGCACCGTTCAAACCGATGATGCCGATTTTGGCGCCATAGTAGAACGAGAGGTAGATATTCTTGAGTATCTGTTTCTGGTTCTGCTGGATGGTTTTGCTCACGCCCACCATCGAGAAAATGATTTTCTTGTCGTCAACTGTTGCCATATTATTATTTATATTGTGTTTAGTTTGTTATCGTTTTGAGCACTCCGGGACCGGTAAATTCTCTATCACGGGTGCTGGGTGGGCGGCTGATTGTCCCACGAGGCGACGATGCCGGTGAGCCATTGGCGGGCGGTGGCATCGTCCAGACGACCAATCTCGTCGATGAGTTGCGGGCGGTCGTCCACCAGCAGCTTGAAGTGCTTCAGCAGGCGGTTATCCGCACCTCGATGAACAGCCATCCAGTTCAGGAAACGCTGCGGGTTCATCTTGTACAGCTGCGCTACATCCCACGGGAAGGGGTTGTACTTGTAGTCGGGCGCATAGGTCTCGTCAACCAGTGGGGTGAAGTCATTCCACACGTCCATGACACCTGGGTCATGCTGTGAGCACACGAGCAGGTCCCACGCCTTGAAATCCATAGTGGCATACTCATCAACGCTGCCAGTCTTATCAACCACATGCTGGCCCAAGAGCACAAAATGGCCCTTGTCGTTGATAGCATAGTCCTGGTCCCAAGCCTGTTGCCACTGCGGGGCACCCTTGAGGTCGCCATCATAGTCCATGAGGCAACGCCCCATGACGCGATGCAAGGTCACACGATTGGGACTCGAGAAAGTGAAATGGCTGTCAAGGGTGAAGGAATTGTCATCATCAGGGTTAGAGAGGTCGCAGCGCCACACCAGATGCAGCTCGCGCGCATTGATGGCATCGAGCAACTTGCCCTGGCGGTCATAGGTCATCAGGTCCACACAATACCCCAACCCGTTGCAGCCGTAATAGGCCGCTAGCGTGATTCCGTTGTCCACATCACGCACGCCCAGCAACAGCCAGTTGCTCATCGCACTGGCAAAACTGCCGCCAGCGGGCACGACTAGCGCATGGTACTGCTCACGAGAGAGCGCTTCCCCCTTCAAGTCGTCAAGCGTCTGATTGGGGTCGCCACAATACACGTCGGGCAAGGTGAGGCTATCGCCCAACATCAGTTCATCGTTTATCGTGATGCCCTGCTGATCGAGGAAAGCAAACTGCTCATTTTCCACTTTTTCATTCCCGCCACATGCGGCCAGCATCAGGGTGCTTGCCAATAATATCAGTAGTCTTGTCTTTCTCATCTCGCTCTCATAATTAATAGATGGCAAATGTACTGCAATTTGGGGAATTGTGCAAATAATCAGGATAAGTGGGGGTGCCGTGGGGAGTTTTTTTGTAATTTTGCAGGATGATGGAAGGGAAAAACAAAATTAACATACAACATCCCGAGGCATGGGAACTGCTTGTCCTTATCGAGGATGAGCAGGTGAGCTACATCCTGTATACGCCCTCGGTCGATGGCTCGCTCATTACCGGTGAGGTCGAGCGGGCTGACGACAGCCTGCAAGCCTTGGAGGATGCCATATATGATACAGGCGAGTTGCTCAACGAGTACAAACGTACCCGGGTCATCGTTCACTCCAACCACTTTGTGCTGCTGCCGCTGGATACACCCGATGACGACTGCACCCTGCTCTTGCACGAGGCATTTCCCGATGACGATGGTGATGTCGCCTTGAGCCCAATGGCACAAAACGGCGTGAAAATCGCCTACTTGATGCCGCGAGGTTTACAAGCGTTTTTGGGCCGCACGTTCAACTATCCCACACTGTTCCATCACCTGTCCCCATTGTGTGAGCATTTCAAGCAGGAGCAATGTCAAGACTGCCAATCCCGCATGCTCTTGAATCTGAGGAACGAGCATATGGATCTAGCCGTTTACTGTGATGGCTCGCTGCTGTGTGCCAACACCTATCCGCTCTCGAATGTCGACGATGCGGTTTACTATGCTTTGAACGTTTGGCGCACCCACGGCATGGACCAGTTGAGCGACGAATTGCAAATAACCGGAAATCACCCATTGTGTGCCGAGATGACGACCAAACTGCGTGAATTTGTGAAACATGTGATGCCTTTTGCCTTCCCCACTGCCGCCATGCGACTGGGACGCAACGCGATACAGGCACCGCTAGAACTAATCCTGCTTGCCCTATGCGAATAATCAGCGGAAAATACGGGCGTCGCCGTTTTGACGTGCCCACCAATATCACCGCCCGCCCCACGACCGACATGGCGCGCGAGAATCTTTTTAATGTGCTGGGGAACATCATCGACCTCGAGGATGTAACCGTGCTTGACCTGTTTGCCGGCACTGGCGCCATGAGTTTTGAGTTCTTGTCACGCGGTGCCGCCCATGTCACCGCCGTCGAGAAGGCGCGCACCCAGGCCGAGTTCATCAAGCGTGTGCAGGGCCAGTTAAACGACCCTAACCTCACCTTAGTTCGTGGCGACGTGTTCAAGTTCCTTGCCACGTGCCGCCAGTCGTTTGACGTGATATTTGCCGACCCGCCCTATGACCTGCCTCGTTTCGGGGAGATTCCCAAGCTGGTGCTCGAGTCGCCGCTCGTGCATGACGGCACTCTGTTCATCATGGAGCATCCGCGTGAACACGATTTTTCTGCCCTGCCCCATTTCGCCCAGCAACGGGTCTATGGCAAGGTCAATTTCTCACTGTTTGAAATCAACAACACCAATTCTGAATCATGAGAATCCGTTTATATTTGAGATTGATGGCCCTTGCTGGACTGTTGTCGGCTGGTCTGCCCATGAGTTCTCAGACTATTATACCCGCTGATAGCGCTACCCGTGTGATGTCACCCACCGTGGTCACCGCCGAGCAGGTGAGCCAGCAGCAGGTCACCAATCCTCTGGAGGCCATCACTGGACGAGTTGCCGGCGTGACCATCCAGAAAAGCAACAACGGCGCTGCAGCGATGAATGCCGTGCGTGTGCGCGGCACCACATCGGTCACGGGAGGCAACGACCCGTTGATTATCGTTGACGGTGTGTTTGGCGACCTGAGCACATTATCATCGATTTATCCGTCAGATATCGAGAGTTTCACGATTCTTAAGGATGCCAGCGAAATTGCCCAATATGGCTCGCGTGGCGCATCGGGTGTCATCGAGGTAGTTACCAAGAAAGGCGACGCCCATCGAGCCACCATCACCTATAACGGCAAGGTGGGTCTCACCCACGTTAGCAAAAACCTCAAGATGCTCAACGCTGACAGTTACCGCGATGCCATCAGGACACTGGGTAACATGCTCATCGACAAGGGTTACAACACCGATTGGCAGAAGGCTATCCAGCAAACCGCCTTTATTCAAGATCATCATGTCGCTTTCATGGGCGGTGGCGACCATTCGGGTTACCGCGTGTCGCTCGGATACATGGATCATGACGGGGTCATCCTGCACGACAAGTTACGCAACTTGACAAGCAACATGAACATGTATCAACGCATGTTTAACGACCTGTTGACCATTGAGGTGGGCATGTTTGGCAACGTGCAGAAAGGGCTAACGGCAGTTTACGATGTGCAGAAGACCTTCTACTCGGCACAGGCATGGAATCCCACATTCGGCACCGAGCGAAACAGTGCTGGAGGTTGGGACGGCTTCACTTACGCCAACCAGATCAATCATCCGCTGGCGCTGATGGACAGCCGCACCCAGGACAAGACAACCCACCTGAGCACCCATGCCAAGCTCACATTCAACCTGACACCCAACTGGACACTGTCCTTCTTCGGCGCTTACAGCCACAACGAGGTCGAGACGGCACAATTCCTGCCGACAAGCATCTGGAGCGGCGGCAAGGGCTACCGCAGCAGCGCCAAGACCGAGTCATGGCACGGCAATGCCATCGTTACATGGGACAAAACGCTGGGCCGCAACCATTTCAACGTGATGGGGCTTGCCGAGGTTGAGCGCAACATCCACACGGGATTCTACACCACCACAACAGGTTTCTCCAGCAACGATATCGGCATTGACGCTATCCAAGCGGGTGCCGTGACGCTGTGGGACGGCACAGGCAGTTACCGCAAAGCACCGTCACTGGTTTCATTCATGGCACGAGTCAACTATGACTACGACAACCGTTACTCATTGACCTTCGCGGCCCGTACCGACGGCTCGTCAAAGTTTGCCAGCGGCAACCAATGGGGTTTCTTCCCCTCGGTCTCGGCTTCATGGAATATCGGTAACGAGGCGTTTTTGAGCGATGTGGATTGGCTCGATGACCTGAAGTGGAACGTTGGCTACGGTCTGGCGGGTAATCAAGGTGCAGTGGACAGTTACATGGCTCAAAATGTCCTCACGCCTGCTGGCATCGCTCCAGTGGGCCAAAACATGGCGGTAACGCTCGATGTCCTGCTCAATGCCAACCCTGACCTCAAATGGGAAGTGAAGCACAGTTTCAACACCGGCTTGAACGCGGCATTTTTGGGCAATCGCATCATCACCTCGCTTGATTTCTATGTTTCCAAGACTTCCGACATGCTCTACCTCTATAATGTGGGCGTGCCGCCCTTCAGTTACAACAAGTTGCTCGACAATCTGGGGTCGATGCGCAACAGCGGTGTCGAGTTGGCACTAGGTTTCTCGCCGCTCACCTCACGCGATATGGAATTGAATATCAACGCCAATATCGCCTATCAGTACAACAAACTGCTGTCCTTGAGCGGCTATTATATGGATTACTGGCTGGAGGCTCCCGGCGAGGTGGACCTGGTCAATCTGAACGGAGCAGGTTTCCACGGTGGCAACAATCACATTGTTTATCAGATGGTGGGTCAACCCCTGGGCGTGTTCTACCTGCCGCACTGCACGGGCCTCAAGAGTGACGGACATGGTGGCTATGTGTATGAAATCGCCGACCTCGACAATTCGGGCGACATCAGCATCGCCAATGGCAAGGACCGCCGCGTGTGTGGCCAAGCGATGCCTAAGGTGTTGCTAGGCAGTAACATCAATTACCGTTTCAAGCACTGGGATGTGACCTTGCAGATCAACGGTGCCTTTGGACACAAGATTTACAACGGCACCGCCTTGACCTACATGAATATGACCAGTTTGCCGGGTTATAATGTTTTGGCCGACGCCCCTGGACGCGCAATCAACGACCAGACCGCAACCGACTACTGGCTGGAGCGCGGTGACTATATAGACTTTGACTACCTCACCCTGGGCTGGAACGTACCCTTGAGCAAGGCGCTGATGCGCACCATCAGCCGCCTGCGCCTGGCGCTCACAATAGATAACCTGGGCACCATCACGGGTTATTCGGGTCTGACACCCGTCATCAACAGTTCATCGGTCAACGGCACCTTGGGTGTCGATGACAAGAACATCTATCCCGTTACCCGTTCTTATCATCTGGGAGTCACCTTAACCTTCTAATTGCAATCATCATGAAACGATATATCACTTATAGCCTATTGATAGTCGCTGCCACATTGCTGATGGCTTCATGTGACAAGTTCCTCGAGGATAACCCCACCGACCGATTGCCTGAGGACGAGGCCTATAACACAGTTACCGACCTGTGGAATAATGCCTTGGGAAGCATCTACCTCAACATTGGCGGTAGCGCTCCCTCACAGGGATTGCAAGGCACCGCACGCGGCGTGTGGGACCTGAACACTTTCTCGACCGATGAGGCGATGATTCCCACAAGAGGTACCGACTGGTATGACGGCGGCATCTGGCAGAACCTGTTCCTGCATCGCTTTGGCAATGTCGATTTCACGGGTGACACATGGAATTACCTCTTCAAGGAGGTGCTCGCTTGTAACCGGGCCCTTGAGCGCATCGATGCGTTTGATAAGGCACATCCTGGCCAGGACGTCAAGGAGTTGCGTGCCGAGGCTCGTGCCCTGCGGGCGATGTTCTTGTTCTATGCTATGGACCTTTATGGCCGTGTGCCTGTTTTCATGAGTTCCAACCCCACTGTGCAGGAAATGAAACTGCAGGACCGTTCGGTGGCATTCAAGCACATTGTCAGCGAGCTGCAAGCAGCCGAGAATGATCTTTCCCGGGTACCGAGTCGCAAGTTTGGAGAGTACTACGGTCGCATGACGGCCTCAGTAGCTGAGTTCCTCTTGGCGAAGGTGCTGTTGAATGCCGAAGTCTATGCCGATGATGATTGGACCGATGCCCAGCACCCCGATGCCTCGACGATGACGTGGGACGTCAATGGCGAGACACTGAACACCTGGCAGGCGGTAGAGCGATACTGTAATGCTATCTCGAGCAACGGTTTCAAACTGGCAGATGATTTCAAGGACAACTTCAGCATCAGCAACGAGGAGTCACCCGAGCTGATATTCACCATACCGATGGACATCTACAACTATTCTAACCGCTTCAGCCAGCAGTTCCGCTCGTTGCATTACAACCATGCGTCGGCGCTGGGACTGAATGGAGAGAACGGCCCATGTGCCACGATCGAGGCGATGAACACATTCGGCTATGGCAAGGGTATTGATACGGATATGAGACTGTACTGGACTTATTATTATGACCAGGTCTATCATGACCAGACAGGTGAACCTGTCACGCTCGATGATGGATCGCAGTTGGTTTACTACCCGATGGCGGTGAAACTCGACCTCACTAATGACCCCTATGAGAAGACGGCTGGTGCAAGAATGAAAAAATATGAGATTGACCTTGCTGCGATGAGCGATGGACAGTTGCGCCGCAACGACATTGTGCTATTCCGTTATGCCGACGTGCTGTTGATGCAGTGCGAGGCCATGCTGCGAGACGGCAGAGCAGGTGCCCAAGCCGATGCCCTGCTCAACTGGGTGCGTCAACGTGTCGGCATGGCTTGGCGCCCCGCTACGCTTGACAATCTACTTGAGGAGCGCATGTTGGAACTGGCTTGGGAGGGATGGCGCCGCAACGACCTCATCCGCTTCGGCATGTTCACGCGGCCTTACACCGACCGTCCGCAAACCGATGCTGACCGCATGGGCTATACCCTCGTGTTCCCCATTCCCGGTGAGACGCTCAGCGCCTGCGGCAGCGCACAGAATCCAGGATATTGAAAATTGAATGTGAAATGACTGACGAATCGAAATACATCACGCGGCTGGAAGCCCACGACGTGAAGCCCACGGCGTTGCGCATCCTGTTGCTGCGCACCATGATGGGCCATGACGATGCCTTCTCGCTACAGAGTCTCGAGGACGAGCTAGACACGGTCGACAAATCGACCATCTACCGCACCATCACCCTGTTCTTGACCCACCACCTCATCCATGCCATCGACGACGGCACGGGGATGTTCAAATATGCCGTGTGCAGTCCTGACTGCCACTGCGGCGAGGACGACGGCACCATCGACCACATGCATGCCCACTTCAATTGCGAGCGCTGTGGCCGCACCTTCTGCCTGCAGACGACCCAAGTGCCCATCGTGGCCCTGCCCGGGAATTTCAAGGTACACAGCGTGAATTATGTGCTCAAGGGCCTGTGCCCCGACTGCCTGAGGCAATAATCCAGCACTCCTCTCGTTAAATTTGCAAGTACGACTAACAATGAAGACAATAACCCGCTGGTTGCGCAACATACTCATCTTCTTTTTCACCTCGACCATCCTGGCAGTGGTGATTCTGAAGTTTATCCCTGTATATGTCACGCCATTGATGCTCATCCGTGCCGTGGAGCAAGTGATTGACGGTGAGGCCCCCGAGATCAACCACCGCTGGGTGCCGCTGGAACAAATCAACCACAACCTACCCCAAGCGGTGATGGCAAGCGAGGACAACCTGTTCCTGAAACACAGCGGCTTTGACCTGGAACAGATACAAAAAGCTCAAATCGAAGCCCAAGAGGGCAAGCGGCAGCGCGGCGCGAGCACCATCAGCCAGCAGACGGCCCGCAATGTCTTCCTGTGGCAACACCGGTCATGGCTGCGCAAGGGTCTGGAAGCCTACTTCACGTTCCTGATTGAGGGCATCTGGGGCAAGGAGCGCATTATGGAAGTCTATCTCAACTCCATCGAGATGGGGCCTGGCATCTATGGCGCTGACGCCGTGGCACACATCAATTTTGGCACCACGCCCGACAAGCTCACCAAAGCCCAAAGCGCCTATATCGCCGTGTCGCTGCCCAATCCCCTGCATCGCGACAGCGGCCATCCCTCGGCAAAGATGAAAAAGATGCAAAAAACCATCCTCAAGCGCATGAAGCAAATCGACCAGTTCCCCAAGGATGCCTGCGCCAAGTAAAAGTCACTTCAAACCCAACCACCGGCCCATCTTGTTCCCCAATATCTTGTTTCCGTAATAACAGAAACAAAGGCTCACTGCGGTCAAAATAATTGAGTTAACCGGATAAATAATGCTGGAATAATAGGGAATGTGCATGAGTACTATCCTAATCAACAGGTGGCTCAAATAGATGCCGAACGAATAGTCTCCAACCAGCTTCAAGCATCTGTTTTCCATGTTGACTTTACCGTCTTCCAAAACCCTGTAAGCGATTAAAACCGCTATCACGCTCGTGAGGACTGCAGTCAATTTTACTTGAGTGCCGAAATCGGGAGCGCCTATTCCTCTCAAAACATAACCCTCAGCCATTTGCAGGGGCAGCGAGATCAGGTAAAGAACCAATAAGGTTTTTATCGACAACTTGCAGTCAATAAGTTTATTACCCAGCATCAAACCCAGATAATAGAAGATAAACCACCCCAGGCAGCAATCATGCCAAAACAGCGCCACATACACATCAGGCGACTGGCCCATGGCATGGCAATACCACATGTAAACAAGTATGCTAACGGGGGTTGCTAGCCAGCCAAGAATTCTATATCTTGATTTGGCAAGCCAAATCAGCAACGGGGTCAACAGGACGAATTGAATGTAAACAAAGATGTAATATAAATGCAGGTAGGCCGATGTCGTCAACAGCGCAAAAGGTAACTTAGAAATATCCTTAACCGTGATAACGCTGTATAACAAGCTCCATATGACATAGGGTATCAGCACCCTGGTGATCCTGTTTTTATAAAACCGCTTCCAGTCACGGCGCTCAGCTTTGGTCAGATAGCCCGACAAAAACAAAAAGATCGCGACAGCATAATTAATGAATGGCCTGAAATATATTTGCCACCCATCGGGAGGGCAATCATGTATGAGCACCACAGCAATAATCGCAAATGCCCTGAGGATTTGGATCATATTGCTCTTTTGCTCTGATACAGCAGGTTGGCGGTTTATAGCAGCAGTTGTTGACATCAATCTTATTAATTTATCTACCTGCTATTGACAGCAGATGTTGTCGCAAAATTAGCTTTTTTTCCTCATTTCTCCGCACCATGATTACCAAAAACGACTTCACTTGCCTGCCATGACTACAGGGAGCAGAAAAATGTCACCAGGAAAGGCACCGAGAAATCGACCAAAAAACCATGGAACAGCGAAATCAAAACGAATTTATCCCCGCTGCATCGGGTGATGATAGGCAGCGTAGTGTCCATGGTCGTCGCTCCACCCGCCGAGATGGGTGCCAATGGTCCGAAAAACCTCACCAGGAGCGGTGCACCGAGCAATGTGAAAATCTCACGGATGATATTGGCCAGCAGGGCGACAGTTCCCAACTCAGGACCACGATACTCGGTGATGAGGATGCTTGACAATGAGTAATAACCAAAGCCTGAGCCCACGGCCAGACAATCGGTGAGACTGCGGCCCGACAGACCCAACGAAGCCACTGCCGTAGCAGCCAGTGTGCCTGTGATGGTCATCAGCGGCAGGAGCATGAAACGGGGATCCAGCTGTCGGAAACTCTTGAGCAGGGCGGTATTGTTGCCAACCGTCACACCCACACAGAACAGCAGGGCGCACAGCGTCATGAAACTCATGTTACCATAAGCGTTCAAGTCGGGCAACCAGTGCATGATACCGCACACTATACCCAAGACGAAAAAACCGATGATGATGAGGCTTCCTTTCATGGCTTGCCTCCTTTCCGGCTATTGATCCAGCGCCACAAGGCCCACGAGAATAGAACCGTTCCCACCAAGCCCATCAAGGACAACCATAGTGCCTCCAGCCCTAGATTGCTGATGCCACTCAATACCTGTGGATTCTCTCCCACCTCAACTCCTAGAAAGAAGAGCAAAGCCCATATCAACACGGTTACCGCCTTGTTGACAAAGGCCAGCCGCCGGTTCCTAAACAAGAAACCCACGGCCATCCCGCTAAGCATTATCGCAACAATCTTGAGCATAGATGGCTACAAAGATAAAGAAAAATCACTACCTTTGCGGCGTTTGTTTTCAAAAATAGTACTGTGATGATAAAGAAACTGTTTTTTATTGTGGCTGTGTCCACTATGTTGTGTGCTTGCTCTAATGCAAATCGCGTGGAGAATAATTCACTTGACACCGCATCGGTTGTGTCGCAGGTGAGCAACATCTATAACGATGTGCTCAAGCAATATATGGAGTCAAATCAACAAGAGGGAAACAAGCAGCAGGTGAATAACGACAGCCTTTACTGCTCGGCCGACTGGAACCGCTGGATTGCTCGTGTCGATAGCCTTAACCAGCTGAATGGCTCCATTGACATCCTGGATGTCGATCACTGGATCATGGGTCAGGACTGGGGTGAACTCTCGGTGAGCGATATTAAAGTATTCTTACTGAAGGGTGACAGCGCAGCGGTTGAGTTCCAACTGCACAACCTTGGAAATATGATCAACGTTGTCTTAGACATGGTGCACGAGGATGGTGAATGGAAAATCGACAATTTTACCGATATCACCAACGGCATGGACTGGAAAGCAACTATGAAACGCTACCTCGAGGACGAGCAGGCAAACCGATAATAACAACTTGAAGATGAAAACAATAATCCTGACGATTATCTCTACCATGATGTGCTGCTTGGCAGCAATGGCAGTACCCGCCAAACCGACACCATTCACTCATGTCCAGAGCGATGGAACGTCCTTGACGCTGACGATGCAAGGCGGCAAATTCAACCATGCGCTGATGACCCTTGACGGGCTGACGGTAGCCATGGACGAGAAAGGCAACTACTGCTATACGGCCAGTGGCCACTTGAGTGATGTGCTTGCCCACAACAAGGGCCATCGTGGTATCGAGGAGCAGGCATTCATCACCGCTTACCGTAACTTAATGACCGTTGATGCCCCAATGCGACACCTTCCCCAGCGTGAGGAGAGCAACAGCAATCCTCAGGTGCCCACGATCGGGTCACCCCGCATTCCCATCATCCTGGTGAATTATTCCGATGTGAAATTCATCGATGCCAATCCGGTGGCAACATTTGAGAATCAGTTTAACGAAAAGGACTACAGCTGTCTCCATTACTTTGAGGATCAGTCCCGCGGCAAATTCTCACCAAAATTTGAGATAATAGGACTCGTTGAGCTGAGCAAAACCCGCGCCTATTATGGCGGGAACGACAGCCGCGGCTATGACATGCATCTAGGAGACATGATCATTGAGGCTTGTGAGGGCATTGACGAGAGTGTGGATTTTGCCGACTATGATAACGACAGCGATGGCTTGGTTGACGTTGTGGTTGTGCTGTTTGCTGGCGTGGGCGAGGCTCAGGCCTGGCGCACTGTGCCCGAGTCGGTCTGGCCTTGCCAGTGGGACATGCAGGAGTGTTATGACTGGGGTTACAGTGCCACCGGGCCCTTCCTGCTCGATGAAACAAGGATTGATAAATTCGCCGTCTTCAATGAACTGGAAGGCAGTTCCAACACCAGTACAAATATTGATGGCGTGGGCACCTTCTGCCACGAGTTCAGCCACTGCCTGGGACTGCCCGATTTTTACCACACTGCCAACGGCTTTGTTTATGGCATGAGCACCTGGGATATTATGGATCATGGTTGCTATAACAATGACAGCCATACACCCGCTGGCTATTCCTCCTATGAGCGCCACTATATGGGTTGGATGGACCTTATCGATCCTGTTGAAAACACCAATTACTCCCTAGCGCCGCTTAACACCCCCGAGGGCACTGCCGTCAAGGTGGTGAACGACGCCAACCCCGACGAGTACTACCTGCTGGAGTACCGCAAACGGACCGGCTGGGACGCATATCTGGCCGCCGAGGGCATCCTGATTCTGCATGTGGATTATGACAAAAATGCATGGGACAATAACACACCCAACAATATAGGTAGCCATCCCCGCATGTCGATCATCCCTGCCGACAACGTGTTGACTGGATACAGTAACTCGACCGACACGTGGCCCATGGGCGCCAAGGATTCGCTCACTAACTACTCTATTCCCGCGGCAACAGTCTATCAGGGTGGTTACATGAACAAGCCCATTACCCGCATGAGAATTGACTCGGTTCAAAACACCGCCAGCTTCTGGTACATGAAAGAGCCTACAGTGATTGGCGACATTGACGGCGATGGTGAAGTGAACATCAGCGATGTCAGCGCCATAATCGATATTTTATTGAGAGGCGGGACTGACGATGCCATCAGCCAGGCTGACGTGAATGGCGATGGAGAGGTCAACATCGGCGATATCAACGATGTCATCGACATCATCCTGAGGGGCTAAAACGGTTTATTTCCATTGTTGTCCGGGGAAAAAGAACCAATGTTCCCTTAGCGTCTCAATATCAATGCCGTTATGGCGTTTTCGCGTGCAGGGGGCTTACTTTGAAGCCCGTTAGGGCTGGTCAGGGCATAGGCAGGGGTGGAGCGCAGCGGAACCCCTGTGAGTGGACATCCCAATCATCAATTAACCCCGTTAGGGGTGACAGATTGTGTGTGTCAATAACTTACTGCCGCCCCGATGGGGCTTGGACGTGTGTACTCAACAGCTGCAGGAGTTTCACTCGGCTTCGCCTCGTTACACTCCTGCCTATGCCCTGTTCGCCCCTAGCGGGGCATTTCCCCGGACACTAATAGTTTATTTCTAGTTGGCTTCCGAGCTCGGGGTGTTGAAGACAAGAAAGACTAAAAAGACAATTGATATTAAAAAAACGCTGATTGCGCTGATTTTCACTGATTTATACACAATAATCAGCGAGAATTAGCATAATTGGTGTTTATGATTATTTTCACGTGCAATGTCGTGAATTGGTCAATAAATATGGCACTGACGGGCGACTTAGTCGGCCAAACGGATGAGGGCCATGACTTCCTGCCACAGTACGGTCAACGTCACAACTCCCATCAAGGCGTTATAAAGCAGGTCACGCACCGTGACTGTGCCCAGGTCCTGACCACGCCACATCATCACCCAGCACACCACACACGCCACAAGGGCGATGGCATAGAGCACCATCGAGGTCCATGAGCCATGGGAGTGCTTTTCTGGCAGTTTGTTAAGCACACGCTTGGTGAACCAGGGGTTGTCCCCCGGGTCATGGGCACCTTGCTTGAGCACCTGGGCCAGTTTCTTATCTTCTTCGTTGGTATTCATATCATTATAACGATTTAATTATCGATAAATTGTTTCATCTTGCCTTTTGCTCGGTGGATGAGGGACTTGACCGAGCCTTCGGGCATCTGCATGATTTTGGCCACTTGCTTGAGTGGCTGATCCTCGATGTAGAACAGGGTGACCGCCACACGCTCGTTGTCATTCAAGCGGGTGAGCGCTTCCTGCACGGTCATCGAAGCCTCGATGGCATCATTGGCTGCTGTGCTCACCTCGCCCATGGCTGAGATATCGTCAACGTGTTCCTCGCTATGTTTGCGGGCATGGCTGTAGAACTCGTTATAGGCAATACGGTAAAGCCATGTGCTAAATGAGGACAGTCCCCTGAAACTGCGTATGCCCACATAAGCCTTGATGAATGTCTCCTGTGCCAGGTCGTCGGTCAGCATCTCGTCGCCCATGGTCAGGTTCAGCAAGAACCGACGCACGCGCGGCTGATAGGCCTCGACGAGCCTGCCGAATGCGTCCCGGTTGTCGGCCAGGGCGCATTGCGACAGGAGTCTTATTTCATCAAACTTGGAAAGCATCTTTCGTTTGTTTTCATCAACACGCCTCACGCTAAGCCGCTAAGGCGCGAAAGTAACATTAGTATTAATAGGACTGATAGGGAGTGTTGTCATCCTCTTTATAATCCTGATCAAAGGCGGGCGGCACGGGGATGCCTTCACGCATGGGCTCCTGCTGGGGGCGCATCTGCTCGGCGCGTCTCCACGCCTCTTGCAGCGACTTTTGCTCCTTATAGATAATGAATCCCTTGCACAATCCAACGAATATCAGTGCTAAACCTACTGGAGTAAAGGGATTTGAGCTACCGATGGCAAGGCCACAGAACAGTCCCAACGCACCCCACCCTAACCATGCGATGGCAGGTCTCAAAGCGCGCCAGTTGACCATATCGGTCATCACGATGGGATTGGCGGGAGCCTGTCCACTCATGGGAGCACCCACAGGCACTCCACCTGGTTGTTGGGGCGAGGCGGCATTGATCACAGGAGGAACTGTTACAACAGGCTGTTGTACATAGATGGCGCTGCGCTTGACATCGGTCAACGAGAGCTCGTTGAGCGGATAATTGTTCTCGATGGCCTTCTCGATGACACGGTACTTGTTACGACGGTTCAGGAAGCGGAACAGCAGCACTAGGGCCACCAGTCCCAGCAAGCAGAAGAAGCCGCTGATGAACATTTGTTTGGCCACACTGGCCCACTGATTGCTGATCTCCTTGATATCCTCAGGAGTCATTTCTGAATCATTTCCAATACTTATCACGCCTCCACTGGTCGAAGCGATGGTGTCGTTGAGGGTCTGGTCGATTTTCTCCCTCACGCGCTCAACGCCTTTCTTGCTGGCGCCGATCACTGAATCGGTCTTTGTGATGGGGGCGCCAGCTGCCATCGGAGCAGCAAATGCTATCATGAGCAGCATCACAAATGTCATAATCGTCTTTTTCATTGTCTTTATCTTTTTTATTGTTTGTATTGTTCTCAGTGAATTTGGATGGCCTTGGCTACCGCATTCATGCATTAGATGCATCAAGTCCACCAAAAAGTTGCACAAAGGTGAATTTTTTTTGAAATCAGTTGAAGTTCGTCTTCGACGCACTTCCTTTGACTGCATTTTGGCACCAAGCGGCGCACATCATCGATGCGCTTGCATGGTGTTTTCCATTGAAATCGGGTCATCGACCCGATTGGTCTTTTCAAGGCCATTTCAGTAAATCACTTCACACATCGCAGGGTTTCAGCCATCAGTTCGCCTCGAAGAGGAACTTCAAGTAAGACGATGCTAATGCAAAGGTAATCATTGAGCCAATAAATAGCAAATTTCGGAGAAGAGAAGTTCGCCTACGTCGCACTTCCTATTAATTTTTCTCGCACCAAGCTGCGCCCGTCATCAACGGGCTTGCATGGTGTTTTCAATTGAAATCGAGTCTTCGACCCGATTATCCTCTTCGAGGTTTTCACCTCTCTCATATCACATAAAAACATCTAAATGGCGGAACAACAAAAAGAATTTATATCAATGCCGATAAAACGATGAAGTTACTCAGCCTAAACAAAAAAAGAATGATTTTATTTGAATTGCTATTGACTTTTCCCTAACTTTGTGGCATTCAATCAAAATTAATTACCCAAATAATTTTAAATAACCAAGGTCATGAATATGAAAAGAATCTTGTTACTTCTCATTGCAATTGCTGTGACAGCAGGCATCACAGCGACAGCCGATGAGGCCATAAAGCGCGAAATGCGCGCCGCATGGGTCGCCACGGTCTATCGCATCGACTGGCCCACGACTGTCAATAATGCTACCGCCCAAAAGAATGAGCTCAACACCTACCTGGACCAATTCAAGGCGCAGAACTTCAATGCCGTCTTCTTGCAGGTGCGCACGATGTGTGACGCCTTCTACCAGTCCAGCTATGAGCCCTGGTCCAGTTACCTGACGGGCACCCGCGGCAAGAACCCGGGCTATGACCCGCTGGAATATGCCGTTGAACAGTGCCACTCCCGCGGCATCCAGTGCCATGCCTGGATCAACCCTTACCGCTGGAGCACCGGCACCAACTGGAATACGCCTCAAGACCAGGCATTGCAAAACGCCGGCATGCTACTCAGCTACAATGACGGCTCATCGACCTATACGATCCTCAATCCCGGCCTCCCTGCCACCCGCGAGCGCATCGTCAATGTCATCAGGGAAATCATCACCAAATATGATGTAGACGGCATCATCTTTGACGACTACTTCTACCCCAATGGTATTCCCACCGATAGAAGCGCACCTGACTATGACCTGTGGAATGACTCGGGCGTGGATATGACGCTTGCCGACTGGCGCCGCAACAACGTCAACATGATGGTCGCCGACGTGTACAACATGATACAGGAGACCAAGCCCGAGGTGCGATTTGGCATCAGCCCTGCCGGCGTGGCAGGCACCGCCAGCACATCAGCAGGTCAGCATGGTGTGACTCCTTGCCCCACGGGCAGTGACTGGCAGTTTAACGGCATCTTCAGTGACCCATTGGCCTGGCTGGAACAGGGCACCATCGACTACATCTCGCCTCAGATCTACTGGAAGACGACCCACTCGACCAACCCCTTCGGTCCGTTGACCGACTGGTGGAGCTATATCGCAAAGCATTACGGACGCCATCACTATGCGAGTCACAGCATCTCGTTCCTGGCCTCATCGAGTAACACGACGAGCGACTGGGCCGAAATAGTCAAGCAAATCAACTACTCACGCCAATATACTGAGGACAATTCTCCTGGTGCAGTCCTCTACAGCGCCAAGAACATCAACGGCAACAACAACGGCGTGAGCGGACTGGGCAACTACTTGCTCGCCAATGCCTTTCAGCATCCAGCAATGATACCTGCCGTGACCTGGAAGACCGCTCCGGGATATGATGCTCCCACTGGCCTTGTCCAGAATGGTGCAACCCTGTCGTGGAATCTCCAGGAAGGCACACTGGTCAAGTACTCAGTCTATGCCGTACCTGCCGACATAACGATCGAGGAGGCCATGAGCACGGCCTATGACGGCATCAAGAGCGACTACCTGCTGGGCGTGGCCTACAAGCCTGATTACATCTTGCCTAGTGAATACCAGAACGGCTACTGGTATGCCGTTTGCGTCATCGACGGCTACGGCAACGAGAGCGCTCCCGCCTATTTGGGCGTGAACGACAACCCCGATGACCCCGACCCAGAAGAGCCCACACCTGTCACCTACTCGATCGAGAAAGTGTGGGAAATCAATAACATCACTTCATTCTTATCAATGGCTGACGCGCGCCAGGGTTTTGGCATGAACGGCAAGTACTATGTCAACGATAAGGCCACGAGTACCATCTATGAGGTGGACGAAAACGGATTAACCGACACGACCTATGAGGGTGGCTCCAACGTGGGCTTCACCCGTGACGAAGCCGGGAACTTTGTGGTGAGCAACGCCAACTTCCCCAACTCGTGGGCCAGCAGCCCCACCATCAAGGTCATCAATCCTACTACCAGCGATGTCGTTACCTATACTCTACCCGTTGACCTCATCAACTTTGGGCGCAGCGACAACATGGGCTTCGCCAAGGGCAACCTGCTTGAGGACGGTGAACTCTACCTCGTGGGTGCCAATAGCGGAACCACTATCAGCCGCATCAAAATCACCGACGGGGAAATCGACACCGACAATTCCTACCTCGCCAACTGCGATGGCGTGGCACCCAACAGCGGCACAGTGCTCAATTATTACACCGATCTGGATGGTAATGAGGCCATACTGTATGTCAACCGCTCCAATTCGGTGCAAAAACTGGCATTTGACGGCGACAATTTCACTGCCATGGGACTCAGCCTGCCCAACAAGGGCAACAACAATGGCGCCTACCCCTTCATCTGGGATGGCATGGAACTGGTGCTTTATCCCACACTCAATAACTACCGCGACGGCTTTGCCGTGGCTCAGTCAGGTGCCGTCGAGCCTCTGGTCTATGTCCCACAGACTGCCACTGCCGACGCTAACTCCTATCAGGCCAACTGGCTCAATGCCGAGGTAACCGGCCCACGCGAGGTGATCATTTACCAGTACTATCCCGGCAGCCACTTGACCGTGTGGCGCATGACCAAGCAGGGCGGCTTGCTGCGCGGCGATGTGAATGAGGATGGTAGCGTCAACATTGCCGATGTAACGGCCCTGATCGATCACCTGTTGAGCGGTAACACCGACGGCGTCAATCTGGACAACGCCGACTGTGACCTGAACGACGACATCTCCATCAGCGATGTCACCGCCCTCATCGACTATCTCTTGGGCGGTTCCTGGCCTTGATGCACGCTGCACTCGCACATTAGAGAGATTATAGATGGCATCCGCATTGTACGGGCTGTGTCATAATTGCAATGCCGCTACATATATCGGCCTACGGCCGAGAAATTAAAACAAATTTTGTATTAAAATTAAAACAATTAAAATTTTTATATCAATTTTTAAATTTTTCGAGCGAAGCTCGATCAATGTTTCAAGCGAAAATTATGACACTCCCTCTCTTTCTATCACGCCAACAATAACCACCCTGCGGGCGGAATAAAACAAATTTGAATAATTTCCCGCCTGCAGGGCGGTTAATATTCCAGCAAATGAAATATGACATACCCCATTTTTTGCTCTTTGGGCCTTCTCAAGCCAACCAGTGGGCATATTTGGCACGCAATTTGCATAACATCGGTTGCTCTACGGCAAAAAACTTTACATGAATTGCCGATGTGCATTAAGATTATTAATTTTTAATAAATTAGGCCGCATCTCTGAAATACTCAAATTAATTTGGCATTTCACTCGATTTGCACTAATTTTGCAGTTTGAATTAAATTCATTAATCCTAAAAAAAGAGAATGAAGATTATAAGCAAGGTCAATGAGTTGCGCGAGGCCGTTGAGGCTTTTCGCCAAGCAGGTAAATCAGTAGGTCTGGTGCCCACGATGGGTGCCTTGCACGAGGGTCACAAGTCGCTCGTTGAGCGCGCCCGCAAGGAAAATGACGCTGTTGTTGTGAGTTGTTTCCTCAACCCCACGCAGTTCAATAATAAGGAAGACTTGCGCACCTATCCCCGCACCGCCGAGCGCGATGCAGCGATGCTCGAGGAATGTGGCGTTGACGTGGCCTTCATGCCTACCGTCGAGGAAATCTACCCCGAGCCCGACACCCGCGAGTTTGACCTTGGCCCTGTCCAGCAGGTGATGGAGGGAGCCATGCGCCCCGGTCACTTCAACGGTGTGTGCCAAATCGTGAGTAAACTGTTCTCGTGGGTAAGCCCTGACCGTGCCTACTTCGGTGAGAAGGACTTCCAGCAGATTGCTGTCATCCGCGCGATGATCAAGCAACTGGGCTTCAACCTCGAGATCGTTCAGTGTCCGTGCATCCGCGAGGAAGACGGCCTGGCCAAGAGCAGCCGCAACGTGCGCCTCACGCCCGAGGTGCGCAAGGTCGCCCCGCAGATCTATGCCACCCTCCAGCGCAGCCTGGAATTTGCCAAGGATCACACCGTCGAGCAGACCCATGACTGGGTGGTAGCCACACTCAATGCCTGGCCCGAGATGGAGGTTGAGTATTTCTCAATCTGCGACGGCATCACGTTGCAACCCGTGGCTAACTGGGACGACAGCGACTATATCGTGGGCTGCATCACCGTTTATTGCGGCGACGTGCGCGAGATTGACAATATCACCTATAAGAGGCTTTAGGCTTTGGCTTTTAGCGGCCGCCTCTAGAGAGAAAAATTCACTATTCACTGTTAACTCTTAACTAACAAAGATATGTACATTCAAGTCATGAAATCAAAGATTCACCGCGTGACGGTGACCGATGCCAACCTCAACTACATTGGTAGCATCACCATCGACCAGGACCTCATGGATGCTGCCGGCATCATCGAGGGCGAGCGCGTGTATATCGTTGATGTGAATAATGGTGAGAGACTTGACACTTATACCATTGCCGGCGAACGTGGCAGTGGCACAATCTGCCTGAACGGTGCCGCGGCCCGCAAGGTCGAGGTGGGCGACATCGTCATCATTATGGCTTATGCCATCGTCACTCCCGAGGAAGGCCGCGAGTTCAAACCTCAAATTGTCTTCCCCGACACGGCAACCAACCGCCTCATCAAGAAGAAATAACATATTTTAACTATCCCGTACCACCCTGCGGTGTTTACAATGCAATCATAAAAACCTCAATCACAATATGTTTGAAAATTTATCAGAGAAACTTGAACGATCATTCAAAGTCCTGAAAGGACAAGGCCGAATTACCGAAATCAATGTAGCATCAACCCTGAAGGAAGTGCGCCGCGCACTCGTTGATGCCGACGTCAGCTATCCTGTCGCCAAGAAGTTTGTCGATGACGTCAAGGCCAAAGCTCTGGGCCAGAACGTTATCAATGCCGTTAATCCCAGCCAGTTGATGGTCAAAATCGTCCATGACGAGTTGGCCCAGCTCATGGGAGGTGAGGAGGCTACCTTCAGCATCGAGGGAAATCCCGCCATCATCCTGATGTCGGGTCTGCAAGGTTCTGGTAAAACGACCTTCACCGGCAAACTCGCCTACCGTCTCAAGAACGGCAAAGAAAAACGCAAACCGCTGCTCGTGGCATGTGACGTTTACCGCCCCGCCGCCATCGATCAGTTGAAGACCATTGCCGAGCAGATTGACGTGCCCGTTTACAGTGAGCCCGAGAGCAAAGACCCCGTGCAGATTGCACTCAATGCTATCGAGCAGGCCAAGCGCGACGGCAAGGACCTGGTGATTGTCGATACCGCCGGCCGTCTCGCCGTTGACGAGGCCATGATGGTTGAGATCAAAGCCATCAGGGATGCCATCCACCCCAACGAGACCCTGTTTGTCGTGGACTCAATGACCGGTCAGGATGCCGTGAACACTGCCAAGGCGTTTAACGAACGCTTAGACTTTGACGGCGTTGTCCTCACCAAGCTCGATGGTGACACCCGTGGCGGTGCAGCCCTGTCAATCCGTGCCGTGGTCGACAAGCCCATCAAGTTTGTGGGTATCGGCGAGAAGATGACCGACCTCGACCCCTTCCGTCCCGCAGGTATGGCCGACCGCATTCTGGGCATGGGTGACATCGTGTCATTCGTTGACCGCATGCAGCAGCAATATGATGAGGAAGAGGCCGAAAAGCTAGAGAAGAAAATCAAGCAAAACAAGTTTGACTTTAACGACTTCATCAAGCAGATTAAGCAAATCAAGAAGATGGGTAACCTCAAGAGCCTGGCATCCATGATTCCGGGCGTGGGCAAGGCCATCAAGGACATCGATATCCCCGACGACGCTTTCAAGGGTGTGGAGGCCATCATCGGCTCGATGACTCCGCAAGAGCGCTCCAACCCCGACATCATCGACGCTAGCCGCCGCAAGCGCATCGCCGCTGGTAGTGGAACCAGTGTCGAAGAGGTGAACCGACTGTTGAAGCAGTTCTTGCAGATGCGCAAGGTGATGCACCAGGTTTCGACCAATCCCATGCAGATGATGCGCAACGCCAAGGCACAAGCCAAGGCCGCAAAACGTAACAGGTAAACATGAAACTGCTCTCCATACTGATGCTGTCGATCGTGTCGTTGCTACAAAGCAACCACACGGTCAACCTGACGTTTGTGGGTGACGCCATGCAACACGCGCCGCAAATTACTGCGGCGCGGCAGGCCGACGGAACCTATGATTACAGCCAGTGTTTCCAGCATCTTGTGGATGACATCACCTGGGCTGACCTGGCCGTGGTTAACCTGGAGTGTCCGCTGGGTGGCAAGCCCTATACGGGCTATCCCTGCTTCAGCGCTCCAGACAGCTATGCCAAACAGCTGCGCGACGTGGGCTTTGACCTCTTCCTCACTGCCAACAACCACTGCCTGGACCGTCGTGACAAGGGCTTGGTGCGCACGTGCCAGATGCTTGACTCGTTAGGAATACCGCACATCGGCACTTATCGTAACCAGCAAGAACGAGACCGCGCCGTTCCCCTCATCGTCAATGTAAAAGGCATGAAAATCGCCTTCCTTGACTATACTTATGGCACTAACGGCATTCCCATCCAGGGCGATGTGGTTGTTGACCTGATTGACCAGCAACTCATAGCCCGTGACATTGCCATCGCACGGCAACGTGGAGCACATGCCATCTGCGTCAACCTGCATTGGGGCATTGAATACCAGCTCAAACCCGTTGCCGAGCAGCGCACGCTAGCCGATTTCCTTGTCACTCAAGGCGTTGACCTCATCATCGGCGGACATCCTCATGTCGTTGAGCCCATGGAGGTGAGATATAGCAAGGAATATGACAAAAACGTGCTGCTGGTTTATAGCATGGGCAACTTCATCAGCAACCAGAGCGACATCGACACCCGTGGCGGTGCCATGGTCAAGGTATCGCTCAAGATGGAAAACGGACATGCCGTTATTGTCGAGCCACGTTACAAACTGTTCTTTGTACAAAAGCCCCGCTCAGGCGGCGAGAACTACGTCCTCATCCCCGAGTCGCGCCCCGACCTGCTGCGCGATGACTCTAAGGGCGAATTTAACCGCTTCATGACACGCACCCACGACCTGGTCACCAGCCACAACAAGGGGGTGCCAAACGAGGAATAGCCCTCACTGATTTTGTGCCATTGCTGACATAATTCGCTTGGCATGAAATTTGCTGAATTCGGTAAAAAATGATTATTTTTGAAAACGAAAATGGGGTGACATGACTCCATGTTTCTCTATACATATAAATAATATAATGGCTAGTAATTCAGATCATCCCAATCAGGGCACAGGAACGGGTGCTGCGACGCGTGACAAAGTGCGCATCGAGGAGCCGAGGCAATATAAAGTGATTTTTCACAACGACGACTTCACGACGATGGAATTTGTCACCGATGTGTTGCGCCGGGTCTTCAACAAGGCCGCCGACGAGGCTGTGGTGCTCATGATGAAAGTTCATCGCGAGGGTCAAGCCATCGTGGGGGTTTACAGTTATGACGTGGCGATGACCAAAGCGTCACGGGCGACAACGATGGCCCGCGCCGAGGGATTCCCCTTGCGGGTGACCTGCGAGCCAGAATAATCAAACCTGTTTAGTATCAACACAATATATATATCGGCCTAATTCAGTGGAAATCTCAACAAATCTAGAAAACATCATGACCAGTGCCCATGTGCTGGCCTATACTTGTGGCACTAGGCTTGTCACCCCAGAGCACTTGTTACTGATCACGCTCGAGGAACCTGCCGTCTTGTCAGCCTTGCAGGGGTTGGCACAGCTTCCCGTCGAGGACGTGATGCAACGGCTGCGTGAATACACCGACCGCTTGGATAAATTGTCTGACGACGAGGATGATGTCGACATGATGGGCTCTCACCAGTATGGCGAGCTCATCAAAAGGCTGGAGATGATGACAAGGACATCTTCGGCCAAGGTTCTTGACGTGCCCCACTTGCTCAACGCCATGATGACCCTTAAGGATTCTTTTGCGGCCAATTGCCTCATGGCACTCATCGGAGACAACAGAGGCGAGTTCCTGCAGGCAGTAACTAACGCCTACGAGGAGGGGAACGATGGTGTGGGTAACATGGACCAACCTGCCGGACCCGATGAACAGCCTCAACAGCCCCAACAGCCCTCAGCGGCTAATGGCAGCTGGCGCGACTTTGTGCTTTGCATCAATGACCACCTGGCCGACCACAATCCGCTCATTGGGCGCGATGCCGAACTCGACCGCACCATCCAGGTGCTGTGCCGCAAGGAGAAAAATAACCCCCTGCACATTGGCGAGCCGGGCGTGGGCAAGACATCCATCGTCTATGGCCTGGCCCAGCGCATCGAGGACGGCAAGGTGCCTGAGGTGCTTAAAGGCAGCCGCATCTATCAGTTAGACCTGGGAGCACTCATTGCCGGCACTCAATTCAGGGGTGATTTTGAGAAACGCCTCAAGATGGTGATGAAAGGCATTGCCGCCGAACCCGGCACCATCCTGTATATTGACGAGATCCACAACATCGTGGGCGCAGGACAGACTGGTGAAGGCTCGATGGATGCCAGCAACCTGCTCAAGCCTTATCTCGAGAGTGGCAAGGTGCGCTTTATCGGAGCAACAACCTATGAGGAATATAACCGCTACATCATGCGCAACAAGGGGCTCATGCGCCGTTTCCAGCAGGTTCCCATCGAGGAGCCGAGCATCGAGGAAACCTTGAAGATTGTGCAGATGCTCAAGGAATCTTACGAGGCGTTCCACCATGTGAAATATGACGACGACGCTTTGCGGTTCGCCGTTGAGGGCAGTGCCCGTCACATCACCGACCGCTACCTGCCCGACAAGGCCATCGACCTGATGGACGAGGCGGGTGCATGGGTGCAGATGAATCGCAAGGAAGATGAGAGCCGAGTTGTGGACAAAGCGCTCATCGCTAATGTGTTGGCAAGAGTCGCTAAGGTGGATGCCTTGACGATGGACGATAGCGACAACGACAGGCTGGAGAGCCTGGAGCCTCGCATTCTGGACAAGATTTATGGCCAAGACCAGGCTGTGAAGCAAGTGGTTGAAGCGGTACAGATGTCTAAGGCTGGCCTCTCCGACGAGAACAAGCCGCTGGCATCACTGCTTTTTGTCGGGCCCACGGGTGTCGGCAAAACCGAGGTGGCCAGGGTGCTGGCTCAGGAATTGGGCGTAGAACTGGTGAGATTTGACATGAGTGAATATGTCGAGAAACACACTGTCGCTAAGCTCATTGGCTCACCGGCAGGCTATGTGGGATATGATGACGGCGGCTTGCTGACCGATGCCGTTCGCAAGCATCCTGACTGCGTGCTTCTGCTCGATGAGATTGAGAAAGCCCATGATGACATCTTCAACCTGCTCTTGCAGGTGATGGATTATGGCACATTGAGCGACAACAAGGGACGCAAGGCTGTGTTCCGCAATGTGGTACTCATCATGACCAGTAATGCTGGCGCTCAGTTCGCCCATCAGGCATCAGTAGGGTTTGCTTCGACAGTAACGGCTGGCCAAGCAATGCTCAAACAAGTGAAGAAGACGTTCAAGCCCGAGTTCATCAACCGCCTGTCGTCGATTGTCGTGTTCAACGACATGGACTACACCATGGCTGGAATGATTTTAGACAAAAAACTCCGGGAACTGCAGGAGATGCTTACCGCTAAGGGGGTTACCCTCAAACTGGGAGCCAAAGCGCGGGAGCAATTACTGCACGAGGGCTACAGTCAGGAATATGGCGCCCGCGAGATGGATCGTATCATTCACAACCACCTGAAGACCAAGCTGGTGAGGGAGATACTATTCGGTTCCCTCAAGCAAGGTGGCGAGTGTGTTATCGATGACCTTGACCAATTTAAATCATAGTAGATGGGCGCTTATGGTCTTTGAGTTGACTGACGAAATAGTGTTTCCTGACCCTCACATGGGTGAGGAGGATGGTTTATTGGCGATTGGCGGAGACTTGAGTGTCGATCGCCTGTTGCTGGCTTACAGTTACGGTATCTTCCCATGGTTCTCGTTCAGGGACTGGCCCTATCCGGCGTGGTATTGTCCCATGCAGCGGTTTGTGATTTTCCCTGAAGAGATTCACATCTCGCACTCCATGCGCACGTTGATGAATAAGAAGGAGTATCACGTGACGTTTAACCGTGATTTTGACGGAGTGATTGAGGGCTGCAGCAATGTGGACGGTCGCTACTATGCTAAAGGGGCGTGGTTAGGTGAAGACATGATGAGCGCTTACCGTGAACTCAACCGGCTCGGTTATGCCACTAGTGTGGAAGTGTGGGACAAGGACGGCGAACTGGTTGGCGGACTATATGGTGTGATAGTGGGTGAATGCTTCATCGGTGAAAGCATGTTCTCAAGAAAGCCCAACACGTCAAAACTCGCACTTATCCACTTGGCTCAATTCTTACACCGCATTGGTGGCAAACTTATCGACTGCCAACTTGAAACAAGCCACCTGCGTTCCCTGGGAGGACGCTTTATCCCCTATGATGAGTACCTTGGCATACTCAATCCTCGTGGCCTTAAAGAGTTAAATAAAAACTTGAAGAAGTCTGATGAGGTTGAGGATAAACCTGAAGAAACAAACGATTCACAATCAGATGAATCTTAATAATGGTTTAAAGCATTGCTTTAAACCATTATTTTTAGTTGTTACCCTTGTTGGCATTCCGTTCAATGGGGCTCATCAACCAATTAGATAGCGTGACTAGCACTGGCGATGCCACAAGCACGAGCAGCGCAGTGGTGGAGGCCGATTGAGCTGCAATCAACTCACCCTTGAGGCTACCCACGTAGCCAGCTATCGCCACAATCACCAAGGCCAGGACAGTAGCGGCAATGAACAACCGTGCGCGACGCTTATTGGACTTGTCCTGATTCACCACACGAGGTTTACGCATCAGGACAATGGCTTGAGCTAGAAGGACAATAGCGAGAATGGCCACGACCATCCATGACATGCGGGCCATGGTAGTGCAAGCGCCGATGAGGACCGCAAGGGCCAGGAGCCGCTTAAGGGAAGTGAACTCGCTGGCGTCATTAAGCCGTTGCCAGTAAGCGCTATTCTTGTACTCGCATTGATGCAGCACCTGTGAGTCATAACGCAACATCATGCACAGGTCAAACAAAGCCACAACCAGCAGGGAGATATTAGCGATGATTAACATTGCAGGGAATAAGTTTATTGGTTATTGTGCATCAAGGGAAGTTGTTGTGAAACAACTACTTGATGCGGAATGTGACGAAACGATTGTAGGCATAGTTGGCCAGGGTGTAGAAAATCATGGCGAGAATCATGACGATATTCTGGCCAGCCTTCTGCATCGGGAAGAAGGGGATAACATCATCTGGCAGGTTCTTCCAGCCAAAGCCCTCAAGCAATATCCAGCTGACGCATAGCTGCAAAGCCAAACAGAGGAGGAACCCACAGACAAAGAGCAAGAGTTCGCGCCTGAAGTCGTTCTTGGTTTTGAAAACCCAGTTGCGGTTCCACAAGAAACTATTGATAACGCCAAAGATGTAACCCACCACGTTAGAGATACCATAGGACAATCCTAACCGTGTGTTAAGAATATAGAAGACGACAAGCGTGATGAGCGTGTTGAGCACACCTATCACGGCATACTTGAGCAGTTGTATGCCAGTTTCCCGGGCTTCGGCCTTGTCAATCTTCATAACGTGGCAAAATTAGGACATTTTAACGAATTAACCAAAAAAAACATGCTTTAGTTTGCCCTAATGGCTAGGGAAAACAGTAAGCCCCATGTTAACTAGGCCCGTGAGCGTGTCACAAGCTGCCATGGTCTGCCACACGACAACGCGTGAGGCTTGGGACGGCGACAAGCCTCTGGCGATGAATACCGAGGCCTGATACAACGCTCCAAATCCCCCACCCGTCCAGTTGCCATATTCATCGGCCAGCTGCATATTCACCTGCTGGCGGTGCACCGTTGAGTCGGCCGCAATCACATCCACCGCCATCGAGAGATTGCGGTAGGAGTAACTGTTGTCGTGGCGGATGGTCAGCATCAAGTCACAGGTCAGAGTCGAATCGTCATAGATGGGTGTGAAGGCCAACGGGAGGTCTTGTTGCCAGCCCTGGGACGGCATGTTCACAAATTGGGCATGGGCCATGACAGGTTTGCGCGTGCAAGCAGTTATAATGAGCATTGCGGCAGCAACGAACACCGTCATTGCCACCGCTTTGCCGTTAATCCTCATGAGCCAATCACTCACTAGAGGCATTATTTTGCTTGCTCTTACCATTGTCGCTGTGGGCTCCATCCTCGCCATTGGGCTTACGAGGACGGAAAGTCTTTTTCTCCATGCGTTGAGGTTTGGCTGGGCGTTGCTTGCGCTCAGGCTTGCCAGGACCGTCACCGCCTCCTTGAGGAGCCTTGTTGGCCTTCTCTTGTTTATTATTGGCCTTCTCGCCCTTGTTATTGCCACCACCGGCTTGCTTCTCGCCGCTTTTTTTCTTCTTTTTCTTCTTCTTTTTGTCAAAGCGGTTGATGGCATCCTGGTTGAGCAAGTCACCAAATGGCGATGCTCCACGCTTGCCATCATCCTCCTTGAGGCTCTCGGGCTTGACACCGTTTTTGTTCAGTGCGATAATCTCAAACGCCTGAGCCGATGTCAACGTGACAGTGTTAACGGGAGCGTTGCGCTCGGTGGAATAGGTGATCTCGCGCTTTAATGCGTCGGCCTTGAAATAGAAGTAGGTTGCGTCCTTGGTTTCAAGATGCACATCCTTGGGCGGCAATTGCCTGATCGCCTCAACATAAGTGTTCACCTCAAAGTTGATGCAGCACTTGAGCTTGGCACACTGTCCTGCCAGGTTTTGAGGATTGAGAGAGATGTCCTGGAACCTCGCGGCACTGGTGGCTACCGAGACAAATCCCGACATCCATGTCGCACAGCACAAGGGCCTGCCACAAGGGCCGATGCCGCCAATGCGGCCAGCCTCCTGACGGGCGCCAATCTGCTTCATCTCCACACGAATCTTGAACACGTCGGCCAGCACCTTGATGAGCTGACGGAAATCCACACGCTCATCAGCAATATAGTAGAAAATCGCCTTATTGCCATCGCCCTGATACTCGACGTCGCCAATCTTCATCTTCAGGCCCAAGTCCACGGCAATCTTGCGGGAACGGATCATCGTGTCCTCCTCACGGGCCTTGGCCAGCTCATAGCGCTCCATGTCGGCAGGTTTTGCCTTGCGGAAGACGCGCAGTATCTCAGCATCCTTGCGCAGGTTGACACGCTTCATCTGGTTTTTGACCAGGCGGCCCATGAGTCCCACTCGGCCAATGTCGTGTCCGGGACTAGCCTCAACGGCAACCCAATCGCCCCGCTTGAGGGGGATATGAGTGCTGTTGCGATAGAAGCCCCGTCGCGTGTTCTTGAAGAGCACCTCGACAATCTCAAAGTCATTGTCGGGCACATCTTCGAGCCAGTTGGTGCTTGTGAGGTTACAACGGCCCACGTCATTGCCGCAGCAGCCGCACCCACAGGAGCACGCATCGGGCTTCACACCCGAGCCGGCGCTTTCAGGAACTGTTTGTTGGTTATTGATATTCTCGTCCATTGCGGATGACAGGCATTATTTAGCGTAGCTAACGGCGCGGGTCTCACGAATGACGGTGATGCGCACCTGTCCAGGATAGGTCATCTCGTCTTGAATCTTCTGGGCGATCTCGTTGGAGAGCTTTTCGGTCTCAGCATCGCTGATCTTGTCAGCACCCACAATCACGCGCAGCTCACGACCAGCCTGGATGGCATAGGTCTTGACCACACCAGGATAGGACAATGCCAGCTTCTCGAGATCATTCAGACGCTTGATATAGGCCTCGACAATCTCGCGGCGAGCTCCAGGACGGGCACCGCTGATGGCGTCGCACACCTGCACGATGGGCGCATACAGACTGGTGGCTTCCTCCTCATCGTGGTGGGCGCCAATGGCGTTGCAGATGTCGGCTTTCTCCTTATATTTCTCGGCCAACTTCATACCTAGCTGAGCGTGCGGCAGCTCGGGCTCATCATCGGGCACCTTGCCGATGTCATGCAACAGGCCGGCACGGCGCGCCTTCTTGGGATTCAAGCCCAACTCGCTGGCCATGATGGCACACAAGTTAGCGGTCTCGCGTGAGTGCTGCAACAGGTTCTGACCATAGCTTGAACGATACTTCATCTTACCGATCAGGCGGATAAGCTCGGGGTGCAGGCCATGGATACCCATATCGATGGCAGTGCGCTTACCGGTCTCAATGATTTCCTCCTCGACTTGGCGGCGCACCTTGGCAACCACTTCCTCGATACGGGCAGGATGGATGCGGCCGTCGCTCACCAGCTGGTGGAGTGCCAGACGAGCGATCTCGCGGCGCACGGGGTCAAAGCCCGACAGCACGATAGCCTCAGGGGTATCATCGACCACGATCTCAACACCGGTAGCAGCTTCCAAAGCACGGATATTACGTCCCTCACGGCCAATGATACGACCCTTGATCTCGTCATTATCAATATGGAACACCGTCACGGCATTCTCCACAGCCGTTTCGGTAGCCACTCGCTGTATCGTCTCGATAATGATGCGCTTAGCCTCTTTGTTGGCAGTCATCTTGGCATCATCCATGATGTCGTTAATATAGCTGGCGGCATTGGTTTTTGCCTCATCCTTGAGCGACTCGATGAGTTTCTCCTTGGCCTCCTCGGCCGACAGACCGCTCACGTGCTCCAAGGTGTCGCGGACCGTCTTCTCCATCTTGTCCACCTCGCCTTTGCGCTGCTCGAGCAATGCCATTTGGTTATCCACATTCTGCTTCAGGTTGTCCAACTCGTTGCGGCGGCGCTGCAGGTCACCCTGCTGCTGGTTAAGCGACATCTCGCGCTGCTTGAGTTTTGCTTCACTGGTCTGAACCTTGGTGAGACGCGTGTTGGCCTCTTTCTCGGCCTCGCTCTTGATGGTCATGCCAGCCTCCTTACCCTTCATCACCTCGTTATTCTTGAGCACCTCGGCTTCAAGACGAGCTTTCTCCATGATTTCGTTGGCTCGTGATTTGGCGTTCTTTTGTGAGAAATACAACGCCGCCACACATCCAATTACCATCGCCAGGATGGCTACAATAACAGTTATAATCGTGTTCATTATAAATTGATAAATATTTTAATAAATAGCGCCACCAAAGGCCATATCCATCACGCTGAATATCAGCACAATTCGATGCATAACCTAAAGTGGTGCAGGAACCTAATTCTTCTATTACAATATCGTCGTCAAAACCCGTTGCCAGAGCACACCGGGATTCAACTTATTCATCGCCACCCAGCAGAGTGTCGAGTTGTTTGTCCAAATCAGTCAGGAATTCATTGACCTGGCGGTTTTCACCATAAGCCTCCAAATAAAGTCGTGCAAACTGGAATGCAACCCTCGCCAAGATATCATCAGAGGTGCCATTAAAACGGCTCATCCACTTTTTCCAAAGGGTGTTGACAAGTTCTTCGGCCTTGCGATAGCTTTCCTCCTCGTCTGGATTGATGCTCAGAGCAATCGGGTTAGCAGCGTCAGCAAGTTGAATCCATATTTTCACTTTATTATTGTCGGCCATAACGTTGATAGTCGTGTCAAGCGTTCAATTGTTTGATGCACCGGTCAATGTCCCGCACCATTTTGGCTACCTGTTTCTTATAGCGGTCGACCACAGCCGGGTCACGAGGAACTGAATGTGCCACACGCAGGAATTCGTTATCGATGCGCAGCTGGTTTAACTCCTTCTCCAGCTTCGCGATTTCCAGCTCCTGCCTCTCGACGGTACGTTCCAACGCCTTCTTCTCGCCCTGGAGCGCGATGTACTGCTTGCCCAAAGCATCAACCTTGTGCTTCAAATTTTGCAGTTTATCTTTCAACTCCATACCAGGCATAGTAACCAATTTTTCTGCAAAATTAGTATAATTTTCATTTCCATCACCATCATTCAACAATTATTTTTCAATATCTATATTTTTTTTGACCTAAAAATTTGTCAGTTCAAAAAATGGCATTACCTTTGCATCCGCAAATCGGGGCATTAGCTCATCTGGTAGAGCGCAACACTGGCAGTGTTGAGGTAAGCGGTTCGAGTCCGCTATGCTCCACAACCTACAACTGCTTAATTGGCTATAAAACAGCGAATTAAGCAGTTTTTATTTTAACCAAAATCCAATCCGTTGTCATACTGTTGTCATAAAAACAAAACGATGAAAAGCAATGACAACAATGTCATGATAATGGAATGACAAAGTCTTCAGAGAGCTGTTCCCCGATAGATGGCGACGAGATACTAAAAAGGCATAACACGCTTTAGCGGACAAGAATTCAACCCTCTCCTTCTCTCTCCTTACCGAAAAATAAGGTGTAATTTTCGAGTCGTTCAAACGAAGACATTTACAAAATTACGCGAAATTACGATTTGTAAAGGATTGAAATAATCAAATATTTGATTATCAAGCATTAAAGGGTTGAAAAGGGAAATTATTCCCTTTGTTAGTGATACGTCTGTCAAGGCTTGACCGAAAAAATCCATTCTGGAAGGACTGGCCATTTTTATCGCAGAGAAAAATTGTGGATTATTTCGAGGCAACTGTGCATGGCCTTGCAGTATCACGATGCCCGCTAGCTTTGCGGTGTAAAAGGTGGTAGCGACAGGACAATGTCAACATTTTGAATAACTTTGGCTGCGCCTCAGCCATTAGAGCCAGCTCTATGGCATTCGACTTGCACAAACTTTGTTTCATCAATGCGGCTTATCATGACTCTCCCGTCAAGCTGAGGGCCGTGCATAAAGACAGCAAAGGAGGGATCGCCCATCACTGGCGTTTCCCTCCTATACCTTGAAAAAACATTGAATAATGTAGAATATACTCTAAGAGTTATGTGTCTTACTTTAGGTTTAACTAGGAAACAGATGATTGTAGAGCCAGCCTTCAAGATCATATGGCACAATGACATATTTCATCAATAATACAGGAACTGCAATAAAAAATGCTGGAACTATTAACGCAACCGGTATGGTAAGCCAATAGATCGAAATCTGATTTAAAGCTTTGTATCGCTTGGGTGGTTTATAGGTTTGCATCTTCTTATCAAAACGATTGCTCAAATAAAGACCCATAATAACAAAAGGTAGGAATCCAAGCAACATCGTGATTTGGTTACTGCTCTTCATGAGAACCATAAACAAGAACGCAAATGGCCAAACCATCAGGAAATGAACTATGCCAGAGAAATGGCCGGCTTCCCTTGAACCAACATTCTTCCGTTTCCCTTTTTCATGATGTTTACACAAGCGGTAATAGATATACTTAATCATTCTGCTCCTCTGTTTATGTTGGCAAAGTTAGATAGTTTCCTCATTCTGCAAATAGTTTGCCTCGCTTGAGGCTACTGCGAACGATGTAATAGCCTGCAGCGACGGTTGAGCCTAACATGGCAAGCGCCATGTCCTTGTGGGCATCCCAAAGGTCACCCTGCTGCCCGTTGTAGCCTTCGGCATCCTCGGGTGAAAGCACCAGCGTGAGCGCCCACTCAAATAGCTCGTATATCAGACTTCCGGCCTGTACCAACAACCATGCCACTAGCACTGCCATCACTTGACGCGAGGTAACTCGGCGACGAGAGAATTCCACTAATGCGGGAAAAAGAAACACGCCGAACAGCAGATGAACCAGACGATCATAGTGGTTACGAGACGTGTGCAACCAATCCCAATCGCCCAAGCATTGCAGCCACTCTTGATAAGGCACATAGGAGTAGATGTACCTGGCGCCCACCAAATGCAACATCAAGAATAACGCAATGCCAAGAAATGCCAGGTTACTGAACCAGCGTTTGCGCAAATCGCATAGCATGAGTGCGACCAATAGAACAGTGCCAGCCTGTTGCAGGAATTGCTCTCGTGGAAACACGGGATTGATATAGGTGACAATCGCCACTACGGCCGTTATCGCCAACACCGCTATTTTAAACTTGTTGTTCATATATGAATGTTTATATCCTGCCAGCGAGGATTGTTGAGAATTTCTGGGTTGTCACTGATCAATGCGGCAGCTGCATCGGCATCATCTGCAAGGAAGCATCGGAGCCATGCGGTCATATAAGCATCCCCCTCGTGAAGGACATAACGATGTTCAACACCATTCAGGCGGCCCAACAACATCGGGGTTGTGTCTGGGAGTTCATCGGCCAAGTGGAGTAAAGAGCCGAGTGGTGAAATGTGGCGGTCAATCCAACCAGTTCCGGCTACCAGCATCGTTGGGATAGAGATCGTCTTCATGGAATAGCTCCAGCCCAGTTTCTTTGCAAGGCTCTTTTGTGGGCAACTTGCAGCATATAGCACCTTGAAACGGTCATCTTCAGTTGCTGCATTGATAGCGCCCATGGCACCCTGGGAATGACCGACCACACCGATTCGGTCTAGGTCAATGCGTTGATATAGAGGACTGTTCTCCATCGAGTTTTGACAAAGTGCTTTTTCAAGCGAGACTACAGCTAATCGACCGTTCCAAGCATTGCTGTCATCATTGCCGATGACAACAAATCCCCATGAAGCCAGGTGCTCGAACACTGGGCGGTAATGCAGAGCTTTCAAGCCCGTACCGTTGACCATGACCACAGTCGGCAACGGCGCATTGTGTACGGTATCAGGAACGAACATATGGATATCGTCCATTGAATGAACGGTAACTTGATATGGCCCGCTTTCATGATATTTCTGCTCGACGGGACATGGATAAGTTTTGCTGTTATAGGAGCGAGACACAGCAGGAAAAACCGAGCAATATGCCAGTGTTCCCCAGCGCAACAAGCATTCCCCTATTTTCCACATCGCATCCATCTATCGAGTCTTAAATAGCAACTTTGGGATAAACAACATCAACTCCGTTTCATTGGCAGATAATCACGTTTGGGCTTGGCTTTAACTTGATTTTCATTGGTTTCTTAATCGAGACTTTCTTCGTTTGCTTTAAGTAACCAATAAAACTCACCTCAAGTACATCCCCTTTTTGGGCGGATATTTTGAATTTGCCATTTCTATCCGTAGCGACACCTCTATTTGTTCCCTTTATTGTTATGGTTGCACCAATTAAGGGCTCACCATTTTCGTCAAACACGACTCCTGAGACTGGATACATAATAATGTCTGGGCAGCAGAATACTGTTGAATCCGATATTTCCAGTCTGACTAAAATTGAGTCACCTGATGGCAGCAGCTTCTGTGTTTTGTAGCCAATCTGTTTCACCATCAGCGTGTCTTCGGGGAGGAAACTCAATTCAAATCGCCCGTCATAATCCGTTGCCGCGACAGCCGAATATCGCCCATTGGATTGCTTATGCCAAATCGTCGCAGCAATAATCGGCTGACCATCAGCAGCGTCCACGACTGTACCTGTTAGCATAACTAGTTGCTTGCTATTCAACGCTTCTTGGGCCGAAAGATATCCAGAACAGCAGCCAACGATGATGAATGATAAAAGAAGCTGTTTCATAGCGCAGTTTTGTTTACTTCTTTAATAATTGTGATGCTATTTCATTTTACAGACGATTTTCATCTGTGTCAGTTCGGTGATCCAGTCTTCTTTTTTATCCTTGAGGGATTCCAAGAAGGGGATGATGTCGTCACCGTATGCCCTGCGCGAATAGAAATTGAGCTGTACTGCTTTCTTGCCATTGACGGTTACTGGTTTGTAGTGATGGATGTCAACCTCGACACAATTCAGCTTGCCGTCTGCCCCATCGCTTACCAAGAAATCAAGGACATACTCTCCGTCTCTCTCATAGACGAGATAATTGCAGCATTTGTCTGACTTTTTGCGCTCTTCAAGTTCCTGGACCTTGGCCTCAACAGCATCACGAACTGTTAATACCTCAGTGAAGGCTAGCGAGACCGTCAACATCTGCTCATAATTGTCAAACGTCTCCCCCTTGGGCAGCCATTCCTGAAGATAATAAGCCTCAATGGGATGTTGACACCACTTGAGCTCAAACTTCTTGCCTTGAAACTTGAGCGTTTTTCCAACATGGAGATAATCGGTTACCATGTCTTGGGCCAACGAGGCCAAGCAACAGCCTGACAGCAAGACCAGCGACAGCAACCAGCATCTGAGCGGTTGGGAGATGACATATTGGGATTGTGTTCTCATCATGTTTACTGATATTGTGATTTTATTGTAACATTGGGTTTGTCCCTTGTCGTATAGACCTTAAGCGCTACTGGCCTCGGTTCTTGTATAGATTGGCGAAGGACTCACGCAAGTTGCTGCCGCTCATGGATGCATATTTCTCCAGCACCTCGTTGCTGCCGATGCGGTCCTTGTGGCGCTTATAGTAGTCCACTACCTGCAGCATTACCGTGCAGTACATCGCCTCATCGGTCTGATTGACATTAAACTCCATGCCATGCTCTTTCATGGCGGCCAGATAAACCATCGTCAATTCAGCACCACCTTCATTAAGCAAGTCACTGCCGATGACATCAAACTTGAAATCAGGTGTATTGGTCATCCACATAACTAGAAATTGGAAAGCAGTTTTGGTTGTATATCCAATTCCGTCCTCATTATCGTGGATTATCCATTTGGCTATTCTCAGGGCATCGTCGTTGTGGCGTTTGCAGCCGTCGGCGGTCTCAACCTCGTCGATGGGAGGAATGCTCAGCTTGTTTTTCTTGTAAGTGCGGGTTGCCACAGTCGGGGCATCCGATGTTGGCACAAATCGATTGGCATTGTACCAGTTAATGAACCGTTCCATCTGCCCTCTGCCCTCATCGGTTTCATACCATTCGCTGAATTCATCTTCATTGCCCTCGTGCAGCAGCCACATGTTGTAGGCCAGCCAGTTGTCCGACTTGATGAGCCTCCTGTGGAAATCAATGAGTGATACGTCGTAGTAACCAGGCATGATCGAATCGAGAAATTCGATGGCATAGCGCCTGAGGTCAGCCATTTGCCGAATGCTCATCCGGTCAAATTTGCCGATTTGCGGCACAATGGCTGTCACTGCAAGTTCATAAGCCAGATCAAAAGGCACGACGATATTGCTGGTGTCTTTATCCATTGTCACGGTATGGTTTTGTGTCAGGGTCACATTGACCGATGTGTCACTGCTCCACTTGATGTTCTCGCGGTACAGTCCACTCATGAGTTCGCTCATCTCAACGGCACGGTCGGATTGGGGGATGAGGTTTCGCACTACCTCGGCATACATGATGGCCCACAGCGGTTCGGTACTGCCTGCATAAAGAAGTGCCGCCCGATAGTAGTTGGACGGAAAAGAGGGTTCGGCTTCGATGCCCCGGGTATATTCGGTCAGCGCTTCATTATACCGCTTGTGCATATAGTGGATGTTCCCCTTTTCAAGACGCAGGATACCTGATTCAGGGAACTTTTCAAGTCCCTTGTCATACATTTTCACTGCATCATCCGTCTTGCCTATCACATCCAAGGCATTGCCCACCATCTGGTAACATTGTGGCTCTACATCGGGGTTGGACAAGAGCGCTTTGCCATCTTTCACCACACGCTTGTAATCGCCTGCCTTGTAGACGGCATAAAGCCGCTCATACTGGATGGCATAATTGTCTGAGTACTTCTTGCAGAGCCTGTCCAGGATGGTCACAGCTTGCTCCGCGCTGTCATTGTCCATCAGATAGACTGCACGTTCAATATCGGCTCTGTCGGCGTCACTGATGAATTCGAGTGGCGATTGTGCCCCTACCACACAGGGCATCAACAATGTCAGTACCGCTATGATCAATAGACTTTTTTTCATATTTTCTAGTTTTTTGAAGAGTTTCCCCCAATAACGGGCTGTATAATTGTTATCTGTTGTGGTCAGTTTTCGTCAAAGATACGGCCAAGCAAAGCGTTGATGTCGGCGATGTTGACCTCACCGTCGCCGTTGATGTCACCAACCAGTGTACCGTCATCATCACCGGGAGCATGGCCATGGCCGCCGCCACCGCCGTTGATGATGATGTCGATCACGCTGTTAGCGTCGGCAATGTTGACCTCGCCATCACCGTTCACGTCGCCAGGAATAACGATGACAGCATCGCCAAGGATTTGGGAGAAATTTTTCCAGTATAATGCCGACTGATAGGCCTCGAGTGAGCCCGGCAACACGTGCAGCGTGGCATGCTCATAATCTTCACGGGTGATAAACAATCCGTTATAATCAAAAACGGGTGGTGTGGCCGCCAGGCAGGTAACATCGGTCAACTGGTTGCACCAGTAGAAAATGGTGTTGCCGATGAAGGTGACTCCGCTTCCTATAGTTGCTCGGGTGAGCCCGTTGCAGCCCTCAAAGGCCCAATTGCCGATGGTAGTCACCGAGTTGGGAATCGTGAGACTGGTCAATCCATAACAGTCCAGGAAGGCATATTTCCCGATCGATGTCACCGAGTTGCCGATGATCAGACTCTCCATGGCAAAGCACTGATTGAAGGCATAGTCACCAATCGATGCCACATGATTGCCAATGATCGCGTACTCCAACGCGTAACATTTGTCAAACACATTAGCGCCCATGGTGGTCACAGCATCGGGGATGATGATGCCCGTCAATGTGGTACAGCCCTCGAATGCGCGGGCACCCAGGGTAACGAGCGACTTAGGCAGGATTACACTGGTCAGCCCCGTGCAGTTCTTGAAAACACCTTCTCCAATCGTGATGAGCCCCTCGGGAAGTGGCACTTCGGTCAGCCCCGTGCAACCTGAGAAGGCATAGGTGCCGATAGAGGTCACCGAGCAGGGGATGGTCACCTGTTGCAACAACGTCTTGCCATTAGCCAGGCTGTTGCGGATGTGCTGCACCTGCTCGCCGAACGTGATGCACTCGATGGGACAATTATTGAACAGTTCGGGAGAGCCATCCTGACAATTCACAGCATTATATGCTACCGATTTTAATGCGGTACAGTCCGTGAAAGCATCTGCACCTATCTGGGTCACCGATTCGGGAATTGTGATACTGGTGAGCGCCGTGCAGGACTTGAATGCCTCTCTCCCTATCGTTGAGGCATGTCCCAGGGTGATGCTCGTGAGTCCCATGCATTGTTTAAACGCATAATCACCGATGGTGGTCACGGCATCGGGAAGGACCATCTGCGTCAGACCTTGACAGTCGAGAAACGCACCATTACCGATGGCCGTAACCCCATCAGGCAGTGTGATTTCGGTCAGTCCGTTGCAGCCACTGAAGGCATAACTGCCGATACTTGTCACCGAACTTGGCAAGTCAACATGAGTGACCAGGGAACCCTTAATGAAATTATCGGGAATCATCTCCACCTCGTCGCCAATCACAACGTTTTCAACTTCATAGGGTCGTCCTATCACCGTCGTTGAACACCGCTTAGCATTGAATATCAGCGTTCTCACATGATTGGTCTCGTAAAAAACGCCACCGCCAACCGTGGTGAGCGATTTGCCAATGGTCAGAGTGTCCAGTTTGTAGCAGGACGAGAAAGCATAGTTATCGATGGTGGTCACCGAGTCAGGAATGGTGATGCTCGTTACCCTGCCGCACAGGTAAAACGCCTGAACACCGATGTGCCGTACCGATTCGGGAATCTTAATGCTCGTTAAGGCGGTGCAGTTGCCAAAGGCAAAGTCGCCAATGTCCGTCACTGTGCCTGGCATGGTCACATGGGTCATGTTGATACAATACCTGAATGCGTATGGACCGATAGCAGTCACGGAGTAGGTTGTCCCCTCATGGGTAACAACATTGGGAATTACCACATCACCGCTGTAACTCCTGTAATCGTTTGTTTCATAGGTCACAGAGACCGAATTGCCATCTTCGTTGATGTTGTAGAAGATGCCATCGACCGTAAAGTCATAGCCCATGGCTGCTGTCGGCAACAGGAGCAGCAAGGCAGTCAAGGTCATATTGAAGATTGTCCGTTTCATCATCTTGTTGTTTTAAAGTCCAGTAGCAAAGGTATAGAAAATTAGTGCAAGTCGAACACAAAACCAAATTTATTTGAGATTTGTTGAGACGAAGCCTAATTTATTCAAAAGTTTTTGAAAAACGGGATTATCATCAGGAAAATGAGGATGCATCAATGCGTTTCTGGAAATACCTATGCACTTGGACTCCTTCATCATGACGCATCCCCATGTATGATTATAATTATTCTATGGTTTCAGGATTTTTCTGCCGTTCTCGATGACGATACCACGGTAGTCGTCACCCACGGGTTGGCCCTGCAGGTTATAGCGCTCCCTGGGTGCACCATCATCTACAGGAATCTCGTCAATGCCCGATGACTCAATCGCCACAATCTTGTAGAACTGCGACCAGTTCGGGTCATTCTTGTACAACTCCAGCGAAGCCTGTGGAACAAACAGTATCGCCCTGTTGTAGGAACCATTAAAACAGGAGTGATTCTCCATTACAGGCGGGGTCATAGCATGACAAACTACCGTATCCATTGCAGACGACTGGAATACAGTAAAGGCATCATGGCCAATGTATTTTAGTCCTGAGCCAAGCATTACTTTTTGCAATTTATCACACCAGAGGAAAGCATTACTACAAATCGTATCAACTGAATTAGGAAGAACAACGGAGTTCAAATTCCAGTCGAAGCAGAAAGCACAGCCACCTATTGACTTGAGAGATTCACTAAATGTGACTTTAGACAGAGAGCTGCATCCCATGAACACAAAATCACCTATCTTGTCAATACTCTCTGGAATAGTAATCTCTTGCAGGTCTTGATTTGCATAAAAAGCGAAATCTGTTATCGAAGTCACGCTTGAAGGGATTTGGCATAAGGCGCTACCTGTAATTAGTCGGTTAGTAGCAGTTTCAATCAGAGCATTACAGCCTTCGCGAGAATCATAGACGGGATTACCTTCCTCGACTGTGATAGCAAAAAGACGTGCGGTATTAAGGAGTGCTGAATCACCGATTTCCTTGACAGATTTAGGAAAATGAATCGCTTTTACATCAGATTTGGTAAACGCACCATAACCAATGACCTCTACAGAGTCTCCTATTGTGATGCTATTAATCAGTGAGTTAGCAAAAGCATACACACCAATTCGCTTCACTGTATTTGGGATAGTGATACGGTTGCCATTTAAACTAACCAATGCTCGATCTTCAATGTTTGTTACCTTATAGGTGTTTCCTAAAAAATCGACTTGTGATGGTATATCAAAATTGTCCATTTGCCAACCTTGATGAGCTACAATGCTTGCTTCTCTATCGTTATCAATCCTATAGTTAATATGATTATCTACAAAATCATAAATTAGAGGTTCGTAATGAGCAAAACGGTTCCAGTTCTCATCAGCCCGGAAAACATTCTCCCATGAATGCAGCACGGATACTTTTGTATTGGAATAATGATGCGGGTCAAATGCTGTACTGTCAACAAGAATGGGTGGAGTTATCGTGGGACAAGAGATGCCGATACTACTTATTTCCCTGTGGCCGTGTAAATGAGCATTGTGAAATGCTCCTTTACCAATCGTCAAGTTTTCAGAATGGTTCAATAACAAAAACATCTTAGAGCATCCTTGAAATGCGTAATCCTGGATTTGGGTCACTGTTTCGGGTATCTTAATAAGGTACAAGTATGAGCAGTCTTCAAAGGCATGCTCTCCTATTATTTCTAGAGCAGGAGGCAGGTCAACAGACTTCAAGTTGACACATCCCTTGAATGCGTTTTTGCCAATCGTTTTGATGTCGTTGTGTATGGCTCCACCCCATTTAATTTGATTGATACTTGTGCAGTTCCTGAAAGCGTTCTCACCGATGGCTGTTACGCGATATGTTTTTCCTCCAAAGGTGACTTTATCAGGAATGGCCATGCCACGCCAGTACTCAATTTTGCCCCCATCATACATGTTGACTACTTGTTCACTATAAGTGCCTGTATATGAGCCGTAGCTGGTACTTTTACAGGTGATGCAAACCTCATCGTCGGTAATGATGTTGTAATAGATATTGTTCACTTCAAAGTCATATGTCCTCGTCCTCAAGCCTGCCATGTCTTTCCAGTAAGGTGCCTGGCGGTAGGCTTCTAAAGCCAACTTTGGCACAATGACCTTGACGGTTGCCTTTTGTTCGGGCGTGAGACCTAAATCTTGGTCAACTACAGGCGGTATCAATGCCGTGCAGATAATCACTTTGAGGGACCCACAATCAGCAAATGCATTTTTACCGATGGGTATGCTATCACATCCCTGGATATATACCGTATCCAGACTGTGGCAACCCTTAAAGGCGGCTTCTCCAACGCTGGTGACTGTCGAGGGAATTGCAAATGACTTGAATGCCCTGCAGCTCCTAAATGCCCGACTGCCAATATACCTCAGATTGGGCAAGGATAGTGATGACAAGCTGTAGCAGTTCTGGAAGGCCCCATCTCCGACATGTGTTATCCCTGAGGAATAGAACATGTCGGATAACGTGATGGTTCTTAGATGTGTACAATTTTGGAAGGCTCTGTCACCGATATAATTCAGACAATGGGATATCGTGACCGAATCAAGAGACGTGCAGTTTTGGAACGAACAGCTATCGATACGAATCACCTTGTTCATAAACCCCATATTGATAGTCGTCAGCCCTTCACAATCCTTAAAAGCGCAATCACCTATCTCGTCAATCAAATAGTTATTGTTGTGATACGGAATAAAGATGTCACCTGAATAGGTGTTATAGGTTGTGTCTTTATAGGTCACCGTATAGTGAGAGGCTCCATCCCATGTTGGAGTATTATGCCGAAAAATATACAGTCCATAGACGTATTGAATGTGCCGTGGATCTCGGCCGTCATTTGCTGATGAAGGCAACGAGCAAACAAGCAGGGCCATCAGCACTACGATTTTCGCCAGGCGAGACGAAAAATAAGATTTAGTTTTAATCGTGTTCATAGCGTTTAGTATTTTTGATTAGTTATTATCAGTTTTGTATACTTTACCGTTGCAAAATTACTCTTCGGTTTAGTGGCTCGCAATACCCATTTGGGTGTTTTTCTTATCGTCTGTATATCAGCATTTAATCCGACCACACTTACTGACTGTCCAAAATATGGTTGATGACGCCGTTAATGTCGGCAATGTTCACCTCACCGTCGAGGTTGGTATCATACATGAAATCATAGTCATCACTAGAGGTGACGGCATCGATAAGACAGTTCACATCGGCAATGTTGATCTCACCGTCGTCGTTCACATCGGTATAGCAGGTAGTTTTGATATAGACAAACTTTTTCCATCCATCGGCGTTCTTGTATTTCAAAAGAGAACCTTGGGGAACAATAAGCCTTGAGGTGGAGTAACTGCTCTCAAATGCATCCGCGACCATTGAGGAGGGCGTCGTCGCTAAACAGGTGATGGATTCAATGGAATTGAAGAATTCGTTCCCTCCTCCAGGAAGTGCTGGAGAGTTGAAAGCCCAATCGCCAATACTCTTAATCCCGCTACCAATAACTAATGTGTCAAGATGAGTGCACCAGTAGAATGCCATTGCTCCAATTCTCTCAACTGAATTAGGAATAACCATTTTTTTGAGAGCCCAACAATGGATAAATGCCTGTGCCTTGATTTCTTTGACTGAATTGGGAATAACAATATTCTCAAGATCAGTACATAGGGAAAAAATACCTTCGTTGATTATAGCAATTGAATCAGGCAGAGTCACGCTCTTTAAGTCAGAGGCAGCAAAAGCCATTGTACCAATCTCAGTGACAGAATTAGGTATGTTTACGCTTCCTAATGAAGCGTAAGTGAATGACATTAGCCCAATTTTGGTGACTGAATTTGGAATAGCAATACTCTTTAAATTGCGGCACATGAAGAATGCAGAGTCACCAATGCAAGTTACTTTATTAGGAATTGTGATAGAATTCAGTGAACAAGCACAAAATGTGCCATTCTTGATCTCGGTGAGATTATCAGACAACGTTATGGTATTTAAGCTGGATTCAGAGAACGCATAACGCCCAAGATGTGTCACGGAATTAGGAATTGTGATGGATTTAACACCACTCTTGGCAAAAGACCATGCACCAATTGAGTTAACGCTGTTGGGTATTGTGACTGTAGTGAGATTGCTGCAATTCTGGAATGCGCTGTTGGCAATCGCGGTCACTTTTAAGTCCTCGCCATCGAAATTGACCATCTCGGGGATGACAACATCTCCTCTATAACTGTTGCGCTTATTGTCTTTGCTGACAACACTCGCGTCTTCGTTACTTGTTCTTAGAAAATAAATACCGTTGAGGACGAGATCGTAGTCAAGGCTTTGGATATTAGCAAAACGCAACCATTCATCGGCCTGATGATAAACGCTTAAACGGGAATGGGGCACCTGTAAAATGGTGCGATTCAATATGGCATCGTTAAAGCCATCTTGACGATTATCCAGCAAGGGCGGGTTGGATGGCAAACTGGTGATTGTTGCCAGAGCGTTACATCCGTCAAAGGCACCAGCATAGAGCGTTAACTCTGTCACATCCTTGTCGAGTGTGATTTCTTTCAAGTAATAACAGTCCTTGAATGCCTCACTATCGATAAGATTCAATGATGATGGAATATATAATTGTGTCAGGCCGTAGCAATCAGCAAAGGCGTTCTTGCCAATATACTGCAACGACGTGCCCAAATCCAGGGATGTTAGCCCAGATTGACTAAATGCGCTAGAGCCGATGGACACAACAGAGTTGGGAATCGTTATGGACTTCAATGAAGAGCAGCCAAAGAAGGCGTTTTCATCAATTACGGTGACACTATTCGGGATTGACACACTTGATAATGATGTGCAACCGTTGAAAGCATCGGAACCAATCGATGTGACCTGATAGGTAATGCCGTCATGAGTGACCGATTCAGGAATGGCTACATGGCCTTTGTAGATGTTTGGTATCGAACTGTCATAAGAGACGCTAACCTCATTATCATTTTTGAGTTCATAGAATATTCCATTCTCTTGAAAACTGTAGGTCAAAGGGAGAATATTGGCAAATTTGGACCAATTGGCATCGGATTGATAGGCATCTAATGTATTGCGTAGCACAATGATTTTCACATTGGCAAACTGCTCATCAGTGAAACCAGGATTTGTTGATAATATGGGTGGATTATAGGCCAAACATGTAATTTTTAATAGTGAATCACATCCTTCAAAAACGCCATCATTTATAGTGAGTTCTGTTGAATCCGCGTTGAGGGTGATTTCTTTCAAGTTACTACAGTCCTTGAATGCCTCCTTGTCAATAAGATTCAATGAGGATGGAATATATAATTGTGTCAGGCCGTAACACCCAAAGAAGGCGTTTTCCTCGATCACTGTGACAGTATTCGGGATTGACACACTTGTTAATGATGTGCAGCCTTTGAAAGCATTGGGGCCAATCGAGGTGACTTGATAGGTGATACTGTCATGAGTGACCGATTCCGGAATGGCAACATGCCCTTTGTAGATGTTTAATGTCGAATTGTCATAAGAGACGCTAACCTCATTGTCATTTTTGATTTCATAGTATATTCCATTCTCTTGAAAACTGTAGGTCAAAGGGATAATATTGGCGAATTTTGACCAATTGGCATCGGATTGATAAGCCTCTAATGCGGTGCGTGGCACAAGGATTTTCAGATTGGCATATTGCGCATTAGTGAAACTATTATTTGTTGATAACACCGGTGGCATGCTATTAAATAAGGTCATTGTCTGTAGAGCATCACAATTGCGAATGACGCGTTTACCGAAAGATATGGAATCACGGCCAGCCGGGAACTGAATTTCTTTCAATATAGAGCATTTCATAAATGCACTATCGCCAATCGTTTTGACGGATTCAGGAATGACTAATGATTCAAGCGAAGTGCAGCCATAGAAAGCACTGTTCCCGATAAATTTGATGGAATTAGGTATGGTTACTTTTTTAAGGTTTGTGCATTCCTTGCATGTCTTGTTATCAATGCCTACAACCTTTATTAAATTGTTACAATAGTTAGTTTCACTTGGAATAAATAAATGATTTCTATACTTTGTGTCATTTCCACTGTAAGTGATAATGCACAAAGAGTCGCCTTGGTATCTTAAATATTTGAAAAAGCATACTGATGTTCCATCTTCACTGGTGATGTACTCAAACCAGTCCCAATTAATAAAACCCCAACTCCATAAAGAGAACTGTGTACAGCATAACATTATAAGAGTGAGTATCGCTCTGCGAAGCCTTCTTAATCGATTGCATAGTTTCATAGCATTTAGTATTTTAGTTGTTCTTGTTGTCTGAAAAAAGAGGATTTATCAATGGTTGAGGATGTGGTTGATGACAACGTTGATGTCAGCGATGTTGACCTCGTCGTCGCCAGTCACGTCGCCCATGATGGCCCAGCCGTTACCATAGGGGCTGGGTACACGGGAGTGACCGCCGCTGCTGCCACCATTGATGATGATGTCAATCACGTTGTTGACGTCGGCAACGTTGATTTCGCTGTCGCCGTTTACGTCTCCAAGGAGATAAAAGATGGCATCTCCATTGATTAATGAGAAGTCTTGCCAATAAGTGGCCGATTGATAGGCTGTTACAGACTCTGACAAGACATGCAGCGTCGCATCGGCATAATAGCCCAAGTCATAGAATAATCCGCTTTCAGTAAAAACAGGAGGCCTGCCAGCAATACAGGTCACATTGTCCAGGTGATCGCAGTAATTAAAGATTTTAGTGCCCATGCTGGTGACGCCATTACCGATTGTGGCTTTGACGAGGCTGGGGCAATCCTCAAAAGCATAGTCACCAATGCTGGTGACCGTGTTAGGAATAGTTACCGTTGTCAAATGGCTGCAACTCAGGAACGCAAAACTGCTGATTGACGTTACGGAGCTTGGAATGACAAGGTCTTTGATTTCCTCACCATTCAGGAACAAGCGCCTTGCATAATACAAGGGATTTGAAGTCCAATCATGATAAGATATTGTGCACCATGCCGCTAAATCCTTGATATGCACACTTGTTAGCCCCACGCATTCATCAAACGCGGACATGCCGATCGAAGTAACAGACTTTCCTATAGATACGGATTTTAATGTCTCCAGCTCATAAACAAAAAGATCTGGTATCCTCTTGACATTGTCCCCAATGATGATGTTTTCAATGCCAGAATAAACAAACGGAGTTCCTGACCAACCGAAGTCCTCGCAATTGACAGCATTATAGACCAATTCTCTTAATGAGTAACAACAGGCAAATGCATATTCGCCAATGCTGGCAACCGATTCGGGGATGGTAACAGCTACCAGTCCCATACAGTCCCAAAAAGCAGAGTATCCGATTGAGGTGATGCCCTCAGGAATCGTCACATGGATTAGGCCAGTACTGCCCTTGAAGGCATAGTCGCCGATGGCAGTGACGGGATAGGTCGTGCCATCGTGGGTGACGGTTTCGGGTATGATGACATCACCGCTGTAGCAATTGGTTTGTCCGTTATGGGTGACCACGGCATGGCCATCCACCAAGTCATAGTAGATGCCGTCTGCTATAAAATCGTAGGCCCCAGCCACTGTCGGCAACGACATCAATATGCAGGCAACCAGCAATCGGTACATCATCATTCGTCCCATAGGCTTTTGCATAGATTCATCAACTGCAAAGTTACTGCAAATAATTGGATTCTTGGTGAAAAACGGGCTTCATTGTAACTTCATTTTGATGGTCGTAAACCGTTGATTATCAGATACACGAAAAATAAAAAGTTCATTTTTGCATAATTCGGCCCGTTGAGGCTGAAATTGTTGCAAAAAAATAAAGTAATTTTGCGAGTAGAAAACTACAAATTTCGCGAATTGAACTAATTTGACATCCGCGTTCAATTGCTATGAATTTAACCAATAACTGAACTACGAACCTCACGCAAAGGCGCGAAGTCGCTAAGTTTTTTATTATCATTTAGAGCAAAATAAAACGGCTTAGCGCCTTAGCGGCTTAGCGTGATGCACAGTGGCAGAATTGACATAGTAACCACAAGAAATATGAAACAGGGAAATATCATCATTGCGATAGTAGTTCTCGCTCTGGCGTTGGCCTGCTGCAACGGTGGCTCGGATACTGCCACCATGCGTGAGCTATCGGCCATCGACTCGCTGTTGTCAAAGGCTCGCCAGTATGAACTAGCGCAGCACCGTTTGGATTCTCTCCATCCGGGCGGGTTCAACCAGGCCGAGCGGGCCTATTACAGCCTGCTGCTCACCCAATCGCACTACAAGAACTATATCGACGACACGACCGATGCCGTGATCAACGTGGCGGTGGACTACTATGAGCACCACGGCGACCGCGAGAAATACACCCGTTCCCTACTCTATCAAGGCTGTGTCTATCAGATGATGGGCGATGCCGAAAAGGCGATAGCGTCCTATAAGGATGCCGAGAACGCTGCCGAAGATGGTGACCTGGAGAATAAAGCCTTCGCCAAGCTGCGATTGGCGACCCTCTATGCCGACAATTCAAACTATGCCGACCTGAAGATCAGGAAATACAAGGAGGCGCTTGACCTGTACAACCAGCTGGGCGACAAGCACTACCAGATTGTGTGTCTGACCGACATGGGCGGCTATTACCGCAGTTTGCCCGATAAACGCGACAGCGCACTCTATTACATCAATCAAGCCATCCAGCTGTCTGAGGCCGAGCACGAGAACTGGTTCCTGTTCCAGAACCTGTATCAACGGGCCGAGATGTACTGCCTGTTGACTAAAGAGTATGACAAGGCTAAAGTTGATATCCTGAAAGCCATAGCAGCCGGCAAAGATGAGATTGACCATCCCCGCGCACACTATGTCGCTGCCGAGACCTATCTGAACCTGGGGCGGCCCGATTCGGCCCTCTACTATCTGAATCATGTGCCCGCCAGCGGCATGATGAGCAACCACACCAGTGACACGGTCATGTATTGTCGGCTCATGAGTGAAATCGCCAAAGCCAACAAGGACTGGAATCAGTTCACCACATACTATGAGCGGGCCAACGAGATGGCCGACTCGATACTGGTGGCCAACATCAACAAGAACTACCTGGCCATTGAGAAGAAATATGACATCCAACTGGAGGAACTCAAGAAGGTGAAGAGCGAGTCCCGCACGAGGGGCGCCATCCTGCTGGCCACGCTGCTGGCCCTATTGGCGCTGGGCGTAACCTTCCTGGCATGGCGCTACCGCAGTCGCCTGAAGCAGAAGGAGACCGAGTTTGAATTGCTGCGAACCGACCTCGATGCGTCGCTGGCAAGCCTGGAGCAGATGAGAGCAACCATCAGCACTCGGGAACAGGAATTGAAAGCCGCGCAGGACGAGTTGCGAGGTAACGAGACGCGCATGGGCGAGGAACTTGCGGCCCTAGAGGCCAAGCAGCGCAAGGGTGACGAGATGCGTTCCATCGTCGATAACCAGATACAGGTGATTCGCCAGTTGCTGGAGCTGTCCTATCAGCCCAACGAGACGAATTTTACCCGCAAGTTCAACGAAGTAATGACATTGCCCGTCGAGGGTGCCATCCCCACCGACTCCTACTGGAACAACCTGCACAGCCTGACCAATGAGCTGCACAGCGGCGTGCTCGACGAGGCACAACGCATCGCCGGTGGCACGCTTAACGAGAGCGAGATGAACTTCCTGGCCCTGTACTGCTACGGTTTCTCACGCACGGTCATCATGATCTGCATGAAATACAGCAGCCTGGGCACCGTCTCCAACAAGAAGATCCAGATAGCCAAGAAGCTCGGCGTCAACAACCTCGACGACTTCGTCAACAACTACCGTTGAAGCTATTGACGAGCACTGGGAAGAACTGAACCGCAGCATTGATGACGTGTTTGCTGGTAAGAAAACAACTATTAAAAAATATAAGTAATCAACTATGTGCAAGTACAAGGACACTAATTTAGGTAT